>OGMF01000596.1_pt1 | contig 39854 bp, 43 predicted proteins | sample 1572921 | NCBI WGS metagenome assembly OGMF01 (sample SAMEA2581919, study PRJEB24529) | metagenome | biome: Human gut stool | place: China | collected 2011 | reverse complement strand
TTACCCTCACGCCGTTGATGACCACATACTTGTCATAGTCGGCATGGATATAGCCCAACCCTAAGGAGAAGTCCATCGAGAGGGCATTGTTCAATTTCAGTTGGTAGCCTCCGGTGATGCCTCCACCCGTAAGGTCTCCCTGTTTGCCTGTCGCGGAGAGCTTATAATTGAACTGCCCGGTCTTGAACATTACCCCAAGGTAGCCACGCTTCTCCTTACCTATATAACGGCGGAATTCGGGAGCCACTTCCCAAAGGGCGTATCTTCTGTCCTTTTCATTCCACGACCACGAAGTCCACGATCCGTTCACGGATATTCCCCATGACGGGTTGATGTGCCACTCAATACCGAGGTCGGGCGTGAGGGTTGCCCAACGCAGCAGGTTGGCACGCAGTGATAATCCCAAAGTTGTGGATGATGCCGACAGTACGGATTCAGGCTGATTTTCCTGTCCGGTAGACACCTTTGCCCCCTCTGTGTCTTGGATTGTTTCTGTAGCCTTGTCGTTTTCACGGTGTGACTGTTCCTTTTCTTCCTCGTAACCGGGATGTGTATCCTCCGCAATAACCGGCACTTTCTCTTTCGGCAGTATGATACGCACCGTCACGAAGTCGCCCTTCGAGGCATGGTTACGGGTGATGAAGTTGTTTTCACGCAGTCCTTTCCGGGTAATCAACTCTGATTTCACACGGTTGGAACGTGTCCCGGCGATAGCGAGGCTTGCCCGTTCCGACTTGCCGGAGTTACAGTATCCGTCCACGTAAAGAGGCAGCCGTCCCTCCACTATATCCGGTTTGTTACTTTCGATACACTCCAGAAGACGCGCAAGTTCTTTGCCATTGTCATTCCATGGCACATAGAACATGTCTTTTCGCGGCACGAAGCGGAAAGTGTAGACCGTGTCGGTTTTCTGCTGCGCAAAAGCAGGAAAAGCTGCCGATGCCAGCCACGAAAACAAAATGAAGAATAAGATTCTTTTGCTCATTTTTATATGCTTTTTTATTTCCAATTAGGAATATCAGCATACAAAATAAGCGAATAGATTTTATTCTGCCCGATTCTTGCCTATAAAAATTGTCTCAATTGTCAGAATCGCATATTTTTGTGGTTTAGAACATTTCAGTTTTGTCGTTCAGACTATTTTTTGTCGTTTAGGCTATTTCTATTGGGCATAAAGCAGTGCATTATTCCGCCTCTGTTTTCCTCCATTTGACAGGAGTACAGCCTGAATTTTCCTTGAACAGCCTGATGAAATGGCTTGGGGACAGAAAGCCGGATCTTTCAGAAATGTCAGCAACCGTCAGCCTCGGATATTGCGCAAGCAGGCGTTTCGCATAATTGACGCGGAGACCGGTAATCCAATCGCGGAACGATGCACCATACGTCGTTTTGATATACTCAGACAGATAGGTGCGGTTAGTCTGGAGCATATCAGCAAGTTTCTTTATGGTAAGGCCGGCCTGGATATAACCCTCCGCATCAATCCAGCCGTTTATTTTCTCCGCCATTTCGGAATGGTATGACGGGTTCTCCAGTTTCTGTATCTGTTCCAGTTTGGTGTCACACGGGTCTTCCTCTTCAGAAATCATACCATCTTCCATTGCGGTTTCCACCTGTTCGTAAAACAGCAGATAATTCTGGTAGCAATGGTAGAGATAGACGTAAAACGGAATTGATGACAGAATCCATATATAAACGTATTCATCAGGCAAAAATGTAAGCAATCCGCATCCAACTCCGAAGATAAGAGCCCAATAAGTAAAGATGGACAGCCATTTTATATATGCGCCTATATCATCGGCATGTGTGTCATCGAAAATCCGGACAGCTCTGCGGTATGCGACAATTACTCTGCGAGACAACACCAGTCCGTAAACCACCAGCCATGCTGCCAAAGCCAGCAAAGTGCTTTTCTGCACTATTCCATCCGGAAACAACAATAGGACAACCCCGGAAAGTCCGGAGAAGATGATCCATAGAATGATATGCGTCCGAATCCTTTTCCGTGTGATATAGAAACGGTCAAGCAGTGTTATCAATGCTGAACTGAAAAGGTAGTAGCACAGAAAATAGGTAGACAGATTCATCAATATGGCTGCATGGACATTTTTGAACCTTATCCCGAAGAAGAAATGTACCGAATAGTTTGCCGCAAGCAATAACAACGCCATACCCATTATCCGCCGGGAGCGTAGGTAATTCTCAAAAATGGCCTTTTCCGGGGTTTGGGCCAGCAAAAAATAAAAGCCGAAGAACAACATCAACGGCAGCGCAATACAAAGTGAATAACTGTATATAGATGGTTCCATTTTATTATGCCTGACTATTTTGGTTGCAAAATTAGCGAAAATACTGAAAATATGGCGGATTTGCCGTGACGATTTACTTTCAACACCCTATTCCTTGATATAAATTGGAGGATTTTACGTATGGAATCCCTGTTATACCATATTGATGGAAAAAGGCAGGAAAAGGAACGGTATATTCCCAATCCTGCCATACATATCCACACTCGTTCACATTTTTATTCCTTTCGGTTTGCATTCGTCACGAACGTTGAATCCCGGCCGTCCGATAACGACATGGTCGGCAATGAAATTCCCAGACGGACTTCGGTCATTCGCCGGGCTGCGTATCAGCGGAGCTTCTTCGGTGGGTTGTGACGGTACGTTCCGTACACCTTCCGTATCCGGCTTGACCTCCTGCCCGTCATTCTCCTTTTCGGCGACTTCGGGCGTGGGCGGCGCAAGCTCCAACTGTATCTTGCGGTCGAGCGCGGCAAGTTCGAACTTCAGCTGTTTCAACTCGTCCTCCTTCTTCCACACCTTGCCGGCTATCTCCTGCAACTGCGGTATCTCCTTTTCCAGCACCTCGTTCTTCGCCCTGTACTGGTCGATGGTGGAAGGTATCTTCTCCAACGCGTTCAGGAAGTTGCGTGCGGCGGCCACCGGGTCAGCCATCGCCAGATGCCCGTTGTTGTAGGTGTACTTGTAGTTCCCCTCCACCACGAAGCGGTTGTCGGTGAACTCCAGACCTTCTTTGAGTGTCCTCTCGCTGACCACCTTTATCGGAAAGCCGTAAAGTTCCCCGACAGCCTTGTACAGTCCACCAGTCGTGGCGTTCTTGGCGATTTCCTGCAAACGCTTACCGATGACCTTCTCATCCGTTGAATCCACGCCGTCCACCTTGACAAGATTAAGGCGGCTGCCTTCCTTATCAGTCTGCACAACGGAAAGAAAACGGTTCCAGTCTTCCGTCATGGCTTCGATGAAAGCCGTGTTGTTGCGCAGTTCTCCCGTCTTGGATTCCAGCTTGAACTCCGAATCGCGCTTGCCCTTGTTGAACGACTTGCGTTCCCCTTCGAGCGATGCGATTTTCTTTTCCAATTTCGCCTTATCGAGCAGATCGGTATTGCCGGAGAGCAACGCCATGTATTCCGAGAAGTTCATGCCCGACTTCTCGTCCATAGCCCCCTCGTCGATGGTACGCGCACCCAACGCGCCGGACTTCAACTGCGAGATGAACGTCTGCTTGCAGTGCAGGAGGTTGAACTTGTAGCTGTCGAGCGACTTCTCCACGGCATAGATGATGACATCCACGTTGTTCCCGGCAAAATGCTTGGCAATCTCGTTGCCCGCCCTGACTCCCCGTCCGTCCCTCTGTTCGAGGTCGGACGGGCGCCACGGTGTATCGAGGTGATGGATGGCGACACACCTTTTCTGCGCGTTCACGCCCGTTCCGAGCATACTCGTGGAGCCGAACAGCACACGCACCGTCCCGGCGTTCATGGCGTCTATCACCGCCTTGCGCGCCTTGTCGGTCTTGCACTCCTGAATGAAGCGGACTTCGTTTGCCGGTATGCCGTAGTCCTCCGTCAGCTTGCGTTTTATCTCAGAATAGACATTCCATCCCTCGCCCGGCCGGTACGTCCCCAGGTCCGAGAACACGAACTGCGTGCCCTTGTGCGCGTCGTACTTGCGGTAATACTCCGCTATCATCTTGGCGCAGTGTGAAGCCTTGTTATCGGGGTGGTCTTCATAGTGCGGGTCTATCATGCGCATGTCGAGTGCCATCTTCCGCGCGTAGTCGGTGGCAATGAGCATCTTCGCCTTCTCCTCCGTTTCCGATAGCGGCTCTCTGCCTAAAAGCGTGGCGTCGCCCGTCTTGGCGAACTGCATCAGTTTTTGGATGAAGTCCTCCTGCTCCGGCGTGGGCGGTATGTGGTGCAGTATCTCGTTCCCCAGCGGACGGTCCACGCCCACGTCCTCTGCCGTGCGGTAATCGGTTATCTCGTTGTAGAAGGCGGCAAGCTCCGGCACTTTGATGAAGTAGCGGAAACGCTCTTTCTGCACGATGTTGTTCGTCACGTTGAACTCGAAGTCGGTCGTCTTCTTGGCGAAGATTGCAGCCCATGCGTCGAAACAGCGGATGTCCTGCCGTTCCAGCTCCTTCGGGCGCAGGTACTTGAAGAGCAGGTACAGCTCCGTCAGCGAGTTGCTGATGGTCGTGCCGGAAAGGAAGGTGGCTCCCAAATCCTTGCCCGTGCGCTCCTGTATGGTGCGTATGGCAAAGAGCATGTTCAGGGCTTTCTGGCTTCCCTCGCTGTTGCCCAAGCCCGCCACACGGTCGTGCCGGGTGTTGAAAGTCAGATTCTTATAGTTGTGTGACTCGTCCACGAGCAGGTGGTCGATGCCCATCTGCTTGAAGTCCACCACGTCGTCCGTGCGCGATTGGATGGCGTGTTCCACCTTTTCCAACTTCGCGATAAGGTTGTGCTTGCGTTTTTCCAGTCCTTTCAGCATCGCCCTTGACACATTCCTGCCCTGCTGCCGCAGGACTTCGAGGTTTTCCTCTACCGTGTCAAGCTCCGCCTGCAATATCCGCTGCTGCAACTCCGGCGACTGCGGTATCTTGCCGAACTGGTCGTGCGACATGATGACACACTCATAGTCGTTGTTCCTGATGTTGTTGAAGAAGCGCACGCGGTTGGCGGTCGAAAAGTCCTTCTCCGAGGCATAGAGGATGCGGGCGTTGGGGTAGGCCGCCTGATAGGTGAAAGGTTTTAGGATATAAATTCGGCCATAGTTTTTATTTGTTGCCGACATTATACAAAAGGATATATATGCAGTACATTATAAAAGCGCATTTAAGTCCTATATAACAGAAATCGCTACGGTAATCAGCAAGTTACCGTAGCCACGCATAAAGCCACCTGCTACAATGTGTGTCGTAACAAGTGGCCGACGAAAAGAAAGAACAGATTAAGCGGTCATTCGCTTACGGATTTGCCGGGCGTTCTTCTGAACAAGCCGGATAATTCGGTCGTGGTATTCCGTAGCCTTATTGCAAAGCCCTCTTGACTGCAATACCTTGAATGTTTCAAGGCTCAATTCAATGGTTTCAACACGCTGGTTGTCAATCCGTGCAGAAAACACCAACGACTGCGGTTTGAGATAATATTCGCATTGTCCGACACAATGATGCAGGGCGTTCCCCTCCTTGTAATAATCATCCACGCTCTCCAACACACTGACAACAATAAGTCCGTCCGTGAATGACAGTCCGAAGAATTTGCTTTTTAATTCTCTAAAACGCTCCCCGTTCTCCTTTGCCTTTTTCCTTTGTTCCTCACGCTCCTCCCGTTCTTGGATAATCCTTGCCCGTTCCTGATAGTGGTCGTGTTCGGCTTTCAAGTCTAATGGGCAGACATAGTGGGCATTGTGAATGTCCTTGCCACACCTTTCAAGTAAGCGGATGTAATCTATCCAAAGAGAAATATCTGCTATATGATAGCCATTGCGTAAGACTATCTTGTAAGTGTTCCAATACAAATCAAAGTACATTGAATGTTGCAGGAAGTAGTTCAAATCAGTTTTCCTGCCTGCCTTGAATATCGTTTCGGCTCTGCTGTCTGTCAACAAGGCTTCGATAAGCCGTGTCGGTTCGATGTCAGCCAATGAGCCTTGCAATCCGTTGCGTCTTAACTTTGGAGTGGCAGAATAATATGGATAGACCTTGCAATCGGCAATCCGTCTGTACACATAGTTGTCTCTCCGTAACTCCAGAGAGCCGTCCAAAACAAAAGTGTCCGCGTAATGTCCGAGTGTGCGTTTCAATGCCGTTATCTCCGTCTTGCCGTTATCATCCACCCAATAGCGTGCAATCTCCATAGAATAATACTCCGCTTTCTTGCCTTTACGGAAGTTTGCGTTCATAAGAAATACACGCTGTACCTGTAAACCGTCCTGTGTGGCAAGTGTGGAATAATACGCTTTGTCCTTGAATGTCCTGCACTTGGTGTCCAGTATCTCCAGTCTTGCACCGCAATGTGGGCAACGGCACACCTTTTCGTTGCTCTCGTTCCATTGATAACCGCAATCCATACAGGTCGTTCCTCCGTTTTTGGTGCGGTATGCGTAATGGCTGATACATTGACGGAATGCCCATAACTCCTGCTTCTTTGTCTGTGGCAGTAACCGTCCGTTGGCGGTTACTACCTTATGCTGTAATCTCGTTTTCGCTCTCATAGTCCTAAATCAAATAATGTCGGTTGTTCGGGTTCTTGTCTGACCGCTTTCGGGGTCGGTTTCGGTTTGCTGTTTCGCTGTTGGATTTTACGCAGTTCCTCGTTTTGGTAGGCTTTGAGTGCATTCTCCCTCGCTTCGGCTTGTTCTTCGGGAGATAGTTCTACTCTATGGTTGACTATCACTCCGCAGTTGACCGCCTTACCCACTTCTATATCATCTTCATCATAGTAATGTACTCCAAGCGAATAAACCTCGTCATCGGTCATACCACAACCGCCCTCTTTACAGATTGCCATTGCCTGGTTGAGTATGAATGTCACGCAATCGTCCAAATTTTTGTTCTCTTTGGCATACGATACAGCAAAGAGTTCATCGGTCTTGGCTCTTTCGTCCAGATATGCCTTAATTGCCTGCTTGAAATGTTCTGTTCCTTTCATAATGTCTGTTATTTTGCTTGATAATAGATACTTGGTTCACTTGAAACATTGTATATGTACGCTCCGCACCTTACCAAAAGTGCTTGGTTTCCGTAGTACATCCGTTTCATTCCTTTGATACTACCTGTGTGGTGAAAATTTGGAAATCGGCTGATATTGTACCGCTTCCCTTGTTCCTTTGTCATTCGTCTTGTCCTCATAGCGTTTAGAAATGATAGTCAATAACTCCACCGATGTAAAGTAGTTTTCCCGGCTCGAACTGGCTGACCGTCTGTAAAAACGAGTACGATTGTTCGGCATAGCCATTAACGCCATGCTCGTCCATATAGAACTGATAACCGAGGTCAAGCGGATTTTTGAGAAATTTTTCAAGTTGGTACACCGCCCCAATCCACATCATGCAGTTTTCAACGGTAACGGCTTGTGCCTTTTCTTGGATGGCTGTAACAAATTCCTTTTTCCACTTGTCCGCACCGCCATTGTATCGGATTGTGTTTTCTCCCACAAGAGTGAACATCCCTTTTGGCAATGCCTTTTCTATCAGATTGGCAATATGGAATTTGCGTTCTTCCTCGTCTATCTCCGAACAATAGTCGTAATAGTGTCCGTCCCCTTGTTCAAGGGTGTCCTCGTTCAAGTAGTTGTCCCTGTCAACTCTTGTTTCCGTGATTTGAAAAATCTTGCTGTGCATAATCAGTCTGTTTTAATCGTTGAACTTTTGTCTTTTTCTTTTCCCTTATTTTGAAGCCTTTATCGGCTTTCTTGTCGGGATCTGAATTTTACGTGCTATCAAGAGACTGAGGAAACAGAGGGATAAGACAAGTAAATGGCAGAGGAGTTGATGAAATACCCAATTTACGCTTGACGGAAATTGCGGAAAGTTGTTGTCAAGTCCACCAAGCCATTAGCGAGCAGACCTGCATAGCGGTACTTGGCGTTCCCTCACCGCAGTACCTTTGCAAAGGAAAATAGAGCCGGCAAGATGAGCCGGAGGAGTTCATGATTTGTAAAGCACAGCCTTTGTATAAGGGGCGATAAATTTGTACTATATCAAAATCGAGTAGGAGGTAAACACTAATCATAGGTGTTTATCTCCTACTTTCATGTTTACCGACCTCTCACACCACCGTACGTGCCGTTCGGCATACGGCGGTTCCTATTTTGGGTGCCATTCGAGATATTCACCCATTAAAGTAACATATCCTGCTCTTCGCAAATTCTCATTGGTGATTGCCCTACTTAATATGTAACTTCCCGCTGTTCGCCAATAGCTCTTGCGAGTGTTACCCCATTGGTAGGCTTGATACTGTGGTATTCCACAACGAATGAGATTTGTTACTCTCGTCTTGACTTTCTTCCAAGTTTTCCATATACACATACGTATTCTACGCCTTAACCACTCGTCTGTCTCAAGAAGCAAACGTCGCATTTCTGCAAGGTGATAATAGCCTATCCACCCTCTTATGTACTCTTTCAGTTTCTGCTTTCTCTTGGCATAGCCCCAACCATTACTACGACTTGTCAATGTCTTAAGTCTTGACTTCATCTTCTGTTTTGACTTGGGATGAACCATGAGTTTGCATTTGCCTTTCATCACATAAAAGGAGTAACCTAAGTATTTCACTCCGCGAACATAAGACACCACGGTCTTTTCATTGTTCACTTTCAGATGGAGTTTGCTCTCTATAAAACGGGTGATTGATGCTTTCACACGTCTTGCAACCCTCTTTGACTTGCAAAATATCAGCGCATCGTCTGCGTAACGTACAAAGGAGTGTCCTCTATGCTCGAGTTCTTTATCCAATTCGTTGAGCATAATATTACTCAACAGTGGACTAAGTGGACCTCCTTGCGGAGTACCCTCCTCATTCATTTCAAACACTCCATGGTTCATCACACCACTACGAAGATATTTGTGTATAAGACTGATTACTCGGCCGTCCTTTATCGTACGGCTGAGTATTTCTATGAGTTTGCTATGACTTACGGTATCAAAGAAGCGTTCGAGGTCTAAATCTACTACGTAGACATACCCCCCGTTTACTATCTTCTGTGCTTTGTGCAGTGCATCATGGCAGCTTTTTCGAGGACGAAAGCCGAAGCTTGACCTCGAGAGTTTGCGCTCATAGTGGGGCATCAGTGCTTGGTTGATGGCTTGTTGCACTAATCGGTCTACCACTGTGGGGATTCCTAATAGGCGTTTCTTGCCATTGTCTTTGGGTATCTCTACCCTCTTGACTGGGGTCGGACGGTATGAACCGTCAAGCAAAGAACTTATCAGCTCTTCCCTGTTGGCCAAAAGCCATGAGAGTAGTTGCTCGCACGACATCTTGTCGATACCGCCACACCCCTTGTTCTGAATCACGCATTTATAGGCACGACTGAGATTTTCGGGATTAAGGATTTGCTCTAATACATGTTCTTTGTCGAATGGTACTTCCACGATGTTGTCTTCGTGTATCCACATGAGAGTCTGCACTCCCTCATACCATTCGGTTTCCGACCTATCTCTTTGAGGGCAGTCATTGGCTTGAGCCATTGTTTTCTGCATTCTACCTTTCATTTGGTACATTTCAATTACTATCGTTTAATTATTAGGTTCAGCCCTTCATGTGAAAATATCGACTGTCACATTACTATGGCTTCGGCTGACTTCTTACGGCAAGCTTTACTCCATGACTTTCGTAGAAGAATAACTATTCGTCATGTCCGTAAGACCTCCTCGGATAAGGGCATTATCTTTCCATCTTATACCTACTTCATTTACACCAACCATTCCGAATAGCTATGGGACTTTGATTTGTGTTGCAATCTTATCCATGGTCATATGCCTTGTATGAAGTTTCTGTTCGTTAGGCCAGATGTTTGCCGCCAGCTTCCTTCAGATTTCACCTCACGGTGAACACCCTTGCTCTTGGCTATGTAATTCCCGCTATTAGGGATTACTAGGGACTTGCACCCGTTAGATAATGCTCATGCCGAGCGTACAACAAGAGAGCCGATCCATCACGGACAGGCTCTCCCTTCAAAAGAATTGACATTTAACTAATCAATTTGAACAAAAAGAATCTTACACTTTACTATTTCATATATAGCATGACTTTGGTATGTCTGTTAGCTTCAGTGGGTACATAATTGGAAATACCTCCTTGACTGACCTTTGTTATATTTTCAACGGCCACTCCGCGCCTGCGTAACTCCGTGGCAATATAATCGGCTCTCGATGCGCTCAACTTATTGTTTATATCGGCAGTTCCGGTGGCAGCGTCAGCCGCACCTGCAACAGTCACGGATAATCCGTATTTCTTTGTCACACGCGCCAGTTCATCCAGATTGACCAACTGGGATTTATCAGTCAGTTGAGCCGTGCCGAGTTCAAAGAAGAAATAGACAGGTGAACCGATGCACTCGTTGCCGGAACCTATAAAGGAGAGATAATCCGAATGGCTATAAATGGAAATGCTGTCATTATTCATATCTGGAGACAGCAGGGAATCGGCACCTGTGACATAGAAGCCGTTTACAACGCTACCGTCATTATTGGGTATGGCATTGACAAATTCAGACTTACTGAACAAACTGTCATTGGACAATGGAGACTTACCATCCCAATGCCTGTTTTTCAATCTTGCCCGGAGCGAGTTCAGTCCGCTGTAATCGTTTCTCGGATAGACATTGCCCAAACTCTCCCGGTCATCAAACATCTTGCTATATTTATCAAGCAAGCCCTCAATTTCCAGAATCTTCTTCAATTCGTTGATCGTTCTCATCGCCCTGTCATGTTGCCCGGTGTATCTGCGATTACTCTCCGATAGCTGTGAAGCGTAACCAATCAGCCACTCGTTCTGCCGGATGTAAGGACTCGCATCAACGGCACGTTTCCAGCCGGTCTTTCCAATCGTAAACGACAAGCCGGCTGACACGGAGAGCATATTATCTCCGAAACGATTGGATTTGCCATAGCCATCAAAGTCCTGGAATGTGGAAACATTGCCAATTTCCAACAATGCAGACAGCCGTTTACAGATACGGTATTGTCCCTGTATTCCGTATGAAACGGCAAACGGATTATGTCCGTTCTGCGGATTGTGCATCAGTCCAAATCCTATGTATGGAATGATTCCCCAACGAGGATTCTCAACCTTGCCATACCGATATCCAAGCACATTCCACATCAAGTCAGCATGAAAGTGATGGTAGTCATTTGTGACCAGTTCGCAATCTTTGAACTGCCAACCTCCATAACCGATTCTTGCTCCGATCTGCGGAGTGAACCACTTGCCAAGCGATGCGAAAATAGTAGGCTTTATCCTGTCAAATAAGTCGGCACAACCAACAGGTTTGCCAATGAACGCACTTGCACCACCTTGAAGACTGACAAGCCAGTTGCCGTTCCAAGGCGATGTCACGAATACACCCTTGTGGTAAGTCGGATCCAAAGGCCGAAGCATCTGTTCGATATCCGTGTACGACTCCAGCTGTACAGTGTCCTTTGTCACAGGTGGTACAGCCGCTTTCATGTGCAGTGAACAGCCCATACCTGCCACTGCCAGAATTAAAAATATTTTCTTTGTCATATTCAACGCATTATTTTGTTTTGTTATCCATTGCAGAAAAACATATTCTGCCGATTACCTCTTTTGCTTCTTGCCGGAAGTCGGTCGCATCATTCTGCTTGCCATCATCATGCAACGCCTTGCCCACGCACGGTTATCCTCGTCATCATCCTTTCCCCATTTAAGGTTGCTTTTACTTCCTCCACCGCCATGCGTTTCGGCAAATGTAGTGGCATCGTTGACCATACCAAGGAAGAGGAGCGTGGCGCAGTGCATCACTTCCGCCCCTTGCTCGGTCAGGCTCTGCAACAAAGAACCGTCAAAGACGGATTGTTCCGCAGCTCCCATTTCAGCCACTCTTGCCGAATGCTCTCCAACCAATGTTTCCAGCATTACATCTTTGAGCAGTACATCCACGTTGGAATGGATTTCACGACTGTACTTATAGGCTTCGCCTTTCAGTTCCTCCGTGCGCTCGCCAATGGCATCCATGTCCCTTTTAAGGGCTTCAAGCTGTTGGTCAGCCGTCCGTAGCTTATCCTGCTTGTCTTCCAGTTTTGTTTGGATAGAAGCCAGTTCTTTTTCCAACCGTTCCCTCTCGGCTATAATGGTAGCCGTATCTCCCTGATGGGATTGAAGGGTGCGTTCCAATGCCGATAGTTGGGATTCCTTTTCCGCTTTCGCCTTTCTGAGGTTGTCCAACATTGAGGTCAAGCCTTTCACCCTGCGCTCTGCCAGACTTATTTCCACTTTAAGGTCGGACAGTGCTTTTTTGTGTTGGACAACCTGTTCCTCTATATTGGTACATTCTTCCGATAGGTGTCGGCGGTATTCTTCAGTGGTGCGATGTTTTGCACCGGTCTCGGAAATATTCCTGCCCCTTTTCAGATTCCACTTTCTGTTCACTTCCGCAAGCTCGTCATGCAACTTCTTCGTCCTTGCCGAGAACTCCAGCTTGTCCTTTCCTGCAAACATCTTCTTGAACGCAAACTTACCGTCTTGGATTGGCAATAAGGTAAGGTGCATATGTGGAGAGAGTTCGTCAAGATGTACATAACAGCCGACGATATTCTCCTCACCGAAACGCTCACTCATAAACCGGTACATATCTTTTGCCCATTGTTCTATTTCGGGCATTCTTTTGAGCGTGGCATTTTCCAAATTATTGCCGGGTTCATATACCACGTCCTGATCCCCGAATGCCAGTTGCCGTATCGTATTCTGTGAACCGCTCAGAATAAAATCCACGACAGTCCGGTATTTCGGCTCGGCCAGACCCTCATTCGGATCTTTTATGCCACGTTGCAAAAGGCTTTCAGCCATCCGTTCCGGAATGGACTGCCTCTTGTCTATTGCTTGAATCTTGCCGCCCTTGACAACCTCAAAATTCAGGCGTTCCCTTTGACGGTCATACCTTCCTTTTTCCAGGGCGAAGTCCCAGCCCCGTTCGGTCCAGTTGCGCTGGTGTTCGTTGCTTTGGGCGGTGGTTATGCCTTTCATCACGTTCATGTGCATCACCTGCCATGATTTTTCAGCCATATTATCCGTTTTTATCGGACAACCGATTTGCCCCAGCTTGCTGCTTGTCCGGCAACCGCTCCCACCGACCGTAGTCGTGTGGGGTATTGAGTTACCCATACTTCCCTCTGTTTGGTCAGCGTGCAAGCACCGCTGCACGTTTATAATGGCAAGCCTACAAATGTAGGGCATCACGGCTCGTCCGTGGTTATACAATAATTTTTGACTTACAACACCGGTTGTGGAGTCTATAAAAGGGTGAAATCACGCTCCTGGTACTTTGCCCATAACGCCCTGAACGGCTGTCGGAGCGTGGCAAGCATATCCGTTTCGCTCGAACTATTGGCCGCACCATCGTTTCCAGCGTCCAGAATCATCTTGGCAGTTATCTTGGATGCCTCCAAAAGCGAAGTCCAGTCACCTTCCAGTTCCTTGTGAAAGAACTCCAGGAAATCGGTCGGGTCATCGAAGCGCGAATTTCGTATGGCGCGTTTCAGTCCGGCTACGGCTACACGTTCGACAATCTCTTGGGCTAACTCCGTTTCTGCACCTGCCTTTATTGCCGGCTTGTCGCCCGAATGATCTTTGCCGGATTCATCGGCAAGCCGTTTCCGTCCGGCTTCATGATACTGTCCACAAATCTCTCCCATATCTTCGTCAGACAGATTGCCATTTATCCATTCGGACAAAGCCTTGTCCAAATCATCGGCAAGTCCGGCCCCTGTATGACCAATATAAGAGGCAGGAGTTTCGCCACTGGAGAATGGCGCAAAAGTCACGGTAATGACCACACTCTTTGCGAACCTTGTCCGACGAACATATCCCATCTCCTCCAGTTTGTCAAGGAACGCCCTGACGGTAGCCCTGTGCCAGTGCCATTCCACCGCAAGGTCTGAAATGGTCACATGACACTGGTCAGCCTGCAACACATACTCGTGGTTCTTCAAAAAGGGAGCGATAAAACCTGCCGTTGCTTTCTCCAACAGGTCGTAGTAGGCACCGGTCTTTGTCTTCCGTTCACCGACTTTCTCTTTGAGGTAGTCGAAAAACATCATATCTGCCAATACCTGATTGGCGGCTCTATTCTTGTCTTTCATCATTTCATTTGATTTTTATTTGACTATATGTGGATTCTATTAACCTGCCACTATCCACTTATTCGTGGCAGGTTCGCGTGATGATGTCAGCAGTAATGTTCGGACATTGTTTTTTGATTTTCTTTCAAATGCTTGCGCGTGTCTTCATCCTGCCATTCGGCTAACACACGGCAAGAGGGATAGAACATGGCAGCCAAAAGAAGAAAGGCGAGTGTGAACGCCGTGGTGTGCAGATGTGGTACAGCGCAGATGACCAATGTGATGAAGGCTGCCATAACGAACCTTTTTTTATCCTCGTGGAGTCTGTGCATCCACCTGTCGGCACGTCTGAACGAGAACAGAACGGCACAAGGTATGGTGGATATCAGAACTCCCCACTCTCCGAAGTGTCCGCCGGCATAGACATAGTGATATAGCAGGAGGAAGATAAGCATACACTGCACATAGAGTTTCCTTGCACTCTCACTACCCGCCATCCTAAGGTAAAACTTTGCCATAAAAAGCCGGTTGCTCCTGTACAATGACATGGGCAGTATAATGAGCAATGCCGGAAATGACATTTCGATGATAATCCAAATCATAATCGTAATCCTTTGTGTAATCAGTATTGTTTGAATAATGGCAGTTCGGTCAGTTCCAGTTTGACCAGCCCATAGGTGGCAATCTCTATAATGGCTTCCACATCCTTGGCTTCAAGATATGACGCTCCTTTTTTAAGCCGTGCCTTTAACTCGTGATTCTTTTGACGATACCTTGCCAATGCCTTGTCCAGCTCGTATTCGGATATGCTCCATTTCGTGCCACGCTCATAGCCATTGTGCTTATAAGTGGAACGGAGCCGGAGCATACGGCACACGCAGGAAACCGGCCTGCCCCGTCTGAACACGACACTTTGCCTGTATCCATATCCGTCATCCACGACTATCCAACTCCTGTACATATTGATAATGTATAGCATTTGCAGGTATATCGTCCGTCTCATATAAATTCGGCAAGCAACTCCTCCTTGGTCTTGCGGTACTTGAAATGACCGGTCTTTTCGTGAAGTTTCAAGTCAAGGCAGATGTCAGAACACATGAACTCCAGGGATTCATAGATGGTCACGTCAATGCGGTCAACCTTGCCGGTATCAGAAACTCTCGCGTTCATCTTGAACATCTGTCCGAAAGCCGGATTGGAATAGGCACAGGTGCTGCTGCCGAATGTCGTTGCGCTTGAAGGAATATGATGATAAAGGGTTATCAGCTCCATGTCGTCCTCGAAGATGTCCATTACTTCTTCCAGATCGTATGGGTCGGCAAGCGGAAACGAAAGGAGGACGTAATCGTCATAGAACCGCGGCTGTTCCATTGTGGTTACATCCAGCAACTGCGGAAGCTGGAGCGGCACAAAGGAGAGAAAGTCATCGTAAAAAAGTTGTAGCATAACTGTTGTATTTATTTGTTTCTGGTTCGTCAAATGGATGTGAGCATTATCTTGATCAGTACTCCGGGCAATACCCGCCATTGGTCGTTGTCCGTTCCGGCAGTCTTGTTGAGTTTGGCTATCATCTGAGGTGTCCGGTCAGCGACTGCATGAAGTGTTGTCCTTTCCATATCGGACAGGATAGCCACGCTGAAACCATCCAAGGCAACATACGGCTGCAACAACATCCAAACGTAAGCCCTTGCCTGCGCTTCGGTCTTTACATTGTCTTGGTTGATGTCATCACGGCAAGCCAAAGCGTTGAGTATGATTCTCCGGTTGGTTCGCCTGGCTGTATATACCAAGGCATCCCGGTAAGAGAGCCTGCCATTCTCCGCAGACTGGAATATCGACAGGCAGCATTTCTCCGTGTCGCACGTAATGACAGAAAGGTCGGCATCGGCAAGTTCAGTCAAATGGTCAAGAAACGAACGGAACAGCCTGTCCTCTTCCTTTATGAAAGCAAGCATTTCACTCTTGCCGCTTATTCCGGATTTCAAGGTCTTGGAAAGGAACATTCGGTATTTTTCAACGACAGCATTGGCACTGCCTTTATATGTCGGGACGGAATCCAATGGTTTGAAAAACGGCTCCGCTTCCGCTGCCGACTGCATCAGCTCCGTGTCTTGCCGGTATTGGGAAGTCTGCTCTCTGAGGAGCAACACATCCGCAAAAGTTCTCGGCTTCTCCAGAGCCAGACGGGTAAATTCAATGCGCAACGAATCGTGCAATCCACGAATTTCGCTTTCGTAATTGGCGTGAATACGGTTTGCCGTGTCTTTGGCGACACAGGCAGATACCGAATCTCGAAGCGACTGCCAGTCGTTGACTTTTTCAATCAGACGGTCTGTTGGCAGGTTTGCTTCCTTTCGCACCTCAGACAGGTATGACCTGTAAGCATCGGCAGCATTTTTAACGGTCTGAAACATACTGTTGCCGGTCTTTTCTCCGCATGATGCCAATGTGACAATGGCAAAACATACGGCAAAAGATTTGGCATACGAAGCACATTTCTTTGAGTATGATTTCAAGTTTCCTCTCTTCGTTTTTTGCATTGATTCTACTTTAAACAAGCCTTTATACATGATATTTTTATTGGTTTATGGCGGCAAAGTTAAGTATAAAAGTTTGTATGATAATACTCTAAAATAAAACTTTAATCTATTTTCTTTTTCATACTTACGAGTATAATCCGCGAAATAAACAAGAGCGTAACAAGTGAAAATACAAAGTATAATAATTGAAAAATATTTTGTTGAGTATGATTTTAACCGAATTAAACTTTGTATCTTTGCACTTGGTATCATTTAGCATTGAACAGCACTATGGCAAAAGTAGGTTACATATTCAAGGCAGCCGGCTATGACGGCTTCGACACTGATGTGGAGTGGATGAAGCAATACGGTTGTGTACAGGTGATTGAGGAGGAAAACGGACACGAGAAACTGCGTCCCCAATGGAAACAGCTTATGGCAAGTATGGAACGGGGAGACGAAATCGTACTCGCTAAATTCAGCAACGCCCTGCGTGGTTCTCGTGAACTGGCGGCATTCATTGAGTTCTGTCGTGTAAAGGTGGTGCGGATTATCTCCATCCACGACAAGGTTGACAGTCGTGGCGACCTGTTCCCTGAAACCAAGGCTGCGGATGTGTTGGAGATATTCGGTGCGCTTCCGGAGGAGTGTGCCGCATTGCGAAAGGCTTCAGCGCATATCATCCAACTAAAGCAGAACATAAACCAGCCGTCCAAAGAGAAAAACATCAGCAAGACGGAAAGGGAGAAAACCATCGTGGCGATGTACAACAACGGGCATTCAATAGATGACATCTGGAAAGTAAGCGGATTCAGCAGCCGCAGCTCCGTATTCCGCATACTAAACAAATACGGAGTTTCGCTCAATCGGGGTAAGTTCAGCGGCCCGCTGGGAAAACGTAAGCCGAAAGAGTAATAAAACAAATTAACCCCAAAATAAGAAAATATGGCTGAGATATCTAATATAACAATCAAGAATATAAAAGGCTTCATGGATCAGAACAACTCATTTGATGTCCATATCCTCCCCAATAAAGTAAATCTATTAGTAGCACCTAATGGATTTGGCAAGTCGTCTATCGCAAAAGGATTTGAGTCCCTAAATAGCAATCGTTTGGATTTACCGGATGATTTGTATCATGACAAAAACTCTCCCATATTGCCAGAGATAAGCATCACATACGATAATAATGTTTTGTCGGCAAATAAAGACCAAAACACTATAAGTTCTATATTTGATGTAACAGTTATAAATAGCGGTTTAAAAGCAACAGCAAAAGTCCGTAATATTCCCCATAGAGTCATACAACAAGGTGTTATGGAAGTAGAAGATATTGTGTTAAGAACATCAATACCAAGAACTGCACATATTGACTATAACTTTTCACAGATAAAGGCATCATTCGGCAAAAACAAAAAAGTTTTAACTAATCTATCAGAAAAAATCGCGCAAAATGGAATTGCCAAACTCTTAATAGAAACATATCCGTTACTTAGCACTTTGCAGAAACGAGGTCCAAAAACAATAATAAGAAGAATAATTGAACAGATTAATAACCAAAATGGAACTGCCGAAACAATTTTGAGAGATTTAGATGAACATACATTTGATGATCTTGAAAATATTGGTGAGTACCAAGAATTACAAAATAAAGTGAGTGGATTACGAATATCTAACACAAAATTTTCAAGATTTGAAGTATTCTTTCAAATTATTTGGCTGTATAATAACAAACGCGCAAATCTCCAGGAAGCCAAAAGGCATGAGGATTATGTAAATCTCAAAAATAGTTACAATGCAATTATTAGATCAATTGACACAACTGGAAGAAATATAGCTGCTCACGAGCAAGACGGCAAACTGATCGTTTCATTTCCGAAGGCTGACACAATATCAAATGGGCAAAGGGATATAATTACCTTTATCACAAGTCTCGTTAAATTTCGAATGAATTACAATAATGAAAAAAAACAAATTCTAATCATTGACGAGGTGTTCGATTATTTAGATGATGCGAATGTTGTGGCCGCTCAATATTTTTTATCTGACTTTTTGTCGGAAAACAGGGAAGATTTCTATCTAATCATTCTTTCTCATATTACAGAAGAACATTTTAGAGGTTGGGTACTAAAGAAGAAACTTAATACACAATATATCAAACCTACGCAAGCAAAAGCCAGTATTAACACAAAAGCTTTTATCGCATTTAGAGACTCACTCAAAAAAACAAATGAAGCAAATTATAGTGCATTATCAAATTATTACTTTCACTATAATCCCAAAACAAATGAACAAGATTTGTCGGCTATTTATCAAGCAAAGGATGGTTTAAAAAAGAATTGGTTTGAGGGTACTAATTTGCATTCTGATATCTTACCGGAACTAAACAAATATCTTAAAGGTCAAGAATCGTATGATCCTTATGCTGTTTGTTTTGCTCTTAGATATGCTTGCGAAAAAAATATATATGCTCAACTAAGGAATGACGAAGAAAGGACAATTTTTTTAAGCAAAAAGAAAACAAAAGATAAATTAGAATGGGCAGAAGACGCAGGATATGATGTTCCTGTAATATACTATATGTTAGGTATTATTTTCAATGAAGCTGAGCATATTACTGGAATTGAAATAGCACAAAACAAAGAGCGTTCTTGTGTATACAGGTTAGATAATGGTGCAATACGACAAATGATTATCGAACTATTTAATTATACAGAGGAAGACATTGCGATTGATGCTATAATATAAATTCATTATGAGCAAGAAAGAATACATACAAGCCAACAAGGATTGGCTGGAAGCGAAAGCCAAAGAAGAAGGAGTGAAATCTTTACAAAACGGTATCTACTACAAGGTCATCAGTAAGGGAAAGAACGATGGCAGACATCCCTCGCCACGCAGTATCGTCACCGCACACTACACGGGGTGGACAATAAACGGAAAGAAGTTCGACAGCAGTCGTGGCGGAACACCAATAGCGTTCCGTTTGAACGAACTGATAGAGGGCTGGATTATCGCAATGCAACAGATGTGTATCGGGGACAAATGGGAGATCTACATTCCTGCCGAAATGGGATATGGCAAGTTCTCGCAACCCGGCATACCCGGTGGTTCAACTTTGATATTTGAGATTGAATTGTTTGGTATTAAATAGCAAAACTGAAAAATAATACAATACACAATAGTTATGAAACATGATATAGACCAATTTAAATCCCAACTTATTCCTATATATAACTCTCTACGAGATGATTGTAATAGAGATGATAATCTTTGTCCTTTCTTAATGCAGTGGGGTAATAGATTTCCAATCACTCCAAATAGTGGTATTATTTTTTACGGAAGAGCAACCAATGGTTGGTTTGGCACTTGGGATTATGACATTTTCTTCAGTAATAATGATGAAGATAGAGGATGGAATAGGGATAACCAAATGGCATGGGTAGAGGAACAATGGTGTAATTCTGAAGACGGTTATGACACAAGTAAATCTCAATTTTGGAGCATTATAAAAGGCATCTCAACAAGATTTTACGGAGATGAATGGTTTAAGTATGTGGCATGGAGTAACATTTGTAAGGTCGCTCCATATTCGCAAGGGAATCCAAGTGATAAAGTGTTTTATTCCACTTTAGAAAATAACTTAAAGGTATTCCATACTGAATTAGATTTTTGGTCGCCAAAATATATCGTTCTTTTCACTGATGGAATAAAGAGAGATAACAAAACTACAATTGATTGGACAAGTAATTATATATCATCTTTAAATAACGGAATTGTTCCATCTACTATATACGATATATCATGGGATAGTGAAAACCCACACATTAAAATTAAGGTTTACAAATTGGATAACAGATTTATTATTTTATCACTACATCCACAAGGACGTAAAGTTGAACTACACAGAGATGCGATAATTAATATTATTGAAAACATTGAGCGAAAAAGACTATAAAAATATATTATCTAACTAATTTTCAATACTATACATTTGTCATATCGTGATTTTTTAGTACCTTTACAAGTAGTAATCAGAAATAAATCAGTGATATGGGAGACGTAATCATTACAGTATTGGGATTGTGGGTGTTCATCAAAATCGTGAAAGTGATATTCGGAGGCTGGAGCAAAAGCGACTACCAGCGGGACAGGTAAGATTCAACCAACAGAATGCAGCCTATGACAGTCGTTCATGTCTGGCATAGCGAGGGACTTAAAAATCAGTATTTAATTCTCCCTCCTGTCGAAAATATCAACCCAAGCAAAGGGCGGGCAGTAAACGAGTTTCTTCTGCAAGCCCGATAAATAACAAAATGTTTTGCCTACCGGAAGAAAACGAAGTCTTGGAGCGGTTGGCAAATCTTTTTGTATCGGGCGATTTCGGCAGAGTGTCTTGCGAAAGAGGAGCAACGTGCAACATTGCGCAGCCGAGCAAGTCTCTCGAAGAAAAATAGAAGAAGCCATTTACGGGATGGGTGAAAACTTATAATGGGCAACCCATAGATGTATAACAGGTAAACATACGAGCAAAAACAAAAGCGACTGAAGCCGCTTTGTTTGTCGGAACGAGGCAGGAGTTATTTCTTACCTTTTTTCGTTTTCTTTTCCGGCTCCGCAGGAGTTTCCTCCTTGTCGGGTGTCTGGTAGAACTTGTTAGCGACCATGACGATGCGGTTGTGTTTCACGCCGTCCTTGTCAATCCATTCTTCAGGTTTGAAGTAGCCCTCCACTGTGAGCAGGGTACCCTTGGTGATTTGGGCAAGCGAATCGGTGTTGGCGTTGTTGCGCCAGGCTTCCACGTTGATGAAAGCGGACACACGTTTTGTTTCCTCGCCACTCTTCTCCTGACGGCTTACTGCCAATGAGAAGCGTGCCACGCTTGCGTTTGCGAACTGACGGATTTCTGCGTCCTTACCTACGAATCCTGATACTGCGAAATTGTTCTCAATCTGTTTCATGTTACAATGCTTTAAGTTGTTAATTAAATTATTTTTACGCTGCCAATATAAGTGAGTGCAGTTACAGGGTTGCGACAAGGTTAGCAATCAAATACTCTTTATTTTTGTCAGCGTAAGCCGTCAAAACCTCCGGCCCGATAAAGGAAGATTTGTGAAGCTACACCATTGACCAAGGCTTTCAGCCGTACCCGGCTGCATACTAACTTTGCAACGGAAAAATGAGGAATAACACGACCAAAAGCTGTAACGATATGGATTGGTGAATAAACAAGTGAGCGAGGTTCGCAGACAAAGGACAGCATCCGTCCGCAGACACAAAGTTTCAGGTACGCTTCGGCTGTAAATCCAAAAGAAGCAGAGCGATGAAGCGAGGAATCCAGTATGTCCTCTCAATGTGGATGCCGTAATACTGAATCCGTTATGACGCTGCACAGCCAAAGGTATTTTGCTATGGAAGGGATAGCCGAAGAACAGAATGGCACGACGATCGCGGAAACCAGCATCAGAATAGCCGCGTTCTACCTTACCGACAGAACCGGAGAAATCAAGGCAAAGAAAACAAAGGCAAGAAGTCCGGTGCTCGTTGAACAAAGCAGCCCGGTCGCCATTGCGAAATATGAAATGCCATATATACAAAAGGAGACTTGACAGTCAAAGATGAATATATAAGAGGAAGAACGGCTTGCCTTGCAAGCTCCAATTATAAAGTTGATGCCATTGGATATGTATTTCCAAATGGCATGGACACAGCAATGTGGAGCATTGCCCCACATTGCCGTTCTGCCAGATGTCGGTCAGTTCAGGTATGACCATTCTGCTATCTCCAGTTCCTCGCCACAAGGGAAATCAATGATAGGGTCACAAATGAATGTACCACAGAAATTGACTACTACACAGCCGTTTTTCAGAGAGGCTGGTTCACTCCAATCATCGTCCGTATGTCGGATATGATACCACAGTTTACCCTTGGGCAAGGTTTCGGTGGCAATCCGCAAATCAATAAATTCGCCCTCAATGGTCTTGCCATTCGCCAAAGTCAGAAGCATAGGCGATTTACTTTCTTTTCTGTAATCGTACAGCATAATCTTTCTTTTAATCTGTTATCTCAATTATTTCATCAATCCGACCGCAAAGGAATGTCCGTAAAGCGGTCTTGTCCACAGCATAGTATTCGGCTATATGTCCGTATTGCTTGACAAAGTAGCGTTTCAGTATGTCAGAGAAGTCAAAGCGGTAGCCCATTAGCGGAATAGCCCTTTTGAAATAGGTGTTGCTGTTCACGCTGTTCGTAAGCCAATTTTTCTGTTGTCGGCTCATTGGCGTACCCTCATTGAGTTGCACTCTCAATTGATAGACCTTGCTATCTTGCAGGGTTGAAAGTTCGGGAATATCCCAATCCACAAACCTTGTCGCTATTGGTGTCTTCATAAAGCAATCCTCCATTAGTCATAGATTAGCACTTCATCCCGGTATTCCACCACCTCCTTGCCATTGGTGAGCCTTACCACTATCTCGTTGCCGTAGTCTCCAACGACTTCTCCCTCTGTATGCCCCTTGTAAGGCGTCAGTAATGTACATAGGCACCCGATAATGTCCGCATCTTGTTCGTCCTCGTAATACATAGTCAGTGAGTTTTTAAGGGTTATCGGTATGACCATTCTCCATTAGAGAACACTTGGAAGTTCACATACTCGTTACATAGTTCGTGCGTCAGCACTCGAATGTAGATTTTGTCTTTGTTCTCCAAAAGAGAAATCATCTTGTTTATCTCTTTTTCGGGATAGTCCCATTTTGACGAAAACTCGCCCTCGATACAGTCTTCCGACCTGTTAAGGTAACAGTCACAAAATGTGTCTTCCAAAAAGTTCTCCACCTTATCAAGGTCTTTTTCGTTCTCCGTACTTGCGTAGAAGATGTTAGTCGCGTAATTTGCCATAATCGCTTTTGATTTGATTTTTTACTTTTCCCTCTGTTAGCATCAGCTACTTTCGGGTTTGATTAAAATTATGTCGCTTTGCAAGGTGTCCCGGCTCTTCCTGCAAGGCTTCACAGACAAAATACGACCTCAGTTGAAAACCGAGTGTGGAGATTTTGGCTTGAACCGATAGGCTTGACCTTGCAAGGAAGAAAGACGGGATATATACCTTTGCGACACAATTTTTATCTGCCAACCCGAAAGACGATGTGAAGACGAGAAAGGATAGTAAGTGTACAACAGGAGCACTATAAACGGAAAAACGCATTTCAAACAATAGCGAATAAAAAGAAGGATTTGCTGACGAAAAGAAAAAGCAATCAAGAGTTTAGAAATTGAGAAAATCAAGTAGTTTAGTTTAGAACTTGATTAGATATACAAAAACCAAACTAAACCTATTCCATCATTACTTTACTCACGTTATTGGAAACGGCATCAAACCTAACTTTCGTCCGAGGGACAGGCGAGGGACAAGCAACAATACAACGAGGGACAAATTATATCCCTTGCATTTCAGCATGGTTTTTCAGGAATGTTTTTATAGCTTTTTTCTTTTGGTGTGCAAGATTACGGCTTTTAACATTTCTGAAATAAAACAGAATCTAACTATAGATCCGAGGGACAAGGAGGGATAAAGAAAAAATAATCGTGAGGGACAAACCGTGTCCCTTACATTTCAGTAGGGCTTTTAGGAAGTGGTTTTATTGTTTTTCTTTCTTTTTATATGCGAAATTTTGTCCCCCGTTTGTCCCCCGAAAATATCATTCAAAAAATTCTCCATTGATACACAGCGATTTACACAATATAAATATCGTTTGCGTGGGGAAATAAACATTCTGCATCGGTAAATAATCAACTATAAACAAAGAAATAACATCTATCACAAAACCGTTATAATACACTCTATTATAGCGGTTTTTCTTTTTATCTAATTTATCTTTACTTTGTTTTATTATACGTTTATTTATCGTATATTTGTACCACTTATGTACCACGAAGCAAAATAGAGATTATTTGTACCACATTTATGTGCATTTTATCTCTATTTTGGACTATGATAGAATAACATAAAATCTCCCTTTTAGACTAAGATGGACTAAAGTGAACTAAGATAGATTTAAAAGGGTACGAAATGATAGAAACATGAGAGCGAAAGAACCAATAAAGAAGATATGCGAATATTGCGGATGCGAGTTTGAAGCGTACACGCAAATAGCTCGCTATTGCTCCCATGATTGCAATAGAAAGGCATATCGGGAGATTAAGCGTAAAGAAGTCATATCCCTTACCGCCTCTATGACCTCCCAAACGAAGCGAGAACGGGCAAGGGTGGATTTATCGGAACGGGAGTACCTAAGCATATCGGAAGCAGCCAGTCTGTTAGGTTGGTGCAAACAGAGCGTTTACAACTATTGCCACAAAGGTATTATCCCGGCAAAAAGATTATCCAAGCGCACGACATTGATACGCAAAAAGGATATTGAAGCCCTCTTTGAAGTTGTAGAGCCTTACGAGATACTGACTACTGGAGAACGCAAGCCTATTGATGAATGGTACACCATAGACGAAGTGACAGAGAAATACGGTTTGCTCCGGCATAGGATAAGAAAGATTATCAATGCAGAGGGCATACCCACCAAGAAAGCAGGTACACGCACTTTGATAGCCAAAAACAAGATAGATGCGTATTTCAGAAAGAGAGGCTTCGATGCTACCCTATCCAACCTTGCGGAGTGGATAACGACACCCGAAGTCATGGAAGCATACAACATGACAGAACACGCAGTGAGAGTGTTTGTTTCCCGGTATGCCATCCCAAAGAAGCGCCTCAACGGTAAACTCTACTACAGTAAACAACATATTGATAAGCTAAAGAACAAAGAGATATGAGGAAAGCAAAGACAACAAAGGTAACATTACGTTTTAGGATGCTCGCCACCGGAAAGGAAACACTTTACCTTGATTATTATCCCGGCATTCCTAATCCCAAGACAGGCGAAACGATGCGTAGGGAATATTTAGGCATGTACGTTATTCCCCTGAAGAAAAGGAACGGGGAACTACAAACCAACAAGAATGGTTCACATAAATATAACGAAGAGGATACAGAAACCATACGTTTAGCGGAAATCATACGTGCAAATAGACAGAATGAACTAAGCAAATCGGAAATCTACACAGAGGCAGAAGCGGAACTATTGAAAGCCAAAGAACGCAGCAAGGGGGATTTTATAGCCTACTTCCGAGACTTGGCAAAGGATAAGAAAGAATCCAATTATAACAACTGGATGAGTGCCTTAAAACACTTGCAAGACTGTACCAAGAAATCGGACAACGCCACGGTTAAACGTTTTTGTGATATAGACATACTTTGGTGCGAACGCTTCCGGGATTATCTTCTGAATGTGCCTACTCATAGAAGCGACAAGGTTGTATTATCCAATAACACAGCAGCAGCCTATTTCTTGAAATTCAAAATAGCGTTGAAGTCAGCCTACAAATATGGTTATCTACAAAAGAACATCAACGAAGATTTGAAAGGTATCAAAGAAAAGGAATCACGCAGGGAATTCCTGACACTTGACGAACTCAAACGACTGGTAGCAACTCCTTGCACCAACCCAGTATTGAAACGTGCGGCTTTGTTTTCTGCTCTCACAGGGCTAAGACATTCGGATATACGTAAAATGAAATGGGGTGAACTGGTTGAAGTTGACGGTAAATTTACATTGAAATATACTATCCAAAAGACAAGTAAGTACGATGAGTTACCCATATCAGAACAAGCCAGACAATTATGTGGAGAAAGGCAGAACCCTGATAAACTTGTTTTTGATGGGTTGGTATATTCCGCTTATGCTAATAAGGCTTTGGCTCAATGGTTAGGAGCAGCAGGAATCACACGAGACATAACCTTTCATTGTTTCCGGCACACATTCGCAACTTTACAGCTTGCCAGTGGCACACAAATAACCACTATTCAGAAGATGTTAGGACATAAAAACATCGGCACTACGATGGTGTATGCAAAGACACTGGAGGAAGCTAAGAGAGAAGCAGCAGATAAAATAAAAATCTTATAATAAGAAAATATGGAAAAGAGAATATTCGAGGAATTTGTTAGTTTGTTCAACTCCCTTAGTAGTGCCGGAAGTATACTAATTGGATATGACAATATGCGATTTACAGGTGAGGCTGCTAACGATAAAAAAAAGCAAAACGAAATAAAGGAACTGTTTAAACTCGCCGACGAACTTTCTGTTATGAACAACTTAGAAAATGCTGAATCTTTTAGTTTGGATAAACTATTTAATGAAATTGAAAACAATTTTTATAATAACAAGGATTGTATAGATATTTACGTCATCAAGATGCTAAGGAGATTTATTGAAATTGCACCTTATTACAAGATACCTGAAGATGGGACTACGTACGGGAATTATGTTGTTTATTGTGCTAATTTTTTTAGTAACTTTTACAAAACAATGAAACCTTATAATTCATGTAGTGTAGAACAAAAATATTTATTAAAGACAAGTGAACTACTCTATTCCTTCCAAACAAAGCTTGATGCTTTATGTTTGGATTTCAATGTGGATATTATGGAATTGCAGCGCAATGCCGGATTAGACATTTACTATAGAGGGACTGCCTCAACATGTGCAATTTATAATGAATATAAGACGCAGTTAAACAAGATATGGACAAAAGAAAACTACAAAGAAAAAGTAATACAACACAATGAATTCAACACTTTTGCCGACATATTCACTGTAAAAGATTGGGATAAATACCTCAGAATCTTAACTGAATGTACCCCACGATTGCTTGAATATGACGAAATGGGTAATGCGTATAAATTCATAGGAAACAAGAAAAAAGAGAAAGGATGTATAGCACAATATTTCAAACAACTTAAAGCAAAAGGCATAATCAATAATAATATAAACAGAGATGAATTAGCAAAAGTATTAAGTAACTGCTTGATCGACTACAAAATATCAGGATCATCTATCGACAACGAAAGCGAACAATACAAAAAAATCTATGAAAGACAGTTGTTTAATTAGCATGAGTTAGCACGCTAATTATTGCTAAATAAGATATAATTCTTTTGCACCGTTATCTCATTCGAGGTAGCGGTTTTCTTTTTCTATCATGGCGGAATTTGAGAACCTAATAAGCCAGTAGCAAAGAATATGCCCGAAACAATTACATTTGAAACTATGCCTAAAGCGATGGAATACCTCATCGGAAAGGTGGAGGCTTTAGAGAAAGCCCTATTAGATAAGAATGAAGTGCCAAACATCCAGGTAGATAGATGGTTTAATATTGACGAACTTAAAGAATATCATCCAGACCGTCCGGCTAAAGCTACTATCTACGGGTGGGTGAGCAAAGGTGAAATCCCTTATCACAAAAGCGGAAAAAAATTAAGATTTCTACAATCTGACATTGATAAATGGCTATCCAATGGTAAACGGAAAAGTGAATATGAGTTGAAGGATGACGCAAACAAGTATTGTGCTACTAAAAGAATCGGAGGTTAAGCTATGGAAGAAAAGAAAAAAGGCAATCCAAAGATTACCCATTCCTTTAACACGCACGACAAAGGTAATGAGTTTCGAGCACAATACCAAATTGTTTATCAATCTTTTAAGGAACGTCCTAAAACTATGTTAGACGTATCTTTGGAAACCGGAATACTACGGGCTAACATTTGCCGCTATGTGGCAGACATGGAAGATAAAGGACTTATTCAGCTTCTTTATAAGATGGAGGACGAACACACAAGGTTTACAGCCGGGTATTATACCACTGATAAGGATTTATTCCGAAAAGAAGATAGTCAACAGCTTAATTTATGGGAGTGTGAGTAATGGGAGGTTTTAACTACATTCAAGCCATAGGTGCAGAGCTACAGAAAGCTGACCAACTGGCGACAGAGATACCGGAACAAATAGGAATGTTCACGGTAAAGACAGCCAATAGAGCCATAAAGGAGGCAGCACTAAGACCGAATCCGGATGCTCTTTGGCTCTCACTATGGTACGAAGGTGAAGTATGCTGTTTGTTCTCTGATTCTAATTTGGGTAAGTCTATCTATGCTGTACAGATTGCGACAAGCATAGCGGAACGGCAAAGAGTTTTATACTTTGACTTCGAGTTATCGGATAAGCAGTTTCAGTTGCGGTATAGTGATGAGGCTAACAATCTGAATCAGTTTCCGGATAACCTTTATAGGGTGGAAATCAATAGAGATTCTTTGGATTCTGCAAATTTCGAGGAAGCTGTAATAGGGAACATAGAACAGGCAGCTATTAAATCAGGTGCAAAGGTGCTCATCATTGATAATCTTACCTATTTGTGTATAGCTTCGGAAAAGGGAGATGCAGCAGGAACACTCATGTTCCGGTTGATGGCTCTAAAAAGAAAGTACGGTTTATCGATGCTTATATTGGCTCACACCCCTAAGCGGTGTTTATCCAATCCGATTACACAGAACGACCTTGCCGGAAGCAAGAAGCTCTATAATTTCTTTGATAGCGTCTTTGCCATTGGTAAAAGTGCCAAAGATAACAGTGTTCGATATATCAAGCAATTAAAAGTAAGATACGGTAACTATACCTATGATGCCGATAATGTAATAGTATCTGCCATTGAGAAGATAGGAACGTTTTTACAGTTTGTAAATATCGGATATGCAGCAGAAAGAGAACACTTAAAAGAGCAGAGCGATAAAGATATATCCCAACTGGATGCAAGCATAAAGGAGCTTTCCAAGCAAGGGAAATCTGTTAGGGAAATCGCTTCGGAATTGGGGATAAGTAAGAGTAAAGTAGGTAGAATCTTAAAGAAAGACGTTTAACTGTCCCACATGTGGGACACCTCTATCCCTTTATTCATCGGCGTTTGAGCACAACTGTCCCACTTTTATGATATGTGGGACAGTGGGACAAAGTGGGACACTAAAGCAAAAAATTATGGAAAATTTCAATCAACCATATTTAGAGAAGTACACTGGGAAAGCATCCCGGCACAAATGCCCGAAATGCGGCGATGCTCATTCATTCGCTTATTATCTGGACGGTAATACCGGGCAAGTCATAGATAAGAATGTAGGCAGGTGCAACCATGAAAGCGGATGCGGCTACCATTATACACCTAAACAGTTCTTCATTGACAATCCGGTAGAGAAAGAACGGTTCGTTGTTCCGGTGCAAATAAAGCCGAAACAACAGCCTAAACGGGAAACAAGTTATATCCCCTTTCAATATGTGGAGAAGTCAGTAAGCTATAACAGTTCTTTTATCTATTTCCTTTGTGGACTGTTTGACCGCTATTCACTTGAATCCCCCACGATTGAAAAACTGATGCAAGATTATGCTTTGGGAGCTACAAAAGATGGTAGTATTATCTACTGGCAGATAGACACCAAAGGAAAGGTAAGAACTGGCAAGGTTATGAAGTACGATCCGCACACCGGACACCGGATTAAAAGCGGTGGAGGTATTAACTGGATTCATTCAATAATGAAAAGACAGGACTTGTTACCTGAAGATTTCAATCTAGTACAATGCTTGTTTGGTGAGCATCTTTTGAGAATGTACCCAGATAAAGTTGTTGCTTTGGTTGAATCGGAGAAAAGCGCTTTGATCGCTTCCGGGGTTTATCCTGATTACATTTGGTTGGCAACCGGGGGAAAATCTCAACTTTCTATTGACAAGCTAAAAGTATTGAAGGGAAGAACGGTTATCATGTTCCCGGACGTAGACGGCTTCGAGTATTGGAGCAATAAGGCTAAAGAGGTTGAGACTATCGGATGCAAAGTGGTAGTTTCCGACCTGCTGGAGAAGAACGCCACCGATGAGGATAGAGAGAATAAGATAGACCTTGCCGATTGGCTGATACGTACTCTTTCAACCGATGTAAAAGAAGTCAGAAAAGAGCTATCAGAAGCGGAAAAGACCTTGCAGATTATGACAGGAGCTAACCCGGCTTTGCAAATGCTCATTGATACATTTAACTTGGAATTGGTTGCATGATGGAGATAGAAGTAATACACGGTCAGATTATTGCTAAAGCTAATCATTATCAAGCCGTACCGGGAAAGTCCGGGAAAAAGCGAATTATCAAAGACGAAAAGATACGAGCCTATGAAAGTTCTTTCGTTGAGCAGTGCAAAGTATATCGGAGCAAGCGCATTTCAAGCCGTTTCCGGCTATTTGTCCGAGTATTCCATAGCTCGGTTAGGTTCGACTTGGATAATAGCTTAAAGACGTTGCTTGACTGCCTACAAATGGTAGGTGCAATAACGGATGATAAACTTTGCTTTCAGATAGAAGCGGAAAAGAGAATAGATAAGTTTCACCCACGCATAGAATTTGCATTGCTAGAGGTGAACGAACAAAAGAACATATTTAATAACCAATTTAATTTTTAACATTATGAGAAAAAAAATTTATTCGATCGAGAACCAAGACGGTTTAAATTTCAGTGTACAAAAGACATCACCGTGCACCATTACGCACAAGGGAAAGGAGAAGTTGCCCGAACAGATTACTTTTCTTTTTGAAGGAATTGATCCTGAATCAGATTTGACAGAAGATAACGATTTGGTATGTAGTATCAGTAAGGAAGAAGCCGTTAATTTGGCAATCCGCTTACTAAAACTTAGCACGGGGAGAGTACCGGAAAACGGACTATTGTTGCACAACTTTTCAGGACACGATTTTTCCGTTCATCATGCCAAAGAAGATGGCGTACATATCGATGAACCAATTTTCGAGATCGGGAATCTGGAGGCGGACGATATTGCGGAGGATGGAACCATCTCCGTATGTCTGACTAACGAATCAGCAAAAGAGTTAATTAAAGCGTTGGCAAAGATTGTATAACTCAATACCGGGTAGGTCTGTTTTGGATGATCTACCCGGCATAAATAAAATGGAATTTATAAACTAAAATCAAAAGATATGGATGAAATAAAAAAACAAGGACTTGAAAGGGTTCTATTACGTCATAAAGACGAAAACACTATCGAAAAGATACAGGCTGTTGTAAATTGTTTGATTGAAACAGGATTTACAATTTCAACGAAAGAACTACATGATTTATCCTGTGTATGTGCCTTGCTCACTAAACAAGCGGAAGAGATGGCGAAAAAAGATGCTTCCCGGATAAAAATTGCCTTTAAACGTGAAGAGGATTATAAAGAGACTTTTGACCGTTTGCAGGCTTGTATAACCGAGAATGCCAACGAGTTGAGAAAAGTTCTTTTGTATCATACGGCAAACCCGTTGGATGCGGATGCTTACGAAATAGTAGATAATTGCGTAGCGTTGTCCCAAACATGGGCGGATAAAAAGGCACAGGAGTTTACAATTCCCCCTACAATAGCCCGTCTACGTGCAGAGGAACTCATCAACAACGTGAAGGAAGCCATAGATAAGTTAAACGCCTTTGTTGAGGATAACCCGAACTTTGGAAAGGGAATCACAACTTCGCAAGATTCCCGCAGATGTTTGTGTTGGTTGGACGGTGAAGGCGGTTTTCATGAGGAACAAGAAGCATACGAATTTATTTAAAGAATTATCATTATGACTACAGAAGAAAGACAAAAATTTGATGCTTTCCAAAGGACGTTACAGGAAAGCCCGGCGAACCGATTAAGCTTCTTTGCAAGTGTGGAAGGGATAGAAAAACCGCAACCGGCAAATAATCCGTTTGACAAATGGAAACGGGATGCAGAGTATGAGAACCAGGCTATTTGCAAGCATCTTGGCATTGAGTATCGTAAAGAGGATTTTACGGTATCAGGCGAAAAACTAGCCCGTAATTGGGCGCAGGGATTGCCGGATGCATAATATTAACATTCCGGGCAGGGATGCTCTATTGATTCTCTGCCCGGTTTAATAAAGAAAATCAAGATAAAACGGTGTATTCTCTAACTGTTTAGGTTGAATTTAGAAATATGGCAGCAATCATAGATTACATACCAAGAGTTACGTTATCAAACTTCAAAGAGTTAATAAGACAACAATCCGAAACAAAGGAAACGCTGTTTATTCGCTTCACTCTTAAAGATATACAATATACCGTGGTGATGTCGGTAGAAAAACAGAAGCTTATTTTCTTTTGGGAACATCAAGGGAAAAGGAACCAAAAGGAAATCAAGCTTCAGACTGAACCAAGTAATCTTGGAAACGGGACTGTGTGGTACTTTCTTTGTCCTTATACCGGTCATAAATGCCGCAAGCTTTTTTTGGACGGTAAGACGATTGCAAGCCGGTATGCTTTTAGCCATATCTATAGCATCCAGAAAGAGAGCAGATCCGGTCGCTTTTTCTATGGATTCGGACGGTTGGAATATCCAGTACGTAGATATGGAAAACAGTTCTATAGAGGAAAAACAACCCCTTACGGGCATAAAGTCTGGACGTATCATAAGAAATTAGAAAGATACAATCAGTTGTTAGATGAATACATTTTACCAAGATCAAGAGGACGAAAACTATAAAAACAATGGTAATTGTAGAATGAAAGGTAAGAAACAGAAGGAAATAACCAAGGCGAACAAACCCTTTTCGATCCGTGTCCTTTATATTAGGTACGGGGTTTATGATATTGTGTTCACTTACCAAGAGACAACCGTTTTTCAACCGATTTCAGACGAACAGTATAGGGAGTATAGGAAATTGTGTTATTTGCGCCCTATCAGGGCTAAAAACTATCTTCTTGATCTTGTAAACTTTGACGGTACACCATACTGTAGGGGAGACTTTCAGTTTATAGGTAAAGATGATGAACCGACAAAGGCAATGATAGCACTTTGGCAGGAGATAGAAAAGAGCTTATTCAACCGGGATAATCAACATACATAGACCTGCCCTAAGAATTGTTGAGATTAGTCTACTTTGAGATTGATTTTAAAGGTACCCCGGAATTACCTTTTAAAAGTAAAATATGTGCTCAAACCATATTTAAAAGTGCTATGGTGGCACTATTAAAAGCAAAGGTTTCAATCTTAAAATGTGATACTCCCTGTTATTAACAGCACCTTAAATAAGATATAGAAACGCCCGCACAGGTCAGCAAATCATGTACGCCTAATACACTTTAGTGTCCCACTTTGTCCCACTGTCCCACATATCATAAAAGTGGGACAGTTGTGCTCAAACGCCGATGAATAAAGGGATAGAGGTGTCCCACATGTGGGACAGTTTAGGGTACTTTTGGCAAAGTGGGACAGAAAATAGCCCCTATTTCGTGATTTACGAGATAGAGGCTATTTCTTTAATCAGTCTACTTTAATATTGATATTCTTTCCGCAATGCGGACAGGATATAGAAACACTATCCTTCTTTGGTTGTACTTCTTCCGGTGATACAAAGAGTTGCCAAAACGGAACATCTAAACTCTTAGCAATAGAATTTAAGGTATTAGCAGACGCCTCTTGTTTATCATTAATAATATTTGAAAGGCTGACCCGTGATATTCCAACAAGGTTTGATAATTCTATTGCCGTCATACCTTTTTCAGATAAAATTTCTTTTATTCGATTCTCCATAATGTAATACTTTACGTTTAATAGGCACAAAGTTAAGCAATAGTTTGCAAATAAATATAAAATTAAAGAATCATATTACAAATAATTATTAATATTAATGTAATATAATACAAACATATTGATTAAATTAAAGTATTATATTACATTTGCATCATCAAAGTTAAACCAATAAATAGAAAAAGATATGGCACGTTACAATTTAAGCAAGATAATGACGAGAGCTCACAACCTGTATAAAAACGCTCATGCAAAGTACCCGACATTTGCCGATGCACTCCGTAAATCTTGGAAAACAGCAAAATGGGAAAAGTCCATAGCAGAAAAATGCAAAGCAATCGAAGAGGAAGAAAAAGTACATGAAGAAAAGGCACGTGAGAAAAGAGAGCAGGCCGCTATTAGTTCGGTTCTTTTTCGTGCACAAATCGAAGCCGACCGGATCAGAAGAGAAGCGGAAGCCAAAGCGGAACGCATGAAAGCCGAGATAGCGGCACGCAAAGAGGGTATATCTTATAATGAGTACCAAGACCGTATTAGTCGTGCAATGGGGTACGGATGTGGGTTGTATTGTGGTGATTGATTATTAACCCGATGGGGGTGGTTTCAACCCAACCCCATCATAAAATATACACTATGACAGAAACAAAGGTTTATAAGCTCCACGAGAGCAAGCAAGTAGAGGATATCACTACCATGCTAAAGATAGAAGGAATAAAGTATAATGTATTCGAATACGAAGAGTACACAGCAATAGAAGTGACCGGTACACCATTAGAGATAATAAGAGCCTCCACGATATACCAACAGGTTACAACCACTAAGCTATAACGAGATGGAGATATTGATAGTATTTGGATGCCTATACACTGGCTATAGGATATTTAGGAGAAAGGGAGAACACTTCTTTGATATTTAATCAATAATGAACGCTACACTAATTATTTGTATCATCCTTCTTGCTTTCTGTGTATGGGATGAAATGTTTAACGATTACAATGGGAAACCATCAATATAAAATACAACTATGGGAATGATAATAGAACCCGCAAGCAAAGAGCGGACAGAAGAAGGAGAACAGTTCATCGAAAGACTGCTGAAGATTCTACAGAACAACGATAAAGTAACGGTTAACGTAATGTATTGCCAGACTTGCGTTATTGACAGGCTGGTAACTGTGGAATCCGGCACCAGTTTTAATGCAGGTCTCAGTAAAGACAATTGTACAGTACTAAATGAAATGGTCTACAACTCACATCAATAAATGACACATGAAAGTTGACGCCAATCAACAAAGCCACCCCGGTAACAATACGGTTGCCGGGCTTACATTTAAAAGAATTTTGTGTTTATGCTGTTTCGTCGTGAGATGAGGCAGCATCATTTATTTACACCCGTTTTCGCTTTCAAGGTTTGCGATTTTAGGGCTTTTTCTTTTCGGATGATATATTGTTCGCCCGGCAAAAGAAAACCGCTTAGACACAAACAAAACACGAAAACGAGCGTCAAACAAGCGTTATTCAAGTAAAACGGCATAGGATAACGTAGGAAAATCTCACATTATAGTACAAACATACTATTGCTTTCGAAGTAAGAAAACGGTTTGAAAACGGTTATAAATTACTCAAATATGCACTGTTTTTCAACTTATAGATATTTATCCATATTTACATTATTCGCTTAGATTCCTATAGGTGATTATTCCCGTCTTATAACTAGAGAAAACGGCGGGAAAACGGCGGGAAACGAGCAAAACACCCAAAGGTTACCCTAAGGATAAACTAAATAATAACGGCAAGGGTGCATTTGTTAGTCTGCAAAATTTACGAATTTACAGAAATGAAGAGGGGGATTGAGGAATCCCTTTTTCTACCTAATAAGACTCAACTTTTGGGAATACTTTGTAGAAATAGAATAAATGAATATCTTTGTTTCAAGAAAGCCCACCGATGAGACATAAAGATGTTGATTTGTATTTATCCCTATTTTCTTATGGTTGTTTATTGTTAAAAAGGACACACTTAGACCATATTTGTACCACTATTTTATAATACACTGATTATCAGTTATAGTTATACTTTGCATCGACAGCCCAAACAACTCTGAACATTTCGGAACTACTATAATAAGAGGGCACTTACACATTATTCGACCACAAAATCTTCCGATTTAAAATTACTATAGAAACGTCCTGAAACAGCAGTAAACTTCAATACACAGTAATCAGGGTCCGTCACTCCCTCCGGATAATACATGGTATCTCCCTCCTGCCAGATCATCTCTTTACTGGCACTATCCGTCAAGACATCCATTGTACCGCGTAGCATAACCCCTCTAAAGAATCTCGTATCACAAAAGTAGATACATGCATGGTTGTTCTCCCGGTATTGCGCCACACGCATGGACGAAGTATTTGTTGTCAGATAAATCGTTTTTATCCCCTCTCTTTTTCTAGGTTGCAGCATCGCTTTGATGGTAGGAAATCCTTCACTGTCTATCGAACCGATAAAAGCTGTTTTCAGCTTATCAATCATGTTGCCTACTGTTTTTTCCGCATTTCTCATCATTTTACTTTTTTATTATTGGTTTATTATCTGATGCGAAAGTAGAGAAATGCAGGAAAGCAATGCAATAAAAAGAAAGGTAGAAATAGCACTTTTTACGGTTTGTGTGCTTTACGATACAATAACGGAGTTTCTCCCGTATGCTGCCGGAAGCTACGGATAAAATAAGAAACCGTTGAAAAACAGAGTTCAAATGCAATATCAGCTATAGGAAAGTCCGTATAAACAAGCAGCCTCTTAGCCTCTTCCATCACCTTGCTCTGAATATATTGTTTTGCGCTGATTCCCATGGTCGAGGTTATCATCTCATTCAGATAATTAGGAGTAATGCAGAGCTTATCCGCATAATATTGAACCGAATGTTGCTCTTTTGCATGTGTAGCAACCAAATTCATGAATTTACTTACATGATTATTGGAAACTTCCCTACTTCTGCCCTCCTCTATCGAAGTCATTTTAAGGTAAGCACGGTCCAGCAACATCAGGACTTCATAAAGCAATGCTCTCAAAACGTGTACATCGCCCTGTTGATACGAATCAATCTCCATCTTTATATCATGCAAGGTTTCAAGTATGCGTGTATAAAGCTCATCAGACAAATGCAGCCGCGATGAAAAACTTTCTATCTGAAAAAACGAAAGATGCCGTACAAACAAAGAATCTTTAAAGAGGGAAGACAAAAACTCTTCTTCGAAAATCAGCGCATACCCATTGATGATATGATGAGTATCCCAGTTCCGGATTTCCCCCGGTTTAGAGAAAAGGACGTCACATGGAATTGCTTCATAGGTTTGGTTATCGACTGCAAAAGCTCCCTTACCTTCTGTTATGAAAGTAATATCATAATAGTTGAGAGTGTGGACAGTACTTTTAGCCAGGAACTTCTTCACATACTTCAGTTCTACTACATCGACCAAAAGTTCACTCCCATACTTATGCTTATAAAAAGTATATCGAGGTATTGAGTTTTTCATTCAGAATACAAAAATAGTATTCCTTACCAAATAATCCAAAGACTTTTCAAATTCGATTCGATTGAATAAGCCATGAACCATCTGATAAGGAATACATAGAAAAATATGTCTAGGTTATATTTCCTATTTAGAACTTCCGGCCAGATATCCCAAACTGGTCACATCTGCCCCCAAGTAATGATTAATGTGCTTCAATGGCACCCTGTACAGAATATCCGGAATTTCCGCCAATAAAGAGAGGTACCTTTCCCTTACTGTCAGCTTGCGGGCATTCATATCCTCTTCCTCTTTAAAGTAAAACTGATACTCCATCAGTTGACGGACCAGATTCGCAAATGAAATTGAAGATGCACACAACTCTTCAATCTCCTCTTCACTGATGTAATAAGCAGCACATTTCGTCAGTGTCTTGATAGAATACTGACTTGAATTATAGCATAACACAGCATCACCCGCAGAGAAAAACCGATTGGTTCTCTCTTCTCCTTCATGAGTGGTATATGTATGCAAAATACCGGAAACAATAATGTACAAGCTCTGTTCTGGCAATGTGGCAGAAGCAATCGTTTCTCCTTTATCCAGATACACCATTTCCATTCGAGCCAACAGCTCTTTCACTTCTCTTTCATCCACCTGATACTCAAAACAGAGTTTCTTCAAATAAGCTTCCATACAAAATAGATTTTAGTTAATATATGTCACTTAAAAACACCTAATTCGACATAGCAGGCATCATTGTGCCTCTCAAATATAATTTCCTTTGGGTATATCGTAAATACCAGATACAAATCAATAATGAAACGACCGTTGAAATGGGTGGAGCAAATCCCATGATAAACAGCGACGAGCTATCTATCTGGCTGAACCAGTATGACAACGGTATACGGAACAGGAAAGTGGCTATCAGGCTGTGAATCATCGGGAATAACGAGTTTCCTTGTCCGCTGAAATAAGAATTAATGCAGAACACGAAACTAACTATAATACAGTCGATACTATAGCCCCGTAAATAATCAGCCGCCATTGCCACCACAGCAGCATCTTTCGTAAAGAAAGCAGTAAGAGTCTCCGGCAGGAATTGCGAATACACGCAAACCGACACACCGAAAACAAGAGCAATCCCAATCCCCGAAGCCAGACATTTATTCATTCTCTTGATAAGTCCCGCTCCATAGTTCTGTGCAGTCATGGTTGCCACAGCCGATGATATAGCCATCGGAGGCAGCATAGCAAACACGATGATTTTCTCAACAACACCCAGGGAAGCAGATGCAATGACTCCCATCTGATTGACAATGACAGTGATAATCAGAAAAGAAACATTGATTAAAGCATCCTGCAAAGCAATAGGTGCTCCCAACACCAAGATCTTTTTAGACAGATTCCGGTTCAATCGAATATCTTTCCATGAAAAGTCAAAATGGAATCCGTGCCGGTATAAGAACCAGAGCGCTATTCCAAAGCTGACTCCTTGTGCAGTTACAGTAGCGATAGCCGCTCCCGTAGCCCCCCAATGGAAATAACCGACCAATATAAAATCGAGCACTATATTTATCACACATGCCAGCCCAACAAAATAAAGTGGTGTTTTAGAATCACCCAATCCACGCAAAATACCACATACAACATTATATCCTACTATAAACAGAATACCCAGAGAGCATACCAAAATATAATTTTTCGTATCTACCATCGCTTCGACAGGAGTATGCATCAGTTCTGCTATCCGACTATGAAAAAGCACCATGACCAAAGTTAGCACTACGCCGGTTATTGAAAACAACCATACGGAAGGCCCGATAGTAAAAGCTACTTTTCGATTGTCTTTAGCTCCGGTAGCAATAGCAATCAGCACTGTTGTCCCGGTAGTAATACCCAGAATAATACCTGTAATTGTCTGCATCACCTGACTACCAATAGCTACGGCTGCCACACTTGCCGAATCATCATATTGTCCGACAACGAAAAGGTCAGCTCCGCCATAAAGTGCCTGGAGCACATTGGCAATCAGAAAAGGTACTGCAAACTGCAACAATACCTTCGGTACGCTTCCTTGTGTCAAATCTAACTCTTTCATAGTTTCTTCGATACTTTTCCTCTTTATCTTATTTTGTTACAACATAAAAAAAGTGCCGGACAAGCGAATGATTTGCACCATTCATCTTATCCAGCACTATAATTAT
>OGMF01000583.1_pt1 | contig 40475 bp, 25 predicted proteins | sample 1572921 | NCBI WGS metagenome assembly OGMF01 (sample SAMEA2581919, study PRJEB24529) | metagenome | biome: Human gut stool | place: China | collected 2011 | reverse complement strand
CCGCCCCGAGCTGCTTTCCCGTTTCCATTGCCGCTTCGCGGTAAGGCTGAATAGCTGTTCCCTCATATTCAACGGTTCCGTCGGAAGAAAGCGTTGGGATAGACGTCAGAATAACGGGGATTGCCTGCCTTTTTTGAACCTGCTTGATATAAGCGGAAAGTCTTTCCTTGTATTCCTCCACCGTTGTATATGCAGCCGGCTTATTCACCATTGAATCATTATGTCCGAAGCACATTATAACATAGTCATTTTTACCGGCATTTTCCGCAATTGCCTTAAACGCGGAATTAAAGCTCTTTGTGGAAGCGCCCGGGATGGCGTTATTAAATATCTCAACGCCGAGATTCAGCTTTTCGCCCCAGCCGTAACGGTTGAAAATTTCGGAACGGTCGGAATAGCTTGCCGCAATTGAATCAGCTGCAATATACACGCGCGGCTCACTCGAAAAATCGTTTGCCTGCTGCCATGAGCTTTCTTCACAAAGGCGTATTTCCTTAATCGCTATCTGAACGGGATTCGGATTTTCCTCGCTCGGTTCATCCGTCAGCACACCGATTCTGAAATCAAATCCGTTAAGCAGACTTGACGCGCAGAGATTGGCGTTCTTAACATTAAAGGCAACCGTTTTCCATTTGCCAGACGCTGTTCCGCCGTAATACAGAGTTTCAACATTTCCGCTTGTATTCACATACTGAAGCGTTATATTATTTTTGAAGTTATCCAGATATGTAAGCCTGAACTGTGCAAAATTATCCGCAATTCCGTTCATATATGATTTATCTGCATTTACATAAATATACGTAAGGCGTTTTCTTGAATCGGTATAATTCTTACCGAGATAATTGGTTGTCTGAACGGCGCTTCCGTCAGCCGTAAACAAAATATTTGCGTCTACCGCTTCGTCAGTTGTAACAAATCTGTCGTCAATAGTCAAGCCGTCCGAAACCTGCGCGGAATTTACAAAGCTCACGCTTGCTCCGTTCGGATAAAGGCTTGCGGCATTCGGCGTTTTGTCGGTCAGAGATTCAAGATACGCTTTATACGCCTTTTCGTAATCATACATCGGCGCCGCAATATTATCGTAATAGGGCTTTGTCATCACACGAACGGAATGTATATAATACCTTGCTCCGCCGGCGGTGTAGTAGCGGAATGCAGCGGTGCCGTCAATCAAAGCGCTGCTCTTGCCCTTATAAATGTCATTAAAATGCGCATTTGAAAGAGTGTGCGTCACCTTTTTCCAATCTCCGTCATAGTCGGAGATAACGCCCGATGCTCTGGCAACGGAAAAGCTTGAATCGGTTCTTCCACTTATATATTGCAGCTGCGGAACGGCATATTTTGAATTATAAACTGCTTCGATAACAACCTCGCTGTCACCTTGGTTGAAAAGCTCCGGGCTGAGATTCACGCCGATCATTCCGTCACGCGTGTTTCCGTCGGGTCGCGTCAGCTTTCCCGAGCCGACAGCGCTCTTTCCGTCTATATCGCCAACATACAGATATCCCGTATCCGTATTGACTGAACTTATGAGATTTCCGCTTTCATCGCTTGTCAGCTCAAAGCCCACAACCTGAAGCGAGGAATCGTTGCTGCGTTTTACGGATTCCGTTCCGCCGCCGTTTATAATATTCTCATCGCCTGCCGTAAAGCTTGCGTCGGAATAGTGCGCAGCTGTTTTCGCAATTGAAATTTTGGCTATGTTAATCGGATAGCCTGCGGCATAGAATCTGAAATCCGCACCGCCCAATGTATTAAAACCGGCATTAAAGCCAGCGTCGGATATAAGATACGTTGCCGTTATCCATCCGCTGCTTGCCCCCTGCCCCATAACTATTGTTTTTACTGCTCCCGAGCTGTCTATATACTGAAGCTGGAAGCTTGCGCTTCTGTTAGTATCATAGTATGTAACCGTAAGGCTCAGCGCCGTATCATCCTTTGTAATTGAGCTTCCGGCATCTGCATAAATATAGCCCTTTTGAAGCTGTGTTTTATCCGGCCGCTGATAGTTAGTCGTATACAGTGCTTTTCTTCCTGCACATTCGTGGATTGTCCAGCAGCCGTCACTGCCGATAGAAGATTTATTTGTGTCCGCGTCAAGCGTTGTTGCGTCACGCATAATGCCTATCTGTTTATCAGCGCTTGAATAGGAAAACCATTCAGCCGGGCTTTCAGCGCTTCCCGTAACCGTTATTTCCTGAGATGCGTCAAATACATACACAGGCTCGGGGTCGGGAATGTTCGGTTGTGACGGAACATCCACTGTGATTAATTCCGGGATAACGCTTGCGGAAGAAGCAACAATGCTTCCGTTTGCATCAACGGCAATAACCTCATAGCTGTCATCAGTCGTTCCCTCATCGTCATAGTACGATGCTGCGTTCGCTGCAAGTGCAGCACCTGTATATGCTCCGTTCTTCCTGATTTTATATGAAGCATTTTTAATCTCGGTAATTTCTTTCCATGTTACGCAAACGCCGCCTTTTACGGCAGTGCTCGCCGATGCCTCGATTATGCCGCCCTGCGCCGCACCGTATGGCGTCATTGTTCCTCCGAGAGACTGCCATACATAGTTTTTAACCGTGTATCCGTCAGCCGTTTCGAGGTTTGTCGGAGCTTCAAGCGTTGCTCCATCACCTGCTGCGAGCGGCGTTTTTTCCGATGTGCTTATTCCCGAAAGTCTGCCGGTTAAATCATCGTACACCGCTGTAATAAGCTGCACGCTTTTCTCTCCGTCCGTATCGTTTGTCACGCGGACAGATGAGGTGAATCCGCCGGCAATCGGCGCTTGCAGAATTTCACCGTCATTTTTCAATTTTACGGTTTCGACCGAAACTGCTCCTGCCGAATAAACTCCGCTTGTCAGAGCAAGACCGGCTGCAATTACTGCCGCTGCGCTTCGCACAATGCCGCGCTTAACATCATTTCTCATTTTCTCCATTCCTTTCTCCTGAATTAACAATTCCATTATAATGTTCATATAGCCTGCGGTAAATAGACAGAATTATAAAATAACCCGTCCGCAGGGAACAAAAACTCAAATTTCACCTTGTTTTTATGCTTGCAGCACTAACATTTGATATATATAAATCATTTCCCATACTGTAAAGCCTGAAATCATAACCGTTTGCCTGTGAAACAGCTCCGTTGAACTGTGCATCGTCCAAAATTATTTTTCGCGTTTTCCAGCCCTCGGCTTCAAACGGAATCTCTTTTTCGCGCATTCCCGAAGCTGTGCTGTACTGAAGCTTAAATGCGCCGGTTCCTCCGCTGTCATAGTATGAAACCGTAATGCATGCTTCTTTATTATCAGGTTTGAAAGCTTCTCCGAGTTTAAAATAGATGTATCCGCTGCAAATTTTATCGGGTCTTTTGTATTTCCCGGTGAACACGCACTTTCTGCCCATATGCTCAACCAAAGTCCAGCAGCCGTCACTTGCAATCGACGACTCGCGCGTTTCAGGATTAAGCGTGTCTGCATCGCGCAGTATGCCGATTTGTCTGTTGTCCGATGTGTATGTTATCCACGGCGTTTTTTCAACAACAAGCTTCCCGTCAGCATTGAATGAAGCTCCGCCAGTTATTTCATAGCCCTTTTTCGCTTCCGAAACCGGTTTAACGCTGCATTCAAATGTCACTTTCACGTTTTTTACTTCAACGCCGTTTTCGGAACGCAGACGGAAATCTCCGCCGTATGTCTGAGAGTCCGTGAAAAAGACGTCAATTAAAAAAATCTTCGCTTTTTTATATTGTCTTGTTCCGTTTTTTTTCGCAAACTGCACTGTTTTATAATTTGCTTCACCGTCATAATATTTGTCATTTGACGAATAATCAAGGTATAGAACATCATTATTACTGTCAAAATATTCCGCTTCAATTGTTATACCGCGCGGCGCCGCTCCGTGTATAAAGCTGTCGGAAACAGTAAAGTATATATTCCTGTCGTCTCTGCCGGTGACAGATAGATTGCGGTTTTCGGTCTCGCTCCATTCTGCGGGAGCTGCATTTATATTTTTTCTCGAAATATTATAAAGTCTGACATCTTCTATATAAGTATCATCGCCGCCGCTTATTCTGAAGTCGTTTCCCGATATTGCATCCTGCTTGGTAAATTCAGCGTCATTCAGCTCAATTGTTTGTGTTTTCCACTGCTTTGTATTTTTCCTGTTCGTCAAGAGCATTTTTTTGATTGTTTCTCCGACCGCGTTATACTCTATATAAACAGGGGCATTGCCCGAATCAAAATATGTTATGCTGACTTCAACGCTTTTGTCGCACGGCTGCACGTTATCGCCCGTTGTTCGGAAATAAAACATTCCGCTTCTTATTTTTCCGTCGGTTCCTGTCTGAACCGTGCTTCTTCTGCAAAATCTTCCCCCGATAAATGCAGCCTCAGTATATGAATCGGTATTTTTATCACAGCTGACAGTAAATTTCAAGCCGTTATCCGTAACGTTCTCTCCGCTTAAGGTGCAGTGAACCGGTTCAGCCGCAACAGTGACAGATGCCTTGTCCGAGGTTGTTCCGTTCGGATACAGCGCGCTTATTTCATATGTGCAAACGCTGCCGTTTTCCGTTGTCCGGTCACGGTAAAACTTACTTTCGGTCTCCGCAAGTCTCTCTCCGTTTCTGAAAATAACATATTTCACCCCGTCATCCGTTAAATTTTCGGGCGGATTCCAGTACAGTGCAATATTATCCTCTCCGTTAATCACAGCGCGCAGCCCCTGCGGAGCTGTCGGCGTGAACGATAACGGGGAAAGCCGGTTGTTCCAAAGAAGCAGATTATCCGAGCTTGAACCGACAGATATTTTTTCACCGTCGTTTAATATGTATTGGTGCATTTCCGCCGATACCAGCTCACCGCCCGAGTAATTCGGCTGCAATGTCATAATTCCGCTGTCATCTCTTGTTCCTTCAATTTTCACATTTTTGCTTTCGTCCTCACTGATTTTGAAGCCCTTGTCCTCGTTTGTTTTCGCCGCAAAATCACGTTTTTCGCAGTCCGCGGTAATATCGGAGATGTCCATAACGGCTGCTTCAAGCCTTTCTTCACCGTTCACACAGGAGAACGACACAAGCCGCCCGTTCGGGGATATGCACGGATGCGGCTGATAAGGGTGCTTTTCCCCGACATTCGGCATCGCAAGCAGAATTGATTTTGAAGTAACTGCGTCGATAAGCACTATTTCCGTTTTTCCGAAACGCATGTCAATATTCGTTCCGCTATACTTGCCTGAAAGCTCAGTGTCCGCAACAATAAATCTGTTATCGGCAGACGGATAGCAGTGCCAGTATCGGTAATCATCGTTTATATATTCGCGTTTTTCTCCGTATTTATCTATTCTGACGATTCCGTTCATCCCAAGGTTTGTTTCCGATGCATATTTCACAAACACAATGCTTTCACCGTCATCGGTCCAAACCTCGTGCCCGCTCGTTTCCCTTGTTAAAACATTCTCCCTCGTGCATTTATCGTTGTTCTGCGCAAAAACATTCTTTTGTTCGCCCGAATCGGAATCGAGCGTCCAAAGTCTGTCGGGAATCAGCGCTGTTGTGCCCTCATGGCAGAAAAACAAAAGATTTTCGTATTCCGGATTCATCATTATATGCGTCATCTGCGGCGTTCCGTCCGGAAATTCGTGCGTGTTATTCAAATCCCATTCGCCGCTGCTTATATCAAGGATTGCAAGTCTGCGGCATCTTCTTGTACTTCCGCCGCTTTCGCTGATTGCAATATCGCGGTCGCTCCCCGTTTCCTTAACCTGAACGGCAAGCTTTCTGTCGTGACCGTCCGTATGCAGGGATTCAACCTCCGATAACGCATTTTTATACAGTTCTCCGATTTTTTCCTCCGCGCGGCTGTAAATATTCATCCGATAAAATTCTCTCTGCTCACGTATGTAATAATACAAATAATCGCCTTTCGACATGCAGAAAACACTTGAATCGGTTTTGACAAGGCGAACCGTTTCGTCCGATTCGATGTTATACCTGTAGATATAGCCGTCGGTTTGTGAATAAAGCAAAAGATTTTTGCTGTCTGCGCTCCACATCCGATGCGTGAAATATCCGCGCTCCGTAATGCCGCCGTTTACGGAAATTGTTTTGTAAGCTCTGCCGCTGCATTTATCGTAAGAGCTGTACAGCGCAACATGCTTCATCGCCAGACCGTTTTCGCACGTTCCGCGCTCAATCCTGAAATCGCAGGTTCCGTCGCCGAGTATGGTCTTTTTTTCACCGTTGAAATAAGCATCTTCTATCGGAATTTTATACTTTACCCATTTATTTGTATTTCGGCACGGAACAGTATATTTTTCTGTCGTGCCCTCTCCGTTCACATATCGGACGAAAAACACTCCGCTGCCGCTGTCAAAAAAATCAACCTCAATTATCAGCTTATTGTCTTCCGGCGTGATAAAATCCGGCGCACAGAAATATATGTAACCGTCCGCAATGCGTTTTCCCTCGGCTCTTTTCGGGCAGTAATGCTTAACTGCGGCAATGCAGCTTTTTCCTCCTATGCTTGTTCTGAGCATTGACGCGTCTGTCGTTTCATTTTTAGAAACATACGCCAGCCCCTCCGTTTCGTCGCCCGGCGCAGCGCTCTCAATCAGCTTATCCGCTCCGTACAGCTTCAGACCGCTTATTACAGTATCGTCCGAGGGCGAATCGCCGAACGAAACGGAACAGTATAACTCATCCGTTTCGTTATCGGCATCGGCATCCGCGTATATACCCGGGCAGAACATGCTCATAACACACACTGCCGCGATAAAAGCAATTATTCTTTTTGTATACACTGTATCACCCTATTTTATGTAATTTATATTTGCCGACGGATTGATAAACTTGCTTAATTCCTCAAGCTGAGGGTATGAAGCCGCCTTTTCTTTTATCTCATGAATGATTATTTTGCAAACCTCGGCAGCACCCGTTGCACTCAGATGTGTGTCATCGTTCAGACTTGCGTATTTTGTCGGGAAATCGGGATAATCCTCCGGCGAGATATGAATATACAATTTTTTGGAGTCCTCAACACCCCAGCGTTCCGCAAGCTTTTTGTGCTCCGCTCCGACATCAATCACGGGAACATCATAAATTCCACCGATTTCGCGCATTGCGGCACGATAAGGTTCAATTGTTGTATCGGACATTTTTCCGTCATCATCAAATTTTCTCTCCCAAACAGATGTCAGCAGCACCGGAATCATTCCTTTTTCTTTTGCCGCAATAATAAATCTTTTCAGATTATATTTGTATGAGGTTTCATCCTTTTGCAGCGAGTCGGGGTCAGTCATGCGCCCGGCGGCGCTCCTGTCATTATGCCCGAACTGAATGAAAAGGTAATCTCCGTATTTCCCCTGTGCGAGAATGTCCGACCATCTTGTGTCCGGAACGCTTCCGCCGGAGGTTATATCCATATTATTCAGAAAGCTCCTTGTGCTCTTGCCGCCCTTCGCCTTGTTTATAAAGGTTACGCCGTCATCAAAAAACTTGCCTATCTCCATCCCCCATCCCTCGCGCGGATAATAATTTGCAGGATATATTTCACAGGTTGAATCCCCTGCAAGATATATAACGGGCGCTTCCGTCAGCGTGTCCTCGCCAGCCTGTGATGCTCCGGTTATTCTGATGCTTTTCACAATCAGCTGCTTTTGCTCCTCAGCCGTTGTGTCAAGACTGAGACGGAAATCGGTATTATTATTCAGTCCGTTAATAAAACATGCGTCATAAATATTCCATGCCGATGTTTTCCATTCTCCCGTATTTGTCTGATTTATCGCTGACTTGCCGAAGCTACCTTTTTTTCTGTACTCAAGCGCCATCGCACCGCTCGAATTGTCAAGATATGTGACTTCAATTCTGCAATAACTGTCCTTTAATCCCCACATAAACTCATCATCCGCGTTAAAATACAAATACGTTTTTCTGTTACTGTTTCCGTTTAAGAAGCTTTGCGTTGAAGCTGCCATGCTGCCGCTGCACGTAACATAGGTCATGGCGTTATCGGTTCTCATTAACGAATCCTTTTGTGAATCGTCAAGCCTTATTCCCTTTCCGTTTTGAACGCCGTTTTCAAAGCTGAGCTGTGCTCCGCCCGGATAAAACTTTTCCGATTCAGTGCTTTTTACCGAGCTTTCAAGATATACCTTTACCGAGTGAATATATACAGGGCTTGAGCAAGGCACTCTGAAAACAGGTTCACCCGTGAAATAGTTGCTGAATTTTCCGTTCAGTTCTTTATTAAACACAGCATTTTCAATATAAAACGATGCTGTTTTCCATGTGCCGCTTCCGCTGATTCTCGGTTTTGCCGAATCGGATTCCCATGCCGGAGAACCGCCGTCAAGCTCCGCACTGCATATATATTCAAGCGTCGGACTTGCATAATTGGAGTTGTACTCCATTTCTATAAGCAAGCAGCTGTCGTCCGGAGTAAAAGAGTTCGAATCAAGAGCAAACGAGAGCTGCCCTTTTCTGACTGTGTTGTTCGGTCTGCGAAGATTTGCGGACATTACGGCGCTTTTCCCGTCAATTTCTTCAACAAACATATAAGCAGTGTCACTTGTCACATCAAGCTGATAATCTGCACCGCCAGCAGTTTCTTTTCTGAGTGAGTCATAACCCATAAGCGTAACATGCTTTCCGCCGGTTCTGAAAACGCCGCCCGATTGCGCATGCTCTGTAAGAGTGTTGTCTGCGGCGGCAACAAATTCTCCGTATCCGTCAAAGCTGTTATCTATCGTAAAGCTTCCGATATAAACAGGGGCGGTATTTTTAGATTCGAATCTGAAATCCGCAACGGTAAAAAGATTCGTGTTGCTCACTCCGTTAAAAAACGCGCCGTTTAAAACTATTTCAGCCGTTTTCCAGCCGGGAGACGAATAATTAATCGGAATGACTGAATGGGTGCCTGTTCCGCTGTCATTTTTTCCGCTGACATATCTGACATTAAAAAAGCCGCTGCCGGGATCGTAATACTCAACTGTCAGCTTCACCGCTCTGTCGGAGGTTTTAAATGATGAGCCGAGATCTACATATATATTTCCGTTTTTCGTTGCCGTTTTGTCAGCCGATGTGTAGTACCTTCCGGTGTACATAGCCATCCTTCCCCCGATTTCGGCAAAGCACCAGCCGTTATCGCTTCCGATGCCTATATTCGTTGAAATGTCAAGATTGTCTCCGTTTCCGAGTATCTGCATTGAATCATCGTTCGGTGAAGATACTCTGTATCCAACGGAATCATCGGTTTTGTTTACAACAGCGTCCGCAGCATCAAAAATATGTATTCCGTTTCCCGGAGCAACACTTTGAACATTGCTTCGCGCAACCTCCCGTCCGTTTTTCATTGCACAAATCATGTACTCGGCAGTCACCGCAAGCGGTTCGGAATCTGTAAATGCAAATTGCTTTACAGGAAGGTTCTCCGCAATAATTTCCGAATTTCTCATAACTCGGAATGAATCTGCATCAATCTCCGCTGCCCTCTTCCATTTCAGGAAAACCGTTTTATAGCGATATTCGCCAAAAAGCATCAAACGTTCCTCAATCGGCTGCATAACCGGTCGCATTTCGTTATTCCAGACAAAATTTTTTAAGAGCTTTCCGTTCATAGTATCAATCGTCATAGTGCTTTCCAATGCGCCGCCTTTTTCCGACATTGCCGTCTGTAAAGTGTTTCCGCTATACAGATTGTAAACAGCGCTTATCAGTCTTGTTCCCGAACCTTCCGCAGTGCCCTCTGCCCCATCGATGACGGTTCGAAGCTCTCCGGGATAAGGCACCTTTGTGTCAATTCCGTCGCTTTGGTATTTTACCGTAACAGATGTGTCGGCTTTTGCCCCCATTGCAATTATCATTGCCGAAGCAAAGGCGGCAGCTCTTTTTAATTTCAGCTTCATACTACTATTCTCCCTCCGTTGTACCGCTTTTCTGCGGATTTATCCATGTAAATATTTTATCATCGGACGGGAAGCCCTGTAAACGGACAAAATTATGAAACGGCGCGGTTTGCCTTAACAAAATCTTAAAACATATATTTTCACAGGTGCATAAATAAGCCTTTAAATTATAAAATTGTCAATGCATTTAATTTTCATTTTCAATCTTGTCTATTTACTTTTTGTCATGCTCAATTTATAATAGAATCGTAATTATATTACTGGCAGAAAGGAAATGTTTTTATGAAATCAATAATAAAACCGACAGCTTATCTTATTGCCGCCGGACTTCTTTTGAGCGAGAGTGCCTTTGCACAAGCCGAACAAATTGATGCCGATGCAGTTTCATCAGCCGCTCAGATAACGGACTTACAAACTGATTCCGCTGCGGCAGCATCCGCAGTTTACTATTCCGATGAACCGCAGAGAGTTATATATAACGAATATAAAATCGGACCGACTCTGTCCGATGATACCCATATAGGCAACACCTTGTTATATAATGCAAGCGGTGATGATTCCGTTCAGCTTGAATATTCTGATACGGACGGCAAATATTACGGGAATATTAATGTTGATTCCTGCTGCAATCACACCGAGCTTGACGGCGTCGGCTGCGCTTTCACAACACTCTATACGCGTCCCAACGGGAGAACCTCGCCAGGTTTTTTCTACGTTTCTGCCGGAGACGATATTACGCCCGATGACAGAAAGCTGATGATTGAAGTTGATTACTACGGAAATACTGATAAAACGCTTTCGCTTCGTTATATAAAGGATAATAACAAAGGAACGGCCTTGAAAACGTTCACTCGCATAAACAGCGGCGAATGGGAAACGGCGGTTTTTGAGATTGCGGACGCGTACTTCAACGGTTCGCAGTCCACAGGCTTAGCCGATGGGCTGTGCGATTTCCGCATTGAAGCCAACAGTGTTGATACATATATCAAAGCAGTGCGCGTTTATACGACTGAAAACTATGCGGAATACGCCGCTGCTGCCGATAATCTTTTTCTTCCGGTCGATGCTGATAATGTGACAAACGATTTCGAACTTCCGCAGCTTGACGGATTCACGGTAACCTGGTATTCGGACACCCGGGCAGTTCTTGAAACCGATTCGGATTATGCGTATATAACGCAGACTCAAAACCGCGAAACGGCTGTATTAACTGCGAAAATCGAAAAGGACGGTTTCTATATTGAAAAAAGCTTCAGCCTTACCGTCTTGCCTGCCGATAATGAAGCACTAATACTGTCCGAGCCCGATGTAGTTAATGACGGAAATTTGTATACTGTTACGCTCAGTGCAGAACACGCTTCCGCACCGCTGACGCTGATTGCTCTTTCCGTAAACAAAACAACGGGAAACATTACGGCAATGAACAGCGACATCGGAACATCGTTTCTGACCGCCTCTGTCAATGTAGACGCCGACTGTGAATTTATCTATTACGTTTTCGGCAAAAACGGAGCACCGATTACAAACAGAGCGCCCGCAAGCGTTACAGACCTCTCCGCCGACATTACGTTTGACGGTGTTGAATTGACATGGTCACCTGCGGCGGACGATTATAATGCAGTCAAAGCATACAATATACTTGCAAATGACGTGCTTGCAGTATCGCAGCCGCCATATGAGCTTGAAAGCGAAGGAATATGCCGCTGCACCGTAAAGAATCTTACGCCAGGAAAAGAATATAACTTCGCCGTCACGGCAACAGACCATGGCGCACTTGAATCAGCTCCGGCTGTGATTACAAAAAAATTTCCGCGCACGGGTTATATTTCATTCACGGATGAAGGAACAAAAACGGATTCCGTAAGGTTTATTACAACGGACTCGCCGAGCGCAGGAGATTCGTACAGCGAAACCGATGCAAAGAACGGGGTCACCTGCCGCAAAACCGCCAACCGTTCAAGCATCGGAAAAGGAAATACTTATTTGTATTTTGCCTGCGATGAAAATTTAATTTCAGAAAGCAACAAAAATGTATATGTTGAGGTTACTTATTTTGATGAGGGAACGAATAACATGTATTTTGAATATAATGCGGCTGACGGGTCGCCCGCAAAAAGGCTTGCGGTTAAGCTTGGCAATACGCAGGAATGGAAAACAACGGTAATTAAGCTTGATGACGCGCATTTCAGAAAAGATTCAAGGCTGACCTATTGTGATTTCAGACTCGGCGGAGACAGCATTGTTTATATTTCCGATGTGCGCGTTATATCGCCCGACAATTATTGATTAAAGAGGTTTTAATAAATGCACAATTTTTTTCGGTTCGGCAGCAGCGGTCAGCATAAAATTGCAAAAAAACTTGCTCTGTCATGGATTATTTCATATTTTGCAGTATTCATTATACCTTTTTGCGGAAGTATATATCTTTACTCAAAAAACCGTGCCGAGATATGCCGCCGCATATATACCAATGACGAGCATTGTGCCGAAAGCGCACTTATGTCAATCGATGAAATGATTTCAATGTTTTCTTCCGTGCCGAGCTCCCTGGCAAACTACGGAAACACCTCCGTTATTTCGGATTTCAGAGATGTGGGCAGTAACGAGGAACGGTGTATGATTGATTTTTCAAAGGTTTTGTCAGCGCAAAGAAAGGTTCACAAAAACGCATCCATGATTTACGTTTATTTCCCGGAATGCGGATATATTATTTCTGATTCGTACATTGGCGCATCGCAGGATTTTTTTGATATTAACTGCAAAACGTTCGGCGTTCAATATGAAGCATGGAAAGCTGCTCTTTCCTCTTTCGGCTATTCAAAGTACCTTGTTTCCGGTGAAAGCAGCAGCGGATATATTGATTTTTTCTACACGCTTCCGCTGCGCGAGGTTGAACATTCCGTGGAAGCCGCCGTTGCTATCCGGCTGACGCACGACGATTTTATATCTATAATCAATTCATACATTTCAACGGATAATAAAAACATTTACCTTAAGGATAAAGACGGCAATAATCTTTTCAGTTACGAAAACGCCGCCGTTTCAAAAAGCGGCAAGGGCGGAGCTTCCAAGGATTGCGTCACTGTTTCAACCACATCGGCATACAACGGCTGGACGCTTGTTTCCGAAACTCCGGACTACGTAATCAACAGTTCCCTGAGCTACATAAAAAGGACAATCATATTCAGCTCTGTGATAAGCCTTGTCATATCGGGACTTTTAATTATTTTCCTGACATCAAGGAATTACAAGCCTCTGAAGGACGTTGTCGGATTGGTAAAGAAAAACAAATGTGCGGCAAGCATCAGAAACGAGACAGAGCTTATAAACTATGTTCTTGATGAATACCGCCGGAAATGTACCGATATAAATAAGCTTACCAATGCGATGACAGACATGAACCGCGCGGGAATCCTTTCCTCAATGCTTTCCGGGAAAAAATACAGCGAGGATTATCTTCGTAAAAATAATATTTCGTTTTTGTCCGAGCATTTTGCGGTAATTATATTTAACCTTATAAATCCCGAAAATTTGTTTTTTAATGACGATTGCTCGAAGCAGTTAAGCGATGCAAAGCGTGCGGAAAACATTCGTTTTATAATATCGAATGTCTTTGAAGAAATTATTTCAAGAAAAAATTACGGTCTTGTTTTTGAACACAACAACTATCTTTCGGCCGTTGTGAACTTTGCGCCCGACAGACTTCTCAGCTGGCAGGACGATATAAAAAATGCGGTAAATGAATCAATCGGCTTTATTCAGAATAATTTTATTTTTTCGTTCAGCGTCAGCATAAGCAATCTTCACACGGGGATTTCATCTCTTCGCTCGGCTTTTTTCGAGGCTCAGCGTGCATTTAACTGGCGCTCCGTTATAAAAAGCAACGACACATTATTTTTTAATGAAATCACATCAAGCGGACTTGCAAACATTCTGACCTCTGAAAAATCTATGCTTATATCAAGCTTTATCAAAATCGGCAATGCCGATGTCGTCAACACAATGATAGACAACATGCTCTCCGCAGCGTCAATGAAAAGCAGCATGACAAATATCAGTCTGTTTTCGTTTCGGCTGTGCTCGGTTATATTTGACTCTGTTTCTTCGCTTGTTGACAATGAATCGATGCCGAAGCTTGTTCCTCTGATAAATCATATTGATACGATAAATTTTTCGGACAGTACATCAATTACAAGGGGAAAACTTTATCGGCTTACTGAAATTGCCTGTAATATCGTAACGGATATAACACAAGCCGACACGGAAACGGAGGACGAAGCAGCCGAACAAACATGCAAAAAGACGGATGATATTGTCGAAAGAATAAAAAGCTATATAAGCTCGAACTATTCAGACCCCAACCTGAATGTTGCTGCAATCGGAAACTATTTCAATATCACGCCTTATTATATATCAAACATATTCCGTGCATCGGAATCCAACAGCCTGCTTAATTATATTGCAGAGTATCGCATCAACGCTGCAAAAAAGCTTATGACCGAAACCGATGCTCCGCTTACTGAAATATCTGCCAAGGCAGGCTTCAGTCACATAAAAACATTTATCAGAACTTTCACAAAATTTGAGGGGATTACTCCCGGAAAATACCGCGATTCGATAAAAAACAAGTATTAATCTATTCAGACATAAGGAGAAAATAAAAAACTATGAACAAAAAAATTGATATATTCTATTTTTCGTCAACACACTGGGACAGAGAGTGGTATCAGCCTTTTCAGGGCTACAGATACCGTCTTGCAGACATGTTTGACAAGCTTATTAAACTGTTTGAAACAGATCCGGAATATAAAACCTTTCATATTGACGGACAAGCGGTCATGCCGGAGGATTACGCCCGCATTGCTGCCGCGGAGAATGTTGAAGCGTTAAAAAAACTTATACGAAACGGAAATATACTTGTAGGGCCGTGGTACACCATGCCGGATGAATTGAATCCGTCCGGCGAAAGTTTAATCCGCAATCTGATGAAAGGTCACGCAGCTGCAGCTGAATGGGGTGCGGATGTATGGAAATACGGCTATATTTGTGATATGTTCGGGCATATATCACAAATGCCGCAGCTGTTTAACGGCTTTTCAATCGGCTATGCTCTGCTCGGGCGCGGAACTTATCAGGAAACGCCGGCATATTTTAACTGGCGCTCGCCCGACGGAAGCACTTGCTTATGCTACAGGCTTAATCCGTATGAGGGATACGGCGACTTTAACCGTCTGGTTTATAACGACTGTGACGATGAAACGGAATTAAGGAAAAAGATAAAAAAATATATTGATGCGGAGCTTGAGCGCACGGAAATTCCCGTTGTTATTATAATGGACGGTTTCGACCACGCGGAAGCCAATCCCGATACCACAAGGTTTTTTAAAATTATCAGGGAGCTTTATCCCGAGGCTGAAATTCACCATGAAAACCTTTGTAATGCCGCTGAATATGTAAAACGGCTGAAAAATGATTTCCCCGTCATAACAGAGGAGCTTTTACACACCTCACGGGTGGAAAATCATTATCTTTGCATCCCGACGCATACAATTTCAAGCTATTATAATTTAAAAAATGCGAACGACAAATGCCAGAATATACTTGAAAAAACACTTGAACCTCTTGCAGTGTTCACAAAACTAATCGGTAAACCGCTTAACAGACGAGCAGTAAGCCTTGCTTATGAATATCTGCTCAAAAATCATCCTCATGACTCTATTTGCGGCTGTTCAGTGGATCAGGTAAACAAGGATATGGAGTATCGTTATGACCAGATTCGTGAAATCAATGATGTAATGCTCGAATTTTACAGATTCGGCATGACGGGGCATTCAAAAAGCAATTGCGACGGAACATATTCGCTCGTATTTACAAATATGCTTCCGTTTGCATACACACGCACGCTTCACGTCGAGCTGCCGTTCAGAAAGGATTTTCCGTCGAAATACAGTGAGCTTTTCGGGTATGAGAGCATTAACAGCTTCAGAATTTACGATGAAAACGGCAGCGAAATTCCTTATCGTGTGATTGATATACAATCAGATATGAAGAAACGCTACTACGGTAATCGTTTTCACGAAACAGACATTCACACAGTTTCAATGGAGGTAAGCGTTCCGGCGTTCGGCACAAGCGTTTACACCGTGAAAGCTTCCGACACGCCGTCAAGATATTCGGCGCGCATACCCTCAGGCGTCAATTATGCCGAAAACGATTATATAAGACTTGATATTAATTCCGACGGAACATTTAATATTTTTGATAAAAGAACCGAAAAATCTTATACTGACCTTTGTATGCTTGCCGATGACAGCGAAATCGGTGACGGCTGGTACCATGTAAATGCCGTTAATGATTCGGTTGTTTACAGTCTTTCCAAGGATGCGATAACGGAAAAAGTTGTCGATTCTCCCACAGAGTGCACTTTCAAGGTGACAAGATTTTTCAGAATACCCGAAGCCGAAATTTCCGATTTGCGCGGTAAGCGAAGAAGTGAAAATTATACATGTCTCAAAATCATTTCGTACATAAGCGTTTTTAAAAATTCAAAAAGCGTTAGAGTTCACATGGAATTTAAAAACACTGCCAAAGACCATCGCATGCGCTTACTTCTTAAAACAGGTATTGATTCACGGTCATATTTTACCGGGCAAGCGTTCTACTGCGCGGAAAGACATGTCGGAAAATCGCCCGAAACAGATTCATGGTTTGAGCCAACGCCGCTTGAGGGCTTCACAAACGGCATTCTCGGCAAGCGCGGAAACAATGGAAACGGTCTTGCGTTTGTAAGCTCCTGCGGATTGCATGAATGCAGCGCATTTGATGATCCCGACGGTACAATTTCGGTTACGCTTTTGCGTTCATTCGGAACAACGGTTCTTACAAACGGAGAATCACGGTGCCAGCTTAATATTCCGCTTGAGTACGATTTTGAGATACTTCCTCTTGATTCTGATACCTCCTATTCCGATTTACTGAAGCTTCAGTCTGTTATATCTGCCGATTTGATTCCGACGTTCTTCCCTGTTGCAGAGAATAAGACAAAATCTGTTAAAGACATTATAAAGCTTTCCGGTGAAAGCATTTCATTGAGTGTAATCAAACAGTCGGAGGATGAAAAGGGAATAATCGTCAGAGTGTTTAATTCATCGGATAAACTGAGCTCAGGTGTTATCTCCACATCGTTAAAGCTTTTGTCAGTTACCGAAACAAATCTTAATGAAGAACCCGGCGCTGTACTCTCGCATACCTCCTCATCATTTGAATTTGAGCTTGCACCATGGAAGATACAAACCTACAAGCTTGTTATTGAATAATTGCGTCCACATAAAAAACAGCTCAAAGGTCAGTTGACTTTTGAGCTGTTTTTGTATGGATGAAAATCAGTCTGCAAACATCGGAGTTGAAAGGTATCTGTCGCCTGTATCGGGAAGAAGCGCAACGATAACCTTACCTGCATTTTCGGGGCGCTTTGCAAGCTCCGCCGCTGCAAAAACAGCCGCACCTGAGGAAATTCCGACAAGCAGTCCTTCGCGGTGAGCAAGCAATCTGCCTGTTTCAAAAGCTTCTTCATTTTCAACAGTTATTATTTCGTCATAAATTTTAGTGTTAAGTGTATCGGGCACAAAGCCTGCGCCTATTCCCTGAATCTTATGCGGCCCGGGGGTTCCCTTTGAAAGAACGGGCGAGCCTGCCGGTTCAACCGCAACAATCTTAACGTTCGGATTCTGCGATTTGAGATATTCGCCAACACCCGAAAGTGTTCCGCCCGTGCCAACGCCTGCAACAAAAATATCTACCTTCCCGTCGGTATCGTTCCAAATCTCGGGTCCTGTTGTTTTTATATGCGCCTGCGGATTAGCAGGGTTCACAAACTGACCGGGAATAAAGCTGCCGGGTGTTTCATCGGCAAGCTGCTGAGCCTTTTCAATTGCACCCTTCATGCCCTTTGCGCCCTCTGTCAGAACAAGCTCTGCGCCATATGCCTTAAGAAGGTTTCTGCGCTCAACGCTCATTGTTTCGGGCATTGTAAGAATAATTTTATAACCTTTAGACGCTGCAACCGATGCCAAACCAATGCCTGTGTTTCCGCTTGTCGGTTCGATTATAACAGAACCGGGCTTCAGCAGACCCTTCTTTTCCGCGTCATCAATCATAGCAAATGCAATTCTGTCTTTAACGCTTCCGGCAGGGTTGAAATATTCAAGCTTTACAAGAATTTTAGCGGAAAGCTTTTTTTCGTTTTCATAGTTCTTCAGTTCCAAAAGAGGGGTATTTCCAATTAAATCGGTTAATTTTTCATAAACTTTCATTATTATGCATCCTTTCAAAAATAACTTTGTTTTAATAAGCGGCGAGCCCGGTCAACATCGTTTCTCTGCGCATATTTTTCTCATTGCGCTGCCCCCTTTTTGATTATCTATAATGCCTATATGTTTAATATGTTTTAATGATAGCATTAATTTTCACATTTGTCAATACATTTTTCAAAAAAACTGGACTTTTTTTGAATATACTGATATAATCGAAAAAAACGGAGGTGTATGACATGACAGAGCTGCAAAAAAGACTTTTTTCAATGCAGGATATTAAATACAAGGAATTTCACTGTCAGCTTATGCCGACAATTGATTCCGATACCGTAATCGGAGTGCGTTCGCCCCGACTCCGCAAATTAGCTTCGGAAATACGCAATGATTCTAAAACCGATGCTTTTTTACATAGTCTCCCCCATAAATATTATGAGGAAAATAATCTTCATGCATTCATCGTTGCAGGATTTCGGGATTACGGCAAAGCGCTTGAATACACAGAGAATTTTTTGCCGTACATCGACAACTGGGCAACATGCGATGCGTTTGCTCCGAAGGTTTTCGGTAAGAAACGCGAGGATTTTCTGCCGGTTGTCAAGAAGTGGATCGTGTCCGATAAGCCTTACACGGTGCGTTATGGAATCGGTATGCTGATGCGGTTCTATCTTGATGATGAATATTTTTCCGAGGATTTACTTGCGCTTGCCGCTGATATTAAATCTGACGAATATTACGTAAATATGATGGTTGCATGGTATTTTGCAACTGCGCTTGCCAAACAATACGGCAGTGCAGTACGCTTTATAAATGCCAAGCGGCTTCCTGTTTGGACGCACAACAAGGCAATTCAAAAAGCGATTGAGAGCAGACGGATTTCACCCGAAACAAAAGAATATTTAAGAACGCAAAAAATCCGCGGAACATGATAATCCGCGGTTTTTTTGCACTTTTTTCATTTTATATCTCTTTGAGAGCTCATTCCTCCCAATTGTGGTAGACATTTTGAACATCATCGTTATCGTCAAGCATATCGATAAGCTTGTTCATATTTTTTATATCGTCCTCTTCCGTGAGCTCAACCATTGTCTGCGGTATCATCTGTACCTCGGCAGTAAGGAAGGTGTAGCCCTTTTCCTCCAAAGCTTCACGAACGGATGAAAAGCTTTCGGGTGAGGTTAAAACCTCGTAAACATCGTCATTGGCAGTAAAATCATCTGCCCCGCAGTCAAGCGCGTCCATCATGACAGTATCTTCATCGCTGTGCTCCTCGGCATTTATGATTATAACGCCCCTCTTGTCAAACATGAAGCTTACACAGCCGGTCTGACCGAGATTTCCGCCGTATTTATCGAAATAATGGCGCATATCCGCCGCCGTTCTGTTACGGTTATTCGTGAGCGTTTCAACAATTACCGCAACGCCCTTGGGACCGTATCCCTCATATGTAATTTCTTCATAATCGTTGTCGCTTCCCTCGCCTGCTGCCTTTGCAATGCATCGCGAAATATTATCGTTCGGCATATTATTTGAACGAGCCTTTGCAATCGCATCGCGAAGCTTTCCGTTGCTGTCCGGGTTCGGACCGCCTGCCTTGACTATTACGGCAATTTCACGGCCGAGCTTCGTGAAAATCTTCGCACGCTGCGCGTCTGACTTTTCCTTCTTGTTCTTAATATTATTCCACTTGGAATGTCCTGACATATTTACACCTCAAATATATATAATTAATTAGATTACGCGCCGCGCCGTTACATAATGATCAACATAGTACGACGATGTGATATTATCCGTCACAACTCCGCGAGCCGTTGTTGCCGCATGAACGAACCGGTTATCGCCTATGTATATTCCGACGTGGTTTATAACGCGGTCACTTCTGTTTGAAAAGAAAACAAGGTCGCCCATCGCAAGGTTTTCTTTTTCAACATAAACGCCGATATTTCCCTGAGAAGTTGATGTTCTCGGAAGCGATACACCATGCTGCTTGTATACATACGACGTCAAGCCGCTGCAATCAAAAGCTCCGGGACCGGACGCACCGTAAGAATAAGCACATCCCACATACTGCACAGCGGCCGCCGCAACAGATGCACCGACCGAAGACTGTGCCTTTTTAACATAATGCTTATTAACAAACCCCGTAACACCGTTTGACATGCGGATATTATACCAGCCGTTATCGGCATATATAACCTCAAGCTTTTCGCCGCGCGGAAGCTTGTCCACAATTTCGCACTCCGTGTTCGGTGAAACGCGCACATTAAGCACATTGCAGTCTACATAAAGATATTCTGCCGCGCATACATTTAAGCTGAATGCACATGCGCAGATTATTGCGATAAAAGCAGATAATGTTCTTTTCATAATACACCCCCGACCAATATCAAGTATTATTGTACAACAATCGGAGGCAAATGTCAAACTTTTTTAATAAATTTTTCACAAAAAATATAACATTTTATTATAGTTTTGTGATTATTAAAAAACAAAAATAAAATCAGCACCGATATTTCAAGCTTAATTTGTTAAGCGCAGCTTTGAAACGGTATTATATTTTTAACAACATACGAACATTTAAAGCCGTAAAAAGTGCCGCAACAAAATTGTTGCGGCACTTATGTGCCAATCAGCAGATACCCTCTAAGTAAGAAGATTACTTGTTTTTAGCAAAGCATTCGCTGCAGTAAATAGGTCTGTCATTCTTGGGAATGAACGGAACCTTTGCTTCACCGCCGCAAGCAGCGCAAACTGCCGTATACATCTCTCTGTTTTCTCTGAGAGCGGCTTTCTTTGCAGCTCTGCATTCCTTGCATCTCTGGGGTTCATTCTGGAATCCCTTTTCAGCGTAAAATTCCTGCTCGCCTGCTGTGAACACGAATTCCTGTCCGCAATCTTTGCAGACGAGTGTCTTGTCTTCGTACATTTTCGATCTCCTTATCTTAGCAATAAAATATTTTACCCTCGCGGTTCATGTGCCGTTACAGGGCATATAACAAATTAAAAATGGAGCGGGTGACGGGAATCGAACCCGCGTTGCCTGCTTGGGAAGCAGGTACTCTGCCATTGAGCTACACCCGCAGACAGCTTAAAGCTACAGCGAAATCCTTTCAATTTTCTTCCTGATGCGCTGTATTGCGTTATCTACGGATTTGGAATCCTTGCCGATAGCTTTTCCGATGCTCAAATAGCTGTTCCCCTGTAAATAAAGCGACAACACACGCAGCTCAAACCTTGAAAGCGCCTCGTTTACTTTCACTCCCAGGCAATCTGCTTTTTCCCTGTTTATCACTATATCCTCAGGATTCGCCGTTTCGTTTCCGCCGAAAACGTCTGCCAGCTCGGACTCCCCGTCCGATTCGGCAATCGGTTTATTCAGCGAAACATAGAAATTAAGCGGCGCATGCTTTTGGCGAAGCGCATTTTTAACAGCCGTGAGCATCTGCCGTGAAACGCAAATGTCGGCAAAGGTTTTAAACGATGCTTCGCGCCCGGGGTCAAAATCCCGGACAGCCTTAAACAGCCCGATCATCCCTTCCTGGATAATGTCGTCTCTGTCCGCGCCGATAATGTAGTACGAAGATGACTTTTTACGCACAAGAACACGATACTTGTCCAACAGATAATCAAACGCTCTGTCATCGCCGCCCTGCGCAAGAGCGGCAAGCTTTTCATCAGTGAACGAGGCAAGGCTTTCAGCTGAATAATTATTATTCATCGTTATGCCTCCATTCCATATTAATATAACACCTAAAACGCGGATTGTCAAGTGTTTATCCGATGAAAATATGCATTTTATATATATTTTTTAGTATTATTTTGCAGCAATTTGTACTATTAATGCAATTTCGCGATTTCATCGAGCCATATGGCTGCGGAGGCGTCCGAGGGCATTCTCCAGTCGCCGCGCGGCGAAAGACAAATACTTCCGATTTTCACGCCGTCCGGAAGGCAGCTGCGCTTAAACTGCTGAGTGAAAAATCTTTTGAAAAAGACCTTAAGCCATTTTAAAATAATTTCATCCGTGAAGTCGTTTCCGAACGCGCGCTTTGCAAGCGCATATGTTTTCGACGGGGAAAACCCGAACCTGACAGTATAGTACAAGAAGAAATCATGCAAGGAATAAGGACCGACAATATCCTCAGTTTGCTGCGATATTTTCCCGGATGCGTCCGGCGGCAAAAGCTCGGGGCTTATCGGCGTGTCGATTATATCACGCAGCACCTCCGTGCTTTCGGGAAAAATATCGGCGTCGACAACGCTTTCAATCATCCAGCGGACAAGCGTTTTCGGTATACCTGAATTGACGCCGTACATGCTCATATGATCGGCATTGTATGTGCACCAACCGAGCGCAAGCTCGCTCAAATCGCCCGTGCCGACAACAAACCCTCCGATTTTACCGGCATAATCCATAAGTACCTGAGTTCTTTCCCTTGCCTGACAGTTTTCATACGTTACATCATAATTATCGGGGTTCTGCCCTATATCCCTGAAATGAAGGCTGCAAGCTTCCCTAATGCTGATTTCTTTTTGCGTTACACCGAGCGTTTTCATAAGCTTGAGCGAGTTATTGTATGTTCTGTCGGTTGTTCCGAAGCACGGCATTGTTATACCCGTAACCTCGCTTACAGGTTTTCCGATGCGTTTTTCAGCGGCGGCGCACACAAGAAGAGCAAGCGTTGAATCCAGTCCTCCCGAAACGCCCACGACAAGGCGGTTTCCTGCAACGCTCATGCGCTTGCAAAGAGCCGCCGACTGCATTTCAAAAATATCCGAGCAGCGCTTCATCCTGTCCGAATGAGCTTGCGGCACAAACGGAAGCTTGCTGATTTTCGCAAGTGAGCCGTCGGAGCGGCAAGTGTGAGGAATGTTGATCGTATGGCAATACGGGTTATATAAATTTGCAGAATCTATAAATGTGGTATTTTTTCTTCTGTCTGCGCGAATCTTACCAAGGTCTAAATCGGCAAGCATTAAATAATCATCTGCTGTTTTATGCTCGCTTTCGCATATAACGGAGCCATTCTCGGCAATCAGACTGTGTCCCGAAAAGATAAGGTCGGTGCTCGATTCACCGGTTCCGGCGGATGTGTAAACATATCCGGCAATAAGGCGTGCCGACTGCTGCTCTACGAGCGAGCGGCGGTATTCACGCTTTGAAATTGTTTCATTGCTTGCCGAAAGGTTGACGATGAGCTCCGCCCCGTCCAGTGCACTGAAACATGACGGCGGAATCGGCGACCATAAATCCTCGCAGATTTCAACACTGAATCCGGTTCCGTCTATCATGGCGAAAACAGGCTTCGGTGCAAAAGGAATATTATACTCCTTTTCGAAATCAAAAATGCTTGATGATATTGACGTCTCCGGCATATTTTCACCCGGCACAAACCACCGTTTCTCATAAAACTCGCCATAGTTCGGAATCATAGTTTTCGGGATAATTCCGTAAATTTCTCCCTTGTAAATTGTAATAGCACAGTTATATGGGCGATTGTCAGCTGTAATGGGTGCGCCGACAACGGCTATTGAGTCAAGATTTTTGCTGACTTCGCATATTTTTGCAACGGATTTTTTCACACCGTTCCACAGCGCCGACTGAAAGAATAAATCTCCGCAGGTGTAGCCCGTTATGCAAAGCTCGGGGAAAACAACTATGTCCGCCCCTTCCCTGTCCGCCTGGATATATTTCTTTATAATTTCCTCTGTGTTAAAATCCGTGTTTCCGACAGAAACCTTCGGAACAGCGCTTGCAACGCGAATATAATCAAACATATTAATCCTCCGTCCGTTAAAGAAGCTCTTCAAAACTCCGTATATATAAACTGCATATTTTTTTCATTTCATCAACATATGCCCTGCCGCGGTCGTCATACACGCCGCACACAGCCATTTTCGCCGCCGCAGCGCTCCGTGCAGCCTCCAAAACATCCTCGAAAGCCATGCAGTCATGCACGGGCACGCCTGTTTTTTCGGCCGCAAATATGTAAACATCGGGCTCGGTTTTGCCCTTCCCTATTTCGCATGTTCCGGTAAATGAATCGAAATAATCATAAATACCGTTGTTCTTTAAAACAGGCTCATACAAAAAGCTCGGCGAGCTTGTACATAGAGCAATTTTAACACCGTCATTTTTAAGCCTGCGCAAATATTCATGCACTCCGCTTTTCAGGCGAATGTTGTTCGAGTATTCATATATCGACATTTCCGTCCACTCGTCCATAAGCTGCTGCGGCGTTTCGCTCAGCCCGAAACGCTCCCTGGTATACACTGCGGTTTCCGCAAATGTCATCGGCGCAATTACATCAACATAATCATCGGGCAGCGGAATACCGCGTTTTTTTTCAAGAAAATCATGGTCAATCTTCTCCCAAACTCCGAGAGAATCTATAAGCGTGCCGTCAAGGTCAAAAACGGCGGCTTTGAAATTCATCACAGGCATCCCTCCGCAAAAAACATGTTATCATGCCGGAAAAGCATTGTCAAGCATTAAATCGGCTCAGACTTCAACCACATTAAAGCCTTGACTCAGCATAGCGGTTTTTTCACCGTGAGAAAGGCAGCCGTTCATTCCGAGCGGCAGTTTTGCATAAAAGTGCTCCGCGCCGTAGCGTTTTTCATATTTCAGATAAACGCTTCCGTGCACGCTCGGAACCGAAAGCTCAAAGTACAAAAGTTCGGACGGAACACTCGGCGTTACACTAATCTTATTTCCGTTTATTTTAATACCTGCAAGACTGCGGAAAAGCCATGCAGACACAGAGCCGTACATCGGATGATTATGGGAGTTCATGCCGTATTCTTTTTTCAGCTCAAACCGTTCCCAAACGGTCGTTGCGCCGTTTGCGAGCATGTACCCGACAGACGGATAATCGCATTTTGTAAAAAGCTGCCATGCAAGCTCATTATATCCGTACTTTGTCAGAACGTCAAGAAGCATCGGTGTTGCAAGATTGCCGGTCTGAAAACGCACTCCTGCCGCTTTTACCGCGGCGGCGCAAGCTTCTGCGGCTTTCGCAGAATATTCTTCGGGAATTATCCCGACGCCGAGCGCAAGTGCCTGGCATGCCTGGCTTCCGTTATATACCTTGCCCGTTTCGCAGTCAAAAAATTTATTAAGAAAATCCGTCCGCACTCTTTTTTTCTCGGCAGAAAAGCTCTCCGCTGCCTTTCCGAGCCGCCTTGCCGCAATTTCAAGAAGGCGGCAGTTAAGAAAGTAAAACAGAGTCGAAACAAGCTTTCCGGGAGCATAAAGCGAATAAGCTGCGCCCGTATCATATTCCTCCGTTTTCTCTGTATCTGAATCACCGATTGTGTTTTTACTGAAGCATGAATCCTCCGGTCCTGCCCAGTCGCCGTAATAGGAATAATCGATTTGCCCGTCCTTATACCGCGTTTTCAAATAATCGTTCCATGCGCAAAGGCTGCCGAAATTCTCCTCAAGTGCAGCAGTATTGCCGAAATCATATGCCAGCAGAGCCGCAATCAGATACGATGAGCAAACGGGGTCGGCAGGGCGTTCTCCGTAAACAAACGGCGCCGTGCAGGTTATTCTTCCCCCGGAATCCTGCTCATTTGTTATATCGCGCACAATTTTTCCCAAAAGCTTTGCCGCATTGAAATTATAAATCATTGACGGAAAGCGAACGGTTGCATCGTTCATCCAGCCCATTCGTTCATCGCGCTGCGGACAATCCGTTGCAACGGAATGAAGATTGCTGCGCTCAGTCCGAACAGCCGCCTTGTATATTTCATTTACAAGCTGATTCGAGCATCTGAAAAACGAACCGCTGTCTATATCCGTATAAAACACACAAAATTCGGGGCGCACATTTCCGCGGAAGCCTTTCGCTTTAATTTCGGCATATCTGAATCCGTGGTATGTAAATTCGGGCGTATACTGCGTTTTAACGCTGCCCTTCGGTAAAATGACGGTATCGGTCTGGCGTGCGCCGCGGAGCGGAAGCGTGTAAAGCTCTCCGTTTTCGTCAAGCAGCTCTGCATGGCGAACTGTAATTTCTCCGCCGTTTTCGGAGCTGCCGTCTATGTTAACCCGCAGCACTCCAGCTGCATTTTCCCCGAAATCGTAAATCGTCTTTCCGTTTTTCAGATATGACATAACGGGCTTTATAACGCGTTTTATCACTATCGGTTCAATGTCTGCCGCGTGAAGATAATCCGTTGAAAAATCTGAAATTCTGACAGGGGCGCTCCTTGCAAGCAGCGCCGAATCCTCATCCGAAACATTAAAGTTATAAGTTTCCCCGTCAAAAAGATGCGCCTTTTCGTATGCGCCGCGTGCGCTGAGCCATGTTTCGTCTGTCGGGAAAAGCTCGCACGAACCGTCCTTATATTCAATCAAAACAAGAGCTGACAGACAGATTTCGCCCATGAATGTAATTTTTCTTTCTTCCGACAGATTGCTCAGATATTCTCCGTAATTTTTCCGCCATCCGTTTGCCGCGATTATGCGAACGGTGTTCTCCCCCCGGCGCAAAAGCTCCTGCGGAATAATGTCGGTTTCATACATGCATTCCTTGTTATAATTTGTGAACGGCGTAACAAGTCTGTTTTCCGAAAGCTTTTTTCCGTTAAAATATGCCTTGCCTGTTCCGAGTGCACAATAAAAAATGGCTCCGCGGAGAGGTTCATTTGAAAGATGAACCTTTTTAAGGAAATATACCGCGCCGTCGGACTTCTCGGAGGATTCAACCCATTCTCCCAATTCTGCGTCAAGACACGCCGTTTTAAACCCTGCATTGATTTCGTCCGTGCAGCCGCTTTCATCCTCCGCTTTCAGAATGACGGAAAGCTGCGCGCCCGAAGGCAGCTTGCCGCATATGAATTCATGCTCCGTTTTGTCGGATTCCACTTTTCCGCTGTCATATAAAACATCGGCGCCCGATTTTACAATCAGCCGAAAGTGCTTTTGACGGGCAGCCGCATTATCGGTATCAGCCGACCATGAAAAGTGCAGTTTTTTTGAGGTTGCTGTCATATACGGTGCGGCGATTCCGCCAAGACTTATCTGTGTTATTTTAATCATAGCGAGAATACTCCTTTAACTGAAATCGAAAACGGCGCGGCCGCCTTCAAGCCTGAGACATGCCGAAAACGGCTTGCCTGTCTTTTTTGAAACAAAGCCTTCGATTTTGCTTGTTTTCCCCGTTTTCAAAAGGGATTTCACGTTTTCCAGTGATATAACCCTTTCTAAAATCACATTGCTCAGCGCAAATTTGCACCCGTTTTTATAACCCGAGCAGCCATAGCCGAATTTTGTTCTGCGCACAGGTTCGCCGCACAGAGGGCATTTCCCGGCTTCATCTCCGATAAAGCCGTCATCCTCGTCCTTTTCGGGTGGAAGCTCCTTTTTCCTGAAAACCTCGGCAATCTCATTTTTCGCAAGCTCAACACTGTCGTCAACCGTTATTTCTCCGCGAAACACCTTTTTAAGCGACTGACCGAGAAGCGAGGTTTTATATTTATCCATGCTTATACCCATGCGTGAGAGTGACTCAATGAGCTGCTCACCTGCCGGGAGAATGGTATAGACATCTTTTTTCAGCTGTATGTAAAGGCTTTTGCGCGCATTATCGATAATCCCCGTGCGCGTTGCCTCCGTTCCGAGCTCGAGTCCCTCGAACATAGCTTTGTATTCCGCTTCTTCGTCCTCGTTTTCGGCATTTGACTTGTCCTCACGAAAAGGGTTTTTAAGATAATTGTTAAGCGTTTCTATCGTGTAATGGCGCGGCGGCGATGTTTCCTTTTCTTTCGGAGCAAAATTCACTTCAACTATATCTCCTTTTTCCAGCGGAGGAAGTATTTTGTCCTTTTTTGTATAATCATCAAATTTTGTCCATCCGGGCGAAAGAATAACCGTTCCCTTTAAGGTAAATTCCTCCATGCCGCCGGCGTCTATCTTTATTTCGTTTTTTTCCGCGATACATTCCTCGCTGCAAAATACTGCCGCAAATCTGCGCATAACTGTGGAATATACCTTAAATTCGTTTTCCGTGAGCGAATTTTTATCGGGTATTTTATATGTCGGCGTAAGCGCGGAGTGGGATTCAATTTTACTGTCGTCAAAAATCGTTTTGCTGTGACGGAATTTAAGCGGATACCCGAGCTTTGCCGCAGCTGCAATAACTTTTTTCACCTTATCCTGTTCAGCCTCGGCAAGGTATTCGGAATTTGTTCTCGGATAAGTAACATACCCTTTTTCGTATAAATCCTGAAGTGTTTTCAGGCTCTCCTCCATCGGCATTTTATATTTTTTTCCGAGTACGTTCTGAAGCTTTGTAAGCGAATAAAGCTTACCCGGAGAAAGCGTGTCCTTCTTTTTCTTTTTGGATACCACCACCGCTTTCGCGGCGTTGTATGCATTGCAAAGCTCCTGTGCCTTTGCAAGCTCGTTTTTACTGAATTTCTTTTTGCTTGTAAGCTCAATTTCTCCGTTTTCTCCCGTTTTGCTCACAACGGCATAATAAATATCGGGAACGAAATGCCTTATTTCCATATCCCTGTCATAAACTGCCTTGACAATCGGAACAATAACCCTGCCCACGCGCATTAGCGTGCCTGTTTTGAGTGACGCGTACCGCGTCAGATTAACGCCGTAAAGCCAGTCAACAAACGTTCTCGCGTATCCCTCACGTGCAAGATTGTCATATTCCGCTTCATCGCGCAGGCTTCCAAGTCCGCCGAGAATGGTTTCACTTGTCTGATCTGGCATCCAAAGCCGTTTAAGACTTTTTTGTGAAACGCCCGTTTTTTCAACACAGGTCCTTATAATTATTTCGCCCTCGCGGTCGGAGTCACCGGCATTGACAATAGTGTCAACATCTGAACGCAGACAAAGAGCTTTTATGGTTTCGAATTGCCGCATAATGCCTGAATCAGTCTGCTTGTTTTTATCCTTTTTCAGTTCAAAATCAAATTTTTCGGGGAAACACGGCAAATTTTCGATGTTCCAGAAGCGCGTCCGCTTTTCCTGCGGCAGATAGTGCTCCACATCGGCAAGCGAAAACAAGTGCCCGAACGCCCATGTGACAAGATATTTTTCATTTTCAAAGTATGCGCCGTTTTTCTTCATTCCGCCGATTGACGACGCAATGTTCCGCGCAAGGCTCGGTTTTTCCGCTATAATCAGAATCATTATGCTGCTCCCCTTTTGTAACTGTAAATATTTTACCACATTTTATTCTTTTGTCAATAGTTAAAACCGTTGACAAAGGGAATGTATCCGCGGTATAATAGAAAAGCAAAGCTTTCTGAAAGGAATTATAAAGATGAAGAAATTATTGCTGACCGTGCCGACGTTTTTCGGAACGGAAGCAATCCTGGCGCATGAAATCCGTGCGCTCGGATATGAAATAACCGAAACGACTGACGGGCGCGTGACCTTTGAGGGTGACGCGGAGGCTGTCGCGCTTGCAAACGTATGCCTGCGCTGCGGCGAACGTGTTCTTATAAAAATAGCGGAGTTCGAAGCCGATACGTTCGAAAAATTATTCGAGGGGGTGCGCGCTGCCGCATGGGAGGATTTTATCCAGGCTGACTGCGCTTTCCCTGTAAAGGGCAGCTCGCTCAGAAGCACGCTGTCAAGTGTGCCGGCTTGTCAGAGTATTGTAAAAAAAGCCGTGGTTAAACGGCTTTCCGCAAAATACGGAATCGAGCATTTTGAAGAAACGGGACCCATGATGCGGATTCAATTTGCAATTTTGAAAAACCGCGCGACCGTGTGGATCGATACAACCGGAGACCCGTTATACAAACGCGGCTACCGCGCACACGGCGTTCTCGCTCCTATGCGCGAAACTCTGGCATTTTCGATGATTGACATAACACGCTGGCGCGGCGACCGCCCGTTTGCAGACCCTTTCTGCGGAAGCGGAACAATCCCGATTGAAGCGGCGCTCTATGCAAAAAACATTGCCCCCGGGCTTCACAGGAGCTTTATAAGTGAAAAATGGAGGATAATGCCGCCGCATATTTACGACGATGTGCGCGAAGAGGTGCGTTCTTACGAAAACCGTGATTTGATTCCGCGGATTTATGCAAGCGATATTGACCCGCGGGCTGTTGAGCTTGCAAGGCAGAATGCAAGAAAAGCCGGTGTGCTCGATTATATCGATTTTTCACGGTGCGACATGAAGGATGCTCCGCTCTTTTACGACAAGGGCGTTATTGTCTGCAATCCGCCGTACGGCGAGCGGCTTATGGATAAAAAGCAATGCGAACATCTTTACAAACAGATGGGCGAAAAGTTTTCGCACTTTTCCAACGCAGGGAAATATATTCTTACAAGTCACGAAGAATTTGAAAAATTCTTCGGCAGACCTGCCGACAAGAAAAGAAAATTATATAACGGAATGTTAAAATGTTATCTGTATCAGTATTTTAAGTAGATTTTCGGCATACCTTTTAAAAGGGGTGTTGAAAATGGATTCCGAAAATAATAACCAAAAAACTAAAAAACTGCTTATTTCCTTTATTTACAGATGTGTTTTATGCGTCTGTATCTTCTGCGCGGCATTCTCGCTGCACCGATTTTCCCCGAAAGTGTGGAAAGGTGCGGAGAAAACTGTCACGGCAAATATTGACACAGCAAAAACAGCGGAATGCCTGAAAAAGCTTTTGAAGGAGCTTTTCCCAATGTGAAAAGGAAAGCGTAACAGGAGGATAAATAATGATTGAAAATCTTGACCGCATTTTAAAGCGCGTTCAAAAAGCTTCGCGCTATTGCGGCGGGGAGCTGAACAGCGTTGTAAAGAATCACGGCGCTGTAGATATTAAATATGCGTTTGCATTTCCGGACACATATGAAGTCGGCATGAGTCACCTCGGGATAAAAATTCTGTACCATATTCTGAATCTGCGCCCGGACACCTGCTGCGAGCGCGTTTATGCTCCGTGGATTGACATGGAAGAGGAAATGCGCCGTGAATCTGTTCCGTTATTCACGGTTGAAACGCAAACGCCCGTAAAGGAATTTGACTTTTTAGGCGTTACGCTTCAGTACGAAATGTGCTATTCAAATATTCTCAACATGCTTGACCTTGCAGGCATACCGCTGCGCAGCTGCGACCGCGGAGAGGATGACCCGTTTGTAAACGGCGGCGGTCCGTGCGCCTATAATGCCGAACCGATTGCGGATATATTCGACTTTTTCACCCTCGGCGAGGGCGAGGAGGTTATCGGCGAGCTTATGGACGCTTTTAAGGAATGGAAAAAAAACGGCGGAAAGCGAATCGATTATCTGAAGCGAATCGCGCAGATTGACGGAATTTACGTCCCATCGTTTTATGACATTGAATACAATGACGACAATACAATAAAAAGCATAACACCCAACTGCCCGGAAGCAAAGCCGAAAATAAGAAAGCGCATAATTGAAAACCTTGACGGCGTTGTATATCCCGATAAATTCATTGTTCCCTTCTCGGATATTATTCATGCCCGCGCAAGCATTGAGGTTTTCCGCGGCTGCATCCGCGGCTGCCGGTTCTGCCAGGCAGGCATGATTTACCGCCCCGTGCGCGAAAAAACTGCCGACACGCTCGTAAACGACGCATGTGCGCTCATTCATTCAACAGGTTATGAGGAAATGGGGCTTGCAAGCCTTTCAACAAGTGATTACACCGAGCTTCCCGAGCTTGCGGACAAGCTTCTTGCGCTGACTGAAAAGGAAAAGGTGAGCCTTTCTCTGCCATCGCTCCGTGTGGATAATTTCAGCCTTGACCTCATGCAAAAGGTTCAGAAGGTCAGAAAAAGCGGCCTTACTTTTGCACCCGAGGCAGGCAGTCAGCGCATGCGCGATGTTATCAACAAGAATGTAAAGGAAAGCGATCTTATAAAATCAGCCACGCTTGCTTTTGAGGGCGGCTGGAACACGATTAAGCTTTATTTTATGATAGGGCTGCCGTACGAAACATATGACGACATTGCAGGCATTGCCTCTCTTGCCGAAAAGGTTGTGGAATGTTTTTACAATTCAGACAAGGTGAACCGCCGCAGACCGCCGTCTGTTCATATAAGCGTTGCAAGCTTTGTTCCAAAGCCGTTCACGCCGTTTCAGTGGGCAAAGCAGAACAGTATTGAGGAGCTTTCCGAAAAGCAGCTGTTCTTAAAAAATCAAATAAGAAACAGGCACATAAAGTACAGTTACCATCAAAGCGATGTCAGTGTGCTTGAAGGCGTTTTTGCACGCGGTGACAGGCGCTTGTGCGATGTTCTGATTCGCGCGCATGAGCTTGGCTGCAAGCTTGACGGCTGGAACGAATGCTTCCGCCTTGATTTGTGGCAGCGGGCGTTTTCCGATTGCGGAATCGACCCGAATTTCTACACACGCGAACGCAGTCATGATGAAATTCTGCCGTGGGATATGGTTGACATCGGCGTTACAAAAAAGTTTCTTATAAACGAGGACAATAAAGCAAAAGAAGCCGCAACAACTCCCAACTGCCGCGAAAAATGCAGCGGCTGCGGCGCGGCATCGCTTTGCAAAACAAAAGAAAGGTGCGTTTGCTTTGAGTGATTACTATCTGTTATACGAACGCGATAAGCGCGTTAAATATGTTTCTCATCTCGATTTTGTGCGCATGTTCGGGCGCGCCATGCGGCGCGCGGCGCTGCCTATGGCTTTTTCCGAGGGATTTAATCCTCATCCGCTGATGACCTTTGCGCTTCCGCTTCCGGTCGGATATACGAGCAAGTGCGAGCTTCTTGAGTTTTCGCTTGCGGAGCCGCGCGGCACGGACGAAATAAAAAGCCTCTTAAACGGCGTTTTGCCCTGCGGCGTGAACGTTTTTGAAGTTCATGAGGGAAAAAGCAGAATGAAGAAGCTTGACAATGCTCTTTATTCGGTTACGCCCGAAAATATGCCCGGCGATATTTCGGACTTTATTTTCAGAAAAGAGATAATAATTGAAAAAAAGACAAAGAGCGGAATCAAGGAAACCGATATCCGCCCCGATATTAAAAGCATAAAAAGCGCAGGAAATTCCTTTGAAATGATTCTTTCATCGGGCAGCCGCGCAAATCTTAAGCCCGAGATTGTTATCAACGCGATGAACCGCTATATTGACGGGTATGCATCGGGCGACTGCGAATACTGCCGCCTTGCGATTTATGACGGCTGCATGGAAGAAATTAAATAATCTCATACGTTTTTACAGAGCTGTCGGAAATGACCCTAAATGCAATGCCTTGTGCTTTAAAATAATCGGCATTGCATTTTTTGTTGCCGTTTATTTTTGATATAAAGCGCGGATTGGCGCGGACAATAATTTCGTTCCCGCCTTCGGATTGTCTTAATATATCGTTTCGGATCACCCTGCTTATAACAAGCTCTCCGAATGCCGGGTGATATGGTCCGCCGGTCATGGTGCGCTTGAGCTTTTCGCTGTCGGGAAGTCCGATGCGGAGGATTTTGATGTTTTTTTCTGTGAAATACTCATGCAGGCGTGCGCATATTTCAACAGCCTGTTCAAGACTCTGAGCGTGATATGTCCCCTCGCGGCGCATTTCGTCAAGTCTTGTTCCCAAAATTACAATTGTCGGATATATCCTTGTTTCGCGCGCGCCGAGCTTATGGAATTTCAGCGCGGTAATCATATCCGTCTCATCGGTATCGAGCGGAAGTCCCGTCATCATTTGCAGCCCGAGAGTTACACCGCCGTTCAAGATAATTTCGGAAGCACGGACAACATCGTCTGCGCTGTGACCGCGATTTGCGGCTTTAAGAACGCGATTGTCCATTGACTGCGCGCCCAGCTCGATATTTTTCACGCCGTAGGACAAAAGCCGTTTAACCGTTTCCGAATCGATATAATCCGGGCGCGTTGAAAGACGGATGCTCCGAACACACCCCTTTTTTATATATTCCTCTGCCAAAGCAAGATATTCGTTTTGTTTTTCTTTTGAAATTCCCGTGAAGCTGCCGCCGAAAAAGGCAATCTGCTCCGCAAAACCGTTCATCGTGGCAAGATGATTTTCGATTATTGCACGGGCTTCGCCGACTGTCGGTGCGGCGGCGCTTCCGCTTATCGTTCGCTGGTCGCAGAAGGCGCAGCTGTTTTTGCAGCCCTCATGCGGCACAAATATCGGTATTATCAATCAAATCAACTCATTTCCTGAGCGGAATCATAAATCCGTCAAGCGTTATTCCGCAAATATCTCCGCCTATAACGCGGTTTTCGTAAACAAGAATGTTCGCACGCGCATCAAGCGACGGAATGAGATATGTATAACGCGTGCACGTTTTTCCCCTATACGGCTCAAGATCAAATCCGCCCTCACGCTGAAGCGCATTATATTTTTCATAAACATCATTAAATTTTTCAGGTATAACAATTGTTTCCGTTTCGGACGGCTCCGTTTCGGCGTCATAACCCATGCTTTTGACGATTTCCGAATAACACGGGGCTGTGCCGCACCCTGCAAGAATTAAAATGCCGATAAGAACACAGACAATTTTTCTCATTAAAACACCCCTTCAAAATATACTCTGAAGGGGTGTTCAATATTCTTAATTATTCTGCCGAGAAAGGAAGAAGTGCAATCTGGCGCGCACGCTTTATAGCGACAGTGAGCTGACGCTGGTGCTTTGCGCATGTACCTGTAATTCTTCTGGGAAGAATCTTAGCACGCTCCGAAACATAGCGGCGGAGCTTTGCAACATCCTTATAGTCAATTTCCGTGACCTTATCAACACAGAACTGGCAAACTTTTCTCTTTGCTTTACGAGATCTGTAAGGTCTGTCGGTCTTTTCCTTTTCCATCATGGCTGTAACCTCCCTTGATTAAAATGGTAAATCGTCGTCTGTTCCCATAGGAGAAATCGGATCCGGAAGCGAGCCGTAATCACCGCTGCCAAAGCTTTCGCCCGTGCCGGCTGACTGCTGCGCATCCTTTTTGCTTTCAACGAAATACGCCTGATTCACAATAACCTCAGTCGCATATCTTTTTTTACCGTCCTGATCGTCCCAGCTGCGCGTCTGAATACTTCCCTCAACGGCAACAAGGTTTCCCTTGTGAAAATATTTTGAAATAAATTCAGCCGTGGTTCTCCATGCAACACAGTTGATGAAATCCGCCTTGCGCTCCTCGCCCTGGCGGACGAAGTTGCGGTCAACGGCAAGCGAAAATGAACAGGTACTCACTCCCTGCGGAGTGCTGCGAAGCTCGGGATCCCTTGTAAATCTCCCAATCAGTATTGCTTTGTTAAGCATCTTCAATACCTCCCCATTACGCTTCCTTGCGAACGGTAAGTGTGCGAATCACGCCATCCGTAATGCCGTAAATTCTCTCAAGCTCCTTGGGAAATTCGGGAGCTGATGTGAAGTTCACAAGAACATAGTAACCTTCATTCTTGAAGTCGATCGGGTAAGCAAGCTTTCTCTTTCCCCAAACATCAACACTTTCAACAGTGCCGTTCTCAGCGATGAGTGCCTTGAACTTCTCCGTAAGAGCGTTCGTTTTTTCCTCATCAAGCGCTGCGTCAAGAACGAAAATGGTTTCATACTTGTTAATGATTTCAGCCATTTCTCTACACCTCCTTCTGGACTCTGGCCCCGCTGAGCGGAGCAAGGAATGCATTTATTCAAATGCTTTTATATTATATATCTTTATTTTTGCAAAGTCAAGCATTTTTTTCAGATTTTATTCATCAAACAGGGCGGCGGCGAAATCCGCGGCGTCAAACACCTGCAAATCGTCAATTCCCTCGCCCACGCCGACAAATTTAACGGGGATTCCGAGCTTTTGGCAGATGTTTACCACAATGCCGCCCTTCGCGGTGCCGTCAAGCTTTGTGAGCACAATTCCCGTCACGCCTGCCGCTTTGTTAAATTCTTCCGCCTGATTCACGGCATTCTGCCCCGTTGTTGCGTCCAGAACCAGCAAAACCTCTTTCTGTGCCTGCGGCAGCTCACGCTCGATAACACGGTAAATCTTTTTAAGCTCCTCCATAAGGTTTTTCTTATTATGAAGCCTGCCCGCCGTGTCACAGATGAGCACATCCGCGTTTCGGCTCTTTGCCGCATTGCAGCCGTCAAATATAACCGCCGCAGGGTCGGCGCCCTCTGTCAGCCTTACAATCGGCACATCGTTGCGCGCCGCCCATATTTCAAGCTGATCCGCCGCCGCTGCGCGGAAGGTGTCCGCCGCTGCAAGAACAACCTTTTTGCCCTCGTTTTTCAGCTTGTTGGTAATTTTTCCGATTGTTGTTGTTTTTCCGACGCCGTTTACGCCGATTACAAGAATAACCGCCGGTTTTGTTTCGAGATGCAGTGCGCTGTCCGCGCTTGACATGATTTCCGAAATTATGGCGCGAAGCTCTTTTTTTGCCGCTTCACCGTCCGATATATGCTTCTCGCGGACGCGTTCGCGCAAGCGGTCAACGATTTCCGCCGATGTAACGCCGCCGATGTCTGCCATAATCAACGCTTCTTCAAGCTCATCGTACAAATCATCGTCAAGTTTTTTAAAAACGCTGAACACGTTATCAATTTTTTCGTTAAAGGAATCACGCGTTTTCCCGAGCCCTGCCTTAAGGCGCGCAAAAAGTCCCTTTTTTTCCTCTGCCATGATATTACCTCCGTCTATTCTTCGAGCGCAACGTCCTCAAGCTTCATTGAAAGCAGCCTGCTCACGCCGCGTTCCTGCATTGTAACGCCGTAAAGCACGTCGGCAGCCTCCATTGTGCCGCGCCTGTGCGTTATAACAACGAACTGCGTCGAATTTCCGTAATTTCTGATATAGTCGCCGAAACGGTAAACATTTTCATCATCAAGCGCAGCCTCAATCTCGTCGAGCACCAGAAACGGCGCCGGCGAAACCTGAAGCAGTGCAAACAAAAGTGCAATAGCCGTCAGCGCGTGCTCGCCGCCCGACAGCAGCGTCAGATTCTGAAGCTTTTTGCCCGGCGGCTGCACCTCGATTTCAATCGGGCTTTCAAGTGTGTCTATCGGGTCGACAAGGCGAACCTCCGCCTTTCCGCCGCCGAACAAATCAACAAAGCTTTTTCCGAAATTCCTGTTGATTATAACAAACTTTTCCGCAAACTGCTCGCGCATTATGTTCATCATTTCACCGATAAGCTTCTGCAAATCAGCCTTTGCTTTTTCCATGTCACTGACCTGTGAGCTGAGAAATTCGTACCGTTCCTTTACATCCTTATATTCCTCAATCGCGTCAACATTTATGTTTCCGAGCGATTTAATCGCGCTTTTAAGTTCCGAAATGCGTTTCTGCGCCGCAGGAAGAGACCCGATGTCTTTTTTAAGCTCCATCGCGCTGTTGTATGTCAGCTCGTAATCGTCCCAAAGGCGGCTTGCCGCGTTTTCAAGATCCTCATCGATTTTATTCTTTTTCGATTCAATCCTCACAACCTCACTTTGAAGAATAAGGATTTTATCGTTCATTTCCTTTATCTGCTCACGCAGCGTTTCAAGCTCGCTGTCGCTTCCGCTTCTGCCGGAAAGATACGCCTGAATTTCATCGCGAACGGACTGCACTGCCGCAGCGCACTGTGCCGCGCGCATATTATTCTGCTCAACCTGTGCGTTAAGAGCCGCGATTGCATTTTCTTCATTCGCTATCTGCGATTTTCTTTCGTCAAAATCGCTCTTAGAATTAAGTATGCTCTGCATCACGGATTCAATACGCTGCTGTGCAAGCTCGGTGTCCTTTCGCGCATTGTTAATCTGCATTTTTTTGTCGATTATTTTAACGGAAAGCTCTTCGCGCTTCACAACAACCGTGCGCACAGCATTCTGCCTTTCGGAAATCAATTCTTCGGCGCGTTCTATAAGCTCGTCCGACCCCTCGATAACCTCGCGCAGCTTGCGTTTTGATTCGTCCGTGTCGGTCTGCTGCCCCGAAATCTGTTCCTTTTCCTTTGAAAATTTGTCAAGGCGTTCCTTCGCCATTTTAAGCAGGCTTTCCTTCATTTCATGCTCGGCTTTAAGCTTGTGTTCATCGTTTTCGCAGCGCGAAAGCTCGGCGCGAAGCTTGTTTTCCGCATCACGCAGCCCGGCAAGTCTGTCCGTAAGCGAATCGATTTCGGCATCGATTTTTTCCGATTCGCGGTTTAGCTCATCGCACTGCTTTGCAAGCAGCTCGATCTCGTCCTTTCTGCCCAAAAGCGCCTGAGCGCGGTTCGTGCTTCCACCCGTAACGCTTCCGCCCGGCTGCAAAAGCTCGCCGCCGAGTGTTACAATCTTAAATTTATAATGAGTTGCGCGTGCAAGGGCGATTGCATTGTCCATGTTATCCATTATCACGGTTCTGCCCAAAAGGGCGTCGACAACATTGCGGATTTTATCATCAGCCGAAACAACATCGCAGGCAACTGCAACCGCGCCGCGGTTTTTCATTATGCGCTCCTCGTTGTCGAGCCGCCGCCCCTCCTGCGAGGTTATGGGCAAAAACGTCACTCTGCCCAGGCGTTTTTCCTTAAGGTATTCAATCGCCTGCTTTGCGTCCTCCTCAGTATCTACAACAATATTTTGCATTGCATTTCCAAGTGCGGTTTCAACAGCCGTTATGTATTTCTTATCCGTGGAAACAAGCTTACTGAGAACGCCGACAAGCTTTCCGCGGTATTTCCCCTCGCTCTCTGCTTTGAGAAGCTCGCGCACACCGCGCGCATAGCCCTCGAGTCCGCGCTCCATCTCAACAAGCATTTTGCGCCGCCCCTGCTTTTCTCCGTAAGCCGAGGAGATTTCGTTATACTTGTTTTTCAGCTCGGATATTTTCTGACTGTCTGCCTGCTGGTCGCGGCGGATATTGAAAACATCGTCCCCTGCTTTCTGCGTTTTGATTTGCGCGTCGGTGCATTTTCCGTCAAGCGCCGAAAGCTCCGCCGTCAGCGTTCTTATATCATCGGCTGCCGAAGCAATGTCAACCTCAACCGAGAACCGGCGTGTTTCGATATTTCTTGTTACAAGCTCAATGCTTTCGATTCTGCTTTGCGCCTCCGCCTTTTTCTGGCGGAGGGAGATTGCGTTTTCGCGGGCTTCCTCAAGCGATTTGTTTTTCGCCGCAAGCTCTCCCGAAAGTGCGCGGTCTTCGCCCTCAAGCGCGGCAAGCTCCGATTCCATGTCATTGCATTTCATTGAAAAACCGACCTTTTCCTGTTCGATTTTCTTCTTTGTTTCGCGCAGCTCATCCTCGCGCTTTGACCATCCGGCAAGCTCGCCTTCAATGCGGACGATATTCGTTTTGTGGTTTTCAATATTGTTTTCAAGCAGGGCGCGCTCATTTTCAACAGCCGCACCCTCGCCCTCAAGTTTTGAAAGGCGCTGCCGCTTTTCTTCGATTTCTCCGTCTGTTTCCTTAATCGCGGCATACAGCTCGTCACTTTTTTTATTGCTTTCGTCAAGCGCCTGCTTTGCACTTTCAAACTCCGCCGCTGCGTCGGCATATATCTGCCCCGTTTTCTTTGCGTCCGCCCTTTTTGCGTCAATAATTTCAAGCAGGGCGCTTATTTCAATTCCCTTAAGCTCTTCTCGCAGGTCAAGGAATTTAATCGCTTTTTCGCTCTGCCTGCGGAGCGGCTCAACGCGATCCGTCAGCTCCGAAAGAATGTCACGCACACGCGTTAAATTGTCTTCCGTGTGTGCAAGCTTGCGCTCCGCTTCATTTTTTCTGTAGCGGTATTTTGATATTCCGGCAGCCTCCTCAAAAATCTGGCGGCGTTCGTCACCCTTTGACGAAACGATTTCCGCAATCTTTCCCTGACCGACAATCGAATAACCGTCTCTTCCCAGACCCGTGTCCATAAACATTTCGTTAATATCCTTAAGCCTGCACGGATTACGATTTATCAGATACTCACTGTCACCGCTGCGGAAAACACGCCTTGTCACCTCAACCTCGTTGTAATCACATTCGAGAAAGTGCGTTGAATTATCAAGCACAAGCGAAACCTCCGCATACCCGAGCGGCTTGCGCTTCTGCGTTCCGGCAAAGATAACGTCCTCCATTTTGCCGCCGCGCAGCGTTTTCGCGCTCTGTTCGCCCATAACCCAGCGGATTGCGTCCGATATATTGCTTTTTCCGCTGCCGTTCGGCCCGACAATTGCCGTGACCCCCTGATGAACTTCAATAACCGTCTTCTCGGCAAATGATTTGAAGCCTTGCAGCACAATCCTTTTCAGGTACATTTTTTCACCGTCTTTTCGTTTGAGCCGCCGTTTTTCTTTTCTGCGGCTCTTTTTTCACAATATCATAAATTGTATCATATTTCGGAAAA
>OGMF01000575.1_pt1 | contig 40629 bp, 49 predicted proteins | sample 1572921 | NCBI WGS metagenome assembly OGMF01 (sample SAMEA2581919, study PRJEB24529) | metagenome | biome: Human gut stool | place: China | collected 2011 | reverse complement strand
GAATCCTTAATAGTTATGAATCCTTAATAGTTATGAATCCTTAATAGTTATGAATCCTTAACTATCTTGAACCCCCGGAACCCCCGGAACCCGTTGAACCCGTTGAAACGGGGGTGCAACGGAACCCGCTATCCCACCACAACCCCCCCGGAACCCGGAACCCGGAACCCGGAATCCATTGCATAAATGCATAAATGTTCCACATGGAACATTTACATTTATGCAATTCCAAAAGATACCAAAAGAATACAAAAGAATCTCTTACACTATATATATATATAAAAGGGGGAATCATGGATACCGGGGAATCATGGATACCGGGGAATCCGGGGGGAGTTGTATGACACAATTATAACACGCAGATAGTTAGCGAGTTACAACGCACCGGAAAGAAAACCGCTTGACGTCCCCCGCAATCATGTTAAATTGCAATCATCCACCGGGGAACAACCCGGAACAATGAGAACACTAATTAAATAGATAGGAGATTAACGCAATGATTATCGATATCATTTTAGACCGCCACGAGGGTGCAATCAGCTATGACGCCGCAACGCACCTTAAAGCAATCTATGACTACGCAACGTTTTTCCACATGGACAACCTTGCCGCCGCCGTAGACGGGGGAACAGTAGATGACGTTAAGGCCGCACTCATGGATTATGTCATCTCCGGCGGTTGCAACCCGGATATCCACCACCACAATTTTCTTGACTTGTGCTTATTTATCAACCGGGTGCGGTGGACAGAAGAGACAGAAGAGACAGAAGAGACAGAAGAATCTGCTGATATTAAATGATTTATAATTATGTCATACAACTCAAAAAAATAATTTGACAAGGTAAGAAAATCTGTTAAATTGCAATCATCCACCGGGAACAACCCGGACAACGAAAGAAACACTAACTAAAAGAAAGGAATCAAAACAATGAAGAATCAGATTATTGAATTGCCCGCCACCACATTCACGGGCCTTGCTACCCACTTCAAGGATTTGCACCCGGAAGGAATCAAAGGTGCGGTGGACGTACATTCTCCGGACTATTATGAAGGGGCGAAACGGTTTGCCTACATTGCAGGGGATAGTGACGGCGGGCGCGTCTCCGCCGTGTGGGCAATCCTTTCCACCGGTGAAATGGCCACCCTAGTCAAAAACCCGGGTGCGGTAGTCCCACTGGATGACGTTTTCGGCTCTATCCGTCAGCAGGGCGGCAAGTGGCTTTTCGCACTCTCTACTGACAAGCTCGTAGAGTTGTATGCCTCGCACGGTTTTGTTCCGGTGGCATGGTTGCAATGGGACAACGCACAGGCCCCTGCCTCATGGGATTATGACAAGTACGGCCGCCCTGCCCCCGCCTTTTTCGTCCACCGCTACTATTTGACGCCCGCAGAATGTGAGACCTATGAGGCAGGGCGGCACATGGTGCGCACCTATGATGACGGGTTAAACCTTGTCCTCAAACTGGTAAGCCGGATTTAATTTCTGAAAAGTTACACCGCCCTAACAAACAAAAACTAACAATAGAAAGAAATAATACAATGAGCATATATACAGAACACGCAAAAAGATTCCTCGCAAGTTGCGGAATCCGCATTACCGGAAAGTATAAAGGCATGTTCACGCCCCTATGGGATGACAAGCCACATAGTACATGGGAAATTGTCTTACACCGGGAAGACCGTCAGAAGGGAGAAAGGCATGCAATCTTCATCACGTTTTATCAGTCCCTTGCCAACCGGGTAAAGACGCCCACCGCCTATGACGTACTTGCTTGCCTGTGTAAGTCAGATTGCGGCGCCTATCAGGATTTTTGTGAAGATATGGGATTGCCCGAGTATGACGAGGAAACGGGGGAACGTAATATGGTTACCTATAGCCTGTACACGGGCGCATGTCACGAGTACGCAGAACTTAAAACCTTCTTCACCCGCCCGGGTGAATGGGAAGAGCTGGAAGCGATTTATTAATCCCCGCCCCTGAAAAGATACGCCGCTCTATAAAATAAAACAATAGAAAGAAAACTAAACCATGAAAGACATATCAGAATTACATATCAGAAAGGAAATAAAAGTAGAAGGCAACGGAAAAGTTCACCTCACCATTGAAAGCTTTAATTCCTTGCACCGAAAAGAGTATACCCTTTCCCCCGCCATGTGGGCGGCTTCGGAAGTACTACAGGACAAGCTTGCCAAGCCGGGAAGCATGTACCTGAAAGATACGTTTTCTATCTATCGGATTGGTGCTTATGACGTTATGATAATTTCATCCGTGGATGAATCCCTGTATTTAACCCTTGAAAGATTATCGCTAGCGGAAAAGATAGCATGGTTCCCTTTCGGCATTGAAAACGTCCGACAGGCAGGAGATACCCGGCATTCTAATTCACAACATGTATCTTATCTGCGTATCATTCAATGAATATGGAATCTGTTAAAGCTGAATAACTACGCCGCCCTACAATATCCAACCAACAATAAAACAATAGAAAGAAATAAAACCATGAATGAAGACGAAAAGAAAACGGCAATCAATATTTTAGCCGCCCATATCCGGGAAACACGCCCCTACCTTTTCCAGTTGTCCGCACGCCATGATGAAGAGCTAGGACTAATCGCCGCACTAGCAGAAGCAACCGGAAGCAAGCTTACCTTGCTTGTCAGGGACCGGGAATCCGGGGAAATGCGGGCAATCAGCATTGCGGACTATCGCCCCTGTGAAATGGTAGTTAGCCGTGCCTTTATTTCAGACCCACTATGCCTTGCACTGGAGGAAGCGGGCGCAAGGATTGTATATAACCGTTAAGTTCTCCCCCTGAAAAGTTACACCGCCCTACAAAAAGTATTTGACAAGATAAGAAAATCCGATAAACTAAAATCAGCAAGCGGGAGACAAGCTCCCGCATAACCTCAAACCATTAGAAAGAAATAACTTATGAAAGAAATCGTAAAATTAGACTATGACGAAATGGACGTATCAGACCCGGACAAGATGACAATCTTGCCCCATAACTGGAAGGAAGATACTGCCCTCATGCTTACCGTTACGGATAGGGTATGCAAGGGAATCGAAAAAGCAAGGAAGCTACTTGCCGCCCTGCCAAGGGGAAGTGAGATTAAAATCAGAACGGATGCTTGGTGCATTCTGGGAGAACTTAAAGGATATACGCCGGAACAAGGGTACATTGTGATAAGACAGTTTGAAACTGATTTTGTACTAGCCCTTTCTGATTCCCCGGAAACTATTTCTTGGCCGCTCTAATTTATCATACAACTGAAAACCTAAAAAGCATATATCATGAACACTCAAATCACATTGAAAGACAACGAAATCCCGGCATGGGCATTCTACGAAAACGGCAATGGCCTTCTGTCCCTTATCTTTTTCGCCAAGTCATCTTCGCATGCACGCCCCATTGCCGCCCTGCTTAACATATATCCCTGGGACGCCCTGCCCGCAATAGATGATTCTGACATAGCACGATTGTGGAAGGCGGTGAATGAAAAGGAGTTAGGAGATTGGTGTACCTATGACGTAACGGAAATTAACCAGTATCTGGAACAACGGTTCTGCCAGCCAGTAGCTAAAGCTTCGCATGCTCAAATATTCCCGCTTCCCATTGAATAACTACGCCGCTCTATAAAATCAAACCAACAACAAAACAATAGAAAGCAACCATATTATGAAGACCATACCACAACCCGCAACACAACCCGCAACACAACCCGCAACTCTTAAAGTATCAGACTATGCCCTTATTCACGACATTCCAGAATGGGCAATCTATTCCCTTGAATACGGAGAAGGCAAGGAAGATATGAGAGATGAAGACCTTGAAAACATTGAAGAGTGGGAAAAAGATTATTTCCTAGTTTGCCCTGTGGACGACCAGCCGGAAGCACATTTCACCAGCACGCCCGCCTTTGGCTTGCCCTGTGACTGTGTAAAATACTATGTCCTGCCCCGCTACATGGGTGACGTCCTGTCATGGATAAATCCGGGTTGCCGGATGACTAACTGCTACCTTGAACTCAAGCTTACAGACGGTAGCCGGGTAAAGGTGTACCTGAAAGGAAATCAAACCCTGCGCAGTACTATCCGCAACCTGATTGGCTTGGTAGAAATGGGGCATACTTTCACCGATATGAACGGTCACAATGTATCCCCCCGTCCCCGTGATATCGTTAATTTCTGGGTTCGGACGATGCACGGCCAAACGCTGGCAACTGGAAGAATATAAACCACTTGCGGCTTGTTCCGGGGAATCAAAATTGTTCCACGTGGAACATTTAAACCCCGGAACCCCCGGAACCCGTCAAATAACTCTAACCAAATAGAAAGAAAAAGTAGAAAGACAAAGGAATAATTCCCGCCCCCGGAATGCGGGGGATATCGGGTGAAACGGGTTCCGGGGATTCCGGGGTTTAACAATAAACCAATCATAAATTACAGACCGTGAATAACTACGCCGCTCTACAAAAAGTATTTGACAAGATAAGAAAATCTGCTAAACTGAAATCATCCAGCGGGGGACAAGCCCCGCAACAATAAACCAAACAACAATAAACTAATAGAAAGAATAAAGCAATGAATACTACATCCGCAAACCTCACCAGTGCCGCCGCAATCAACGCCCTTACTGAACGGGCAAATGCCGCTATCGATGCCGCCGTAGACAAGGTGCGTGACGACCTCATGAAGAATAATCAGAATGACTATGTCATCCCGGTGAAAAACATGGGGCATAACCTGAAACAGGTTGTCCGAGATAATGCCGCCTATGGTCTGGCCGCCTTTATTACTCACCGCATGCTGATACTAGTGGCCGAACGCCTCCGCCAGTTTGAAGGCAAGGTCTATAACGTCCGAGTAGAACGGATGATGAATGACTGTCTGGCCGCCGCAATCGAACAAAGCGTTGATGCGGACATTAAAATCCGAGCCTATATAGATAGGAGTCACTACTCATGGCCGCAAGTGGTGTTTCATCATATCCTCCCCGGCATGTATGATACCGTAAATATTTCCTTTAACTTTGACGTCAATGAGCTGACGCAGGGGCAGAAGCGGATTGTCACCGGAAGGGACATGGAGAAATTCATTGAAGGAATCCATAAGGATATGGTTCGCCTTGATACCAAGCTTCAAGAAATTGAAGATTCAAACTACCGCCTTTGCAATTCCGACTACGTGTGCGCCTATTTTACACAAGCCGTTAAAGTGGAAGAGCAAGTGGAGAGCTTGAAGCAAGGCCTTAAAAACCTGACTGGTGCACAATACTATCGCTTCGACTATAACCACACAACCGTTTCCACCCTTCCCTCCTACAGGGCATGACTTAAACCCCGCCCCAGCTACCCTATTTATTAGAACCCTCAAATAACTCTAACCAACCAATCAACAAACCAAACAATAAAACACCATGAGAACCTACATTGAAAAATTAGGCAAGGAATACATTGAAGGCAGAAAAGAAAGTGGCAAGTCTCCCTTGCGGACCGGATTATACGGAGAGCGTTTGCGCTCCATGTCATGGAAGCGCACCCGACTTTTCTCCTATCAAACGCACGTTGCCACCCTTGACCGCCGAGGTAAAGTCCTGTATGTTACGACCAAAGAATATTCACAAACCACTACCCGGCAAATGCGGGGTATTGAATGGCTCGCAAGGTGCAACGGCTTTCATATCGTACCTACCGAACGCGTTGAAGATTATGCACATATCCTTGAAGGATAGTATCATACATATTAAAGTAAAAACCTGATAGAGTATTATCTTTTCCCTTAGAACCGACAAAGAACACTACAAAATTATGACTGCATTTGACATTGATATTAAGGGCAGGAAACGTGATGAACTTTCCCGCACGGAATGGCTTAAACTCACAAATCAAATCAATAAACTTCAACCTGCAATCTTTTCTTTTAAGGCTGGTGTAATATCCCATAGGATAGACAGGCCTTCCGAGTGGGATGGAGAAGGCACGGTGTATGTTAAGCCGTACATGCGGCCCTACGCAATCGAACTGGAACGCACACACAATGGCGCGTGCATTGTCCGGCTCCACAAGTTGAAGTGGAATGGCACGGTGTGGAAACTTGCGGAAACGGCGGCTCTGACTGTAGGGGATGCTATAGAACTGGCAAAGCACTTTACCGCCGTGGTTAATCAGAACTGGCAGGAAGTAGGTCTCCGTATTGCGCAAGAAGCAGGGGCGGTGGACTTCATGGTTGACGGTAGCCTCACCTATATGCGCTTCCGATTCCTCACTCCTAATAAGGAAGCCATGAACAATCTCAATTCCATAAAGGTTCGCAAGCTGGCAGAACGTTTCTTCCTTCCCTGCATGGTAAAGTTCACTAGCAACAAATGGCAGGAGGATTTGAATCTGGAAACCGTGAAGCTCGTACTCCGTTGAACCCACACATAGCTCTATAGTATGACCTCCGAAAAAGAATCTAACGTCGTCATCCTCCGCAAGAACTGTCTCCACCACATCGGGCGAGCCGATAGGCTTCATGCCTTGTGGAGCCTCGTGGAGCACCTGCATTCGGTAGTGGACATTGTTGCCCTCGTAAGTGCGCTGGTTTGTTTAGGATACCTCCTTGCCACTGGTGAACTTCTCATATCGTACCTTACATGGTGCGTCATCATCACGGGCTGGTTTGTCTTCCCGCTACTGGTAGAGTGGGGCATTGACATCATACGCCGACGCCTAAAGCGGCATCAGCTGGAAGCAAATCGCCTCGCCCGTTGCCTTGAAGACATGGGATTCACTCGACCTATCTTCTAATTAGAAACCTCAAAGCACGCTAGAAATTATTATGGAGAATTTTGACCTAATACTTAGCCAAGCAGAAACCACAACTGGAAGGAAGCCGTACCCCGATAAGCCGAAAGAGCAGGACTCTCTTGCAATCAGCTTCAAAATATCTAGTCGGAAAAAGCGGATGCTACTTTGTCTTCAACAAACAATATCATCAAAGACTGGAGAAAACATCTTCCCGGTACGAACCTATAGGTTGCCCTACTCTATGGTTGTCAAGGATATATACCTTTATCTGTGCGGGTATGACCCGGATAACGTGACCTTCGTAATCGCTCGTGACGGCATCTTCCTTTACCTTGAATCCAGTGAGGATGGATACTCAACTATTCGCTGGAAACTTAACATCTAGAATCCACACATAGCCCTACAAAAACCAAACGATTATGAAACCCCTCGCACTCGCTCAACAAATCATGCTCCTTCATTCTTGGACCAGAAATAACGGAGGAAGCACCGGGGAACTTTGGGATACTATTATCCTTCCCTCCAAGACACCCGCCGAACTCTATATTCCACGGAATCCGGAGGATAATAGTCTCCAGTCTGCCCGGACCAAGTTCCTGATTGAAGCCTTTGGAATCGGGAAGGTAACTATGACCGACACCCACTTCATCATCCGCACACTTTATGACCCGAAGGCATACGTGGAACACTCGGTGCGCATCCTCCGGCTCGACTACCCTAAAGAGAAGCGCGGCAAGGATTGCATGTATGCTACCGAAATTTATCTCGAAGGACATCAACCCCGGTGACTACATTGTCAGAGAACTGGGTGGACAGTATTACGTGGGGCAGGTAATCGAACTTTCCCCGCGCCACTACAGATACAAGGTCATAAATGCTTTCCCGCTGGGTGAGGGAGTTGTCCCTCATGAAGAGGCAATCAAATGTTACCCCGCACCTCTTCGGGAGTTTAAGACGGGGGACGTGGTAATTCGTAAAGACCGAAAAGGTACATGGATTGTAACGGAAGACGAGACAGATTCCAGTCTTATCAGCGTTAAGGATGAAAGAACAGGAGAATCGAAAGTAGTCAACACTTCCTCCCTCCTTCTCATTAGGCCGATAGACCTGCATCATCGGTTCAAAGTTATCGACGGAGTTCTTTGGGACTTCAAGGAGAACCAGCCCCTACACATCATCCCTTCATGGGAGAGAACAACCAAAATGGGACGCCTCTGCAATCTTCTGAATGAATTAGACAGAAACGAAGAAACTTCTCTTGACAAGTAATAAAACCCCGATACTATTATCCCCACATGAATACCACAGAACCAAACGAATTGAGCCTCGATAATATTCAGGAAGAGGTAGCCCGCATTCTCACCGAACCGAAGTCTATCATGTTGAAGGAAAGACTGCAACGGGAGTGGGATGCAGTCCCTGCCTTCAACCTGCCCATCGACGCGCCCGCGGAGGAGGTTGCCGAGAAGGCTCTTGAACTAGGTGACTACGCCGCCAACATCTTTGATATTGAACCCCCGCCGCTGGCGGGAGTTCAGTTCATCATGGCAGAAGTCGCCGAGAACCTCGTCACTGTGAAGGAATACATTGCCTTTATGCAGGAGCTTGAGAACCCCGGCAAGGCGTGCAATATCTTTACAGATTCCCACGTCATGATTAAGGCACTCGTCCTCTTCATGGCCATTCACCTCTTGATAGCGTATGCCAGTCAGAACGACCCGGACCGCATTGATGAAGAGAAGGGAGGCATCTCCGCATTCCGTCTCTTCTCCGTGGCAAGCAATGTAATTTCCATGAACCTGATGGAACAGTCTACTCTTACCTTCGTAGATAAGTCGGAGCTTGCCGAGAAGGAAGCCAACGCCCGTAAAATTATCCTGCCCCATGAAGCATAAAGCAATGGAAACGACTAGCGAACAGGAGAAATATCGTAAACTTGTACGGAAAGTTATTCGGACAATCTGTAAGAACTTAGTGAAGAAAGCTAGCGAGTATAACACAGTCCCTTTGAGGATGGAGTATGTTACCTTATTGGAGTTTGTACTTATGCCGCCTTCAGATTGTCACAAGATAGTAGAGAAAGAACTTGACAATCTCATTAGCGAAGGTATTATACCCGTCAGAAAGGAAGACGACAATGGAGATAGGTAATCCTAAAAACATGAGCGTGATGGAGTTGGAAGAAGTGATTGCTATCTTCAATAGCTCCTACTACAAAGAGGGGAAAACCCTCCTCCCTGACACGGTTTACGATACGCTAGTAGAGGAACTGCGTTCTCGTTCCCCGGAATCCAAGGAACTCGATAGTCTTGGGGACGACGTACAACGGGGAGCCAAGACCTTCCGGCATCCTAATCCCGTGCTCTCCCTTGCCAAGATTCATGAGGGCAAGGACGGAATTGGTATGGACCAGCTTCGCGGCTGGATTGCCGGACGTGACGTCGTGGTTGAACCGAAGTATGACGGCCTTACCCTCGTTCTGTATATTGAAAAGGGACGGCTCGTCAAGGCCGTTACCCGTGGCAACGGAACCGAGGGGGAAGTAATACCCCTTGATAAGGTTCTCTACATGGTGCCTCCCAGCTACGGGGACTACACAGGGGCTATCCGTGGGGAAGTGGTTGTGGCTAAGAGCAACGAGGGGCAGGTGGAAAGCATGGGGTACTCCAACCTCCGCGCCTGTGCCGTTGGTCAACTCCGCAACAATAAGCTCAAGTGGTCTGACTGGCTCATTACCTTCATCCCGTTCGATGCAAGCCCCTTCCCGGAGGGTGTTGAATCCCGCATGGAACTGCATGGGTGGCTGATGGAAATGTTTGACCTCGCAACCCTCCCCAATGTATACCCCAATGGTGAAGCCCTGACGGATGAATACATCCGGGACATGGCCAAGTACCTGCGCGACGACATCGCATATCCTACTGATGGTATTGTGTTTAAGTTGAACCAGAAGAACGCTATATTCCATGCGGGAGAGGCTACTGCCCATCACCCGAAGGATGCTGTAGCCTTTAAGTTCAACCCGCAGGGAGTAGAGACTACCCTCCGAGATGTCATTTGGCAAGTAGGACGGACGGGGGTATTAACCCCGGTTGCTGTCTTCGATACGGTGAAGATTGGTGGAACCAATGTATCCCGTGCCACCCTCTCCAACGTGGCTAATGCGGCCTCCTTCCACATTGGGGATACCGTGGAGGTGATTAAGGCAGGGGAGATTATTCCGTACATCCGCAAGGTTCGCGGCTGTGGCAATACGGTTTCCGTTGTCCCTCTGACCTGCCCCTGTTGCGGCTCCACGTTATCCTCTAGTGACCTCAACATCTTCTGTACCAATCCGTTGTGCAGGGATAAGGTAGCGGCCAAGCTGGAATACGCATGCGGTAAGAACGCACTAGACATTGATGGCATGGGACTTGTATTCTCACGTATGATTGCAGACAAACTGCTCGCCGGGGAGAATGATGTAGAGCCTCCGACCGCAGAAACTGCTTACCTCCACCACCCGTTCCTGCTTCTCATGTCCGGCACGATGGACAATCTCATCAATGGAATCCCCGGAACCCAAGGGTACAGAGGATTCCTTGAAATCGTGGAGGAACGGAAGCACCATGCAACATTATCCCAATGGATTACTGCAATGGAGATTCCCCATGTCGGTTGCACCCGTGCGGAAAGTCTCTCCTATGCTTACCCCAATCTCTACGCTTTCCTCACTCTCTTCCCCGAAGATTTAAGGAACAAGCGTCATGCGGAGTTCGGCCCCCTGATGACCGAGGCAATTCTGAATTACATGGAGACCGTGCCAACGTGGAACGAGATGACGGCAATGGTTATGACAGGAGATATTCCCAATGCCGAGGGCAATGTTCCCAAGAGCACCGCGTTGCGGGGAGTGAACTTCGTCATCACGGGAACCCTGTCCCAGCCTCGCCATGTATATAACCTGCTCGTTCAGGACATGGGAGGCACGGTCAAGGAGAACGTGTCGAGGAAGACCAACTACCTAGTCGTCGGTAAGGAACCGGGGGAGCACAAGCAAAAGATTGCGAGGCTCCACAAGATTCCTTCAATTACAGAAGAAGAATTCATGCAAATGATTAACCCTTCAATTACGAATGAAGAAAATTCCTAACGAATTTACACGCAACCCCTTCGTATGTCGGCTCATCTTTCGTGAAGCTGGCGTTGCCATCTATGAGCTAACCCATAAAGGAAGCGGGAAGGTAAACAATTATGAGGTTGTCATCATCCGTCAGCACAAAGCGGACAATGATTTCATCAAGGTTAAAGCCGGAGATGAATACCTCCCCAGCACCAGTGAGTGGGGCCAGTATGGATGGACATTCCCCACTCTTGAACTCGCAAACTACAAAGCCAAACATTTAATTCATGAACGTTCTATGGATAAATCAGGAAGTCACACTTCCGCTAACTAAATCAGTAATAGATAAACAGGTTGAGGCCGCAGAGATAATGGGCCGTGTCTGCTATAAAAGCGAACCGAAGGGCGACCCCATTGCGTTTCTCTCCCGTATCATTAACCGCGGACATGAAAGTGTCATCGAGCATATCAATATTCCCGCAGTCCTCCTGACGGACAGGGCAGTTACCCACCAGCTTGTCCGTCATCGTCACATGAGCGTGAGCATGGAGAGCCAGAGGTTCGTCAACTACTCCCGGAAGGGAACCATTTGCTTCACTCGTCCGCAGTTCTTTAGCGACGAGAAGGTTGACCCGAAGACCATTGAAGAGTTTAAGGATACCTGCCAGAACCTTGCGGAGAAGTACGTGGAACTTATCCAAGGGGGACTGCCTCCCGAGGAGGCGCGGGGATTGCTTCCGAACTGCACGGCTACGGTGATTGGCGTGACTGCTAACCTCCGCGAGTGGAGGCACATCTTCCGTATGCGACTAGACGGTGCGGCCCAGCCGCAAATCCGTGCGCTCCTTCTGGCCCTCCGGCAAAAGATGGAATTGAAGTATGACCTCGCATGGGCATTCAAGTACATCCCAGTTGATGCTAACCGACTTCATTCCGTTCCCGAAATATGAGCCGTATCAGTCTCAAGAAGTATCGGGAACAGATGGAAGCCGATATGAAGGCCAATCGCCTAAAGCGTCGAAGAGGAAAGTTCAAGTGCAAGAAATATAAAGGAAAATTTTACTGGTATCGAGATAGCCCCGCGGAGCAAAAGAAGTTCTTGATGGAGACAAAAGCTAACAAGCTTCGGTCTCGCATCATGCCTGAACATAAGCAACTTATCCATGCCTCTCTCCGGTCGAAGAAACAACTGACCGAGGAACAACTAACCTATGGTCGCATCCTTGCGTCCAATAAAATATCTACTGGTGCAGTTGGAGAAACTACCCCAGATGAAACCCCTAGCTGGATTAAGGAGGACAACTCCTTTTTCTTCCAGTTTAAATTTCATGGCTATTTCATCAAAGGTATAGTCCCCGTGGCTCTTGTTGGAAGTTCCTCTGCGGCTCTGGAAATATGCAGGAAGGCGTACAAGTTCGCACGGAGAATTACAAGGAAGTGGACAGTCAAAGAAGGATGTTTAACTCTACCCTCTCCCCACCTCTTCATCATAGCTAAGATGTCTATTCGCAAATATATCAACAAACAAATTTACAAGCATCTCACCAAATAACATGCACGCTCACGAAGCAATCAACGCAATCGTTTCAACCAAGGTAAACTCACAGGCTTTCCCCGACCTGCCAGAAGGAAAGGAATCCATGAACGATGCCGTCAACCACCCGAAGCATTACACCTCCCACCCCAGCGGAATCGAGACCATAGAAATTACTGGCAAGCTTCCCTTCGCATTAGGGAACGCCGTCAAGTATTTGATGCGGTCACAGTACAAGAAGAACCGTATTGAAGACCTCAAGAAAGCACGATGGTATTTGGAGTACCACGCTAAGCACTGGTCCAAGGTGTTCGAAACGTTTGACCTTTACCTTATCCTTGAACAGTTCAGGCGTACAGTCATGAGCCATAGCTACCAACGTAGTCCCGAAGATTCCATTCTGGTACAGCTCTTCTATATCTGGGCGCATGATAAGTTGGTTGAGGTAAACCCCGCATCAGAATTGCAACGATGTATCGGCGAGATTACCCAGCTAATAGAATCCCTCGAAGCGAAACAGAACTAAAACAAAAACCCCGGAAGATATTTCCTTCCGGGGTTTTCGCTTAGAACCCAAACAACTTACAGTCCAAACAGAATGATGTCGTTGCGGATTCTTTATACCATGCAGTACCTATGATGTCAATACCTAACTGACAGGAACTTCGTTTTTCTCAATGCTCGCCATCAGTTCGGCGAGCTTTTTCTTTTTGGTTTCGAGTTGTTGTTCGAGCCTCTCTATCTCTTCGACGTAATCGTGGCACGCATGCTTGGCCGCGTCCTGATAGGTGAGGAAGACAGTGTGGTTGAGATAGCCATTATCTATGGTTCTGAATCGGTGGTTGATGTATTCGATTCTGACACGAGAAACGAAACATTCGAAGGCGACATCAGATACTTCAACGGCTCTCACTGTGGGCATGCCACCGCAATGTACGTTAATGAACACCGTGCATCCCTTATACAGGGGGAGCTTGCTAGCTTCTTCTGCTGTGAATATTGAGTTCATACGGAGGGAAGTATGTATCAACTTGAAATAATGTCAAGGACTATTTTAGCCAGCAGTCAGATTCAATATCGAAGTGGGCCTTTACTGATAGGTCGCAACCACATAAGGTACAATAGAGAGGGGCCTTCCCGTTGGTCAGGTCCGCAAGCCCGGAAATTTTTTCCTTGAGGAATTTGCGGCCAGCTCCTTCGGCACCGCAGGTAGCGCACCCCTGCTTCTCTAAATCCGGGGGAGGCGTAGAGGTAGCATAAGGACAGGAGGCGCAGATAGCATAGCGGCGGCGAGCTTCTGCCTCATCTACAAACCTGTGTCCCCGTCGATACCAGAGAACCATAGTACCGAAGAAGGCCAATATCTTCTTGGCACTCATGGGTTCATACTCCTTCCATTCAATTCCCTTATCCCCGCAGGTGGTGCAGTACTGGGGAGGGAGAGAAGCGCAAAGCTCGGATTCAAAGAGCGCAACCTGAAAGGGTTCTCCGTTATTCATGAAGAGGCGTGCGACGGATTTGCGGAGTTGTTCCAGTGAACCCGCGGAAACCTTGGTTCCCTTGAGCCTGACACTCATGGATTCAGGGACAACAAACTTCCAGCCACCCGGAGGGGTGGCCATAATATGATTGGGTACTATACGAAAAGAGGGCATGGGAGAATTATAGCTCCCATGCCCCCGAAGGTCAAGGATATAAACAGAGGACTACTGCTTCATCCGATTATGAATTTCCTCCGCACTCAATGCCCCCTCAATCTGAATGCTACCCTTCCTCATGAGGTTGATAATGAGTTTCTTCTGCTCTTCGATTAGGCGTTTGCCCTCGTCCGTGGTATTAGACTTCTGCAATTCGCGGTTGAGCTTCGCGATAGCCTCACGTCCTGCTTGCGGGCTGATGATGTAGGGCATGATGCCTTTCATGGCCGCGCCGTAGGTCTTGGCACTCATACCGGAACTCTCAATCGCGGAAGCCAGAACTTCCTTCCGCAGGGCGGGGTCAAGCATGTTTGTAATTTCCGTAACAAACCGGACACTATTGACTAGCTTGGTGAAATTCTTCACGGCATCCGCGGTTTCCACGGCTTCCATGAGTTCCACATCCATCCCGGATTCCATTCTCTTGTAGAAGTCCGGACGCAGAATGCTCATTCGCTTCGACTTAGTGACCGCCGCGTTGGCATTCTTTAACCCGGCGGCAAGGGCTTCGGTCAAATCCTTTGGACGACGGAGGCCCGCACCCAAGGTCTGTAACCCGTATGCCGCGGTACTCATGTCAGGTGTATCGCTAGCAAATTGTTTACCAGTCTTGACTGCCCAGCCGTAGAAGGGAATCTTTTTATTGGCAACCGTCGCGAATCGTTCAAGGACTTGCCACGTATGTCCACTGCCGAACGAGGGGTTCAGTCCTGCGGCCAACAGGATTGCGTTGCCGACTGCCGGGAGAACGTTGACGCTTTCATCTCCGGAGAGGCTATGCTTGTAATTGAAGTCTTCCTCATTAAACAATTCAGAAGCGGCATTCAGAAGGAGGGATTCTTCAAGCACCGTATTTTCCAGCAGGTTTTTCAGTTCGGCAACCTTGTTCATCCCCCACTTGTCCACATCCATATCCATGAAGAGGCTGGGCAGGGTTTTGGCTAACACCCTGATGGTCTTGAACGGGTTCATGTATTCAAGGTTCAAATACTCGAACTCATGTCGCTTCATATCTATGATGCCAATCAAGTCCCCGAACTTATCATAGTCAGGAATTAGCCCACTATCTGCCAGCTTCCTCATGACTTCCGCGTCGTCAATGATTTTACGGTCATCGTCATCTCCCAAGACACTGGCGATAATCTGTCGGGCAACCCAGGAAGAGACCGCAGAGGTTGCAGAAATAGTTACTAAGGAACCCGCGGTACGAAGGATAGCGCGTCCCAAGAGGTAAGCCCCCTCCTTCTTCATGCCGTTATTGATAGCCCACACACCGTCTACCCCTTCACCTATGGCGTGGCCAAGGTTGTAGGCTACAGACTGGAAGGTATGGTACTGGAACATGAAGAACGGAGCCGCAACTATATTCAGGGTTTTCACCCACGAAGGAGTACGTGAACCCGTGGGGAGCAAGCTCTTCACCATGTGGGCAGTATACCTGTCCACATAAGCATCCCAACTCTGGGTAGTCTGGCTCGCGTCAAGGAGTATCTGGTCCCGCGCATTAGGGTTGGCCTTGCCTTTCGCCCGTGCCAGTTGTACCTTTAATTGGGTATCGGCAATCGCTCTCTGGTTAGTGAAGAGAACAATCTTGGCCGCCGCGTCCGGCAAGCCATAGGCGAAGGACATCGTTTTGATGGGCCATGCTACGACTTTGCCCGCCATCTTGGCGGCATCCTTAGCCACCTCGCCCTTCGTCCGTTCCTGTTTCTCGTTCAGAGCTTCGGCCAGTTTGAAGAAGGAATCCTCATTCACTTCTTCAAATTCTCCTGCCATCTTACTGAACTCGTCAGACTTCCAGACGTTGCGCAGGAACTCCCCTTGACCTGCGTCCAGCAGACCAAGCTCTTGCCAGTAGCGAATCTTCTCGTTGTACCTGTCTTCCGCGGCCAGCAGTCTATCCGCGGAAGCCTGTGAAGCAAGGTCCTTGCCCTGTGATAGCCACCATAGCTTACGCAACTGGACCCAGTCCCCGACAAGGTTTGCGATGTCTTTACTCCCCGTGAATGGAAGTGCACCCGCATGGGTCATTTGAGCTACTGTACCATATAAGTTACGTAACGTGGAATTAGGGCTCGCTATTAAGACAGAAAGGTTAGCCAAGCCACCCGCCTTATTCCACCATCCTTGCCCCTTGCCGGACTTCTGCCAGTACTTGCGCACCTCCTTATAGTCGTCCGTCCTGCTATTCAGGATGTCGTCGCTCGGTCTGTAGATGCGGTAGATGGCATCGGCTACATCCTTGTCGGCGTACATTCCGTTTAACGCATTCTTCGTATTCTTCAAGGAGATTTCCACCATGTCCGAGGTACGGTTTGTGGAATTCGGGGGTACGACCACACCCTGCGCTTTCAGTACGGAGGCATACTCGTCAGCAAGCAACTGGTTCACGGCAATCTTCGACTGCATGGATAGGGTATTCTGTAACGTCCCAATGGCATCCCCAATGGTGAGGTCGCTAAGTTCATACATAGCTTTCCTCTGCCATTCGGGCAAGCGTTTCCGCTGGGCCAGCGCATCTTCATTCGTCCTCTTCTTGGACAGAACTTCGTCAATGGCCTTCATGGCATCGTTCACCGCAAGACGGGAGAGTTCCGGATATTGCAACGCTTTCAAGTCGGTAGCGGAGATGACGTTGCCCATGCCGTTCATCCTCATGAGAACGCCAGCCTGACTGCGAAGAAGATTGAGCGTCTTGTCCAGTCGTTCTGCGGCATTCATATCAGGCGTGTTCCATATCTGGTCAATGGCCGAAGTCGGGATAGTGGGGATGGCCTTGTTCACTTCGGAAGCCACGGATGCCGGGGATTTAAGACTGCCGATTTTGTCCGCAATCGTTCCTCCCGGAAGGTTGGAGAAGACTTCGGCGAGGAAACTATCTCTGGCATTCCTGTCCAGAGTTTCCTTCGTCTCTGTCATCTTTGACTTCGTGTGATAGTCTGCCTGTGCTATCATGCTCATGGCCTTATCATATATGGCACTGATGTTGTGGCCGTTCCTCAAGTCTGCAAGCATTTGAACCGCGCCGAAGTTGTTCTGAATGAAGTCCAGAATCTCCCTGTTCCTGTAGTTCTTGGCTACACCCTCGAACAGAAGTTTATAATTCGCGGAGGCTCTCGGTGGAGCGGATACCAGCGGAAGTTTCAACTTGTCGTGGAGCGCGGCCAATGCCTGCATGTTGTCCAGCACTTGGCTTACGTTTTCGGATAGTTCTCTCTGGTGCGCTTCGGCATGAGAGATTGCGGCTTCCTGCAACAGTTTCGTCAGACCGTCGTATTTCTGCGCCAGTTCTCCGTTGGGGTTTGCGATGATGTCCTTCATCGTCCGAGTGAAGTCTCCGGCATGGCGTCCTACGGCCATGTAGGTGCGATGAAGATAATTCATCTCCGCGGCGTTGTCAGCCATACGGCTATCTCCAATGAGCTTGGCAATAGAGATTTGCGTTGCGGCAATTTCTTTACGGGAATCGGCGATGACATTGTGGACCAGTTGACCTACAACCCCCTGTGACAGAAGCCACTGTTCAGCGGCATCCCGCTTAGCCATATACTCCGCTTGTTTTTGACGGCGTGCATTGAGGATAGCGTTGTCTCGTTTCAGCCACACGGAACCAGCAGGGGTAGCTACGCCAGCGCGAGTTACACCCGCCCTCTTTGTTGCGGCATGGAAATCCTCATTGGCTTCCCGGATGATTTGTTTAGCTTCGGCCCGTGCCTTAGCGATGTCCTGAATCATAGGAGCGATAGCGGGGTGGTTTGTACTCTCCACATAGAGGTAATCATTGCGAAGGTTGGACCACCTGTCCAGAAGTTCATCCATAGAGAAGGGACTATCCACTTCGTTAATCATATCCGCGAGATAGTTTTGTGTGTCGCGGGCAAGACCAAAGTAGGTGATATCCAGATTGGCATCTCCCGTCGCGGAGATACGAGAGCCAAGGTCGGAGAGCGATTTGTGAATCTGCTGGGAGAGCATGGGGAGAGCTACCTGCTTGTCCAGCATGGCACCATATCCCTTGCCGCTCATGTCTTTAATCCGGCGCATCATGTCGTTGATTTCCAATCGCCCTTCACTATTAAGCGCAAGGGAGTTAGCCAGACGCACCGCTTCCGCGTGCCTATTGACGGCATCGGTGACGGTCTTCTTAGCCAACGCGATACGGAAGTCGCGGGTCTGTTCATGCTGACGAACTTCTGCTTGAGCCTCTGCGTTAATGCGTGCAACAGTTTCGGGGTCAATATCGTTGTCCATATTCCCCGACATGTCAAGAATGGACTTGCTCCATTTCTTTCGCGTAGCGGCATCCCAGCCCAGATTATCCGCACGGCGTTGAAGCATATCGCCGATTTTGTCAATGCGTTTAATACTGCGTTCATACGCCGCATTAACATTGGCCATTTGTTCCAGCACAACCAGCTTCTGTTCCTCGGACTTAACATTGATGCCAGCCTTGTCCCAGTTCTTGGTTGCACCCAGCCATCCGTTCTTAATACTGGTTACCCAGTTCCCGGCCTTCGTGCCAATGATTTCTGCGCCAAGGCCGAAGGACAATCTCCGGGTCATGTCAGTCTCATAGGCCATCGGGTTGAAATAATCTACCCCGTTGCCCATAGTATAGTCCGTATCGTCTACCTTCCATGACGGAGTGCGAGGCATATCGAACCACTTGCCGGAGGTCATGTCCGCGACGCGGGCCACATAGGAATCCCATTCAGCCACGTGTTCTGCGGCGGTGGTTCCGTCCATAGCGTCCGCAGTTTGTTGCACGTCCCTAATCAAATCCTTAATCCATTCGATGAGGCGCACATGAATGGGCCTCCTGCCTCCAGCCGCTTCGGCATAGCGAGCCAAATCCGTGATGGTTATATTGTCTCCGCTAGCTTCCGCTATCATGAAGTTCATGACAGGATTGGAGAACGCGACACTGGCAAATTCGTCCGGGCCGCGGAGACCATAGTTGAGGTCGGAAGCGAGCGCGGCGATGGCGTTCATCTCATTGATGTCCACGCTAGCGTCATACATAGCGGAGAGACTATCGACAATGTTGTTGTAGTTCTCTGCAATCGCGCTTCTAATCTTATCCATCCGCTGGGAATAGTCCGCGTTGGTGGCACGAAGATGACGGTCAATGAGGTGGATGACTTCGTGTAGTACCGTTCCCGTTACGCTTTCAATCGCATTGTCCCGGTCCACGTACAGGTCAATGACACCGCCGACAAGCTTCCCGTCCGTGCCGTTCATGTAGGTGATACTGGCGGGGGAAGAGATGTTCGCCGGGGCATTGGTGGCTCGGATAGCAACATCCAAACCAGCGGCATGCAGTGCGCGGAGCACTCCATCAATGGCCGCGGCCTGTGCGGGGGAGGCATTAGCTTGAAGGTCCGAAAGGATGCCATAGGCATTTGCGCCAGTCCCATCCGTCGGGAGATTGAGAGCGGAGACCTTGTCTCCCCACTTGGTGCTGGGGGTACCTCCCTCACCTGTGTTGTACATGCTTGCGTGCGGAGCGATGACAATGGTTTCTCCCGTGTTGCTGGTAATCATGGGGGCGTTAATCCCGGTCATCTCGTTCAAGGAGACGAGCTTCGCGCCGCGCTCCAATGGCGTACCATAGGAGAGCCACGCACCAGTATTACTATCGAACGAGGCGATTGCCGCATCCATGTTATCCACGGTTTCCACGGAACTGGGGGTAACTACTCCCGTCTCTACCATAGCAGTGATGGGGGCAATAGCATTGTCCCTCTCCTTCCGGGCAATAGCTACCGGGGATTCCTTGGGTTCCGTCGCTTGCGGGGATTCCGTGGTAGCCGGGGATTCCGTGGTAGCCGCGGCTTCCGTCAATCCGTTAATAACGTTAATGGCGGCATCAAGGTCCTCGTCCCCTGTAGTAATGATGGACAGGTCGTCGTCTACTTCGATAACCTGAACCCGGTCTCCCATAGCATCAAGGGCTTCGGACAACATGGTGCGCATGGTGTCGAGGTTTTCCTTATTTGGGAATGACAGGGTATTGGGCAGGTCGTTAATGGCTTCTGCCATGAATGAGCTTGCCGCGGCACTGCCCTCATAGGTATATATTTCGGAGGCCCGTTCCACTAGGTTGCGGAACTGGGTGAAGTTGCTGATGCCCATACGGGTTGCTCCTTCCACCCACGCCTTGCGGGTTTCATCGGAGACTGCCAGACTTTCATGGGCAATGGATTTGTCCACCCATTCGCGGGCAACTTCCGCGGCATCCTCCTTCTCCCCGGCAATCTCGATAACCTTCTTTCCGGTTTCTACCAAGCTTTCCGGCACATTGTTTTTGGTAATGGCTTTGCCCGTTTCCTCGATGATGTTGCTTGCATCCTTTGTAATATCCGGTAGCATGGAAGTAGCATCCTTTACATCAAGGGTGGGAACGGCTTCGGTTTGGAAACGTATGTTCCCTTCACCGGCTAACTGGCTACCAACGTAGCCGCCGATACCCCCAAGGAAAGCAATCTTTATAGCACCGCTAATCACTTGGTCAGTAGTGGCAATAGAGGATTCGGAGATTTCTCCGTTCTTCACCAGTTCAGTAAATGCCCATTCTTGGAATTCGTCTGCCAGTTCTTCGGTGGCTCCTTCCACTGCGGCCTTGCTCTGACTATACAAATAGGAAGCAACGGCAAACGTCTTTTCCTTCGTGTTCATCTCCTTAAATGGCTTGCTTCTCCATCCGGCCATCTTCCGTTCAAGAGTTTGGAATGGAGATTGACCGCGAAGGTTTTTAGCCCCAACAATCTTACGCATGAAGGAATCCATACCTGCGCGGTTGTTGATGAGAGTACTACCAGTAGATACGAGAGCCGCACCAAAGAGGGCACGCATGTTGGCAATGCTCTGTGCCCTGTTCGTGTTCTCGGCAGTCGGTTCCTTCCCTTCCATCTCCCTATCATAAATGGTATAGAAGATGTCGGAGTAAGCATTCGGTGCAACCTGCGAGATGATGCTAAGATTTACCCCGGCTCCAGCTCCTGCCCGTTCGAGGTTCAACGCCGCAAGGTTGTCGAGGTTGCGCTGAATAGTTCCACTCAAACGTCCCGCCAATCCCGGACGGGTGGCAGGGACAAGAGCTTCTGCCCGCTTCGCTACAACGTTAGCCGTTGCCTTCGCGAACCGCGATAGCGCGGTACGTTCCAGTGCACGCCCAGCGAGGCCGCCAACTTTACCAGCCCCCGCGGTTGCTACCATTTGGTAGCCGAGGTTAGCGATTTCCGCAGTATAATCCGCAAGGATATTGCCTCGAACAAGTTCAGCTTCCGCTTCCTGTTTTTTGTTCAGCTGGTCCCAGAGGGTGCGGGTATGTTCCATCGCCGCACGACTGCCAACTGCATTCTGTGCAAAGAGAAGAGCACCATAGGCGGCACCTGTCCCAAGGTCGATTGCCTTGTGTGTACCTATCTGCAACCCACGGAGAACAGAGTTGATGGTGTCTTGCCCTTTCTCCTGCCATGCGGAGAGGATGTCCTCGTCACTCTTGCCCACTTCCTTCTGTTCGTTGTAAAAATTCTTGAAGGAAAGGTGCTTGTCCAGATGCTTCATGGATTCAGTCAAGATAGGGTTGAACTGCAAGCCGGAGCCAAGCCACGTATCGCGAAGCGTCCCCAGCGTCTCGTCCAATGCAATGTTGTCCTTCACAAGTTCCTGTGCGGATTTCTTGCGGAGGTTCTGGAACTTCTCAATGGTGCGATTGATGAGACCTTCGTCCGCGCCACTAGCACGGAGAGCCTCTATGCTCTGGTCCATCAGCTTATCATTGTAGAGAGCATTGGGGTTCAGTTCGAGTGTGGCGTTCGTATCAACTTCCTTGGTGTGCGGGTTGTACGCAAAGAGACTGCCACGACCTACGCCCAAGTCACCCATACGTGCGGCATGGGAGAGGGAGTTAAGGGCATCGCGAGTACTTTCAATATGGTACTGGGCCATGTATTCCTTCAACTGTTCGGGACCTACTTCAAAGGCAGGGCCTCCCACTACACCATACTCCCAAGAGCCGTGCCTCGTTCCCTTCCTCCATTCCATCGTACTCATTGGGTCAGTGGTCTTGCCCACACTATTCTCCGGTTGGAAGGTAAGTACGTCCGCAACTTGTCCTGCCGCGCTTCGGTAGTTAGCCAGTGCGCCTTTGACTGCATCCATGAGGGTGCCTCTCGGTGTAGCTTTGGTGGTATAGTCCTGAATCAGTTTCGTCGTCCCGGCCTGTAGTAATATATTCTTCGGAACCCCCGGAAACCTTGTAGCCAATTCTTCCATCATGGCATCAGCCATTGCTTTCTGGTAGTCGGAGGTTACCACGGCATGACGCTCGGTGGCTAAGGTATTTGCTCGTTCGCGCACTGCATCCATGTCCACGCCGGGGGCAAGGGCCAATGCCGCAGAAGCTACTGCTTCGGGGTTAAGGAGAGCATCCCTTAGTCCCACGGCATCCAATCCGGTGTAGCTCTCTTCCATCCGCGAGACAATGTTGTCCACGGCTTTAACCTGCGCTACTGCCATTTCCCCTGCACGTTTAGCGGCGGGAGAAAGGGAATTGGATTCCTTGGATTCCTTGGCTTCCGGGGATTCAATATCTTCCGTACTCCGGGAAAGGTAATCCCCGTAGTCGCGGACAAGTTGGAACATTTTGCTGGGAGACTTGGAAAGGTTGGCGAGTTCAGCAAAAACATTCCCAGTAAATGAAGGTGCTGAATCAGAGAATTCGCCAACGCCAAGCTCCCCCACGCTCGTTTGGCTGGGGGTTTTCTTCTGCATGCTCTCCGTCGAAGAAGAGCGGTGTTTGTCGTAAAGAGCCTTAGCGGCACGATAGTTGCCAATGTCTTCGCGTCTAATCGTATTGATGACGCTTTCTATTTCTTCTGCGGTGTAAGCAATAGGTGCGGTCTCGATGGCTTGTGCCGTAGGTTTACCTGTTCCAACATCTAGATTCGAGTTGAGGTAATCCTTCCGGGCCTTTTCCATTGTGTTGGCAATGCCTTTGGCCACCGCCTTTGCGTTACGGTTTCTGTCCGCGGCAATGGCGAGGAACTTTTCCGTTACGACGGGGTTCCCGTCCTCTCCACTTCCGAAGCCAGAGCGGGATAAGAAGGCGGGGTGCGTAGGCGTAAGCTCGGAAGAAGACACAACGGTAAGTCCCGTATTGTTGGCAAGCTTCTTAATGGCCTCGCTATCACCGCGGGAAGCGGCCGTCAAATCAACCAGTGCATCCTCTCCGCGCTCTACATAGTCTTTCATGTAGTCGATTCCCTCAAAGCTGTACCCACGGTTTCCTTTGTTCAAGATGTCGAGGGCTTTATTTTCCTCGGCGGTTTTCCATTCTTGTTCCGTATGGGCGCGGGATTTATCTTGCCATTCTACATTCTTCGCGTGTTCCGCATTCTTTTTCTGTTTCTCCGCAAAGTCATCAACAGACTTAAAGAGGAAGGTGTCATAGTCTGCGGTCGCCGTCGCTCCCTTCTCGGCACGGGTCTGTCTCTTTTCCGCTAACCTTTGCTCGCGGTCCAGTGCTTTCTGTTCTCGGTCCTGCTGTTTCTGCGCTTGCGTCTCTTGCCACGCGGCGTGCCTTTCTGCGGCTCGCTGTTCACGTGCAATACTGCTTCCCGACTTCGGAGTGAAGTCGGACATATTGGCGGTACTAAAGTCAATAGCCATGTTTGTTGAGTATTAGTATAATAAGTTTGCCCCACTCATGTGGGTCTTCAACATCCTATCATGAGTGGGGCGAGGGTCAAGTGAAATATGTATTATGTCAAATTTATTTTCGGAAGTCCAAGTGAGTGAACTCCGGTCCCTTCATCAGTTCAGTGTAGAGGGTGAGCCTCGTTTGCGGGTCTTTCTTCCGCAGGGCCTGATACTGGGCGTACTGGCGAGCGAAGCGGGGGTCCCGGATATTCAATCTATTCCTGAACATGTTGCTAAGTTCCTTTATTTTGGCGCGTTCCAATTTTTCGAGGGTCTTAATCTCCTTGCCATACTTTTCCGGCTGGGCATACATGGTTCGGACGCGGAGGTATGTTTGCGCCTGTGCTCTTGCTTCGGGGCTAGCCGTATCATCCCTCAAGGTTCGTAGCATACTCTCGGCAGTTCCAGTACCCGCAGTCGTCGGGACGCTCGTGGGTACGGGAGCATTGCCAGAGGGGAGAGCAGAGGCGGGGAACCTAGAGCCAGAGGGGGCGGCAGTGGTTCCCGTCGCGGGAACTACTGCCCCGCTAGCGGCGGGCGCATTCTTGGTCCGGCTCTCTACAAACTTGCTATATATCGCGTTCCTCTGCGCTTCCGGCATGGACATAAATGTCTTGAACTTATCCGGGCCAAGCATCTTCTCCGCATGTGCATAGAACCCAGCCGTGGAGGTGTCGGGGCTAGCGGTTGGAGCGGTAGCCGTCGCTTGCCGGGGCGTAGCCGTCGCTTGCGTCGGCATAGCCGGAGATATGACAGGCATCTGCCCGCGGCTTATGTTCTGGTCCACACCACGAAGCATGAGCCTGTCCTCCGCAGAGAGTTTCCCCGCCGCGGCTTGTTGCATGCCCGCCGCATAGGTCGCCCGTTGCTGGGCGGCGTAGGCCGCCGCGGGAGCCGCGGATGCCGGGGGATTCTTGATGCCGTGGTTACTATTGGCCGCGGCGATGGTGTTCATCTCCTTCGCGTCGACAGGTTTGTTCGGGTCGTTGTTATTCATTGGACGGAGAGGGATGTCGGGGTTCGTCTTCGGAAGCACCTCGTCCATCGTCTTCTGCTTAATGGACTTGGCGGCGGGGATGCCCCCGCTCGCTTTCGTCTCGCTCGATATGTCTGTACGTTTGGTAGCCATAATTACATGAGGTTAAGTCCGGGGCACTGCATGATGCCGCCGTTCTGAATAATGTTCGGAGCCTGATACGTGCCCTGACGATATTTGCGCAGGTGGTCGTTCAGGTATTTGACGGCAAGGCCGTAGCTGTCCGTCCCCATTTGGGTATTGCCCTGCTCGTTATAGACCACGGCCAGCATCATCGCCTTCAATGCGGGAAGACATCCGGGGTAGATACGAACCTCCTTGTCCTCCCATGCCGCGTCATCATAAATGTTAAGGGACAGGCCGCGCAATGCGCACCGTGCCGAAACCGTCATGACGTTGCTCGCGGGGTTGTCGTTGATGCCGTTACTGCCAGACAATACCGAGTAGGTGCGGAGGTTCTGTTCATTCAGCCCCATGTCCAGCATGATAGCATGATAGCCGCTATCGTGCTTCGGATATTCGGAACGGAACCAAGTGTTGCTTTCGAACATGGCCCGGTCGATGATGTTGTATTTCTTACCGCTGGGCGACCATGCCTCGACAATACTATCATACTCTTCGGGCAGGGAGATAGAACCCCCGCGAGGGATTCCTTCAAAGTCCAAGGTATCCACGGAATCCGGGGATACCGTGGCCTCATTGAGCAGGAGGTTCTGCGCTTCCTTCAATATGCGACGGAAGTCAACATTGGACTTGGATGGCGGCTGGTTTGTGATGAGCATACAAAGCTCGTCGCAAACATTGCGATAGGTCAAATAGGATTTAGTAATAAATGCCATGAGCTTTAATTGGGAGGATAGATTGTTACTTTCTTGCACAACATGCCGCCGTTCCATGGGGATGCGTAATAGGAGGTCACGGGTTTCCAGTCAGTCTCGGAGGTTCCGGCGAACGTGGTATTGAACGCACCGGGAAGCCACTTGGCATCCTGATTGCCGATTGTTACGGAGACATTCATGGGCGCATGGAGACATGCGGGCATACGGTAATCGCAAAGCGGCGTGGAGAAGTACCCGCTGTTCGTCGTGAACTGCGGTGAAGTACCTAGGCCCCAGCCCTTAGGCCATGTACCGTCAGGGGAGAATGCCTCTTCAACCACGGCAGTGCAGGGACCGGAATAGCTGTCCCTCTTCATCGTGGTCTGCGGGAAGTACTGTCCAGCATTCTTGCCAGAAAGGTCGGGCCTCGTATTCCACGGAACCCAACTAACCGAACCGAACACGGCAGGGAAACTGTAGTTCATCGTCGTGGTATATTTTTTGTAGTACCCGATTCCCGGAATCTGCATGTAACTATCTACGGCGTAACAGGGGTTCACCCATTGGCGCAGGACGACGCGTTGAATCTTATCACTTGTCGCGACCTTGAACGTATTGCCGCGGAGAGAGCAGAGCGTGATGGTGAATTGGAAGAATGGGAACTTATTCCGGTTGTAAGTGATGTTGAGGTTATTCACTACCTGCGCGTCCAATACATAATTGCCAACGGTATACTTTGCCTTAGCCACGGTAGTTGTGCTTATGTTCGGTTCCGGCGTGGTACTGGGAGCATCAGAGCTAGATACATTGATGTCGAATATCTTCGTACTATTCATCATGATGGGAATCTCCCCATTGATGGCAACCTTATTGCTGTTCAGTACCCAGCAGGTGAGAAGTAATTCTCCGTTCTCCACCGTGGTGAACGCCTTCCCAATACCTGTAGGTAATGCCCCTGTGGTAAATTTCATTTCAGGGTTATAGGCCTTCCGCTTATATATCTGCGTACCTTCCATGATACCTACGGGGAATGTCCAGACATTGCTCGTAACTCCCTCGCCATAGAGGACATCGTTAATCATCATCTCGCCACTTACCTTATAAACCCCATCCTGTGAGAACCAAGGGCCGTCAGGATTGGGAGCATAATAGAAGGGAGTGGCGGTGATAGTTCCGGGAGACATTTCTGTGGGCATCTCGTTTTGAATCCAGAGTTGCCACCAGCGTTGACCCTTAAACCGGACGTTGTAGAGAGAACCGCGGGGGACTCCCTTATTATCGGAGGTGAAGCTACCGAGCATAGCGAAGTAGTTCGAATACTCCGGGTAGCTGGGGTCGTTCCATCCATTAATCATGGACAGGCCGGTGAGCATCTTGGTATTGAACGTCGCTTCCTCCTCCACAGTGAAGTCGGACAGATTGTAGCCCACCTTCTCCCATACGGAATCCGGGATAGTAATGGGAGCCACGGATTCCGGGGATTCCAGTTTACGGCCGTAATAGACGTTGCCGACGGCATCCGTGTATTTGGTGAATCCTTCCTTCTGCCAGTCCGTGTCGAAGTCGGTGCTCGGATTATGTACAATCTTCCGCAGTACAGGATAGACCTGATTGGTTATCCTATCAAACGAGGATTCCCAGAACTCGTCAATCTGGTCGTAGGTGGTGCAACTCTTTCGCGTTTCCTTGTGGCTATATCCCTCACGGACTACTACAGAGGAATCGACGCGCCATTGGCTACAGTTTTCACTGGGGTCCGGGGGGTCAATCGCAGGGACGTCGCCGTTCGCTGTCCAGTCAACGGACTGGCTAGTCGTCACGGTTGTATTGATGCACCGGACAAAACGGGAATCAGGGTTACAACAATTACCGGAGAGGCTGTTCTGTTCCTCTTTCTCCGCAATGTTACTGTTCCGTTTGTACATAGATACAAGGGTGTACATCTGCGTACTCGGATAACTGCCCTTGTCCCAGCCAGCACTAACGGGCTTATTGTCCAGTTCAAGGAGGGGCATGTGAGGAATGCGAGCCTGTCCCGGTTCCTTCCCTCCGCCATCGACGGGCCAAAGCGGCGCGGCCCAGACCTCTCTCGATAACTTAATTGCAGTCTGTGCCACCCATTCAGATTCGGGCAGGGACGTTCCCGGACCACCTTCATCCCACACCGTATCTCCCTTCTGCCAAATGTTATAAGGGACGAACTCTTTAACCACCGGGCCGGGCAGGGTTTTATACACACGGATGACCTTACGAAAGTACTTGCGCAGGTGTTCCTCTTCGAACTGGGCTACTTCTTCATATACCAGCTGGGCATCGTATGCTGTGTAGAAATGCTGGTCATAGAAGTCAGGGTCAAGCTTTTCGTTGCTGGGGTCAAACGAGCCAAGAGGGAGCGGGGCATACGCGGAATCCGTGGGTTCCACCCATTCCCGTGTAATCTCGTAGAAGTCCTTCAACTCTTCCGTGTCTGCATCCGGACCCATGAACTTACCCGTAGCGGCAGTATCTTTCAACGTATAGCCGTCACGGATTTTCTTCATGTCCTGAATGTTATATCGGAACTGCTGTTCCGGCGGGACCATGTAGTAGAAACGATAAACGTGCTGTCTCGCCGCCTCATTGACGGGTTCGACATGCACGAGAACTGCATCCCGCATGAACGGGAGGAAGGTCGTACCTGCGGTGGGTACGAACGGAGTTCCCAATTCAATGGTAATCTCGCTGGGATTCTTGGCAATCCTCTCAACGAAGAACATCACGTTCTTTACCACAGGAGTGGGAAAGTTAATTATCGGCTCACCCATTGGCCTGTCAGGACTGAACCCATTGCGCCACGAGGAATCCGTGGTTCCAATGGGTATCGTCGGAGGCTGTGGGTTGGAGGCCGGAGTGTTAGGAATTAAGGCCATGTATATTGGTTTGATAGAACGGCATGATTGCACCGGGAAGCGGGGGTGTCCACAACATGTGCACATGTCCGTTCAACGTTAATTGCATTGGTTCTCCCCGCTGAAAACTTACTGTCTCGTCCCGATAATAGGTGCGGTTTGTTCTCCTGTCAATAACATATCCTCGTATGACAAGTAATTTATGGCTTCTCTCCGCGTCAATAATTCTTGGCAGTTGAACTTCTTCACGAGTTTTAACCTGTGTAACCGAAGAGGTAAGGGTCTCGCCGTCATAACGAATTCCTACTTTCCCTCGTAAAAAATAGGCCCATTGGTTTCTGGGCAGTTTTAGCTCACCCTCGCAACCAAGAGGAAGGGAGGCATAGAATTGATTCCGTGCATGAATCTTTTCGCCACACGCGCGAATTCGTTTTTGCAACTGACTAAGATTCCGAGACAACTCGTTTTCGAGTTGTTCCTGCTCGGGGCTTTTTCGGAACAGATTGAATAGTTTCATTTCTGTCGGAGGGGGGTGTATCTTGTTGCGAGATAGCGCAGAAGGCGCGGTCGACTATCTCTTCATGGTCGCTTCGTAGATTGTCTATTTTTCCATGTAATTGGTCTAGAGAATCATCCAACTCGGATATAACTCTTAGAGCTTCTCGCAATAATATGAGAAAGGACTTCTCCTTGTCAAGACTAAACTCTATCTTTTTTGAGAGGTACTTATATGCCAGCTTTACTGCCACGTAAATAACTCCCACAAATACGAGATATGCGGGAGACATTTCATCGACGATACGAGTGAGAAGCAAAGTCCACACGTTGCCGTCAATGGTGTTAAGCTGTGCGACGAATTTAAACACGGTGGCAAGGAATTACCTTGCCGCCATGTTATCATTTGGGGTTTAACGGGTCAAGAAAAATTCACCGACTATTTCCTTGACAATAAGGTTAGTGCATAGGCATGTCGCGCATCGCATCGGTTCATCCAGCCCGTAAGGAACTTTTCCTTCACCGGATTGGCCCTTACAATGGAATGATAGCGGGCACGACAAGCACGGTCCAGCAAATCGAGGACTACCATTTCATCCCATGATTGAATGGCATGTGTCCATTTGGCTTGGGTATTTTTCCCCCACTTGCCGTCAATACCAATGTCGAGCATGCGCTGGACGACCTTAGTCGTTCCCGCCACACCCATGTTGAAGGTCATGTCGCGAAGCATGAACTCAATGGCGTAGCATCCTGCAACTCCCTTGGCAACCAGTGGTTCCGTATTAGCGAGAACATAGCGGAGGCATTCATCCCATGCCGCTTCTCTATCGCCCCGGTCCAACATGGATTTGATTAGATTGAATTCCTTGGGTTCAATCCCATCACAGATACCGGCAATCTCCCACGTGCCGCCGCCGTCGCCAGAGGGGAGGCGAGTTACGCGCAGAGATTCCGGCCCGGTAATCTTGTAATCCTCCATGTTGAGAATCTTCTTAGCCATGCCCTTGCGGACAAGCTCTGCCGGGGACACGTATGCCGCGGATACCGGGGAATCGTTGGGTTGTTCATCGGGTTCCACGGAAACCGTGGGTTGTATCTTCTTCCATATAGCATCAATGGTCTTATCACCAAGGATGCCATCGGGCGTAGTTCCCGCCCACTTCTGTATTTCCTTTATCTTATCTTTCCTTGTCATTAGTTTTTTCTACTTTGATTCCATCCGAGGTTAGCTTCCCCAATGAGATTTGAAGGTTAATAATGTTCGCCATCGACTGGGCAATTTCTCTGGCCCAGCTTTCGAAATGAAGAGTGCCCAATGGGGTGGCAATGTCCGTGAGAATGGTGGCAATAGCGTCCCCATTCATGGACACCCTCACGGCATCCGAGAATTCTTCTACCTTGGCTTTCGCGGGTAAGTGGTCGATTTCGTACCACATAACATCCTGTATCTCTTCGTCTTCATCATCCGCTTGGGGATATTGGACACGAACGACACCAGCAACATCCTCGTCGGACACTACCCGAAGGATAGACCCTGTTGGGATGCTATCCCCACACATGCCACATCTCCCCGTATCTATCCGAAGAACAACGTCGCCGCACTTAAATCTGGTCTTAACTTTTCCGGGTTCTACTTTCATTTTCGTTTTTGGTTTTGTTTATATCCGGTAATATGACATGCTCGTTGAGGTCTTCAACAATACACTTGGCCCAGCCCTCTACTTCCCAGCACATATCGACCTCTTGGTCGCCCAGCTGGTACTTGGTAGGTATGCGGAGAACGGGCTGATAGTTGAAGAGGATGATAGCCTCGTCCCGTGTGTATCGGACGAAGACTTCATGTTTGGTCTCTTCCACTAGCTCAAACTCATAGAAGGGGAACCGCTTATGTGTCCCATCCACGGTCTTGACAAGGATGCGACGGTCCATACCTTCCTCTTCTTGGACGTATACTAGGGAACCCTCCGCTAAACTCTCACGTATTTCTGGATGCCTTCCGGTGTCGATGAACCGAACAAGGTCTCCCTTTTTGAATTTGCGTTTGTTAGCCATTGAAGATTGGTTGTTCCTTTTCGACGAAGGTAATCCCCGTGTCGGATTCTTCCGTCGTGCATTTCTTAATCTTGTCACGAAGTTCGATTGCCATGTTGAGGGCGAAGTCCCTTGTCGGAAGTCCCTTCTCATCCTCATTCCTGTGATAGGGGAACATAGCGATACGGTAGTTTCGATGAATCACCGCAATGATTCCTGCTCGCGGGTATTCCATTAAGAAGGTTTCCAGTAGATATTTATCGTTGGTCATTGTTGTTCCTTTCCCGTTTAAGTAGTTTGAATCCTTTTTCGGTTTCGATAATCGTGCTCTTCTCAATTTTGTGGGCAATCTTCGTTGCCAGTTTCTTTGCGGAATCTCGTGTCATATATCCTTGTTCACCAGAGCCAGTGCAGTAAAGAAAATCTGCAATGACACTTCCACAGTGAGTTACTCGGAAGAATCCAAATCCTTTGTCTTCTAAAATAGCTACTTTATCGTTCATGATTTATTCGTCTATGCGTTTGCGGTTTCTATTTTTAAGGTGTCGCCGGGAATGGCAATCTCCCAACAGAAGGAGGCGATGAAATCGTTGCGAAGAGTTACCTCTTCTCCGACTTTATACCATCCATCGGGAAGGAGATAATCCCTCTTCATATCAATGGCGGCTCCTGCCTCTATTGGTTCCAACGCCATGAAACGGTAGTCCCATTCGTCGTTTTCCGTCTTAAAGGATTGCAGGATGAACCAAGGGGTAACGTCGGCGGCTTCATCCCCATCTTCGGTTTCCTCCCCAGTAGACGTTCCTACGACGCGGGCACAATAACCGTTCCTCATGTTCTCCAAGGCAACACCGAAAGGCAGGTTGAAGTGAGAGAGGGAATAGGCAATAACGCCCCATGTCAAAGACCGGGCGCGGGAGCAAACCCCGTCAAGCCGTGGAAGTACCGTGGCTATTACTTCGGGGTTGCTCTCCGGGCCGTCGGAGCAGAGGAAAAATTCTCGGACGCGAGTTGTTGTAGGCATGGGTTCTATTAGACGTAATTGTTCAGTAGTCCGTAAATCTTTTGGGCACTCTGCTCGAAGTCCTCTGCCAGTTTCCTTAGCGCGGGTTCATTCCCGGCAACGGTGTAGAGGTAGGGAACGATGTCATGTAGGATGACATTTCTGTACAGGAGAATGCAATTAGTAGAAGTATCGGGCAACACGGGGCGCACCGACATGGGCTTTACCATCCAGTCGCGGCCATGTAGTCCGAGATAGGTTTCAATGAAACTGTCGGCAATGCCGCCCAATTCTTCTACCGCATCATCGTATCGTTCATGATGGAATCCACTACTTGTCTGGTAATGGAGGACCTTCAGGACGGGGTAGAGTTGCAGGATGTGGGATAAATCTAGTTGCATGGTTAGATGATTTGAAGCGTGAAGGGGAAGGTGCGGGACCAGTCAACCGTATTGGAGAACTCAACAGTCATCCAGTAGGTCCCGACAGGATATTCGGCAGGGTCTAATTCAAATATATCGGTCGGAAGGATAATGGTGTCAGTAGTGCCTCCGGGTTTCACCGAGGACGTCATGCCAGACGCGACTGTCTTCCATACAGGCAAGGCTCCAGCGTTGAGCGGGGCTAACTGAATCTTCCATGCAAAGGGGCTTGACGGGGAGACGTTGACAAGAAGAGCAGAGGCATGGGAGAAATTAAACCGGAGGTCTCCCTTAAATCCCGTGCCAAAATGGAGGACAAGGGAGGATATTCCATGCTGAACTTCCAACGTAGGGTTTACGCTTACCCGTTCATAGTTCGCCTTGCGAATGAACTGTCCGAGGCTTCCGTCAAAATATAATTGGTTTGTGTTCATGGTGTGAATGAAGATTAGATATTCTGTTTGGGTTTGTCAACCATAATCTGCACGCGGCGCGGATAATCCGCAGAGCAGGGAGCGGTGCTTGCGCTCTTTTCCCAGCCGCGTTTCACGGCGATGTCGAGAACCTCCTTGTCGTATTGGTAGTCGAGGCTCACTCCGAAGTGTCCGGCGAACGCGTCATGATAGACATAATAGATACTTCTCATTTTCTTAATGGCTTTCAGGTCGCTATCGTGCCGGAACCCCCACACACTACCATCAACTATGCTGGTCCATGCAGGGTAGTCTTCGATGGCCGCCCGCTTCATTCCCATGTATGCGGAGATGAAGATGACATCCTTCTCGGTAGCTATCTGGCTAGCCATGACGTCGAGAAGGTCCGCTTCGCGCACCGGGCATTGAGTATCGAGCACCATGATGTCCATTCCCGCATGCTCTGCGGCGATGGAGAGGATGGCTTCATCGGGTGCGTCAGGGACGCGGGCAACGTTCAGCTCTTCCGCTTTGGCCCATGAAAGAACGCCAAGGTCCTCGGACATGACGGTAATGCGCTCGCCGGGGATGTGCAGGGATTTAAGATAATTGACCGTGTAATGGATTAGGTTTGATTCCCTCTCCGGCCAATGCAGGGAGGGGTTATACGCGCTAATGATGTAATGGATGTTGTTGTCCATGCCCGTCATCATACACAGAAGAAGATTCTGGTCAAGAAATTTTTAATTGGTATGACACAACCGCACACGCTAGTGGGTATGACACAACCGCACACGCTAGTGGGTATGACACAACGAAGGAACCCACGGAACCCATTGTGACCATTTGGCCGTGGGTTCCGTGGGTTCCGTGGGCACGAAGGGGTCCGAGAATCGCGTGTAGCAAATCACCCGGAGGGTCGGTCAGCTATATCACAATGTCGTGAAGGTTATTCCCTTGAAGAAGTTGGTAAGTTCTTTAATCTCCGGTGGCATTATCTCGGGTGCCCATGAATAATAGGAGGCGTTACATTCGACGGGAACGTCTCCTATCATGGTACTCCATGTGACTAGCCGCTGTGGCATGACCGTAACTTCGTCTTTCTTATATTTCTTTGGCCGCCCAAGACGCCCCGATATACTGAAGAGTTCCCAGTAGCCGTTGCTCTTCTTCCGTTCGTACTTCACACCGATGGTCGCAATGTAGTCTAGATATACTGCACCCGTTTCCTTCTCTATGTACCAATAATTGGAGAGAAGGGAAGTGGCATAGGAGAGACTGCTATCCTGCCCGTATAGGAAGCCGTTTTCATAGTAGGGCCAGTCACGGGCTTCATCCAGCGTGACATAACGAGGTGTCCATGCCTGTCCTTCGTGCCATGCTTCCCATAGTACTCGGTCATAGACACGACGGTCTTCGCGGGCTAAATGGGTTCCGATGATTCCATCCCGGCCCGGAAGCTTCCCCGGAATCTTCGGGTACTTGGCTCCTTTCAATGTGTTGAATACCTTCCATGCGTCCACGATGTTTCGGCACTTAATCCCCGGATGATAAGTCGAATCTTGTGCAATGGAATAGGCCATGTTTAAAGGAGCGGGAACCCCTCGAACTGTCGGGCCTTCTGTATCGTATGCCCAGAGTTCGAAATACGGGTGCACGACATTTTCATACTTGTTCATCTGTGCGTAGATGTTTTGCGTGGGGTCCGACGTGGGGAGTAAGAGGTGAGACTTCATGGTGCTACGGTAGAAACTTCTGCATATTGCCCAACACGTCCGCTTACTCCGTCCACGTAGCCACTATACCAGACGGCGGCCAGTCCAGTATTGACCAGCTGGGATTTCACGGTTGCGTCAAGACTTTTGTCCTGCGGGTTTCGCGTTACCGTCAGGATGGCAATCGCGCATTTGCTCTTACCCGTTCCCTCGGCACTCTCAATCGGAGTGATTACCTCCTTACCATCCCACGGCTTATCATCAACAACCAGCTTGGCGTTCGTCACGGTATTGGCGGGCCAAGTGTATTCCCATTCAAGGAGTACGGGAAGTTCACCGTCGGTTACGATTTCCTTCTTAGCCGCCCCGTCTTTGAACCCGTCAATCTCCACCTTCTTCCGTTCGGTATCACGGAAACCGCCCGGCTCGATAACTGCGTAGGTATGCCAGTTCTTGTTTGCGTCCTGCTCCTTAGTCGTCGTGACCTTGTATGGGAACTTGCCGCCACCGCCGCCACCTCCAATGAAGATAGCACCTCGGTGAAGTTGCTGGATATATCCGTTCCTGCCCTTGCTCATCCTCGCAATGGGGACGGAGAAGTCCGCGCTGGTGCCTTTCTTGCTACTTACCGTAGAAGATTTGCGGTCACTCTTTACGTTTACGTACCAGATAATATCCTTATCCAATGGTGCCTTCTCTCCACTATCCACTGCCTTCAACGTCCCCGGCGCACCACCAATTTCATGCACCTCATTATCATCAATGACAACACCGCAGGTGTACATGACCTTTGCGTTAGTCCCGGAATCCTTTGGGTCATACACGACGGAGAACATGCTCTCTTCCCGGTTGCGCATGAGGGGGTCATCATTATATACCGGGGTATGGAACACTCCTATGTCGCTCTCACCGTATACTGGGGCAATCGGGTCCGGCATTGAATCAAACGGCGGGGCCTCATTAAACATCTCCGTACCCACGGGAACCGAGGGTACGGGATGATTAAAGAGGTCAGGAGCTTGTGGAATCTCTTGATACTCTTCTGCCATATTATTTGCAGTATTCTTTGGAGGGGATTACCACCGGACCTGCATCCGTCTTGGGCTGTTCCTGCGTAAAGGTCAACCTTCCGGGGCTAACGATTACACAGGATTCTCCATTGCAGATAACTGCGCGGTCCTTACTCACATCCGCGTAGGTGCAACTACTCTGCCCCAACGCTCCAAACATGGCTAAAGCTCCAAGGGCGGCACTAATAATCCCGGAGATGATAGTCTTGTACTTGCCGGGTACACCAAGCTGGACACAGTACTTCGCCGTCAGCTGGGCAAAGATGTCAGCCTCTCCCTTGATTAGTTTGCCCGCCATGTTCATGTAGGGCTTCTTCTTTACCGCGGTGAGCTGGTCCCACGGGGTTGGAAGTTCAGCCATGCTATAGAGCTTGGCCGCGACTTCTGCCTGTTCATCAATATTGTTCTTTTCCATGTCGTTGATTAGATTGTTTGTGGCCGGAAGATGTCACGACAGAAAGTGATACCTTTCGGAGTTAGTTTACTTTTAGTTTGTTTCCTCGACCCCCTCACTCCCTCGTATTCAATATACCCTTTTTCTTCCAGCTTGCGCAGGATAGAGTAAAGAGAAGATATGGGGATGCGAGTGCCCTCACTTATTGTCGGATTCTCATGTTTCTGCTCGAAGCCATTGGCGTGCATGTACAGAAGGACACGTATGTTATCAATGGTGAGGGAGAAGTCAAGGAGGTCAATATTCAGAAGGAGACCGAGCAAGGTTTGTTGATTGCTCTGGCCCTTCTGCACTGTTCTGGTTGTGGAGTAGGTCGTTCTCATACGCCAGAGCTATCTAAACCTAAATGGGACAACAAGTCAACCAGATTGTACGCGAATCGTGTCCTACGACCGCGAGGGTCGCTATCATCACGATACCGTACACGTTGAACCTTGCCCCGCTTGAATAGGGTGGTCAGATACGCCGGAGACTTCAAGCCCGTAGATTCCAATGCGGTAGCTACATCAACGTATCCTTCCGGGATACTGTCATATAGGCCTTTGACCTGCATCTGAATATATTCATTGGCTCCTTCCCCTTCCCAGTACATGGTGTGACCGCAACGAACGTGTTTGACCTTCAATCGGTTCAGGGCGTGAATTACCCATACGGAGCTTCTCCCAATTTTATCGGCAATCTCCCCGGTGGCAATGTAGCCCTTCGGTATGTTCTTTACCGGGGGAGTACTATGCCGTGGCCTCCGTGGATGTTTCAATCCGGGATGGACGATTAGTCCTCTACTGTTCTTCTTCATGCAGGGGTAAAGTCGTTGTCGTTATTGTTCTCGATGATGTAGTAGAAGAGAATACCGAGAAGAAATCCGATTAGTGTGTACATACGTTTAGCGTGAGAGTTTCGTTGCATGGTTCAATGCGTCATTGGGAATTAGGAGAATTTCATCCGCGGTCGTATATCCACCGTTATATGGTACGACGAAGGAGAATCCATCCGCGATGAGCTTGTCGATAAGCTCTGTGTCCGAGAGGATAGCAAGGAGAGCTGGGGACATGAGTTTCTCTCCCAGAAGGAAGTTACGCAGTTGTTTAATTTGTCCAATGTATGGAAGGTTCATGAGATGAAATGTTATGCGGCGAGGTCTCCCTCCGCGATTAGTATGGAGTTAATGGGGAGGACGAATCCTCCCCCGCTAATGGTTATCCAGTGGTTGTTCATTTTTCTTGGGACTTCATAGTTAATACGAAGCTATTCCAGTGGGCTACCGCTTCTTCGCGAGTGCGGCCATGAATGCTGATGCTATGAGGAAGAAGCTTGGCCCCGTTGCAGACGACATAGCAATGTTCCTCTCCGGGATAGATGGTTTCCCCCACGACCTCCGGGATTTCTCCGCAGTAGGGGCAAGGACGTGGACGGGCGTCGCAGGCTTCAAAATGCCGTCGCACCTCTTGCCCCACTCTTTCGACAAACATATCAACAATATGCTTCGGCACGATTCCTTTGATTCCGGAATCCACGGGTCCCCCGGATTCCGTACCTTCGGCACATGGGGTAGATTCATCTGGGGTATAATTCTGATAGCCGTTGCAGGAGATGCAGGGTTCCTCTTCGATAGATACCCCCTTATGTTTACATGTCAGACAGGTAGGACCAGCCATCTCGGCTTCCTTCTGCTTTGCTTCTTCCCGCTTCAACTTCTCCCTCTCTACCAATTTGTTGGTGTCGACGGTGTAGCAGGGAAGTCCGGGAGTGAGAGCACACTTCTGGCAGGGGGATTGCACCAGCAAGGTATCACGGAATTTGCAGAGGGAGCACCTCCGTGCATCCTCGCTTGCCGCGGTGTCCGTCGCTTGCGTGGGTTCCGTGGATTCAAAGTGGCTAAAGTACATGTCACAACTGGCGCAGGGTTCCGCGGTTTCGGGGAGGTCACTGTATGCGCAGGTCCAACAATTTGGTTCGTCGTTCATTTTCTTTTGATGTGTTTCTTAATGGTTTCGATTACCCACAGGGTGAATAGGGCGAGGGCGCACAGAGCAATAGCACCCCATGCGAGGATGTCAGTAATACTAACAAATATCGTTGTGGTCATGGTTAGTCAATTAGTTTGAGGTCAAAGAACATAACGGTGTTGAAGTAGCTAGTGGTCACTCCATCGATAGCTACCCAGCCGTCGCTGTCTTCATCATCGTAAACCGCGTACTCCTGATAGGGCGTAGGCTCTTCGTCGTAGCTTACCCAGCCACGAGGAATGTATTGTACCCTGTCCCCTCTCTTGAATGGTCGCCGGGGTTTGGCGGTGTTATTGCAACTGGCGCGGACAGATTCTTCTGGCGCATCTAGAACTTCTTCTGGCACATCTAGAACTTCTTCTGGCGCATCTAGAATTTCTTCCATCTGGTAAGCAGAGGCCCACTCCGCTAATCCTCCCGAATAGCGTACCTTGTACGGGTAGAAGTCCTTTTCGTTGTCGATTTCCACGACGCGACCGCAAGGGCCGTAGTCGACGCGGACAATCATTCCGAGTTTAACTTGATTCTTTTCCATGTTAGAAGTTAATTTTTGGGTATTGACGAAAAAGGTTATATTGGGTCATCTGCATAATCACCGCCATGCTTATGTAGTAAGCTATGACCACAAAGAGATACCATGCGGCAATCCATGCAGTGATGAGGGAGAGGACATAGAGCGGAGGCGCGGGAAGCGTGAAGAGGCACTCGACAATAATACTTACCGTCAGTCCGACTAGTCCAACAATAATCCACAGGGTAGCGGCATCAAAGAGGCGGTTGTACATATCATTCATTTCATTGCGCTCATATAGAGTGTACTCGCTTCCTCTTGTCCGGTAGCTATTGGTCTCAATGCCAATGAGCTTCCAGTGAGCTTTCAGCCTGTGGGCCATCGCGGTGGAGGCACTGCCTCCCAAGGCGCGGAAAGCTACGCCCGCAAGCACGAAAAGAGCCGCAAGCGCGAAGTATTGCGTGAGAGATACATGAACCGTCGCTCGGTCCTGTATTCGGAATTAAAGGCGGTGCCGCAGGCGGCGGTTATGCACAGGTTCTTCCGATGGAGGACATCAACCTTCATTTCACAGGTGATATGCACGCAATTACAGCAGCCAACAACCTTTGTTGCGCAATGCTTGACAACCATATTCAGCAGGGCAACACACTCGGCATTGATCCGAGAAGAATTCTCTTCAAGCGTTGTCTTGATATGAATGACCGTGCATTAAGAAATATCACAATCGGTCTTGGCGGTAAGGTAAACGGTGTTCCGAGGGAAGATCACTTCATCATTACAGTTGCATCGGAAGTTATGGCAATTCTCTGTCTTGCAAATGATATCTCCGACCTCAAAGAAAGGCTCGGCAACATTCTTGTTGCATACACATACAGCGGTGAACCCGTTTATGCCAAAGATTTGAAAGCAGAGGGAGCAATGACTGCACTTCTCAAGGATGCAATCAAACCTAACCTTGTTCAGACGCTTGAGGGTACTCCTGCAATTATGCACGGCGGACCTTTTGCAAATATCGCTCACGGCTGTAACAGCATAAGAGCAACAAAGCTTGCATTAAAGCTTGCCGATTACTGCATTACAGAAGCTGGTTTCGGCTCGGATCTCGGTGCTGAGAAGTTTCTTGACATCAAGTGCAGATATGCCGGCATTGCTCCGTCGGCAATTGTAATCGTGGCAACATGCCGTGCATTAAAATACAACGGCGGCGTTCCAAAGTCAGATGTTTCAAATGAAAACATTGAGGCTCTCAAAAAAGGCATTGTAAACCTCGGTGTTCACATTGACAATATGAGAAAGTACAATGTTCCCGTAGTTGTAGCGATTAATCAGTTCGGTACAGATACAGATGAAGAACTCAAATACATTGAAGAATATTGCATTTCAAAGGGTGCAGACTTTGCCCTTTCAAATGTATTCGGAAAAGGCGGAGAAGGCGGCGTAGAGCTTGCAAATAAGGTAGTAGAAGCTTGTGAAAAGCCGTCTGCATTTAAACCGCTCTATTCACTCGATCTCACACTCAAGGAAAAAGTTGAAAAGATTGCAAAGGAAATCTACGGTGCGTCAAAGGTAAACTACACAACAGCCGCAGAAAAAGCAATCAAGGAAGTTGTGGCACTCGGCGGAGACAAACTTCCCATATGTGTGGCAAAAACACAGTATTCGCTTTCAGATGATCCTACAAAGCTCGGTGCTCCAAAGGATTTTGAAATCACAGTAAGAGATGTAACAATTTCAAACGGTGCAGGTTTTGCAGTAATTTATACAGGCAATATTATGACAATGCCGGGACTCCCGAAAGTTCCTGCCGCAGAAAAAATTAATATTGATGAAAACGGCAAAATCAGCGGACTTTTCTGATATGGTTAAATTGATTTCTCACAGCGCCGATGAAACTGAGCAAATCGGCGAAAAAATTGCAAAAAAGCTCCACG
>OGMF01000565.1_pt1 | contig 40955 bp, 39 predicted proteins | sample 1572921 | NCBI WGS metagenome assembly OGMF01 (sample SAMEA2581919, study PRJEB24529) | metagenome | biome: Human gut stool | place: China | collected 2011 | reverse complement strand
TAAAAAATAATATAAATATATTTTTATATTATTATATCATAAAAAATAATAATTTTATTGTATTAATGTTGAAAATTTATATTAATTATATTAAAAATGCTTAGCAAATTATAATAAATTAAGTTTGTATGATTTATCAAATGTGCTATTTTAAAGTTGATTTTATAGATGTTAATGAATAGTGAAAGATATTATAAATAATTTATAAAATATATTAGTATAAAGTAAAAAGAAAATAATAATTTTATGAATGAAATAAAGGAAATTTTAAATATCTTTATATTGCGTATTGAAAAAGTTTTAGTATTATTTATTTAATTAAAATGATTTGATTATAAAATTTAGTTTTAATTACATAAAAAATATAAAAAGGTTTTATGAATTTGTTTTAATAATATATTTATGATAGTCTTAATTAAGGTATAATTAACATATGATAAAATTTTTAGATTTAGAAAAAGTAAATAACAGATTTAGAAAAGAAATAGACGCAAGATTTAAAAATATCTTGAATAAAGGTTGGTATTTGCAAGGCGATGAAAATGAAAATTTTTCTTGTGATTTTGCAAATTATTGCGGAACAAAATATGCATTAGGTGTTGCAAATGGTCTTGATGCAATCAATTTAATTATTCGTGCATTCGGATTTGGTGCAGGAGATGAAATTATTGTTCCATCAAACACATATATTGCAACAATTCTTGCAATTTCAGAAAATGGTTGCACTCCAGTTCTTGTCGAACCAGATATTAATACATACAACATTAATCCTGATTTAATAGAAGAAAAAATTACGAACAAAACAAAAGCTATCATTGTTGTTCACTTGTACGGTCAAGCAGTTCAAATGGAAAAAGTTTGGGCTCTAGCAAAGAAATATAATCTAAAAGTTATAGAAGATTCTGCTCAAGCTCATGGTGCTATCTATCAAGGTAAAAGAACAGGGAGTTTAAGCGATGCTTCAGCATTCTCATTCTACCCTGGAAAGAACTTAGGTTGTATGGGAGATGGTGGTGCTGTTACAACTAACGACAAAGAGGTCTATAATAAAGTTAAAGCTATTGCAAATTATGGAAGTGACAGAAAATATCATCATATTTATAAAGGGGTAAACTCTCGTCTTGATGAACTACAAGCGGCGGTTTTAGATGTGAAATTACCTTATCTAGATAAGGATAATGCAAGACGCAGAGAAATTTCAAAATATTATCGTGAAAATATTAAAAATGAAAAGATAATTTTACCAAAAACTTATGATGAAAATGCTCACGTATGGCATATTTTTGCAATAAGAACCGAAAACAGAGATGAGTTACAAAAACATCTTGAAGCCAATGGAATACAAACAAACATTCACTACCCAACCCCACCACATAAACAAGGTGCATATAAAGAGTGGGAAAATCAAAGTTATCCAATAAGTGAAGAAATACATAGAACAATATTGAGTTTACCAATTTCACCAGTAATGACAGCTGAAGAAGTTAAAAAAGTAGTTGAGGTTGTGAATGAATTCTAAATCTCAAAATTATGATTTAATATTTAGCCTTGGTGAAGCTTGTTCTTGTTCTCAATCTTTGCGGAACTCTAAATTACAAGTATATTCGTATCCTTTTGATTGGCTTTTTGGTGCTGATTTCGAAACTAGAATTAATATTTTAACATCTAAGTTTTCTCATTTTATTGATAAAGAGGATTTAGAAAATTATTATTCAGAAAGAAGCATAAAATGCACAGCATATAAAAACAAACAAAATAATTTAGTTTTTAATCATGATTTTCTTGAGAATATTGATTTTAACACTATGTATGAAGATGTTAAAGAAAAATACGCAAGAAGAATTTTAAGACTTTTATCTAAAATCGAAAATGCAAATAATATCCTTTTAGTTTACACAGAAACACCAAATAATGAAAATAAGTTGATTGATAATAACATACTAATAACCGCTCTAAATAAAGTAAGCTCAAGTTTTGGTGAGAATAAAAATTTTAAATTATTATATTTTTCTAATTCATTAGATTTTGAATATTTGAAATATCAGGAAGATATTATTTCTGACAATATTATAAAAATCATAGGAAATTACAAATCTGTAAATCCACAAGAACCTGATTATCAAGTTAATTTTGATTTCTTTAAAAATTATTATAAAAATTATTCATTAAATTTACCCTTTGGGTATAAATTTAAAAAGATTTTATTAAAAAATATAATTAACTTAATTCCCATAAAAAAGACAAGAAAAAATTTAAGGAAAAGATATCATGTATAAATCTTTAGTTTCAGTTATAGTTCCTGCCTATAACCATGAAAAATACGTGCAAGATACAATTAAGTCTATTATTAATCAAACATATCCGAATATAGAGCTTATTGTAATTGATGATGGTTCAAAAGATTTAACTTGGCAAAAAATTCAAGAAATAAAAGAAGAATGCGAAAAGCGCTTTGTAAATATTCATTTTGAAACAAAGCAAAATGAAGGAACTTGCAAAACAATGAATAAACTTTTAAGCTATGCAAATGGAGACTTTATTTATCTTATTGCATCTGATGATTTAGCAAAGCCTCAAGCAATTGAAAAGGAAGTCGAATTTTTATCAAAAAATCATGATTATGCACTTTGTGTTGGTGATAATGAACTTATTGATGCAAATAGCACCGTTGGATATTGGGATAAAGATAGAAACTTTGTTTATAACTCAAAAGATGCAAAGTTTAAAACATTTGCACAATTTATTCAAAAAAGAGCTAAATTTAAACTAACATCAAATAAATTTGGCAGATACGATAAATTATTTGAGGAAAATCACATTCCTAATGGATATTTAATAAGAAAAAGCATTTTAAAAAAAACGGGATATTTTACTCCTGAAGCTCCACTTGAAGATTGGTGGTTAATGCTACAAATATCTAAATATGCAAAATTAAAATATTTAGATGAAGTTTTATTTTCTTATCGTTGGCATAGCGCAAATACAATAAAACAAACTGATAAAATTGAAAATATGGGAAAACAAACTATTGTTCATGAGATTAAAATCCTAGAAAATATTGATATTAATTCTTTACCTAAATTTTGCCAAAAGTATATAAAAAAAATAAACAAACAAGGTATTTGTACGTATAAAATAGGTATACCCTTTATAATAACAATTAATAACTATAAAAAAGGTAACGATAAATTTAAATCAATTAAACTTTTTAATTTTGAGATTTTAAAAAAGAAAAAATAACCTTTAAAGAGTGGCGCCCGCTCGAATGAGCGTGCGCCTTATTATAAAGACCATTAGTATGTAAATATCTTTATAAACTCTTATATTTTTTCGATATCTTTTGATTGTGAAGCCAATGTATCAATCTTTTTCTTTGCAGTTCTTGGTGGATTCATTGTTGCGTTACCGCCAATACAACCGCCTTCACAACACATAACTTCTACCATGTTGCAACCGTCACAACATTCACCATCTTTTGCAAATTTCTTCAACTCTTTGATTGTATCTTTATTCAAGCCGTTTATTACATGAGGTCTTATAGCTTCTTCATTTTCCAATGATTTTTTTACTGATTCTGCTACTCCGCCTGAAAGACCAAAGTTTCTTGCTTGTTTTGAGCTTTCTTTTACATATTTTGTTTCTTCGCAGTCCTCTACGTTAATATTTCTTGCGATGAACAAAGAACCTAGTTCTTCAAAACTCATTACGTAATTTACGTTTTCATTATCATAACCTTCTGCTCTTTTTGCAACACAAGGGCTTAAGAATACTGTAATTGCATCAGGAATTTCCTGTTTAACAATTTCTGCAGTGTAATACAATGGAGTTTTTGTATCAGAAACATAAGGTTTAATTTCTGGCAAACATAAAAAAGGTTTGGTTTACTTTGAAACTCAAATCTCATTTCGAAAAAATAGCCTCTATTAGCCTAGAATTGGGAAAGTTTATATAAACATGCAAATCCAAATTGGACTAATAAACCCCACTAGACGGGTTAATAGCGGAAGATTTATACATACGTAAGCGTAATTTATGGCAAGGTCAAATAGATGAATTAATGTTAGAATTAACTGGGTTAAGAAAAAATCAAGGCGAAATTTATAACAAGGTTGACGGGTTGCTCGAACTCTGCAAAGACCTTGCGGGGGCTTATTCTCGCCAATCAGATGATAAAAAGCGCAAACTGCTAAAATTGCTTTGCTCGAACCTTTTTTATGACGGCTCAAACTTAGATATAATAATAAAAGAGCCGTTTACGGCTCTTGTTAAATTTGCTATTTTTAAAACTGGGGCGGGTGATGGGATTCGAACCCATGCATATCGGAACCACAATCCGAGGTCTTAACCACTTGACGACACCCGCCACCAATAATTATTTATTATTCTGCTTTTACAACTAATTAATTCTTTGGAACATGTAGCCAATGCCACGTGCTGTCAAAATTAATTCTGGATTTGCAGGATCTGCTTCTAATTTTGAACGTAATCTTGAAATATGTACGTCTACTACACGTGTATCAATTCTATGATCTGGTGGGTATGCCCATACGTGTTGCAAGATTTCGTTTCTTGAATATGCTTGACCTGAATTGTTTACTAACAATTCTAACAAGCTGAATTCCATTCCTGTAAGTCTGATACGTTCGTTCTTTCTGAAAACTTGTCTTCTTGCTGTATCAATCTTAATGTTACCTGTTGTGATAACATTTTTTGTAACTTTTCCTGTTGGAACAACTGCCTCACGGCTATTTGTTCTTCTCAAAACTGCTTTTACACGAGCTTCTAATTCTTTTGGTGAGAATGGTTTGATTACATAATCGTCTGCACCTAATTCTAAGCCTGTAATTCTTTCTGAAACATCACCTAATGCTGTTAAGATAATTATAGGTACATCTGATGTTCTTCTTATTTCTCTTGTTACTCCATAACCATCTACTTTAGGCATCATTACGTCTAAAACTACTAGGTCTGGATTTGTTTTATTAAATACGTTGATTGCTTCTTCGCCGTCTTCTGCAACGACTACATCGTAACCAACCATTTTTAAACGAGTTTCTAGAATTCTTCTGATACTAGCTTCATCGTCAGCTACTAAAATTCGTTGACGGTCTTCTGTTTCGTTTTGCATTTCAGCGTTATCTGTCATGTTTTTTTCCTTACATTTCCTAAGCTACTAATAAAATCTTAACATAAATAAAATTATTATTAATATAAATTTATTTTTCTAAATACATCTTAATATAAACAAAAAATAATTGCAAACATATTTTTCACTTTTTTTTGAAAACTTTGATTACGATTGTTTTTGACCGATTAGGCGTTCAAATTCTTCAAAATCTTCTTTTGTGTCAATACCTACGGGTTTTTCGTTTACAATTGCAGTTTTAATCTTCATACCCATTTGCAAGGCTCTTAACTGTTCTAGGCTTTCAGCAATTTCTAAAGGTGTTTGAGGTGATGTTGTCATTTTTACTAACGCTTCTCTTGTATAACCGTAAATGCCGATGTGACCGTAGAATGGCGCTGGATTTTCATTTCTCTCAAACGGAATTTTTGAACGAGAGAAGTACAAAGCAAATCCATTGTTGTCGATTACGCATTTTACCAACTGAGGTTTTTCAACATCTTCTTTGTCCTTAATGGGGCAAATTAAAGTTGAAATATCTGCATTGTGGTTTTTAACCCCGTCGATTACGGCTTCAATGTAATCAACTTTAATCATCGGTTCATCGCCTTGAAGATTAATTATATATTCAAAATCCTTGTGTCTGTCTGCAACCTCTTTAATTCTGTCGCTTCCGCATTTGTGGTTAACTGATGTCATTTCAACGTCACCGCCAAAGGCTTTTACTGCATTGAAAATTCGTTCATCATCAGTTGCAACGATAACTGCATCAACTTCTTTTGCTTGTTTAGCTTTTTCGTAAACCCATTGGATAATAGGTTTTCCGCCAGCGACTAAAAGTGGTTTACCTTCTAATCTGCTAGAGCCGTATCTTGCAGGAATAATAATTGCAGTTTTCTTTTTGCCAAACATTTTGAACCTCTTTTCTGATAACAAAAGTTTAGCACAAACAGGAATATTAATGTTTAAGTTTTACAAGTTCTTGGATTTGTTTGTCTGAGAAGTTATTAGCGATAAAGTTGCAGTTAGAACCTTTGAAGGCTACGACTTGTTTATTTTTGAAGATTTTAGCTATTTTGTTTAATTCAACGGCTCTTTTCTTCACAAAAACTCCGCCCAAACTTGAAAGAACAAATTTATCTGGATAAACGTCTAATTTCAAGGCAATGCCCCAATTTGAGAAATCGAATTTTTCCTTGCTACCGTTCATACTCATTCTTGTTTTGTCGATGTAATCCTTGTAAAAGCTGTTTGAAATCCAATATTTAGTAAAAATTGGAGTTTTATCTTCGTCAGCAACATCTTTTATTGGCAAATAAACCTCATATTCTTTGCCTGCTTTAACTCTCCAAATTACAAATGGTACAAGTAAAATGGCGATAACTATGACGGTAAATAATTCTAGATGTTGCATAATGCACTCCTTTATTTAGTTACAACAAAAGAAACCCATTGATCTTGATGTATTTCATCAATAATGTTCAAATTTTCTCTTTCAATAGCTTCTAGAACAATAGGTGCTTTCTCTAATAAAATACCACTTAATGACATTTTTGAACCGTCATTCATTAATTTTTTTAAATCACCCATAATGTCAAAAAGTACATTGTGTAAGATGTTTGCACATACAAAATCGAATTTTTTGTTAATTTTATTAGCAGAACCAAGTTCAAAAGAACATTCTTCGTGGTTTAATTTTGCGTTTTCTTTTGCAACCTCAATAACAGTATCGTCTATGTCGCAACCGTAGACTTCGCTTGCACCCAATTTTTTTGCAAGAATTGATAAAATTCCAGAACCCATACCAATATCAGCCATAGTTTGACCTTTTTGAAAATATTTTTCTAAAGCAACCATGCAAAGTTGGGTTGTTTGGTGAGTTCCTGTACCGAAGGCACAACCAGGGTCAAGGTTTATAATAATTTCGTCTTTGCTTTTTGGGGTGTAATCAAGCCATGTCGGAACGATTGTAATTTTGTCTGTAACGTGTGTTACGTCCCATTTTTCTTTCCACTTTTTAGACCAATCTTGATTTTCTTTTTCTTCAAAAGTGTATTCCCAAGAGCCAAGTTCTTCGTCTGAAAGCCCACGAGATTTTAGAAGCTCTCTTTGCTCTTGCAAAATTTTTTCAACATCGGGCTTTTCCCCTCTAATAAAGGCTTTAAGAACACCTTCTGTGGTTGCAACCATTTCAAGGTCTTTGTAGGTTTCTTCTACCATAACAACGCCTTCGCAGTCAAAAACGTCAAACAAAATGTCAGAAATAACTTCTGACATTTCAGGATTAATCTTTATTTGCAATTCATAATAATTATTAGTCATGTAAAAAACAACCCATTTTACGATATTTTTCGTATCTTTGCTTACGTAATTTTTCAGGTGACATCTTAGTTAATTTTTTAAGTGAAGAAAGAATATCTTTTTTCAAGGTTTTAGCCATTTCTTCCTTGTTGTTGTGAGCGCCACCCATAGGTTCTTTAACACATTCATCAATAATTCCAAGTTCAAGCAAATCACTTGCTGTAATTTTTAATGCATTAGCTGCATCAGCAGCTTTTGTTGCATCACGGAATAAAATTGAAGCGCAACCTTCTGGTGAAATTACTGTATAATATGCGTATTCAAGCATTTTTACATCGTTTGCAACCGCCAAACCTAACGCACCGCCAGAACAGCCTTCACCTGTAATAACTGCGATAACAGGAACATCAAGTTTTGCCATATCTCTAAGATTTTGAGCAATAGCAATACCTTGTCCGTTTTGTTCTGCTGTAATTCCTGGGTAAGCCCCTGGTGTGTCGATTAGAGTAACGATTGGTAAATTAAATTTGTTTGCATGGTTAAACAAACGCATTGCCTTTCTGTAACCTTCAGGTTGAGGCATACCAAAGTTATATTCTAAGTTTTCTTTTGTAGTTGAACCTTTTTGAGTCCCAACGAAAACTGCATTAAAGTTTCCGATTTTACCAACACCGCCGATGATAGCTCTATCATCAGTACCAGCTCTGTCGCCATGAAATTCAATAAAATCATCACACATCAATTGCATGTAGTCCAAAAAGTTCGGTCTATTGGCGTGTCTTGCAATTTGTAACTTTTCTGAAGGTTTAAGATTTTCGTAAATTTCTTTTTGATAATCCTTCGCTTGTTGTTCAAATTTTTCAATTTCGTTATCTAAGTTCATTCCTGACTCCGAGCTTATTTTTTTTAGTTCGTCAATTTTTTGTTGTATATCCAAAATTGGCTTTTCAAATTCAAATGCCATAATTAAAAATCCTCATTTATTCTTCAACAGGAACTGTGTACCCGTGCATATCAAAGATTTTAGACAAGTTTTCTCTTAAGTCTTTTCTCTTTGAGATGATGTCAACTTGACCGAATTTCAAAAGATATTCGGCAGTTTGGAAGCCTGATGGTAATTTTTGGTGGATTGTTTGTTCAATAACCCTTTTGCCAGCAAAACCAATTCTAGCACCTTGTTCAGCGATAATGATGTCGCCTAAAGTACCGAAACTAGCAGTTACACCACCGTAAGTAGGCTCTGTTAATAAACAAATGTATAGAACTTTTTCCTCGTCCATTTTTGCACAAGCACAAGAAGTTTTAGCCATTTGCATTAAGCTCAAAGCACTTTCTTGCATTCTTGCACCACCAGAAGATGTGATAGCAAGCATAGGAATTTTTCTTTCAGCAGCTTCTTCCATCATTCTAGTAACTTTTTCGCCTACAACGCTACCCATTGAACCGCCCATAAAGTTGAAATCCATTACGGCAGTTGCAACTTCGTGACCTTCAATTTTACCAATACCAGTAACAACAGCGTCGTTAAGGTCTGTTTTTTCGACAGCTTCTTTAATCCTATCCTTGTAAGATTCTGTATCAACAAAATTTAGAGGGTCTGTTGGACGAATGTCTGAATACATTTCAACGAAACTACCTTCATCAAATAGTTGCTTGATTCTGTCTCTAGCGCCTAATCTGAAGTGATAATCACATTGAGGGCATACGTTTAAATTTTCTTCTAAATCTTTATTTGTTAATTGCGCTCCACAGTGGACACACTTAGTCCACAAACCTGGGAACGTAATATTTTCTACTTTAGCTTCTGATGAGCGTCGTTCAATTTGCGCTTCTTTTCGCTTATCAAACCATTCTTGTATACTCATAAACTATCCTTTTTTGTGTCATAAATTATGTTGTTTTATACCAACTTCTTATAATATTATACATCAAACTGAAATTAGTCAATCTTTTTTTCAATTGGTTTGCCCAAATAGCGTTTAACATTGTCTGACAGCTGAATATTTTGTATTGCTAAATTGTATTTTTTTAAATCAGCAATGTTTGTCTGTTCTGTCAACAAATCTTTTTTAGGAACACTTGGACTTAGTGAATTTTTAACCTGCTCAAACTCGCTAGGGTTGTTTTGCAGAATGACTTTTGTAATAATTTCATCTGGATTATTTGAACCTATTTTGTATTTAGAAGAAAGGTTTGCAACGCTTGTACCTTGCTCTAGCTTGTAAAGCCATTGAATAGAGGTTTTGTCACGAGGCGAAAGTGATACAACACCGTATTTGTGCGGAGTGTACATAATATCTGTGTCATAAGGACTATGTCCTAAACCTAAAGCGTGACCGATTTCGTGCAAAATTGTATGGTAAACTTCTTCTTCAGCCATATATCGTTGGCACATTACTCCATCTGAAAGTCCGATTGAAACTTCTGCACCATAAAGCCTGTTTGTTGCATCAAAACTAAATTTGCAATGTCCAAGAGCTTTGCGGTCAATGCGTCGCCATTCAACATTGATGTTTGAACTTAATAAATTATCTACAAGTACAAAACGAACACGCCCCATACTTGCTCTTTCCCATTCTTCGCAAGCCTTAATTACCATTTGTTTGTATAAATAATCTTGTCCTTGCTTTGAATAAAACTTCATAGGAGCAATAAAAACATTTAAAGGCATAAACGTCCAGCGTAACAGCCCTTTACTTTTAAAACTTTCGTTCAAATAAGTTTTCATTTCCATACTTTTATTGTATAATATTTTTTGCGAGTTGACAACTCGGGGAAAATAATCGTTAAAAAAGGAGATTTGCCAATGAACATGGGTCAAATGATGCAAATGATGCAAAAGGCACAAACTATTCAAAAGAAATTACAAGAAACTCAAGAACAACTAGCTCAATCTGAATTTACAGGCGAAGCAGGCGGTGTTACTGTTACTTGCGATGGTCAAGGTAAATTCAAATCAATAAAAATTTCTAAACAAACAATTAACCCTGAAAACCCTGATTCTGTTGATGATGATACAATCGAAATGTTAGAAGATGTTATCACAACTGCAATTAAACAAGCAACAGAAACAGCTTCAAAAGAAATGGAAACAAAAATGAAGGCTGTTACAGGTGGTATCAGTATTCCAGGACTTTGCTAAGAGGGTAATTAGTTAATGATTTATCCAAAATCAATAGCAACTTTAATTGAGCAATTTCAAAAGTTTCCGTCAGTAGGACCGAAATCTGCTCAAAGAATGGCATTTTACTTGTTGAAAATGCCTGTGTCAGAGGTGGAAAAATTTGCAAGAGCTGTTGTCGAGGCTAAACAAAGCACAGTAGCGTGTGAAATTTGTTATAACCTATCTTCAACAAGCCCTTGCGAAATTTGCTCGTCTACAACTCGTGATAGGAGTACAATTTGCGTAGTTGCAGAGACAAAAGACCTTATTGCTATCGAAAAAACAAACGAATACAAGGGTTTGTATCACGTTTTGCAAGGTTTAATCTCTCCAATTGACGGTATTGGTGCAGAAGATATCCGAATAAAAGAGCTTTTGAGCCGTTTGACAGATGAAAGTATAAAAGAATTGATATTGGCACTAAGCCCTTCAGTTGAAGGTGAGGCAACAAGTTTGTATTTGACAAAACTTGTAAAACCTTTTGGAATAACCGTTTCAAGAATTGCTTTTGGTTTACCTGTGGGTACAGACTTAGAATTTGCAGATGAAATTACACTAGCAAAAGCCCTAGAAGGCAGAAGAGAAGTATAGAGCAAATATATAAACAAAACTAAATGTCATTCTGAACTTGTTTCAGAATCTCATAACCCTTCCAATAAAAAATTAAACTTCCGTCATACCACACTTGACATACGCTCAAAAATAGTAAATAATATAGGTGTAGGGCGAAGCTCCTAAGACGGGCAAAATGCTTAAGAGCTTTCTTCGCACCCTACGGTTTACAATTTTAATGCTATTACTGCGACAGTTAATGCTAGTAATAGCATTATTATTTTGTTCACCATAGCAAATACCTCCTTTCTGTCTAATTTCTTCGTAATCGTTGTGTGACAGAAGTTAGCATTGTGCTAAGCCCTACAAAAATTATTATATCAAAAGTGTACTAATGTGCATATATGTAAATTTTTATAAATATTATTATAGTCTTAATGCCTTATTGTCTAAAATAGTAATTTAATCTATAATACCAATATGACAAAACCCGTTTTAGAAATTAAAAATTTGAATGTTCAATATAAGACAAAAGGCACTGTTTTTAATAAAGAAAAAGTTGTAAACGCTGTAAATGACCTTAATGTGTCAGTTGAAAAAGGTGAAATTATTGCCGTTGCGGGCGAGTCAGGTTGTGGAAAATCAACTCTTGCAAGTGCTATTTGTCGTTTAATCCCTGTGGCATCTGGTGAAATTCTGTTTCATGGGGTTGATATTCTAAAATTAAAAGGCAAAAAACTGAAGGTCTATCGACAAGCATTGCAAATGATTTTTCAAAATCCTTATTCTAGCTTGAATCCAAAGAAAAAAGTTTTTGATATTTTAAAAGAACCGCTAGATGTAAATAGCGAATTATGTACATATTCAGAGGATTTCAGACCTCTTTATGAGTTTTCTAAAGACGAAATTAAAAACTTAATTTTGCAGGTTGCAGAGTCTGTTGGACTTGATGAAAATGCGTTGAAACTCTATCCACACGAATTTTCAGGCGGTCAAAGACAAAGAATTGCAATTGCAAGAGCCTTGATGATGAAGCCAGAGTTTATTATTGCGGACGAACCTGTAAGTGCTTTAGACGTTAGTATTCAAGCTCAAATTATCAATTTGCTTCTGAACTTGAAAAAAGAATTAGATTTGACTGTAATCTTTATTTCACACGATATGAACGTAATTCGACAAATTGCGGATAGAGTTGCGATTATGTATTTAGGCAAAATTGTTGAAATCGGAACGACAGACCAAGTGTTTAAATTTCCTCAACACCCTTATACAAGAGCGCTTTTGAGTGCAGTACCAAGTTTTGATAAAAAAGATAGCAATATTATTTTGAAGGGTGACTTACCTTCGCCAACAGACTTGCCAACAGGTTGTAAATTCCATACTCGTTGCCAATATTGTATGGAAAAATGCAAAGAAGAAGAACCAGAGTTGAAAACTTTTTATGAACAACATCGAGTTGCTTGTTTTTTAAATGATGATAATAATGATTTGTAATTTTTTCTCTATAAAATTCTGAGTTAAAATGATTTTTAAAATAAATTTTTGAAAAATTAAACAAAATTAAACATAATTAAACATAATTAAACATAATGTTATGCTTCAGCATTTCTTTTACATTTTGTCCGTAAAAAATCGTACGTAAAAATGCGTACGTATTTCTACGTACATGCATACTTGAAATCCTTGTTAATTAATTTCATACAGATTTTAAAACGATTTTTGACTATTATAGCCTAGCTTTTAGCGATTAAATAAGCCTAATATTATTTTAAATATTGCTTTTTAGACTTTTAATCAAAAATTTGGATAATATAATATTCATGTTACAATTAAAGAAAAAGGAGTTAAAAATGGCAAAAGATTCAAGTTTTGACATTGTTTCAGAGTTTGACAAACAAGAATTGGTGAACGCAGTTGACCAAGTAAAGCGTGATATCACATCTCGCTTCGACTTGAAGAACTCAAAATCAGATGTAGTTTTAGACGGCGAAAAGTCAATCACAATCACTACTGAAGACGATATGAAGTTACGAAATATATATGATATTTTACAATCAAAATTGGTTAAAAGAGGCTTAAGCATTAAGATTTTAGACCCTCAAAAGATGGAAGATGCCTTAGGTGGCGCTGTTCGACAAGTTTACCTTTTAAGAAAAGGCTTAACTCAAGAACTAGCTAAGAAAATTGTTGCCGATATCAAAGACTCTAAAATCAAGGTACAGGCTTCAATTCAGGGGGATCAAGTTAGAGTTTCAGGCAAAAGCAGAGATGATTTGCAAGAAGTAATTACAATGTTACGCAAAAACGAAGACAAATACGATTATCCATTGCAGTTCCAAAACTACAGATAGAGGGCATTATGGGCGTTATTGAAACCTTAAAAAATAAAGTTGTAGTTTCTTGTCAAGCAATGCCGAATGAGCCGCTATACCGTGAAGAATGTATGCTTGCGATGATGAAATCTGTTCTAAACGGCGGTGCTGGCGGTTTACGTGTTGCAGGTGCAAGAGATGTTATGAATGCAAAAAAGATAACAAATGTGCCTGTAATTGGCTTAACAAAACCAGATGAGATACCTGCAAACTGGAAGGAAATCGTGTATATTACACCTTCTTTGAAACATGTAGGGTTCTTGATTAAAGCTGGGGCAGATGTTATTGCGTTTGATGGTACAAGCAGAAAGCACGAAAATTGCACTCTAGACGAGATTATAAAGCTGATTAGTATAAACAAACGTATCTCAATGGCGGATATATCAACTGTTGAAGAAGGTATTAATTGTGAAAAACTAGGTGTTGATATGGTTTCAACAACCTTAGCTGGCTATACTCAGTTTTCACCGCTAAAAGGCGACGGTCCAGACTTTGAATTACTACAAGAATTGGTTAAAAGCGTTAAAATCCCTGTCGTTTTAGAAGGTCGAATTTGGGAACCAGAACAAATAGACAAAGCGTTTAAAATTGGTGCACATTGCGTGGTTATTGGCTCTGCGATTACACGTCCGCAACTTATTACAAAGCGTTTTGTTCAAAGAAAGGAAAAATAATGAAGGCACTTGCATTTGACGTTGGTGGTACAAAAATATATTCAGCTGTAATTGATGACAAAGGAAACTTTGTTACAGAGGTTGAAAAGCACTCTACACCAAGAGATTTGGGTAAAATTAGAGAAATATTTTTGTCTGTAATTGCAAAATATGATTCAGAAATAGACGCAATAGCATTTTCAACAGCAGGAGCTTGTAATAATGCTCATACAGGCATTTTAGGCTCAACAGGCAATATGGTTGAAGGTTATAGTAAATTTGATTTTCAATCTTTGTCATCTACAAAACCTGTATATGTTGAAAACGACGCCAATTGCGCAGCGTGGGCGGAACATACTAACGGTGCGTCAAAGGGTATGTCTAATTCAATTATGCTAACTCTTGGAACAGGCGTAGGTGGTGGAATTATCCTTAATGACAAGCTATACAAGGGTAAATCAGGTGCTGCTGGTGAAATGCACTTTAAAATGCGTACAGATAAGCATAGACATTGCACTTGCGGAAGTTACGATTGTTTTGAAGTCTATACATCAGGCACAGGCTTAAAAATGACAGCTGAGGAAATGCTAAATAACCCTAATGTAACGACTTACGACGTTATTGATGGCGTAAACGCAGGTGACGAAAAGATGAAAGCAGTTTTTGATAAATGGCAAAATGACATTTTAGAAGGCTGTATTGGGTTGGCGAACATCTTTGATCCCGATTGTATCGTATTTTCAGGTTCAATGGCTCAATTTATTGATGTTGATTATCTTGAAAAGGCTACAAATGCTGAAATTATTACTCAACCAATAAAAATTCTTAAAGCTACAACAGGTAATTATGCCGGTATGATTGGCGCTGCGCTTTTGGCTTTAGGAGGTAAGTAGATTGGGTAAGGCTAAAAAACGCAGTATTACCTTAGGTAAACATCAGCAAATACCTTTAATGACTCGTGAGAACGCAATTAAAGAGGTGGTAAGACGTTTTAAACACAATGAAGACGTGATTGATTTGGTCACATTATTTGGGTTATCAGCAGAGGAACTACTTGAGGGTGGTGCTTTGTATGAGGAAGTTAAAGCTATTGAGGGTATTTTAGATGTTTAAGAAAATTTGGTTTTGGTTAGAAAATTCAAGGGTTTTCACACTTCCAATGTCTATTTTTTCTTGGCTTGTAGTGTTTACGTTTGGTGTATCAAGTCATGGTAATGTTTTTTACGGCATTTTAGCCTTAATCGGAATTTGTTGTTGTCAATTGGCAACAAATTTATTTGATGACTATTTAGACTACCAAAAGTTAATAAAATTAGGTACTTTAGAACATCAAACAAAATCAAAATGTGCTTATATTACAAAAGGAGAGGCAACTTTAGACGATGTTTTAAGGATTGTATTCTTATATTGTTCAATTGCGTGCATAATTGGGGCATTTTTGTTATGGAAAACAGGTTATCCTGTTGCGATATTTGCTTTTCTAGGTGCAATTTTTGTATTAACTTATGCAAAATGGTCAAGCGCCGGAATTGGTGAAATTGCGGTGGGTTTGGCATTTGGACCAATTTTGTTTGGCGGTGTTTATTGGGTTATGACTCAAACCTACAGTATGGAAGTTTTTTTGATTGGTACAATCGTCGTAATGTTTACTATAGGGCTTTTGTACACTAATTCCTTGTTAGATTTTGATGGTGATAAAGTTTCTCATAAAAAAACATTATGTAGTCGATTTAAAGACAAGGATAAAGCGGTTTCTGGGCTTGGAATAATTTATGGTTGTGCCTATGGTTTATTGATTTATGCAGTTGCATCAAAACAATTTGCACCAATGTTTTTAATTGTATTTTTTACTGTACCTTTTGTAATGGAATTAATGGTTTCACTGTTGTTATTCAACGAAAACAAAACTTATATTCCAAGAAAAAAAATATGGCATTTTCCGTTTGAAGGATTTGAAAAAATTCGACAAAAAGATGAAAGCATTGCAAGTTTTAGGTTTAGAATGTATCAAGCTAGAAACCTTATGATATATGCATCTGTGCTAATTTGTATTGCTAAAATTTTAAGTGTATATTTTTAATGTATAATTAAAGAAAAAAGGAAGAATAAATGGAAAATATTAAAAAGACTTTAGTAAAATATCCTTATTTAACACGTGATGTAGAGGTTTATGAAAGAGAAAACGGTCATAAAATCGTATTGGCACATAAAGAAGGCGATATGGTTAATGTTAGTTCTTGGGTAAAAACAGGTTCTATCAATGAAAATGACCACAATAACGGTATTTCTCACTTTCTTGAACATTTGATGTTCAAAGGAACTCACAAGCACAAAGCGGGCTATTTTGACAGAACTTTAGAAGCAAAAGGTGCTATTGTAAACGCTGCAACTTGGAAGGATTATACTTTTTACTATGTAACTTTACCAAAAGGTGAAGGTAACAAAGATTTTTACGAAACAATTGAGCTTCACGCAGATATGATGTTAGATCCAACATTGCCGGAAGATGAAATCGGGCATGAGTTTGATATTAATGATGATAAATCAGTTAAAGACAAACGAGAAAGACATGTTGTCATTGAAGAAATTCGTATGCGCAAGGATCAACCTTGGACAAAGGTTTATAACAAGACAAATTCTTGCATGTACAAAAAGCACCCTTATAAACGAGATGTAATAGGTACTCCAGAAATTATTTCACAAGTTCCGCAAGCTGAAATTATGGAATACTACAAAACTCATTACACTCCAAACAACGTAACAACAATAATTGTAGGTGATTTTAATCACGAAGAAATTTTGGAAAAAGTTTGCAAAGAATTTGATTGGAAGGGTAGAAAAAATTACCAAAATCCAATTTATGAAATTGATGCGCCGACAGACCATACAATTTACAACGAAGAAACGGCAAACGTAAATACTGGTTTCTTAATGGCAGGTTATTTGACTTGCCCTGCAAAAGACGTTAAAGACACGATTTTAATGGATTTAGTAAATATAATTTTAGGTGACGGTTCAAGTTCTAGATTGTATCAAAACTTAATTGAAAAGGTTGAAGAACCCGTATTTAATATGGTTGAAACAGATTATTATCAATTTAGAGATGGCAATAATTTCTTTGTAGAGGCTAATTTCCGCCCAGAAAAGAAAGAAAAAGCTGTTGAAATGATTAAAGCCGAAATTGAAAAAGTTAAATCTACAATCACAGAGGCTGAATTTAAAAAAGCGGTTAAAAAAACAAAATCTGAATTTGCATACAAAGCTGAAACAGTTTCTGAAATTGGTGATACAATCGGTCATTACATGACAGTATGTAATGATTTAGCGCTTGTTTCAGATTATTTGAATATATTAGAAAGTCTTACTGTTGAAGATGTTCAAGATGCAGCAGAACGCTATTTGAACATTAATAATGCGGTTATTTCAGTTTTAATGCCTGAAAAATAAGAGTTAAAATGTTTTATATGGGCGGATTTGCATGGTGCAAATCCGCCCATATTTTATTAAAATAGTCAAAAAGAAAGAGCCTTTGTACGCAAAAGCTCTATATAAGAATAGCTGGAAGTATGAAAAAGATTTAATTATATTTAACCCTTTTTTATATAAAAGAGCAATTAGTCTGTTAGGCTATTTATTCATCTAATAAATGTTCTTTTACGACCTTAACCGCAGCCTCTAACCTTGTTGTAACGGATAATTTAGCAAGTATTGAACTTACATAAAATTTAATAGTATGAATACTTAAGCACATATCGTTTGCAATTTGTGTGTTATTTTTTCCCGTTATTACTTCTTTTAAAATTTCAAGTTCTCTTTCTGTAAAATGGTAATTTTTGTTTTCGTCCATAAATTCTCCTCTTTAGCTACTATTTTTATCATAGCAGAGGATTGAAAAAAATGTTCTATACATTTGCCTGTTACATATAGGATACTAAAAATTTAAAGAAATTTTAGAAAATTATCACACCAATTAATGCAAAAATTATAATTGCCGTATTGTAATGTAAAAATGTAGGTATGCAGGTATCCCAAATATGATTGTGTTGTCCATCGGCATTTAAGCCTGCGGTTGGTCCTAATGTTGTGTCAGATGCAGGAGAACCTGCGTCACCAAGAGCTGCAGCTGCTGCAAATACTACAATTGTTTCTTGCAAATTAAACCCTAATTGTGCGCAAATTGGAACAAATATTACTGCCAAAATAGGGATTGTACCAAAAGACGTGCCTATTCCGATTGTAATAAATAAACCTGTAATAAGCATTAATAATGCGGCTGCAATTTTGTTTGATGGCATTATTGCCATTGTTGAATTTACAAGCGATTCAATTCCGCCAGTTTGTTTTAAAACAAGAGCAAAACCTGCTGCTACAAGCATTACGAATGCAATGTAACCCATTAAACCAATACCTTCATCAACAAGATTATCCATTTTTTTATGTTTGATTGTACCCGTTCCAAAAATAATTCCTAAGCCTACAAGAGCACCTAGTGGCAAGGATTTTGTCCATAATTGAACTCCAAGAGTTGCAATCGCTGCAAGCAAAGTTATATAGTGTTCTTTTGTAAGTTTTGTGTCAGTATTGTCAATGTCTTTGACTGTAACATCTTTGTACTCTCGAGGTTTGCGGTATGAAATGAATATTGCAACTAAAAGCCCAACGAACATACCTAAACCTAAAATCCAAGTTGATTTCCAAATTTCGTTTATTGAAACATTCATTCCATTTTGAACCATATTATCTGCCAATAAGCCTTGAAAAATCAGTCCAAAACCGGCAGGAATAACAATATATGGCGCTTTTAGACCGAATGCCAAGCAACAAGCAATAGCACGTCTGTCAATTTTTAAAACATTCATTACATGCAATAATGGTGGAATTAAAATCGGTATAAACGCAATGTGTACTGGGATTAAATTTTGAGATAATATAGCGATTACTGTTAAAATCAAGTATAAAATAAAAGCATTATTTTTAATTAATTGAGTGATTTTTTTTGCTAAAACGGTTGCTAATCCTGTGTGGGTCATAGCTGCGGCAAAAGCGCCCAAAAGAATGTAACTCAAGGCAGTTTCGGCATTTGTTCCCATACCAGAGATAAATGTGTTCATTATATCTGTAATTCCCATGTGGGCAATAAGTCCTGCAACAATGGCAGAAATCATAATTGACAACAAAACATTAATTTTGCATAAACAAAGTATGCAAAGTAAAATGATTGAAATTAATACGGGATTCAAAAAAATCGTGCTATCCATATATTTAGAATAGCACGAATATTTTTATTTTAAAATTTTGATTATTTTCCAGGTGCTAATTCAAACTTGCTGTTTGGTTTGAACTTGTTTTTGTAAACTTCAACGTGTGGTTGGAAAACTTCTGGTAATTTTTCAGTATTAGTAATCGCAACTTGACGTCTTAACATACCTGTATAAACTGTTTCAAAGTGTTTTGATTGAACGTATTCACCAATTGCTTCAGGTCTAATAGCACCGTTTTCTACTTCAAGAATTTCTAAACCCACAGGAGCTGTTTCAAGATATGAAACAAGTACCGCAGAAACATATTTTCTGTAATTTTCAGAAATATCAGGTGTCATAATGGTCATAACCATGTGATACTTGTCTCTGTTTTGTGGGTAGAAAAAGCCTTCTGAAGCATAATGCATGCTGTCTGGTGCTTTTGAAGATACAAAATCAAAATCTTTTAGCGATTCTAAGTATAATTGTTTAATCCAATTTTCACCGCCTGTTTCAAACAAGTGTCCAAAATATTGTTGTTGAGTTAATTTGTAACCGTAATCTCTAGAATATACGTTAAATATGGCTGCTAAGCCAGCTGGATTGTCGCTTGCGTTTTCGTTTAAGCAGAAACCTGACATTTTTTCAGCACTTTTTAACATTCTAACTGCTTTTGCTTTTGGAAATCCTGCATAAGCATTTACGAATAAGCCTGCATCATCAAACATACTGAAACGTCCGCCAACGCCATCGTGAATATATAATTCTTTGATGTATGAGTTATCCTTGCCGTTTTTGTGTCCGATTTTGCCTCTTAAATTAGCTTTTGTTGCTGTTTTGTCTGTACAAATCGCAAAATGACTTTGTGCTTTTGTTTTTGCTTGAGCTTCATTTAAACCTTGCTTTTGGTAATATTCAACCAACATATTTTCAAATCTTGTAAATGCGTCTTTTGTTTCAAAGGTTGTGCCAGATTTTGATACTACTAAGAAATTCAAATCTTGAACAGGGTGATTAACTTCTTTTAAAAAGTTAGAGAAACTGATTGGATCAATATCTGAGTAAAAATAAACTTTGCCCTTGTTGCCCAAACCGTTCATATTCAATAAAAATTCAGCTGTATGTTTAGAACCGCCAATGCCTAAAACAACAAGAGGTCTGTCAACTTTGTCTTTTCTCGATTTTAACTCAGTTGCTTGTTCGTAAATCTCGTCTAAGTGGGATTTTGTTCCATGTGCAGTCATTTGTTCTGTTGGCAAATCTACCCATTTTAAAAATTGTTTTGTGTCATTTTTTCTTGCTTTGAAATCTTTTACAACGGTTGACATGTCTGATGCGTAGTGTTTGGTTACCTCATAAAAATTAGCATAAGGTGTTTTGTTCTTCATCGGTGTTAAATAAGATTGTGTATATGGCCATTTTACGGCTGTTGCTGTTTTTACTGTTGCAATGTTTGTTTTTGTGTTTGCAACAGCTATCAAATTCATTTTGTTTACATCAGGGTTAATCATTGCTGATGCTAATAATTCAAATAACATTTTGTCTCCTATTAATTATAAATTGTTACGTCTTCTGTTAGTTTAATTCTAAACGCTGTATCTGCTGGAATTGAGATTGAACCACCTTTTGAGAAAATAGCTATGACAGGTGATGCAACAATGTTTGCACCAAATACAACTAATCCAGAGACAAGTGTAAAAGGACTGAAAATGAAGGTTACGCCTTCACCTGCAAGTTTTTTTGTTGCCTTCCACATCTTGTCATTGAATTTCTTTCCTGGAGTAATTGATTTTGCTAAGTTACTCCAATACTTGCGTTTACCTTTTATATTATTAAAATAAATATGTTTGTAATTAGCTTTTGTAACTTTACCGCAAACTTCTTGAGTTTTGCCGTTGATAATAACTTTTTCAATTCTAATTACAATTAATCCCCCGTTACCTGTAAGTTGAGGTGTATGAGAATCTGAAATTACGCCAACAAATCTTGTATTTTCTGGTAATGTGAAATATTTTGTTTTAATTGTTTTAGGTAATTTGAAATAAACCTTCGTGCCTGCGGTCATTTTATCAGAAATTGCTGAGGTGTTTCTAATAGTAAAAGAAGTTCCACGTCTTAAAGCTAAAGTTTGACCGTAACTCTTATATTTTTGTTGAGTTACAACCTGTTGTTTTGTTGCTTGCGTAGTCTTTGTGTTTGCTTGAGTTGGTTTATTATACGGTTTTGTAAAATCTTCATTCGATTGCAATGGCTTGTCATTCTTCAATTTATCTGGTAAATTTGGCAACAAGTCATTTTCAATCTTATTCGGATTATATTTTCTTCTTATTTCATAATCAACAGATGCGTCTATATCAAGCACTGCAAATGCTGGTAGACACATCATGTTGAAAATTATTAAACTAATAAAAATTCTATTTAAGAAGTTCATTAATTGCCTTAGCAGCTCTTTTACCTGCACCCATAGCGTTAATCGCTGTTGAAGGACCTGTTGGTGCAACATCGCCACCTGCATAGATTCTAGGAATTGAAGTTTCACCTGTGTCACCGTTGATTACAATATAACCTTTTTTGTCTGTATCAAATGCCATATTGTCAGCTACTGCTGATTTTTGGATAATAGGATTTGGACCTGTACCTAACGCAACAATTACGCTATCAACGTCCATAACGGTATATTTGCCTGTTCCGATAGGTTTTCTTCTACCGCTTTCATCAGGTTCACCAAGCTCCATAATTTCAAACTTCATGCCTTTTACATAGCCTTCTTCGCCCAATATTTCAACAGGAGCGTGTAATAAATCAAAGATAACGCCTTCTTCTTTTGCGTGTCTAATTTCTTCTTTTCTTGCTGGAAGTTCTGCTTCTGTACGTCTGTAAACGATATGCACTTCTTCAAAACCAGCTCTTAAAGATGTTCTAGCTGCGTCCATTGCTACGTTACCACCACCAATTACGGCAACTTTTTTACCAACTCTTAATGGTGTTGGATATTTATCATCATTTGCGTGCATCAAATTTACACGAGTTAAGAATTCGTTTGCTGAATATACGCCATTTAAGTTTTCACCAGGAATACCCATCATTTTTGGAAGTCCTGCGCCTGAGCATATAAATATTGCGTCATAACCATCATCTTCAAGTTGTTTCAATGTGATTGATTTACCAACAATAACATTTTTATTGAATTTTACACCCATAGCTTTTAAAGCGTCTAGTTCTCTATCTAAAACTACACGAGGTAATCTGAAAGGTGGAATACCATATCTCAATACACCGCCAAGTTCGTGCAATGCTTCAAATACAGTAACTTCGTGACCGGCTTTTCTTAGGTCAGCAGCGGCTGTAATTCCTGCACAACCAGAACCAACGATTGCAACTTTTTTGCCTGATGGTTTAATTTCTGTTTCTGCTGCTTTAGTTTTGTCACCAACGTATCTTTCCAACGCACCGATTGCAACTGCATCGCCTTTAATACCTAAAACGCATTTGCCTTCGCATTGTCTTTCCTGTGGGCAAACACGTCCACAAACTGATGGTAACATACTTGATTGTCTAATTACTTCACCTGCTTTGTCAATATTGCCTTCTTTTACTTCGTGAATGAAGGCTGGAATGTTAATATTTACAGGACAACCAGAAACGCATCTCGGATTTTTACAGTTTAAGCATCTTGAAGATTCAAGTTTTGCTTGTTCGTCTGTAAAGTTTTCTTCTACTGCATCAAAATTAGTCTTTCTGATGTTTGGATCTTGTTCGTGTTGTCTTTGTCTTTCTACTGCCATAATTTTTCTCCAATAAGTTTTTTCTTAATTTTAAAATAAAGGAGTTTATTATGCAAATATTTTAACAATAAAAGGTACTGTCTTTTAAACAGTACCATTAAATTAAAATAAGAGTGATTATGAAATTTTTAAACTTTTGTCATTGTCATACCGCACTTGTTGCGGTATCTTTGGTCTTTACGCCCGAATTGTTCGGATTGTAGCTTATACCGAAAATCCTTTTTGATTATTGCTTCACTCGGACAAGTTGTTTGCTTCACTACGTTGTCGCAAACATTGTCCTCATTACTTCGGGTTGGGTTCGCTTACGCTCACACGGCACCCTACGCAAAATCAAACTACGCAAACGTCTTGAATGAATCTTCAGAGTTTTTCTTAACTACTGATTGAACAGATTCCATTTCAGTTTGAACAGCATTGTGTTCAGTATCAAGCTGTTTTAACTTCAATTCTAACTCTTTATCTTGAGCTTGAATAATTGATGTTTTAGCGTTGATGTTATTCATTTCTTGCTCATACAAGTAGTTTTGATATGTATATTCATTCATCGCATCGTTGTAAGCTTCATCATCTGTTACAGTTTTTGTTGTAACTGCAAAGTCTTGGGTATTACCTGTTGTTGGAGTGTAAGTAAAGCCTGTAAGACGGTTTTGCTTATCTCTTGTAACAATACAAGGTGTATAATATTCGCTCTTTGGAACTTCTCTTGTGCCAGCAGTGTAGTAGCTACATTTTTTATCAGATGCAGCAGTTGCGGCTCTTGCTTTTTCAAGTTCAGTTCCTTTAAAATATTGATAAATAGGTTTTTCATCTGTACCAACATTTGCAATATACATTTCACCAGAACCGTTACAAATATCGGTACTCTTATACGCATCTTCGTGAATTTTATTAGTTGCATCATTTTCATATTTGTACAAGCTGATAGTTTTACCTGATGATGTTGTAATTTGATATGTTTGGTATGTTTTAGTTGCTGTATATCTATCATCTGTAAAGTTTACTTTGTTAGATGCAACAGAAACTTGATTTGTTGTTGGGCAGACATTAAATGCATCTTCTGTTGTTACGTACGAATAAGCAACTGTGTATTTGTTATCAGTACCTTTAACCTTTGTTACTTGTGAGATAGTTGCTTCTTCATTGCTACCAGGAACAGTAAATGTATACTCAACCTTAGTATAATCATTAGTGTTTGGTGGAGTTGGAACAGAAAGGACCAACATTTGATTATATAAGTTTGCAGATTCATTAGACAACACTGTTCTTTGTTGGTTAATTTGTTGTCCTTGATATTCAATATTTGTTTTTCTTGCGGTAAGATTTAAAAATCTCGCCTGTGAAGCTGCCATGCCCATAATTTATGTCCTTTCGGTAAACTCTTTCTTTTTTTATTTAATGATATTTTTTAATTTATCAATAAATTTCTCCGTGGTTAATTAAATTGTCATTTGCTATGTTCTCAATACTTCGGTGTTTCGTGCTATGCACTCACTTCACCCTACTAAAAATCCGCTGTCTTGGATTATTCGGGTACGCATAGCCTTTGCATTTCGTTTTAAATTTTCGCTCCGCTCAAATTTGCACTCAATCAGGCTATCTGCTCTTACGGGTTTCGTTCGTTTTACTCACTTCACCCTACCGAAAATCCGCTATGCAAATGTCTTGAACGAATCTTCTGTATTTTTCTTACATACAGCTTTTACAGATTCCATTTCGGTTTGAACAGCGTTGTGTTCTGTATCAAGTTGTTTCAAGCGTAATTCTAATTCACGGTCTTGAGCTTGAACTACTGATGTTTTAGCGTTGATTTGGTTCATTTGTTGTTCATACAAGTAGTTTTGGTATGTGTATTCATTCATCGCATCGTTATACGCTGCATCATCAGTAATTGTTTTTGTTGTTACTGCAAATTCTTGCGAATCTCCGTCGGCAGGGGTATAAGTGAAACTTGAAACCCTGTTGTTCTTATCCCTAGTGATTAAGCAAGGAGAATAAGATTCAGTTTTTGGAACAGTTACGGTTCCAGCTGAGTAGTAACTTGCTTTGCCATTACCTGTTGTGCTCACTGCTTTATCTAAATCTGAGCCTTTATAATATTGATAATTTGGTTTTTCATCTGTACCAATGTTTGCCATGTACATATCACCGGTACCATTACAAAGATTATCATAAGCGTCTTTGTGTTGTGCATCTGCACTTGTAACTTCGCCGTATTTATATAGTTTTAGTACCTTGCCTGTAGCAGTCGTTATTTGGTAAGTTTGATAAGATTTTACATTTTTAGGGTCACGATTATCAGTAATGCTTACTTTTGTTGGATCAACAGTAGATTGGTTTGTTGTTGGACAAATATTAAATCCTTGTTCTTGCTCAACGTAAGAATATGTTACGGTATATTGGTTATCTGTTCCTTTAACTTTTGTAATTTGTGAAACGGTTGCTTCATTTTCACTGTTTGGAACCATAAACGTATATTCGACTTTTGTGTAGTCGTTAGTATTCGGTGGAACCGGTACAGATAAACTCAACATTTGGTTATACAAATTAGCAGACTCATTTGATAAGGCTGTTCTTTGTTGGTTAATTTGTTGACCTTCATATTCAATATTTGTTTTTCTTGCAGTTAGGTTTAAAAACCTAGCTTGCGATGCTGCCATGCCCATGATTTTGTCCTCACTATGTGGGTTATCTCTTTCGTCGGTTAATTTAATGATGAAATTCAAAAAAGCAACATAATATCCTCTGTTTGATGTAAACAATTGTAAATTGTGTTCTAAAAAGGCTCTATATAAGCACGTTTTAATGTGCATATTTTTATAAAAATAATGATTTTTGACTAGGTATTTGCAAATTTTTCTAAAAATTACATGTGAAAAATTTAAAAATACATGCCAAAAGATTGTTAAAAAGCATGCTAAAAACTTTATGTATTTGTAATTAAACTTTTTAAGTGATATATATTATATATATAAGAATATTGAAAGGAATTATTCATGGAAAAGAACAATGAAACTTTGCATGTCTTAAGACACTCGGCTTCACACATAATGGCTCAAGCCGTTCAATCTTTATTCCCACATGCCAAACTAGCAATCGGTCCTGCAACAGATACAGGCTTTTATTATGACTTTGACTTAGATGAACATACTTTTACGGAAGAAGATTTGACGAAAATTGAAGATAAAATGAAAGAAATCTTGAAACAAAATCTTACTTTTGAAAAATATGATGTTGAAGATGTTGATGCTAAAATCGCTGAATTTAAGGCTCAAGGCGAAATTTATAAAGCTGAATTGTTAGAAGAACATAGAAACGATCACCCAACACTATATTTAACAAAAGACAAAGACGGCAATGTGTTATTTAACGACCTTTGCGCAGGTCCTCATGTTCCGAATACAAGCTATATCAAAGGTAACGCTATTAAATTATTAAAAGTTGCAGGCGCTTATTGGAGAGGTAATGAAAAGAACAAAATGTTGCAACGTATTTATGCTACTGCTTTTTGGACAAAAGAAGACTTAGCTGATTACTTGCACATGCTTGAGGAAGCTGAAAAACGTGACCATAGAAAATTAGGTGCAAAACTTGATTTATTCTCTGTAAGAGAAGAAATCGGTGCTGGCTTAGTTTTATGGCACCCAAATTTATATACTGTAAGAGAAGAAATTGAAAATTATTGGAGAACAGAACACAGAAAACGTGGTTATGTAATTGTTCAAACTCCACAACTTGCAAAATCTAAATTGTGGGAACTTTCTGGACACATCGACCACTATAAAGAAAACATGTTCTTTATTCAAAAGGAAAATGAAGATGATGATCAATACATTGTAAAACCAATGAATTGTCCGTTCCACATTTTGATTTACCAATCACAAAGACACTCTTACCGTTCATTACCATTGAGAATGGCAGAATTAGGTACAGTTTACAGACGTGAAAAATCAGGAGCTTTGTCTGGCTTAACTCGTGTACAAGGCTTTACTCAAGACGATGCTCACATCTTCTGTACACCTGAACAATTAGTAGATGAAATCAACAATATTATTGACTTTGTTGCTGATACAATGGCTATCTTTAAAATGGGATTTGAAGTTGAATTATCAACAAGACCAGAAAGTTATGTAGGTAGCATTGAAAATTGGGATTTAGCAGAAGCTGGTTTAAAAGAAGCAATGGATAAACGTGGTATGAAATACGACATTAACGAAGGTGATGGCGCATTTTATGGTCCAAAAATTGACTTCAAGGTTAAAGATGCAATCGGTAGAACATGGCAATGTGCTACAATCCAATTAGACTTTAACTTACCTGAAAGATTTGATATTAAATATCAAGATAAAGACGGTCAATTGAAAACTCCTGTAATGTTACACCGTGTAATATTTGGTTCAATGGAGCGTTTTCACGGTATCTTAATTGAACACTTTGCAGGTGCATTCCCAACTTGGTTGGCTCCAACTCAAGTTGCAGTTGTTCCAATTTCAAACGAAAAACATGCAGACTTTGCAGAAAAAGTTTATAAAAAACTTAGAGAACAAGGTATTAGAGCTTACTTAGATGACCGTTCAGAAAGTATGAATTACAGAATTAGAGAAAACTTACAAGATAAGAAAGTTCCTTATGTTGCAGTAGTAGGCGACAAGGAAATTGAAGCTAATTCAGTTGCGGTACGTCAAAGAGGCGTTGGTCAAATTGGTACAAAGACTGTTGATGAATTTGTAGATATGATTTTGGACGAAATTAAGACTAGAAAATGCTAATTGAAGGTTCAATTTCATCAAAAAAAACTCAAATGTTGGTTGAAGAATATGCTCGATTATTGAATTCGGGCATTTCATCAGCCGACATTTTGGTATTAGTGAATAATTCAACCGCAAAAGAAAATTTTATAAACAAAACTTTTGAATTATTAAATATTGATTGTGTTGAAAAAATGCAAGTTTATTCATTTTTTGGACTTGTTTACAATACAGTAATGGACAATTGGGCGTTTTTAGAAAACAAACTTTCAAATGGTAATCCTGTTGTAATTCCTAATATGATTGGGTTAGAGATTTCTCAATTTATGTTAAAGGGTATTATTAAGGATATCAAATTTGAAGGTTATAACTCTAAAAAATCCTTGTTACAACAGCTTTTTAGACGTTATTCTTTGATTATACAAAACAATCTTAATGAAAAAGAGGTTGATTGGCGCTCAAATGAAGTGTTGAAGGAAGGTTTTTCAAATGATGCGAAAAATGCCTTAAAAACTTTAATGGCTAAAACGCTTAATTACAGAAGTTTTGATTACTTGAGACAAAGTTTGCTATTTAATTATATATATAAAAATACAGAGGTTTTTAAAAATATTAAATATCTGTTAATTGATGATGCTGACGAAATTACGCCGATATGTTTTGATTTTATCAGCTATTTGAAACCTCAATTACAAAATTGTTTAATAGCTTGTGACAGGCATGGTTCAAGTCGTTCTGGGTATTTGAGTGCAGATAAAAATATTTATTCAAAATTAACTGAACTTTTTGCAAATGAAATTGAAAAAATAGACACTCAATCACCTTTAGCAGAAGATGCTGATGAGCTTTATAGAAATGTAATTCAAAATGAAGTAAGCAGGTTAGAGCATTTTTCGTTTCTTTCACCATCAAAGCGTGCAACTATGATTGATTTAGCCGTTTTAAAAGTCGAAGACCTGTTAAGACAGGGTTACAAACCTTCTGATATTGTTATAATCTCGCCAATCATTGATGATATGCTTAGATTTTGTCTAAAAGAAAAAGTCCAAAATGCAAATTTACTTTTCTTGTCAGGTAGTGAAAAATTAGTGCAAAATCCGTATGTATTAGCATCTTTAACTATCTTAAAGTTGAACACAAATTTAAAAGATACTCTTAGTGAGTTTGATTTGAGAGTAATTTTATCAAATATTTTGGATATTCCAATAAGACACTGTCAGGTTATTTTAAGTCAATTTGAAAAGACTAAAAAACTCGTAGATTATGAGTTTAAGATAGAGGAATACAACGAAAAGTATACAAAATTTAGAAATTTAGTCGAAGAATTGAAAAATTCTAAAAAGACGATTTCTGAACAAGTTTTGTATATTTTTAATAATTTATTCAAATTTTATTCTGTAAACAAAAATACAATAAACAAATTTACGTTCTTTGTAAAAGAGTTACAAGACTTTGAGACTGTTTTTTCGCCTGATTTTATGGAGAACAAACTTGAAGATATAATTACTCAAATTGAGACCTCTGTAATTGCGGAAAATCCTTATAGCACTTTTGAAATAGATGAAAAGGATTTAGTAATTGCAACACCACAAAAGATTATTGATAATCAAATTCAAACAAAATTTCAATTGTGGTTGGATATTTCTTCAAGCGAATGGATTAAAAATGATATTGGTCCATTGTACAATTCGTGGGTATTTCAGGCTGATTGGTCAAAAGGTGATTATACAGTACAAGATGATGTAGAGCTTTCTAGGCAAAAAACAGCAAGAATTTTGCGTAAATTAACTCTTTGCGCAAGTCAATTTATATACACGTTTTCAAGCCTTTTTGACGGTACAGGAGCTGAAAATTTTGGCGGAATTGAACAATATTTTAGAAATGAAGAAATAAAAACATCAAATTCAAATTTTAAAATTATTCCACGAGAGGATCAAAAGCCAGTATTAGACTATAAACAGGGTCAAATGGCTATTTCCGCAGTTCCAGGAGCAGGAAAAACAACAATTTTGCTGGCATTAATTATAAAATTGTTGAACGACGGTATAAACCCAGAAAATATCTTTGTTTTAACGTACATGGAGTCTGCTGCACGTAATTTTAGAGAACGTATTAAAAACGTAAATCAAGAAAGTTCAAAATTGCCGAATATTAGTACAATTCACGGCTTGGCACTTAGAATTTTGAAGGATAATTCAAACTTTGAGCGCTTAGGTTTAGCTTCCGATTTTGAAATTTGTGATGATTCACAACGTACAACGATTATTCAAAGAGCTGCAAATCACCTAAAATTAAAGAAAAACGAGATTGAAGAATTTGACAGAGCTATTTCTATTATGAAACTTGGAAGCGGAGTAATTCCGAAATCTGTGACAGATGCGAAAGTTAAGAAATTTATTGAATTTTATAACCTTTACTCGCAAAGTTTAAAGGAGAATAGCTTGATTGACTATGACGATATGCTTTTGTCGTCAGTTCGCTTGCTTGAGGAAAACAAGGATATTTTAGAATATTATCAAGAGGTTTGCCAATTTATCATTGAGGACGAAGCTCAGGATTCATCTGCAATTCAGCAAAGATTAATTACGCTTTTAAGTGCAAAACATAAAAATTTAATTCGTTGCGGTGATATCAACCAAGCGATTACAACAACTTTTTCAAATGCTGATGTAGAGGGGTTTCGAAGGTTTATAAAAACAAGTCAAAGTGTTGAAATGAATTGCTCACAACGCTGTTGTCAAGAGGTTTGGAAACTTGCAAACAATCTTGTTGAATGGGCTGAAAATAGTCAAAATCATAAAAATTCTTTCTATAAAATCTTTATGAATCCTGTTGAAGGACGCAATCCAATAGCTGAAAATGCTGTAAAATCGCTAATTTTGGAAAATACATTTGCAGAAAAAAATTATATTTTAAAACAAATTAAAGAGATTCTTTCAAATAATCCAAAAGCTACTATTGGTATACTTTTGAGGAGTAATTACCAAGTAAGTTCTTGGTTATCCTTTATTAATGATGCAGGATTTAAGAGCATTTCTCGTTCAGAATGTTTAGAGCAAAAAAGCGTTTATAGAACGATTTTAGCCATTTTAAATATGATTTTGAAACCTTTTGATAACGAGGTTATTGCAACTTCTTATGAAATTTTGTCAGAAAATGGATTTTATAAAAGTCGTTTGAGTGTTGGTATAAGAGCTTATGAAATACCTTTTGTACTTGCAGATGTAGATGAAATGAATGTTGATTTGGCTCGTTTCTATTGGGATACAATTTATTGGCTAAACTTTTCTTCATTGCCGATTGAAGAACTGGCTATTAAAATAGGTTTATTCTATTACACTAGCGAGATTGAAAAATCTAATGTTTATTTAATTTCAACTTTAATTAAGAGACTTGCAACATCAAATAGAAACTTCGCAACTGTTTTGGAAAAATTATCAGCTCTTGCAAAACGTCCTAATTTGAGTGGTTTCAAATTCTTTTCAGAGGAAGATGAAGCCAGTAAAGAATTTTTAGAAGGTAAAATTCAAATTATGACTTATCATAAATCAAAAGGTGATGAATTTGATTATGTATTTTTGCCTGAATTTACAGAAAAATCTTTGCCTCTTGATTTTGAGCAAATGGAATTGAAGAAAAATGCTGATTTTATGGAACAAATTAGAGAATTTAATCCAAAATACAAGAAAAAAACTGAATTTGAATTAAAAAAAGTTCAAATTGCGGAAAATTTACGTTTGCTTTATGTTGCAATTACAAGAGCGAAGCGTCAATTGACCTTTACAGTATCAAAAGAGACAAAAAGTTTTGGTAAGGTTCAAAAACAAGCACCAAGTATTATTTTTGCCGAATTGTTGAAGGGAGGTAAAAGATGATAATTTCTCCTGCAATGCTAAAAATATTTGACGAATGTCCACAAAAATATAAATTTATGTATGTGGATAAAATTTCATTACCTCAAAACAAGTATTTCTTTGAAAAAGGCAAGAAAATTCACGCAATCGCAAGTTATTACATAAAAGGTTATAATGTTTCAAAATTAGAAAAAGCCTTAACAGAGAAAGAAAAACAAATTTGGAATTATTTGACATCAACAGAATATTTTAAATATGAACTGTTAAAAAGTGAATATCAGTTGAATATGCACTTGGGAGATTGCTGGATTGGCGGGCGTCTCGATGCGCTTGTTAAAAATGGCAATAACTATTATATTTTAGATTATAAAACAGGTGAAATTCCTCAAAATCCGGAATATGATTATCAAACAATGATTTATTTGTTGTGTGCAGATAAAAAAATAGGGGATTTTCAGTCCCTTTCTTTCGTTTATTTGGATTTGAAAAATAATACAGAATATAAAATTACATTTACTGAAGAACTTAAAAAAGAGTATATTCAAAGGCTTTCATCCACTTTAAACAGGCTAACTTCAGTTACTAATTACAAAAATAATAAGTTACAAAATGTTAAGTGTAATTGTGACTATTATAAAATTTGCTCAATAATGTGATATTATAATCGTAGTAGCATTTACCTCTAAAAAACATGTTAAAGAAATGTTACAAACATGCTAAAAGATAGCATTTTTCATGCTTTTGCGGACTTTTAGTATATGTGTAGGTACATAAGAATAATAGTATAGTGTAGAAAATGTCAAATTACGTAGCGTCATTAATATCGTTATATGAAAATGCAAAAGCCGCCAAAGGTGGTAATATTTTACGGCATGCTTCCGTAGTTGGTCATGCTTCAAAAGTTATTACAAAACTGGCTTCAGGACAAGCTGGTGAAGCTCCAGCAAAGTTATGTCAGGGAATTGTTGATACTTTTAACAAAGTGACCGAAGGTTCAAAAGTCGGAAGTGTCGTAAGAAAGGGTGTTAAACTATCCAGAAATACAGACCCAATTTCTGCAACTTGTGCGATGATTAGGGTTTGTAAATCTGATACTCCAGCAAGAGCCTTCTTAGAAGAAGCTGCAGATATTATGGGTATGTTTATTGTCGAAGGTTCAATGATTAAATATGCCAAAGATATTGCAAACATTAAAGGTATAAAAACCTTAAATGACGGAATGGTAAACTTTTGCAAAGGTAAAAAAGGCTTGAGTGTTGTTCCAGCCGTTGCTTATGGTGTGTTATTCACCGTAGGTTCAATGGTCGGTTCAAATGCATTTAGAAAAGCCGGAACTTGGGTTGCTGATAAATTAGGCTTACCAAAATCTCAACAAGAACCAGATAATCACAAAACAGCCGACGGAAAAACAAAATACTATTTCGGCTAGGGAATAAATAAAAACAATGTCATCAAATTATATCTCAGAATCAATATCATTAGTAAGAAACCTTAAGAAAGCCACAAAAGGTGACAAGTTTGCTATGGTTAATGCCGTAGGGAACGTAATGAAGGTTACTGAAAAACTTGCTAGAATTGACAACTCTTGGGGGAAAGCCGCAAGAGGTGCATTAGATACATATTCAAATACTGTTGCAACAAACAAAGTTGCAGGTTCTGCTGATAAATTCATTCAAGTTGCTAAAATGAGTGATGAAATCGGTATTGTAAAATCAGGAGTTCAAGTTTTAACCTGTTCTTCTCCAATCAGAAAAACAGTTGAAGAAACTTTGGGCTGGGGAACAAAATTTGCTTCAAAACACCTTATGTTACACATAGTTCCTGATATGATTAAAAATACAAAATCTTTGAATAGTGTAGCTAAATCGGTTGGCGATTTTTCAAAAAATACAAAGAATATGGGACAATTCCCTGCCGTAATTTCAGGTATAGCTTATTCTGTCGTAACAGTAAACGCACCTAAGTATGCAAGGAAAATAGGCGGTTGGATTTGTGATAAGTTAGGCGTAAAACAATACGATGACCCAAAAAAGAAATTTTAATATAAAAAGGATATCGTAAAAGCGGTATCCTTTTTTATAGCATTTAACTTTTTCTAGCCTTTGATTTATAATACTGTCAAGGATAGTTTTACAAATCATGAAAAATTTAAAGTTAATTATAACAATATTTGTCATGCTTATTTTTATTCAGCCAGCTCATGCAATAAAAATAGGCTTAATTACAGGTGTTGAATCAGTCAGATTGGGTGCTTCGACTTATGCAAATATAATTAATTCAAGAACTAACCATAAAATATATACTCTTGACCCAATGAGAAATTATGAGTTTAAAGCGTATGGAACAAAAGTTATAATAAAAATTGCAGGTAAATATTATAACTTAGATTCGGACGAGGTTGCAATTAGACCAACAAATGGAGGCTTTGTTAGCGCTAAAAATAAGTGGTATCGTGGAATTTTTATTGTTAAAAATATAAACGGTTCATTAGTTTTAATAAATAAAGTAGATATAGAATCCTATTTAAGAGGGGTTGTTCCGTCAGAGATGCCTTCTAGTTGGGATTATGAAGCATTAAAAGCACAAGCAATTGCCGCAAGAAGCTATGCTTTAGCAAATTTAGGCAAACGAGCAAGATGGGGATATGATTTAAAAGATACGCCAGAAGATCAAGCGTATAATGGCGCTAGTGCTGAAAAGGATAGTACAGATAAGGCTGTTGCAGACTCTTATGGTATTGTTTTAATTTATGATTTAAAGATTATTCCCGCATATTATTCTGCTTCTGCAGGAGGTCAATCAAAGACTTGGGAAAGAGATTTACCTTATATTCGTTCAGTTCCATCTTATGATAGCAATGTCAAAAAGAATGGTCATGGTGTAGGCATGTCACAACATGGTGCAAATAATCTTGCAAAACAAGGTTATAATGCATATCAAATATTACAATATTTTTACAAAAATATAAGATTTGCCAGAATTAATCAAAGTTATTATCAGTAGTCGAAAGCGTTGGGGCGCAAACCTATCCGCCCATGATTTAGTTGTGATGCGCACTTGCATATTAAAAAAATGTTAAGATTTTGCTGAAATGCTTGTCTAAATTGAATGTTAGTGTATAATAAATCTATAAAAAGCATAACTATTGGGAGCAAGGACAGTTTTCCTAGGAGTTAGTGTAGTAGGAGCTACTGTTTCTTAGTTGTGCAAAAAAATGTTTACAGTATAGGAAAGGGGTTCAAAATGAACAAAGAAGAATTAGTAAAAGAAGTTGCTAAAAAAGCAAAAGTTTCACAAAAAGCAGCAGCAGACGTTATTTCTGCAACATTAGAAACAGTTGAAAAAACAGTTGCTAAAGGTAAAAGAGTTACTTTAGTTGGTTTCGGTACTTTCGAACCACGCAAACGTGCAGCTAGAATGGGTAGAAACCCTCAAACTGGTAAAGAAATTAAAATTGCTGCTAAAACTGTTCCAGCTTTCTCAGCAGGTAAAAAATTCAAAGAATTAGTAAAATAGTTCTAGAATTAAATAAATGTAGGGCGCAAGCAGAGCTTGCGCCTTTTTGTTAAAAAATCTTTTTATGAGTAGATATAGAGAGGCTCAGTTGATTTTATCAACTGAGCCTCTAAATTTTTCAAATAATTTTTTCCCTATAATTAATCTCTATTACCTATTCTTCTTCTTCATCTTCATCTTCAGATAGTTTCACTGGGTCTGCTATTTGGATACCCATAGAGCGTAATGCTGTCCTAGCTTTTGGTGCAAGCGCTGTATCTGCGAAATTTTCCAGAATTGTTTGGAAGCAATCAACTGCCTCTTGATTCATATCTCTCATCTTATATAAATAGCCAGCCTTATAGTATAGCGGTGCTAAACTCGGATCAGATAACACAAGCATTTGGTTATCAAGTTTTATTTTTACTTCAATAAGTTTTTGATTGTCTTCTGGTGACAACAATGCATGCGCATAAACTTTTTTAGTTAAATTATCAATAGTTTGTGACATTTCATCAGTTACTTCTGGAGCTAATTTTTTAGCTTTTTTTGCTGCGTAAGCGTCCATTGCAAATGCTGAAACTGCTAAAAATGCTACTAAAGTTAATACAATTAATTTTTTCATTACCCGTCCCCTACGTTTGTGTATATATCATACAAAAAAACTTGCAATTTGACCTCAATTAAATGTATGATATATTCTATGAAAATCATTCAAAAATTGTATCAAATGTTTATACTTGGTTGTCAAGGAAATAACCTTAAAAGTGCCTTAGAAAAAGGACTTGGGGGTGTTATCTTTTTTAAAGACGATATAATATCTTTAGAGGATTTTAAAAGATTAACTGCAAAATTGGCATGCCAATCTGAAATTGTTCCATTTCTTTCTATTGACCAAGAAGGTGGAAGAGTTGAAAGAACTGAAAATATATGGGGTGGCAAAAGATATTTAAGCCCAAAATTTGCCTATGAAAAAGGCGAAGAATTTTTGAAGGTTCAAACGCAAATGATTGCTGATGAATTAAAAGATTATGGAATAAACTTAAATTTTGCGCCTTGTTGCGATACAAATACAAATCCTAAAAATCCAATTATTGGTGAACGAGCATTTTCTAGTGATCCCGATGAGGTTATTAAAGGTGCAGAAATTGTTTTAGGTATTTATGAAGAAAATGGAATTATTCCTTGTATAAAGCACTATCCTGGACATGGAGATGCTGATTGTGACAGTCATTTGACATTACCAACTATAAATTTGTCATTAGATGAAATGGAAAAAACTCACATAAAACCTTTTAAACATCTTGTAAAACGTGGTGTTGATATGGTTATGGTAGCTCATTTGCATTGTACTTGCTTTAATGAAGATGTTTTACCAACTTCGTTAAGTAAAAATGCGATTGATTATTTAAGACAAGATTATGACGGTGTAATTTGCTCTGATGATATGGTTATGCAAGCGTTAGAGGATTTTGACAATCCTTGTGAACGAGCAATACGAGCAGGTGTAAATTTATTTTTATATCGTTATTCTGATGACAAGACAATTCAAGTTATTGAAGATATTGCTAAAAAGGCAGAAAACGATAAAACCCTTCAAAGATGTATTGAAGAGTCTTATGCAAAAATTATAAAACTAAAACAAAAATACGGATTAGTAAGTATTTAACATACCTTCGTAAATTAATTTTGAGGCTTGTTGAATGAATTGTTTGCCTAAAGGTGAGTTGTAAGGGCGTTTTGCCATAATTACAACGATGTATTTTTTGCCGTTTGGCATATAAACAATACCTGCATCGCCAAGCATAGTGCCGATATCACCTGTTTTATGTAAGAAGGTTGCGCCTTTGCCTAAACCTTGAGGAATTAATCTATCATTTTTTACATGGCTCATGTAATCAACGATATATTCTCTTGAATTTATGCTCAAGAAATTTGGATTATCTAAATTGAATAGCATTGTAGCCATATCATTTGTAGTTGTAAAATTTGTTCCTGTTAAATCTGGAAGCCAAGTTTGTACGTGAGTGTTTGGAATCCCCCAACTTCTGATAGCTGTGTTTACTGCTGTCATAGAGCCAAGTTTTGACATTAACATATTTGTAGCAGAATTATCAGAATCTTCAATCATAGTTTTTGCAAGTTTGTCGATTGTGTAATTTTTTCCGCTTGCAGCGTATTGAAGATTGCCAGAACCAGATGCTTTATAATAATTTGTTAAAGTCATTTCATCATAAATTGATAAACCATTTGCTTCAATTGTTTTGAATAAATTGATTAATACAGGAACTTTGATAATGCTTGCTGCAGGATAGATTTCTGAACCGTTTATATCAACGTATTTTCCTGTATTAAAATCCCATACTGTAATAGCAGGTTGGATTGTCGGATATTTTTTCATTAATTCTTTCAATCCATCTTCAAGAATAGTAAGTCTATCTGTTTTGTATAAATCAGTCATTAAAGGTTTTTTAGTTGCAACACCAGCTAAAGCGTGTCGACCTTCAAAGATTGTATTGTGCAAATATTTGCTTGTTGGAAACATTAAATTGTAATAATTAGTTTTAATGTTTGAATAGTTTTGTTTTCCAGTTATTAATGGCAAAGATATTCTATGGAATGCGAATGGCAATACATAGTAACCGATTAAAAACATAAATGATAAAGAAATTAAAGATGCTAAAAGATTCTTTTTCTTTTTATTAGGTTTTCTTGCATCTTGAATACGTTTTCTAGGTGTTTGATGATGTATTGGGTTTTGAACAGGTTTAAATCTGCGTTCTGGTACATCAACATAGGAATAAGTTTGTGGATAACCGTAACTTCTTCTATAACTTTCTTGAACTGCCCTTTGTGGCATTTTCCATATCCCCCATTAGTATAATATTTATAATATATATAAATATTACACTTGTAAAGCAAATTTGAAAATCATCTATTTAATGTATTTTTATTTTTAGCAAAAAACACCTTGAAAAACATGAATAGCATGCTTTTTGGGAATCTTTTTAAATGTAAAATCTATTAATATTTAATAAATAAAATGTTGCAATTCTGTTACACATTCACGCTATTTATGTATTGCATATATTTGTTTACATAAATTTTATTAGAAATTGCTAAAAGTTCAGAACGGAAAAGCTCTGAAAAATCTGTATCTATTGAAGCACTGCTTGGTGCAGAAAAATCACGAGATACAAAAGCGGCGTGCAATGCTTTTTCAAATTCTACACAGAAAAAATTATAAGCTACTTCTAGTGGATAAATTTTAAGGGCAAGTTTTACTAATGTATCAATGTTTGAAATGCTGAAAACTTGTTTAAGAACACCAACTACGTACAAGAAAATTATTTGATTTCTTGAATATTTTTTGTTTTTAGGTGGTGCAATAATTTTTTGTTTTACGTAATTGTTAACCATAGTTGATGTGATTAACTTTTCGTCTTGAGAAGTTGCAAAAGGGTTTAAATTTGAATGTAAAATTTCTATCACTTGCTCCATATATAACCCAATATCAGGAAATTCCTCATATCTAGGGCAATGATACTTAACCATATCTTTTGAAAATTTTGATTCTACGAATGTAGCCATACCAACCTCCAAACATATTATACTAGATAAAAAGATTTTCGCAAGGTGTGATTTAGTATTGAAAACTATTTCTTGACACTAGTCTATATACAATATAAAATGGTGAAACGGGGGGTATGTATGTCAATTATATTAACAGATAACGAACTAATAAGAGAGGACTTAAAGGGTATTCACAGTATTACAGAGCATTTAGAAAAATCAATTGAAGAGCATAAAGATTTAGTTGCTGTAACTGATGCATATAATGAATTGGAAATGACTTATCAAGATGTTCAAAACTTGATTACACAAACAGCTGGTGGGTTACAACATTTAGGTATAAATAAAGGTGATTTTGTTTGCTTGTTTACAGAAAATAACGGCTATTTTATGAGTATGGCTCAAGCAATTATAAAAACAGGTGCAATTGATGTTTTAAGAGGTTCTAATGCTCCAATTGAAGAACTTGATTACATTATGGGTCACTCAGAACCTAAGGGCGTTATTATTTACGATATGAAACTTTTGAATAAGTTAAAAGATAGTTTAAACGCAAGGCAATTGAACTTTATTATTGTTTTAAATAAAAAAGATTTTTCAAAAGAAGGTTTAAATGCTCCTGTTTATACACTTGACGAAATTATAGAAATGGGTAGAGAAAACCCATTTACTCCTGTCGAAATTAATCTTGCAGATTCTGCTACAATGCTTTATACATCAGGTACAACAGGAAATCCAAAAGGTGTATTGCTTACTCATAGCAACATTGTTTCGCAAATGGAAGGTACAGAGGCTGGTTTTAGAGCTAAAGCTGGTGAAAATACCCTGCAAATATTGCCTTGTTGGCACGCTTATGAAAATTTAGCACAATTTTATTACTACACAAAAGGTTGTCATTTGCATTTTACAAACATTAGTAATTTGAAAAATGATTTGTTGAGATATAAAATTGATACAATGATGTCAGTTCCAAGAATTTGGGAAGCGTTTAGACTTGGAATTTACCAAAAATTGAAACAAAATTCTAAACTAGGATATTTCTTGTTTGACTTTGCTGTACAAAATAGTATTAATTATAAAATTCACAAAATGTATAGCGAAAGAAGACTTACAAATAAGAAAACAAGCTATAAATTACCGTCAAATATTTATCATAAAATTGCAAGAGCCTTCTTGAAACCGTTGCACGTATTAGCAACAAAAACAATTTATAAAAAGGTAAAAGAAGCCGCTGGATTGGATAGAATTAGATTATCAATCTCTGGTGGTGGCGCATTATCATTGAAGGACGAATTGTTCTACGATGCAATCGGTGTAAACTTAAGAATTGGTTATGGTTTAACAGAAACCTCTCCTGTATTAACCTTGCGTGGTATTCAATATCCAAACTATTTGGGTTGTGTTGGTAAACCTTATGCGCACACAAAAATTAAAATTGTTGATCCTCAAACAATGAAGAAGGTTCATCTTTATACAAAAGGGCTTGTACTTGCAAAAGGACCACAGGTTATGAATGGATATTATAAAGATGAAGAAGCTACAAAGAAAGTGTTTACAGAAGATGGCTGGTTTATTACAGGTGATTTAGGGTGGTTAACTCGTAATAATAACCTTGTTTTAGTAGGTCGTCAAAAAGAAACAATTGTACTTTCGAGTGGTGAAAATGTTGAGCCTATTCCAATTGAAGAGGCAATTTTAGAAAGTCCATATATTGATCAAATCGTTTTGGTCGGTCAAGATGAAGCAAGCGTAGGCGCATTGATTGTACCTTCAAAAATGGCATTAGATAAATGCGGAATTTTGGCAAAAGAATTGAAATCTGGTAAAACTTTATCAATTAAAAATCCAAATCTGCGTGAGTTAATGAAAAAAGAAATTCAAACATATATCAAAAATAAAACAGGTTTGAAACCTTTTGAAAAAGTTAAAGAATTTGAAGTTTTAAAAGACGGTTTTAGTATGGATAACGGACTTTTAAGCCAAACCGCAAAAGTAAAACGTAATGTTATTTTTGAAAAATATCAAGATATAATCAATAAGATGTTTAAAAAATAACATTACGTTTTAAGATCGGAAGAGCGTCGTGTAGGGAAA
>OGMF01000560.1_pt1 | contig 41121 bp, 42 predicted proteins | sample 1572921 | NCBI WGS metagenome assembly OGMF01 (sample SAMEA2581919, study PRJEB24529) | metagenome | biome: Human gut stool | place: China | collected 2011 | reverse complement strand
CTATTCACACGTTTCGTTGATCAACGATGCAAAGGTGAGGATTAAAAACTATGTAACCAAAGAAAAAAGGTGTTTGGGAGTAGTTTTTCTGAGAAAAGTGATAAAGTATTAATTATAAGATAATTGATGCAGAACAAAGAATCTCTTCATGAAACAGATATAAATAAGATACCTTATTTAATCACGTTTAAAAATATCTCTCGTATAGACTTTGTCAGCCACATCATCCAAACATGCATCATAGCGGTTGGCAATAATGGCCTGCGAGATACGTTTAAATTCCTCCAAGTCATTCACGATAAGCGAGCCGAAGAAAGTACTGCCATCTTCCAATGTAGGTTCATAAATCACCAGTTTGGCACCTTTAGCCTTGATACGTTTCATTACCCCTTGAATGGAACTTTGGCGGAAATTATCCGAGTTTGACTTCATGGTCAACCGGAATACACCAATAGTTACCTCCTTTTCTTTCTCCGCATCATATACACTGTTACTTCCGTATGCACCGGCAATGTGCAGCACCCTATCGGCTATAAAGTCCTTACGCGTACGGTTACTCTCCACAATCGCCGACATCATATTCTGAGGCACATCGTCATAGTTGGCAAGCAACTGTTTGGTATCCTTGGGAAGACAATACCCACCATAACCGAAAGAGGGATTATTATAATGTGTACCGATACGGGGATCCAGACCTACACCATTGATTATGGCTTGCGCATCCAGCCCCTTCATCTCGGCATATGTATCCAGTTCATTGAAATACGACACACGCAGTGCCAGATAAGTGTTTGCAAAGAGCTTCACTGCCTCTGCCTCTTTCATGCCCATGAAGAGCGTGTCGATGTTCTCTTTCAATGCACCCTCATGCAGCAGCCGGGCAAATATACGTGCAAGTTCTTCTGCTTCAGGATTTCCGATGGCACGAACTGCCGCATTCTCTTCCGCTGACACCCGGCCTTCCAAATCAATCATCTTCGGATAACCAACGATAATACGCGAAGGATACAAGTTATCATAAAGTGCTTTGCTCTCCCTTAGAAATTCCGGAGAGAAAAGTAGGTTAAATTTCTTTCCTTTCAATTCCGGCTTATACTGGAACATTGGGGCATACTTCACGTAAAGCGAACGGCAATACCCTACGGGAATGGTTGATTTAATCACCATCGCGGCATCCGGATTCACCTCAAGAACAAGGTCTATCACATCTTCTATATGGTGCGTATCGAAAAAGTTTTTCTGAGGATCATAATTGGTAGGTGCCGCTATTACCACAAAGTCGGCCTCTTTGTAGGCAGACCTGCCATCCAGCGTAGCTGTCAGATTGAGTTCCTTTTCCGAAAGGTACTTCTCGATATATTCATCTTGAATAGGCGACTTCTTATTATTAATCAGTTCCACTTTTTCAGGTACCACATCCACAGCAGTCACTTTATGATGTTGTGCCAGCAGTGTCGCAATAGACAGTCCTACATATCCGGTACCGGCTACAGCTATTCGCAGTTTCTCAAAATCTTTCATGTCAATTCAATTGGGTTATCATAAAATCAATAATGGATTATTCCATATAAAAGTCCTTATACCATCCGGCAAACTTTCTGAGGCCTTCCCGAAGCGGAGTACTTGGTTTGAAACCGAAATCCCGTTCCAAAGCAGAGGTATCCGCATAAGTCACCGGCACATCACCCGGTTGCATCGGTACTAATTCCTTATGCGCCTCGAAGTCATAGTCTGCAGGCAATACACCTGCCCTTATCAGTTCCTCCTGCAATATTCGGACAAAATCCAGAAGGTTTTCAGGATGATTATTGCCTATATTATAAACTTTATAAGGCGGTACAGGCAAACCGTCTTCACCCACCCTACGTTCAGGAGCTTTTGCCATCACACGCATCACGCCTTCCACAATGTCATCCACATATGTAAAGTCACGCTTGCAATTCCCGTAGTTAAATATCTTAATTCTCTCACCTCTGAGCAACTTATCGGTAAAGCCAAAATAGGCCATATCCGGACGTCCGGCGGGACCATATACCGTAAAGAAACGGAGACCTGTGGACGGAATGTCATAAAGTTTAGAGTAAGCATGTGCCATCAGTTCATTACTTTTTTTTGTAGCAGCATAGAGGCTCACCGGATTATCCACCTTGTCGTCAGTAGAGTAAGGCACCTTTTTGTTCGAGCCATACACGCTCGACGAAGAAGCATAGACCAAGTGTTTCACCCCCTCCCTGCCCTCATCATACGAATGGCGGCAGGCTTCCAATATATTATAAAAGCCAATCAGATTGCTTTCGATATAGGCACCCGGATTCGTGATGCTATAACGCACCCCCGCCTGTGCTGCCAAATTCACAACAATTTGCGGCTGATACTCATCAAACAACTTGTCGACAAGTGCTTTGTCGGCTATGTTTCCTTTGACAAAGACAAATCTGTTTCCAAACTTCGTCAATTGCTCCAACCGCCATTGCTTGATGTTCACATCATAATAGGTATTCAAATTGTCCAAACCCACTACAAGGGTATCGAGCTGTTCCTCCAGCAGGCGCATACAGAGATTGTTGCCGATAAAACCGGCAGCTCCAGTTACTAATACGTTCATGGTTATGATTGATGGATTAATGCGCTTTGCGCAACTACACTTAGAGAATGGCTTCCTTTATCTTTTCAACGATGTATTTCACATCTTCATCTGTCACCCACGGACCTGCTGGCAAACAAAAACCTACCTTAAAGATTTCCTCCTCCACTCCGTTGGTGTAAACCACTGCATCTGCATATACAGGCTGCTTGTGCATGGGCTTCCACACCGGACGGGTTTCAATCCGGTTTGCCGCCATAAACACACGCAATGCCTCCACGTTGTCATTGGGCTGACAGTCTGTCGTGGCACTCTCCACAGCTTTTATCACACCTGCAGCACCGCCTACGGCTGTTTTTATCACCTCTTTATAGGCATTCTCCTGACCTTGTACCCTCACATTGGCATCCAGCGTAGCCGTACAGAGCCAGTAATTAGAGTCATAACGCGAATCGGCAGGTTGCCGATGGATATGCACGCCCCTCACCTCTTTCAACAGTTCCTCATAAAGAGCCTGCACATGCTTGTGATGGTCGATATGTTCCTGTACCACCGTCATCTGTCCGCGACCGATACCTGCACAAATATTACTCATACGATAGTTGTAGCCAATGGCCGTATGCTGATAGTAAGGATAAGCATCACGCGCCTGCGTGGCATACCACATGACGGTATTCTTGTCCTCCACGTTCCGGCAAATCAAGGCGCCACCACCCGAAGTCGTAATCATCTTGTTCCCGTTGAAACTCAACACACCGAACTTACCGAAAGTGCCCAATATCCGTCCGTCAAACTTAGAGCCAAAGCCCTCGGCAGCATCCTCCACTACCGGAATATCGTAACGGTCGGCAATTTCCATAATCCGTTTGCAATCGTAAGGCATACCGTAGAGAGCCACCGGAACAATCGCCTTTGGCTTCTTTCCTATCTTGGCGATACGGTCTTTTATCGCCTCCTCCAGCAGCACAGGGTCCATATTCCAAGTTTCCGGCTCAGAACCCACAAACACAGGCTTGGCACCCAAATAAGTGATAGGATGCGAAGAGGCACAGAAAGTAAAGCTCTGTACCAGCACTTCATCTCCCGGACCGACACCGCAAGCTATCAATGCCAAATGTACTGCTGCCGTACCCGCACTCAGTGCCACCACTTCATGTGTGCCGCCCGTAAACTGTTTCAAATCCTCCTCAAAAGCATTTACATTAGGTCCCAAAGGTACTACCCAATTGGTATCAAATGCCTCCTTCACATATTTCTGTTCCAATCCGGCTTTGCTCATGTGGGCGAGGCAGAGATAAATTTGCTTGTCCATAATATATATATATGATTTACAAAACTATATTCTTGATTACTTTACATCGGTTTCCTACCGCTAAAACCCCATCCGGAATATCCTTTGTGACAACTGAACCAGCACCTACAATACTCCATTTCCCAATCTTTACTCCAGGAATGACTACACTACCGGCACCAATCCATGTCCCCTCACCCACTTGTACATTACCGCAAAGTGTACAATGAGGAGAAATATGTACATAATCCCCAAGCCTACATTCATGATCTACCGAAGCACCTGTATTAATGATACAATGACTCCCAATACGACAATCTGACTGAACGATAGCCCCCTGCATTACAACAGTACCTTCTTTTATCACAGCCTTTTCCGAAATAATTGCCGAAGGATGAAAACCCCGGCCATATTCCACTTGTAGCTTTTCTGCTATCTTTCTACGAACACCATTATTCCCGATACTGATTATCAACGGACCACAGACTTCCGACGAACGTAATACGGGATAGTCAAAAAGAGTATGGATTTTTTCATTATCATCAAACAATGCTTCAATCGGTTCATTATTCGCACGCAATATATCAATGATCACTTTGGCATGACCACTGGCACCATATAAATACATTTTCCAATATTAATTATTTCCAGTAAAAGCCTCCATCGTAACCGAAGTTTCCGAACTAATACCTTCGCGTACAAAGACCTTCTTTATTGTCATAAAAATGATTTTCAAATCAAGTAAAAAAGAGCAATGATCCACGTACCACACATCTAGTTCAAACTTCCGTGTCCAACTGATGGCATTGCGACCGTTCACTTGTGCCCAGCCCGTAATCCCCGGACGGACTTCATGACGACGCGCCTGTTCCTTGCTGTATAACGGCAGATATTGGGGAAGCAAAGGACGAGGGCCTATCAGGGCCATATCCCCTTTCAATACATTTATCAGTTGGGGAAGTTCATCTATCGAAGTGGAACGTACAAAGCGTCCTACTTTAGTCAAACGCTGAGCATCCGGAAGCAGATTTCCATCCACATCCCGCTCATCCGTCATAGTCTTAAACTTGATTACTTTGAATATCTTTCCGTTCTTTCCCGGACGTTCCTGCATGAAAAATACGCCTGCACCTTTGTTGGCAAAGTACAGCCAAAGTGTAATGATAAGTAAAGGAGCAAACAATACGCCTAAAGCGATAAAGATTACACAAAAGTCTGTAACTCGTTTAAAAAGTTTTTTGTACATAAGCTATTACAACTAGCTACCAATACTATCTATAGCTTCTAAATAAGCCTTTACTATAATATTTCTATCAAATTGTTTTTCAACTTTTTTTCTTGCTGCTATGCCCATGTTTTTCTTCTCTTCAAAAGACAAATCAAGAAACTTACGGACTTTACCTATAAGATCTTCGGAATTCTGTTGTTCAACAATAAACCCATTAACTCCATCATCTACAATTTCTTTGCAACCACTACGATTGGTCGTGATGACAGGTCTTCCACTCGCACAACTTTCCAAAAGAACATTCGACATACCTTCAGGATAATAAGTAGGATGAACGATACAATGCACGTTTGCAATAAAAGGACGGACATCAGAAGTCATCCCATGATAAATTATTGTCTTATTATTATTCAACTTTTTCAATTTCTCCTGATATGCATCCTCACAATAACCCAAAATATGAAATTCCGTATTAGGATACTCTTCACGAATAGCAATCGCAGTATCAAGGTATTGTTCTATCCCTTTCTGTTTCATTATACGACTAATAAAAATAAATTTCACCGTGTCATCATTTGGATAATCCATCAATTGAAAACGGATTAAATTTACACCCGATCCTGGGATTATAGAACCACAATCAGGAGTCAGATTGTGCATTTCACAAAATCTTTTATTTTCCTCATTTTGGAAAAAGATTCTTCTTGATTTTCTCAAACCAATCTTATAAAGCAAAAATACAATCTTCTGAATTCTTGATGTTTTTTCAACAGCAGTTCCAAGTCCAGTAATATTCACAATTTGAGGTATACCATATAATCTGCAAACCATCCCTCCATAAACATTGGGCTTGATTGTATAGGACAAAACCACATCTGGTTTTTCTTTCCTTATAAGATTTACATAATGGCATATCAACATAAAATCTTTTACAGGATTAGTACTTCTACGGTCTATTTCAGTCGTCACACATTTTGCTCCTATAGCTTCCAACTCATTCATTCTTTTATCAAAAGGCGCAGAAATAGTTATGAAATGCCCCTGTTCAATAATAGCTTTTACTACTTCAAAGCGAAAACTAATCAACCCTGCCACATTATTAGCTAACAATAATATCTTCATCTTAATCCCTATATTTTACAATTCTTGCAGGATTTCCCACAACTATAGCATTTGCGGGCACATCTTTCACAACAACGGCTCCTGCACCTATAATTACATTATCTCCTACACAAACATCACCAATAATCATTGAATGAGCCCCCATTGACACATTGTTGCCTATTATAGGTCTTCCCCCTCCCTTTTTACCAAGAGTCACACAATGAATACAACTAAAATTATCACCTATTGACTCCGCGTTAAGTACAGTAGAATAAGGATGTGCTATCAATATATTTTCACCAATCTGAGTAGAATACGGCACAATAAACGTTTTGCATCCAGGTCGATACCAACTTATTAACAGAGCTGTTACAGGGCCAATACGATAATAAAAAAGTGAACGGTAATATTCATTATTGTGCAAAAAATAGAGCACCGCTATACGACCACTAATCCGAATATTCAAACGTGAAGCCATACGATTAGCATCTCCAACCGTTTTTCTACCCCCACCATTAAAAAATGTCAACAAAATATGTATTAGGTAAATGGGTGAAAACATCAACGCTCCCAAAAGACAAATACAATCACGAATTCTTCGTTTATTCATAAGACTTTATTTAATCCTTAACATTCGAGTTGTACAATTAACAATTACCATCACTATAGGAGATGAAAAACATATCCGAATTCTATCAATAATTACACCAACAACGCATATTGTAAGTGCTATACCAATCTTTATCAAGATTGATAAAGTCAAACAATGGTTGAATGTCAGATTTATCCATTTTCCGATATCCAAAACATAATCAAATACTACAGGATGAACATGAATAAGGTATATCGCCAGCGTACTACCCGCAACAGAATTTATTAATTTACTCTGTAAGTTTATTTTTAGGAACGAAGTTAATAGACATAATGACATCATTATCACCAATATATCATTATATCTTTTAGCAGGCCTAAATGGATGATTGGCCATCAAACTTACCACATAATCAATAACAAATACTAAAAGACAGCAGCATAAATATATAAATAGTGGATGTTTAATTTGAATACTATATTTTGCAATATATCTTCCAATCACGTATAGTGTAACGAAATTGAAAAAAGAGAACCCATCAGCCCCTATAAAAATATTAGTGAATAAAAAAGAAGAAAAACTATTAAGGAAAAACAGTCCACAAATTACATACAAAAGATGCCTTTTGTCCAATGCATCAATACCCTGATTTATTAGTGGAGCAACAAAATAGAGTGCCATATAACTTGATATAAACCACCAAATGCCACTTGATACGGGCACACAATAGCGTAAATCTGAAATAGTCAATGTATGAATACCAACTACCGAAGCAATTATTGTCACTCCTAACGAATAAAATAAAATCTGAAATAATAATTGCACAAACGATTTAAGTTTAAACCTAATACTGAAGTAACCTGATATCAAAACAAACAAATCTACTCCCACTCCTGCACAAGTTAAAGAAGATAATACTGAATCCACAAGAAAAATAGAATTACTCGACAAAGTCCCCTCTATCAGATTTGTATCAAGCGTTTGAAACGAACCTTTCAATATATGACTTAATACAATAAAAAACATTGCAATAAGCCGTAAAACTTCAATATTACTATTCCGCATAATCTACAATAATCGCATTATATAGTTGAAAAGTTTCCTCCGCATTCTTCCTCCATGAGAATCGCCGAAGATTAGGCAATAGTTTTGACTTCAATTCTGTTTGATAAGCATTATCGGTTAAACATCTAATTATAGTTTGAGCCATATCATCTATATTATATGGATTAAAGTACGCCACGCTATCACCACAAACTTCAGGTATAGAAGATATACTGCTGACAGCAGAGATTATGCCATTTGATGCTGCTTCTAACGGTGGAAATCCAAACCCTTCATAAATAGAAGGAAACACAAATAAAGACGCATTGGCGTACAACCATGCTAGCATTTCACTTGAAACAAATTCAAGATAATGCACATCTGGTATTTTATTCATTATACGCACTATTTCAGCATAATCTAAATTCTTCTTTCCCACAATAACTAACTGTGCATCTGGAACATTCCTTTTTACCTTATTAAAAGCAATAATAAGGCTTTTATAGTTTTTTCTAGGTTCAATATGTCCAACACTCAAAATCAACTGTTTACCTGCCATTTTTTTGGCAATTCTGATTTCATTTATATCTACAAGCTTCTTACCTTCAAAAGAAAAATCTGATTCATTAATAGCTTCGTGAATAGTTGTTATTTTAGATGCAGATATATCATAAGCTGCAATCAATTCTGATTTTGTAAAATCTGATATAGTTATGATATGCGAAGCTCTTTTTATTGATTGTGGAACCTTATATTTTAAGAAACAATATCTCAAAAATCCATAAGTTTTAGGGAATCGATAGAAACGGAGATCATGCACAGTAATAATCACTTTGGCATTTTTCATCCTTGGGGAGTGAAAGAACGGAGAATGAAAAATATCAAAATTCTCCTTCTTTTCTTCTTTACTCCAAAAACGCTGTTCAAGCATGCTTCGCTTTATAGTGTTTATAATATCACCATGCCTATAAGGGGTTTCTTTTATTCTCACATTATCAGGAAGAATAGACCAAGCATAATCACTCAGACCAGAAGAAACATATACAATTAGCTCAAGTTTATCGGAAACCTCAACGAGGTTATTAATCAAATTTTTTATATATTCCTTAATCCCACCACCTTTAGGAACAAGGAAAGATGCGTTGATTGCAACTTTCATGAATTATAAATATCTATTAATTGTTTAATTGTATGATTAATAGAGAAGTATGGATACTGTTCCACTCTAAAATGCCTATTCTGAAATTCTTTCAATATCAACAAGATTTTTTCAGCCCAATATTGAGGTGATTTATTAATATCAAGATACTCTATATTACTTGATATTTGCGTTTCTTTAGAAATTCTATCTGAAGCTAATACAGGTAATCCGGCAACTTGAGCCTCAATTATTGAAAAAGGTAACCCTTCGTATAATGAAGGGAATACAAAGCAGTCAAACGCTTGTAGAAGTTGATTTACATCTGATCTAGAACCCAAAAATAAAATTTTATGTTCGAGCCCCAATTTTCGGGCTTTTTCTAAAATCTCTTCTTTCAATTTTCCCTCGCCTATCAATAACAATTTGGTTGCATCATAACATTTGCTAAACTCATAGAATACATCTATTAAAAATGTATGATTTTTCACTGGCATAAAATAACCCACATGCCCTAAAACAAATGTATCAGCATCTATATTTAGCTCATGTCTTATCATTTGTCTTACTTCGTCAGAGAACATAAAATCATCATATTGTATACCATTACGGACAATAACATAACCTTTTTCAAATCGCGTATTAGAAAAGAACCATTTAGCAGCTTCAGCAGAACACGCTAAAGCATGCGTAGCTAGTGTATTAAGTCTAAACTTATTAATTTTATGTAGGATATAATTATGAATCCCGCTGTAGGATGAACTATGAGCATGTATTATTCTAATAGGAATACCATATTTTTTAGCGTAATACAAAGGCATCAAAGTTGACATCGTACAACCGGAAAAATGAACGGCTACATACACTTTTGAATGTTCTTTGAAAAAAGTATCCAATCCATTACAATAGCCTCTAAATCCTAAATTTCGAGATGGTATATAATAAATTTGCGCCCCTAACTGTTCGACTATTTCCGTATAATCTCCTACCACTTTTGGCTTAAAGAGTAAAAAATCAAATTGAATTTCTAATCGATTAATATTTTTAAGTACATTAACTATAAAAGTTTCTGTTCCATGCCTAGCCAAAGAATCTGTTATTTGAAGTATTTTTCTCATCTCTCCCCCTATAAACGAAGATAATATTTCGTTACTAAATAATTAAAAACAATGATACTTATAACATCTGAAAAAACTGCGCGTGGTAAAAACATTATTTGAGTAGCTAAGGAAAAAGATACTACATACAAAATTGGAGACACGCGTTCTAGTACAAATATTTGATTACATTTTTTACAAAATTTCCCCAAAAGTCCAAAACCTATCACAGACATAATCAAACCTACACTTATCAATAAGTCAGCCTGAGCTGTTGAACCAATACCATAACCCGCACCTATTTGCTGTGTTGCAAATGAAGCAGACTGAGTGTACATGTAATCCAAATTTAATACAGCAAAAAGCATAGGAACTACACCAGGAAACACTTTTAATAAACCCATAATTATCGTTTGTCCATATAAAAAGGTCCCATTATACCACATATCAAATAAAACAGTATGAGAAAATATAGATGCTGCCAGCTCTGAAGTAAATGGAGAATATGATTTTAATCTATTCAAACTTGAAACATCTTCGACATTAAGCGATATCTCATTTCCCAATGTTTGCAAATCATACATTTTAAAAAAAGTCATAAAAACAGCGGCAACGAAAAGCATAAAGATAAGTTGACCTAAAGATATAGTCCACTTTTTTATGATTATAAAAGCAAACAATAAAGGAACGCATACAGTTAGCATAAATAGCCTATTATGAGCTGATAAAAACATATATGCTGAAATGAGTATTGACAATACAAATATTGGTGACAGACTCTTAAAAAAGGAACTGTTTCTCTTCAATTTAGCATTATACACTGACAAACCTATATATATCATAGCAAATCGTATATAAAAACCATACATTGAAATAGAAAACCCATTAGGAGCAACAATTCCATGTCCGTTATCCAAAAAATCTTCGTTTATAGTAAGCACAAAAAGAAACCAGCATATTAAAGACAAATATAAAAATGGCTTTGTTTTTATCCCTTTACTATAGCAATTAGATGAAATGGATATTTCTTTCCAATATGTAGTACCCAATAAAAATGAACATAAAGTTAAAAAAGAAAAATAGATAGACTTTGTTATAGTCTTAGAACTATAAAAATAAAAAGAATAATCCAAATCAGTATTTCCCAACACATAATCTAAAGGGAATTGCAAAGTAACAACAAATGACAGAAGAAAAAATATTACAATATGATTCAAATAAGAATAAGTTGACTTTTTTTCTTTAACATGCATTAAATACCTAATAAGAGCAAAAATCGAAAAAAGAACAAATGCCGTTAAAATCCAAGGTCGAGATAACTGTTCAGGAGACAAATAATACAATACCAACAATATGAAAAGTATTGTATAAAGAATCAATCTATATTCTTTTCTACTATAATACAATCTCATTCTACGACAATCCCATTTATATAATTACGAAATACAGTATTTCATCAGCCCTCTAATAAACCAGTTCTTAAAAACAATTCTTTTTCTCAAAAATGGGAGAGTGAAAAAGCGAAATGGTTGATTATACAGTAAGCAGGTATAAAAAACGTATAGGCTGATAACATCAGATAAATAATTATTCTTTAAAAAAGCATTATCCACTAATTGAATATACAAAAAAGACAGATATTTTAGTTTTTCTTCAAAATCATAAACAGAAGATTGAAATGTGCAAATTTCATTATGAATTGCGATTTGCCTTTCCGACAAAAATGGCATTCTTTTTGTTAATAATGCCGTTCGTATCCGATTAGCAGTCACAATCTGTGCATTCGAAAAATTTCTACTAATTTGATTACAAGATTTCCTATACTTAATCAAAACTTTATCTATATTTACAAAAACAGCCCCCCTTAACGATAACTCAAACCATAGCTGATAATCCTGAGCTTTTAAAATCTCATTGTTATAAAATACTTTTTTCCCTTTAATTGAATTTTTATAAAATGAAACAGGATGTACCATAGGATTATTAAAAAGCATCAAATCTTTTATATCAGCATCATGTGTCGGCATTTTCCCGATTTTAGATGATAAAAAAGAAACATCTCCTATCGTTTCATAAAAAGCTCCACATACATCCACCTCAGGATGTAAAATCATATAACTATATTGAATTTGAAACCTATCTAGACAACTTATATCATCTGCATCCATTCGTGCTATAAATTCTCCTTGCGCACTTCTCAAAGCTAAATTTAACGACTTTGTTAAACCAATATTAAACTCATTTCTTAAAATATGAATTCGGTTATCCTTTCTTTCATATTCTTTCAGAGTCCCCAAAAGATTATCATCCTCAGGATTATCATCCACAATGATAAACTCAAAATCTCTAAAAGTTTGATTTAATATGGAGTCTATAGATTCCTTTATCCATTCTAAAGGTTCTTTATAAACACTCATTATTACAGATATTTTTGGCATAATTATTTAGTTATTTTTTAATTAGCAGGCAGAGCGTTCGGTCACGCATTCTAAAATAAATCCATATTTTTAAGTGTTTTAGCCCGGAGTGATTCCAGAAAGCTATATCCATGAGTTTTACATTTGCCAAGTAATACTTTAAAGCTTTATTTGTTAGTAATCGACCATTTTTGAATCTAACAATAGCATAAGAACAAGCGGAATCATCCTATGGTAAGCACTCAATTTAGGGCATCCCCCTTTGAAAGGGCACTTTTCAGTGCCCTAAACCGAGTTTTGTTAATTAATTAGTCTTGAATTTACATTGGCTGGTAGCCAAAGTGATTTTGTCAGGAACCATGTTAACATAATCCCTGCATCCGTTAAAGATATTTTTGAAAAAAGTTCCGATGAAGTTCCAGATGGAACTGCCATGAAGCTTTACCATTACAATCACACTATGATATGTTGCAGCCATTTCAGCACCGGCATCACTACCATAATGAAGTGAATTATTACGTTGGGTAGTCAGCTTTCGAATGGTTCGCTCTGCCAGATTGTTGTCTATAGGTAATTCACCATCATCCAAGTAGGCAAAAATCTCTTTCCAGAACCGGTTCAGATAATTGAGAGCTTCCCTATAATACTGACTTCTAAATTCTGAATCCTTTGACAGTTCACTGTCCAACTGACTGCGCAATTCTATCAGGAGTTCCTTCGTTTCCAAACTTTGCCTTTCCCGCAAACTTTCTTCCGGAGTAAGCCCGGCATCATCATAAATATGTTCTTTCGAAAAGAATCTCTTTAGAAGGGTTGAAAAACGTCCGGCTACCGGTTCACCACCTTGATTACCTGCCTTGACGAACTTGTTTTTTGCATGGGACATACAAACTTGATGCACGGTATCCTTAAACTGGGCTGACTTCAACTCATCGCCGATAAATACATAGGCAGTGTATCCGTCAGACATGATACTCTTCAATTCCGCATCACCCAAGAAGTCTATAAGTAACTCATGACCGCGAGAGCCATTCGCATAGAAGAAAATGGCTGTTTTCTGAGCCTTGTTGACCAGCACCCCAATATAGCACTTCTTATAGTGGTCATATTTGCGCACCTTGCACCAGGTCTCATCGCAGTTCACTATCGAGTCATTTTCCAGGGCAATGGACTTCAATACACAGACCAACCCGTCCAGGTATTTCTTGCCCTTCTCAAGCCAGTTACGCAGCCAGCAATCCGGATTTCAACTACTTTTCTGCGAGTATCCTTGAACCATTTCTGAAAGATGTTATAAGGAACCTTGTGCTTAACACAAAAAGATTGGAGAGATTCTCCATGAGGCAAAGCATCCGTCTGGTACTGAAAGTAAAATCTTTCAAGTTCTTCACTGCTATACATTATTCTACAAATTTGGTTGGCAGCGAAGATAGAACCTTCAATCAATAGCCATTTTTTGACTGCTTACAAAATATACTGGCCAAAAACGTGGTTATAAAAGCGAGAGGCTTTCTTCTATTTAGAATGAATATTCTGCCAAATATCGGCAACCAGTTCTTCAACATAAAAAATTGTAGAAGGATCAGCACCCAAGCATTCCTTCTCAACAAGCACCTTTATAAGCTAATACAAATCCTCCTCTATTTCGAAAATAAACACGACTTTCATTCAAACAAAACCTTTATATATACAGAGGTTGAGGTCTATTTAAAACTCCTCACTGAAAATAACACATCGTATATCATCACGCGCATCCACAATGACACTTGAACTCTTTCTATTGTTCGTGCAAGTAACCATAGGTTCGGTAGTTTTCTTCATTATTGAATATTGTTCTTTAGGCTTAATTTTATTCATTGTTCCAATCTTCCTACAATAATACCAATGATTCTTAAAAGTCCTAATTATCTCCCACCTATTTGTACTTTTAAGTGTAGCTTCCACTGATAATAGCTACTATTTCAATAGTTTATCATAGATCTCCAAATAAGCTCCCCCACAAGAATTTGCACTGAATAGTTCATTGGCACGTTTTTGCGCATGTGCTCCCAAAATTCTGCTTTGTTCCGAATTGTCAAACAGACAATTCATTTTTTCAGCCAAGACATCAGCATCTCGCGGTGCGATAACAAACCCAGTCTCGTTTGTATTCACCCAACTGGTACCTGTCCCCAGTTCCGTTGAAATCATCGCTTTCCCATAATGACACGCTTCCAGAAGAACCACTCCAAAACACTCGCCACGAGTAATGGAAGGCAGCACTACGAACGAACATTTCTTGAATAAATACGCAACATGCTCATTAGATTGATAGCCCAACAAATGAACATTATTGATGTCCTCATCTTTAATTCTCCGGTTGAGTTCCTTAAAAAGAGGGCCACGACCTGCAATCAGGATATTTTTGTCTACCCTTTTAGCTGCATCAAGCAAATAATGTAGCCCTTTGTATGTACGAAGCACTCCCACGAACAAGGCAAACTGCCCATATTGATCCACTTGCCGGGCAAACTCTTCTTCAACCGGATGATGTTCATTAAATCTCTCGTCTGAAACCCATAACCCTATCGGATGAATTTTATCCTTGCAGACATTTAAGATAGACTCGGTCGAAGCCAGATTAGGACTGGTGGGCACAATGACACTCGCTTTTTTAAATAACCTTTTCACAAAAGGTGCATAGCCATTCATCAGCACTCCCCGCCCTTCTATGGGTGCATGAAAAGTTATCACGATAGGCTTACTCGTTTTATGAAACAGCGTAAGAAGTTCCGCAAAAGGGTAAGGATAATGCAGATGTATAATATCTGTGTTCTTTATTATCCTTGAAAAATTCTTCATCAAACCGGCACTCATAGGCATTGAAGAAAGACGGATGTTCGTCTTATAAGAAATGCACTTTATTCCATCATAATCACAGACTCCCGGCTTTTTTGAAAGGGATATTACTTCCACTTCATATCCGTGCTTCATAGATATCAGACCTAGTTGATGAATCACTTCTTGGATGCCACCGTCCGGTTCATCCGGATAGAATGTTTTAAAAATGTGAGTTATCTTCGCCATAACCTAATAGTTTTCAAATGTTTTTGTGATTATTTTTTTAAACTCAGTCAAATCAAACATCTTGCTTGACTCGTATGATTTATAGGCCATTTCATTATATCTATCATACGATGAAGTGATGTCTTTAATAGCCTTAACAATGGCAAATGGACTCTTCACGGAAACTTTTATGCCATCTATCCCCTCTCTCACTATTTCCGATTGACCACCTATATTGGTCACTATCACAGGAAGTCCTATGCTTTTGGCATCTACAGCTGTCAAGGAAAGTGCCTCCTCTATGATAGTTGGCACAACGACTATATCCACATAGTTGTATAACTGAGTTATCACATCATTGCAAAAGCCCTTGAAGATGACATTGGCTGGAGCCAAGCGTTTTAAATCAGCCTCAAGCGGACCTTCACCATAAATCAAGAAAACAACATCCGGAAGCTCCTTAGCGGCTTCTATAAGATAAACCACTCCCTTAATCTCAATCAAGGAGCCTACGAAAGCTACTGTCCACTTAGTGTTTTTCTTCTCTCCTTTATATCCTCTGTAATTTAGATTAGGATTATAGACTAACAATTTATTCCCTTTCGACATACTGTCCATGACCCTTTTGGAAACGCATAAAACAGCACTTGCCGAGTACGTTATCCAGTCCCACAACCAAGATGACTTAATATCTCTCCGTTGTACCAAATGAGCATGATATACAAATGGGACTTTAAGTATAAGGTGCAAAAAGAAACAGTATATAGAGGTGAGCCGTGTAGTAGCATACAAACATTCGATATGATTTTCACGAATCATCCTTTGCAAATAATATAGATTAAACAAGGAGTTGAAAAAACATCTCCAAAGAGCGGTCATGCCAATTCTTTGGTTTATCCCTCGAATACTTTTTAAGTAGCATACTTTCGCATTTGGGAAATCACTCTTCAGTTTTTGAAGGTACGTAGAATCTTTAGTAAAATCAATAAAAAACAGATTGTGCTTCTTTGATAAAATACTGGCAACTAATAAAGACATCTTTTGACCACCACCAAATCCAACTAAAGAAGAGTCTTCCAGTAGCAATATATTAGCCATTATGAAAAGTTTAGAATTACTTCACTCCTATTTACCTTCCATTCCGGGTGTTTAATGCAAACAGCAATAATTAAGGCTGTACACATCAGAAGAAAAGGAGCCGAAGTACAACAATAATGAATATTAAGAAATACCAACAACACCAAGACAATGTTATTCAACATCGGCGAATATGAGGCGAATATTTTTTTTAGAGTAACGACATAAACTATAAAAAACAGAAAACCTATATGAGCGATAAACCTAATCCAATAGCTCTCACAAGTGAAACCATGTTGAGAGTAATCATCCACTGAGGTAAACCCTCTTCCAATAAACCAATTATATGCAGGAAAATTGAATATTGCTTCAAAGTCCCGTTGGAGGTCTCCTAACACTTGAAAATCGAGTGTACTCTCCAATGCAGCCGCTACTGAAAGAGCCGCTACTGAAACTCCTACTATTACAACGGATTTCTTAACATATAGCCTAAAAACAATAATCAACAATAGAGCTACATTACAAACAATAGCAGTTTTAGCCAGACACATTATATCAGTAGCTAAAAACAGCATATACCAAAGTAACGATTTCTTTTCTTTGGGGTGCAAAATGAATTGTAGTATAATGCCAATCGAAAAAATGAAACCCGACAGTTGAGGCATAATCAACAAGCCAAAAGGTCTATAGAACGGTAAGCCGAATAATATGTTACCAGAATTGTTCATGTAACCACTTTCTTTGTCAAAACTCTGAGTAACCACCTTACCAGTTATAAGTCCGTCAAAATTGCCGAATGAGTGAAAATTGAGCCAATAGAACTCAAAAATACTATAGAGTATATGCAGTTTGCATATACAAAGAATAATCTGTAAAAGTCTCCTTTCATTGAATGTGGTATTAACAAACACAACTACAAAAGCTACCATTGTACAGAGACGAAAAGTTTCATTAAAGAAGAATGAGTCCGGCGAAAAATTGCCTAAAATAGAACACCATATAAGAATGAATCCTGAACACGTCAAAGCATAAAACTCTTTTTTTGAGCAATAGCTTCTACGATTTGTAAGATAGAACAATATGGCATATAGCTCGGGCAAAAAAGAAGCCGGAATATAAAAGCCAATCATGCGAGAGAATAAAAGTATGAAAGGCATTGAGTAGAAAACAATTTGTCTCATTATAGAGATTCTATGTATCAGCCTCTACTCCCCGTCAAAAGTATAGAAAGCTTCGGCGTCAAAATATTAATAAGTTTATATATAACCACACACAATGCAAAATCCATTATAACTACACAAAAATAAGCAGATGCGTTTCCCGGAATTTGCAACGTTTCGTAACAAAATGTAACACCTCCTCTCACAAAAGGAAGGAGAATATCATGACAAGCAAAAATGAAGAAACTTAAAGCCCCATAGTCCTTGACATGCCCCCCTGCTACAAACAGACAGGCTAAAGCAAGCACTAGTAACATTCCACTTACCTTAACAAACTGCAAGAGATAATCCTGATAATCAACGGGAGATATACACCATAATATAACGAACATCACATACAAGGCAGGATAATACCATTTCCACTTTATGGTGATATCCTGCTGCCGTAGCCCCAGCCACCCTCCAATAGAAAAGAACAACAAAGAAATGAATACACCGTGGTCCATTGGCGACACTATAACCAACCATGCAATGAACAAAAGTCCTAATATAACCGCAGAAAACTTTTTATAACGCAAAAACACATGGATAGCAGGCGATATAAGCATTAGAACGAAAAGATTTCGAACAAACCACAAGGGACCATCCCAAACTGATGTAGCTCCACCATTCATATCGGGAAATGAAACTCCAATAGTATATCCCTTAATCATATCAATAACACTCGCACTATGATTTATGGTAAAAACAATCAAAGCGATAGTACACCACAACAGATAAGGTATCAATAGCGAAAAGCTACGCGACTTTATTTTATTTAGATACCATTCTTTGGTAAGTACCTGACCGTTATAAAAAAATAAAAAACCAGATATTATAAAATAAAGTGGCACACACACGCTACCCACACAAGTAGAAAGCAACATGATTACCAACTCATTACCTCTTTCAACAGTATGAGCTATTGGAGTATTATTAGCGTGTATAAATAGAATACCAAGTATCAAAGGCAACCGGATTGCCTTTATCATATTCGATTGTAGTTTATCCATTATTTTTTGTAAATTAAATATTTCAATAGCTTGTTATACACCCATGTAACATAAACCACCAAAGGCATTACCACGAAAGTCGCCAAATAAGGATTTAATCTAATCTGTTTACACAGAGGTTCGTATACCAAGTATTAGTGAATCAGATAAATCTCTAAAGTGTATTTCCAAAGAATATAGAAAAGCACTCTTGTAATGCTACCAATACACCAAGCTAAGCACAAACGGAATACAGCAAGTACTCTCAATCTCCAAGTTGCTACACTCCGGAAGCACGGTCAAAGTCATTTGAGGCACAAGTTCAAAACCTATAATTCCCATATAAACATTACAAAGTATAATGACACAGGCATCCAATACATTGTCTGCCATTTCTTGCAAGCTTGCACATAATAAGGCAATAGCGTACATGGTCAAAATAAAAGGTATATACCACAAGAATCTGCTATTATACCCAGGTTTCCTTGGCTTGCACTCCTACAAATTTCACATATGAAGCCGTACAAGTATACGCACCCAAAAAGAGGAAAATATCAACACCTATATCCCAAAAATCTTGAATCTTAACAATAACCTGCAATCTCTCAGAATGAAAGAACACAATGAGTGTCATTGCCAATCCCATCAGCTCAACCTTATATTGCTTTATATTAGAGGAGAATTTGTCCTATACATCAAACAATATCAACAGCTTAACTATTATTGATATATTAGATGCATTTTAGAATGGAATAAGATATGTTTCTCCAACTCTTGTTAGTCAGCAACAAAGTCGTAAATGATACTATTATCACAACGCCCATGACACATACATTTATGAGTAGATTTGTTGTAGATTTATCCTTATACATAAATTCAGCCACAACCATTGCAAAAATGCAACAAACCAATGTAGAAGGTACATACCCCTTAATTAAAGAACTTATCAATCCCTTTTGAGCAACTTGTTTTCTCATCACAATTATTACAAAGAAAGCATTTGCCCAAATAGCAACAACTTTCATAATCGGAAAAGCAACAATATCCAAAACTTTATATAATACTATAATCCCAATCCAATAGATGAAAGCAGTCAACATGGATGATACAATGAGCTTATAATTCATTTTACACACATAAAGATATGCGTTTGCCGGTTGTACATAGTATGCAAACAAATTGCAACATACAAGTATTGAGCATAATAAAGCACTTTCTTCATACGCTTTCCCCACCCAAGAAAGTAAAAAGGGTTCTGCACATAACGCCACAATTATAATGGGAAAAACCACAACTGGATAAAATAAATAAATTAGGTTGTTAACAAATCTGTTTAATCCATCAAAGTCATTTTCTGCTGTAAAATAGTTCAATCTTGATGTATAAGGTGAATATAAGACGGAAAAGAATGTCCTAAATAAAGACAATACGGAAAATGCTATTGCATATATTGCAACTTGTTTTGCACCAAGTAAAGCACCAATGGCGATTTGATCCAACTCATAATATAGAACCCAACAAATCATGGAAACCAATGATGCTCCAGCCAAGCCCCTCACTTGTGTGAAGACTCTTCTATTAGGTTTTATAGATAAAATAAGTAAATGAAAATCTATCTCATATTTTTTTATCGCATATGATAATCCAGCTACAACAACAGACAATGTTATTAGCTGAAAACAAATATAATAACCGACAATATCATATACAGAATCACGAAAGAACCAAAATACAGATAAAATTTTAAGTACGGTTCCAAGTATAACAATCCTCTGAAACTTATAGTCTTCTAACCGCACATTATATACCACAGTAAGAGTTCTCTGCATTGCCATGATTGGCGAAGATAAAGCAAGCGTAACAAGCAAACTTCTGGCAATAGCAATATTATCGGCAGCTATATTTTTTATCAATATATCGGGATCAATTGCCAAAAATAAAATGGCTAAAGAAATCAATCCCATAAAAACAAGATAAGTAAATAGTACAAAACCAAGTATTCCGATCTCCTTATCTTTCTTACCCAACTTAAAATATTCAGCAGCAAATTTTTGTCCGGCAGAACCTATGCCCAAATCTGCATAACTAAAAAAAATACTTAATGAGATGCAAACTGAATACACACCAAATACAACCACATCGCTGCTAATAAAAGGAGTAACGACAAACATCGATACAAAACCAAGAACTACAGCAATTCCTTGCAGTACATACGTCTTTAGATATTTACTTATGTATTGATTTGCCATTTAAATTGTGTACGTTGATCCTTGAATTTTATTCCTTAATCGATTATAGCGCTTCTCGCCGATAACAACACTTAGTAAAGGGAAAAGAAGCTTGGGAGATTTTAAGCAATTACCCAAGCAAAGCCTTATTACGTTCTTCCATTCATGATTATAAATGTTCTCATTAATCTTAGCGTTAATTATTCGCACGAGCAACCAATCAAGTTGTTTCTTGTATTTTAATTGCTCATCTTGGTTTAATAGTGAACTCGTAAAAAAAACATATTCTTTCTGAAACTCTATAGCCCATCCTTCTTTGAAAGAGTATGTCAATGACTTTTCATGCATCCTATATGAAAATAGTGGTTCTTCAAAAAAAAATGCACATCTTCCATGCAAAAGTTTTAAGAAAAAATCATAATCCTCTATCAGAGAATAATGAGTATTGAAATTTATAGACTCTACTTTACGGAATATGCAACCGGACATACCTATATCATAGGATTCCAACAGCTTACCAAAGGTCACTATACCCGTTTTCCTATTTGTAACATTAATTCTTTTTAACTGAGAGTTGAAAACATAATAGTTAGTATAACAAAAAGCATACTCAGAATTTTTCAATTTCCCAACAGCAACTTGCAAAAATCTTTCATTCCACAAATCATCAACATCCAGAAAACACACAAATTCAGTATCAGCATACTTCATTGCAAGATTCCGGGCCTCACCTAAAGAGGTATGAGTAGGGGCCAAATAATAGTGGATTCTTGGATCTTGGTATTTTTGTACAAGTAACCGAGTGTCATCTATAGATTGATTATCCCAAAAAATTAATTGCCAATCGGTGAAAGTCTGCGCAAGTACCGTTGATAGAGCACTATCCACAAACTCTTCCCCATTATAACAATTGATAATAACTGATATGCAAGGTTTACTTTCGTTCATTATACTATCTACAAAACGGCTTTAAGAGTATCACACACATACATTACGTCTTCTTCATCCATATCAACATGCAATGGAAGTGTAATCAACTGCCCATAAACCTCATCGGTATATACCAAAGTTGAGTTATCTTGATTACCGGCAAATAGTGAAAGTAAATGATTGGGACGATAGTGCATACCAGTTGCTACGCCATTATCATTAAGATATTGTTTCACGTCATCACGCTTACCATTGGTAATGCGAATAACAAAAATATGAGGAACAACCTCATCGTAGTTACAATTGATTATCTGTATTCCTTGAACATTCTCTAATAGTTTTTGGTAAAGATGAGCCAAACGCTGACGGATTTCCTTGAACTTAGGGAATTTTGCTAACTGAGTATAACCAATTGCGGCCATTATATTACTCATATGATAACGCCACCCCGGCTGATTGACATCAAATACCCAAGTGCGAGTACCAGCAAAACGGCTTTCCGTATCATTTTGAACACTCAGTAAACGAGCATCCTTCACAATCTTCTGGCAGACAGTGTCATCTGTGATGACAATACCTCCCTCACCAGAAGTAATATTCTTAATGCCGTCCATACTAAAACAGCAAATATCGCCAAATGAACCGATACGTCTGCCTTTGTATGTTGTACCAAAAGCATGAGACGCATCTTCAATCACACGAAGATTATACTTTTTAGCGAATTCATAAATAGCATCCAAATCACCGGGATTACCAGCGTAATGGACAGGCATTATAGCTTTAGTTCTGTCTGTTATCTTACGCTCTGCATCTTCCAAATCAATTGTGAGATCGTCTTTACGCACCTCACAAGCTATAGGTACACCGCCAGTGGCACGAATAGCCTGGAAACAAGCAACATACGTCAGCGATTGAACAAGCACCTCATCCCCCTCCTTGACACCTGCTCCCTGAACAGCAAGATGAAGCGCGGCTGTACCTGTATTTACCAAGGTAACATTACGCCCAAAGAATTCTGTCAATTCACTCTCAAAACGATAAACATCTTGCCCCATTCCAAGATATTCCCGCTTCAGCACATCAGTCACAGCATCAATTTCTTCTTGTCCTATACACGATTTAGAAAGTCTTATATTTTTCATCTCAATTAATATTTTATTTAACAATAGGGACTTCTTGTTCCCACTTTTTCCATGGAGCCTTATTCTCCGCAAGCAGTGTCTCAAGTAGCATTTTTTCTCTGATATTATCCATACATTGCCAAAAGCCCCTATGCTTATAGGACATCAACTGGCCTTCTTCTGCAAGTCGGTTTAAAGGTCCTTTCTCGAAAATTGTTTGATCTCCATCAATATAGCCAAAAACTTGTGGCTCAAGAACCATATATCCTGCATTGATAGGAGAACCGTCTAAGGCCTCTTTTTCTCTGAATGAGTGAACCGAATTATGTTCATCAATATTCAAGACACCTTTTTCTTGCGACTGAATAACGGCAGTAAGAGTAGCCAGTTTGCCATGTTTCTTGTGAAAGGCCAATAATTTATTGATATCGACATCACAAACGCCATCCCCATAGGTCATAAAGAAAGGCTCTTTGCCTACATATTTTTGGATACGTTTGATACGCCCTCCCGTAAGAGTATTATAACCGGTATCAATAATAGAAACCTTCCAAGGCTCAAGATTTGATTGATGAACAGTCATCTCATTCTTACCACCGGTATAATCGAAAGTCACATCTGAATTATGAAGAAAATAGTTTGCAAACCATTCTTTAATATACTCCTGACGATAACCAGCACAAACAATAAACTCATTATACCCATAATAGGCATACTCTTTCATAATATGCCAAAGGATAGGCATTCCACCTATTTCAATCATTGGTTTTGGTTTAAAAGCAGATTCCTCGGAAATGCGAGTACCAAAACCTCCTGCCAATAGAACTACTTTCATTTCTCTATATTAATTTTTGCAAAGTCAAACCTTATATTACTTTCCTCAATAGGTATATTTACTTGTTCAGTTGGATCATGAAGTATATCGGCTATATTAAGCAACACACTCTTGCTGTCAGCAATGCCGATAAATGCCATCCAAACGCCTGGTGGAATGGTTATTCTGCGATAGAGTTCAGGACACTTCGGTGAGAGTGTCATCTCCATAAAACGACCGTAAGTAGGCGAATTTTCTCTACCGTCATATAACACAAAATGTATTTTTCCAACTACGCAGACAAGGTTGAGAGTCATACGAGAATGACGTTTCCACGCCTTGATAAGTCCCCCATAAATAGTCGAGAAATATGCTTCTCCGAAAGCGATAAAGCCAGAATCCACACATTTCATTGCATGATATACATCTCCTTTAGGATGTGCTATCTGCTTTAGCTGTGTCACTATAACGCCTTCAATTATATTTACCATATTTACAGCATTTATTGGGCCCATTCTAGATTTTGCTTTTTGGCTTCCTCAATATATTCATTAATCTGCTTCTCTGTAAGAGCAAACATATCCTTATTCTTTTTCACATAGAATGCACGATACCATTCTGCAATAAAGCGGACGCACTCCTCATAGTGAAGAGTAGAATGCCAATGCAGATACGCAAGTGCTTTATCACAATTGAGTTTCAGCAGGGTTGCCTCTTCAAAAGGCACGTTACCAGTCAGTTTTGTAACCTTCTCCTTATCAAGCCCCCACAGTGAGGCCAAATCTTGAACCAGTTCAAATACCGTCTTTGTTTGCTCCGCACGAGGTCCAAAGTTGTATGCTTCGCCATTTGTACATTTCCCTTCTGCAAGATACTGAGCAAGGGTCAAATAGCCAGACAATGGTTCAAGTACATGCTGCCAGGGACGAGTAGCCTTTGGAGATCGGATTTCTACGACTTCACTCTGCGAAAATGCCTTTATGCAATCCACAATGATTCGGTCTTTCGCCCAATCACCCCCACCTATCACATTACCAGCACGGGTTACACCAAACTTAATATTAGACATCTTCTTGATAAACGAATGCCAGTAACTTTTGATTACGAGTTCTGCCGCACCTTTAGAACCTGAATAAATATCTTTGCCTCCCATACTATCAGTCTCACGATACCCCCATATCCACTCCACATTGTCATAAGCCTTATCCGATGTAATAAGGATACAAGTACAATTCCAATCAATATACTTGATAGCCTCGCATACAGAGGCTGTACCTATTATATTCGTAGTCATTGTATCAAACGAATCACAATAGGAAGTAAGTACCAAAGCCTGTGCAGCAAGGTGTATAATAAAATCAGGACGTATCTCCTGAACATAATTATTAAACTCCTCCTTATTACGAATATCCCCATAATACTGATGAATCCTCTCCTCAAGTTTAAGAATACCATACATAGAAGGATTAGTAGGAATACTCAGTGAGTATCCATACACATCTGAACCCATTATACGCAACCAAGTAGAAAGCCAAGAGCCCTTAAAACCTGTATTGCCTGTAATGAGTACTTTCTTTCCTTCGAAAATGTTATTAAATGCCATGTCAATTATGATTATGATTACAATTATTGCTTACAAGTTTGAGAATATGCTTTCTTTATGATGTGGAGCATACTTCTATGCTTTGCCTCATCGGTATACAACGGTATATTCATTACAATCCCACTGATTTTCTCCGAATTGGGACAATCCCCTTTATGATATCCGAAAGATTCAATCGGCTCATTTGTATAAACAATAGGAGACTTAAACCAAATCCAATCAATCATTGCCTGTTTAATAAGAGAAGCAGCAACTTTGTGCTTAGGATTATAAATGATTCGCAGAGGAACTATATCACGTGAACAATCTTCATATACATCTATATCCTCTCCATAATCTTTAAGAATAGAGATTATCTCATTGGCATGTTCTTTCAACAAAGGAATTCTATTTTTATGTTCCCTTAAAGAGTGAAGAGCGATATTTGCAATACAATTAGACATCTTTGCGGGATAAGGATACATGCCGTGATTCATATAAGAACTTGAAGAATCAAAAGTCAATGAAGCTATAGTTCCCTTATATCCCAATTTCTTTTTAATTGCACCGAAATACTGAGATAATAAAAATAACTTAGGATGCTTTTGATAATAGTTATCTTGCAAAAATTGCTCTTTTACCGCATTTTGGTGAGTCGAAGACAATTCAGGAAGCATATCATGATAGTCTTTTAAAGCATCATAATATGCATTATTATTAACGACCGCATAACCGCCAATCACCGAGGAAAAAGGTTTTGTGTGGTCAGTACTTGATATAGCAAAATCTCCAATTGTTCCACACTTCATACCATTTATCGTTGAACCATAGGTGATAGCACAATCTTCTATTACAAATATGCCACATTGATGAGCATATTCCACTATTCTACCAACATCGCATGGAATGCCAAATGTATGTTGTACCACAATGACTTTTGTTCGGGCAGAGACCTTATTCTTCACGTCATTTAAACAAGTACCAAATGTTTTTAAATCAATATCTGCATAAACAGGAGTTGCATTTCTACGCAGAACAGCATTGGCCATAACTGAACATGTAAAACCGGTAAGAAGGACTTCATCGTTTTTACCAATATTCAAAACGCTCATTATCGAATAGAAGGCCATTCTTGCAGATGCAAAAGTTATCACTTTTCTCCCTTCATAAACTTCTGACTCAAACACTTCTGCAGTATTTATCAATGATTGTTCTTCATCTTTAATAAGTGTAGTAGGGGTCAGAAAGTCAAACAAGTTCCGATTAAACAACAATTGATTAGTTATTTTTATGATTTTGCCCAACATCACCCATTAATAAAAGTGTTTTATACTCTTTTGCCATTCTATCTACTCGAAATTCTGATTGAAACCGTAGATAACCTCTTTCTCCTTGCTCTTGCATTTCTTTATTATGCATCAAATAATACACAATTTTATTACTCATACCCTTCACATCACCAATATCAAAAACATAACCTCCCTTCCCGTCCTCAATAACTTCCTTTAAGCCACCGGAATTTGTACTAAGTACCAACTTTTTATATTTCATAGCTTCAATTGCTGTTAGCCCAAAAGATTCAAAAGACTGGGAGCCTATTAAAAGTATATCAGATTGCACAAGATACTCCATTGCATTAGATTGAAAATCAAGTAATGAAACATAATCGTCTAAACCAAGTTGACTGACATATGATGATACTCTTTTCATATCCTCTCTTGTACCATAACCGATAAATAAAAGGTGAACATCTGACAAAGTGCTGCATGCTTCCTTGAAAACATCAAGAATAAATTTATGTCCTTTACGCTCTTCATACGTAGCAAGCATTATGAGTATTTTCTTGCCACAATTAATGCCCAATTTAGAATGTAATTTAAAAGTAGGGGTTACAGTATCATCCCCTATCCCATTATATATATACGTTATATTAGTATTGTTTTTGAAATTGTTTCTAATGCGTAATGACTCCGCACAACTTTTAGAAACAGATACAAAATAAGAAACAGATTTATTCAATAGCCTATCTAAGAAATTATCAAAAGGCTTTGTAAAAAGAGAAGACTTTACAGCGAAATTATGAAAATTGTGGATGGATCTTTTTCTTGTCCACAGATACCATGATATATTTATGCACCTACTCGAAACGCAAGCAGGATACCCTCCATTGATAGAGATCAGGCTATCATACTTATTTATTTTAAGTCGTTTACAAGCAGCTAATATGTAATAAGGGATAAAAAAAAGATAGCCTATAAACATCAAGAACTTATGAATAAGTGCGATTTTGCCTAACCGGCCAAATGCCTCGACAAAATCATAAACCATAGGCATTTTATGTATTACCACTTCTGCATTGGGATTTGATATTCTTTGTTCAAACAGTCGCGCTCCTGAATGAGAATGATTACACAATAAAGTCAATCTATCATCCTTGTCCCAATGGTTTATGAGTTGGCAAACAAATGTGTCCAATCCTCCAACATAGTAGCTTTCAAAATATATACAGATTTTCATTTTTATAATCTTCAAAATACAAGCATTACATTCTTTGATATGCTTGAGTGTAAATATCAATATTTGATATTTTTTCAGTCTGTGGAGTCGTGTAAAAACAATACTTATAATCCATATATTTCTTTATATCAACACGTGTGATATTTTCTTTTTTAAGTTCGATATTCTCACTAATATCCAAAAAACTGCAACCGATAATATCCGCTTGATATTTAATTTTAGCATAAAATGACGGCATACCCCTTCTTACTTCTTCATCAGCAATAAACAATATCGGTATATTGTTACATATTGGATAGCAAATCGCATTGCTGATATGACAAATCACACACGAAGCATTGTTTACTAAATCGGCTGTTTTACCTTTTACTACATCTATACCCGGTAAATATTCGCTAATCTTATTTATGTCTGTAGTAGGATGAGCTGCCACCACTACTTTTAAGCTTAAACATTTGTTCACCTTATTGAAAAACTCCAGAAGATTAAAATAATACTTCTCGGGATTAACAGTTTTAAACGATGCAATCTTAGAATCAGGATGAAATGGTAAATTTTGATCTATAAAGACAACTGCTTTATTTACATCATCTACTTCTATATTTAAGGATTCTCTATACAATTCATAATCTGGCGTGTTCACTCTGATGAAATTAGTCTTTTTAGAAATCAGCAGACGATTTAATTTTCTGAACGCAGATTGATTAATTGGTGAGAAAACAAAATCGAAAGCTTTAATATATCCACTTTTTGCCAAATAGGGGGTTAGCCGATTAAAAATGGCATCTTGAAAATTTACCTTTTTCATTTTTTGTAACAGAGGTGTCTTAATTGCTTTAGAATTAACTACTCTATCAAAACCAAATGCATAAAACACTGTTTTAAAACCAAATCGTTTCAAGTTATGAATTAGAGAATAATATTTAGAATTATACGTAAATATAAAAGAAAAAACAGTATTCTTATTATTCTCCTTTCTTATGAGAAACTTTAAATCACTAAAAGATTCAACTTGTTTCTCAACTACCATATCACTCGTTGACAGATACGTTGGAAAACCATACAATAATGCTAAATTCCAATATTCTACCGAAAAACCTCTTTTACCTAATGAACCAATCAAGTACTTCTGATCTATTGTTTTATTAAACGGCTCAATAGAAAGAAATACAATCCTATCCATACTTATTGGGCATAATATTTGGCCTATCTTGATCTGCATCAGATAGCGACAGATACACTTTACTAAAATCAACCTCTCCCTTATATCTAGGCAATGCTAACGTAACATTAGAAAGTCTTTTAACAGTCATCGAAAGCGGTTCAAAATATGATGCAGCATCCAGCTGCGGATTGTCTGCAACTAAATACATACCCGAATTAATAAGCGATGGCTCAAATAGTCTTGTTGTGCAATAGAATTCCGCAGCTACACATCCAATTTCTTGAGCATATTTTAAGACTCTACTAAGTAAACCTGTTAGTGCAGAGGAATAATTTCCAAGCCATACATTCGTATCTTCGGGGATTATTTCAAGTATTCTAAATACTTTTGGTTCTAATTCATTCCCTTGGTCATTATAAAGAGAACTTACTCGCGCTACAATTATACCACCTTGACCCTTACCTCCAAAAAATAGATAATTGTAAACCGGATGATTTAAAAATCTCCAAGACCAAAAATCGGTTGATTTATTTAAGGAAATGATATCATGATTGGCTATACTATTATTCCAAGCTGAACTTAACTGTTCTGCAGTGAAGCTAACTGGATATATTGCATTTTCATGAATATTCAATATATGCTTAGTGAAATCAACACTATTGTCAAGCAAAATTGACCCATATCTTAATGATAATGGAACTACGTATCGATACATCTCATTCATTATAGAATAACCACTCTTTTTATAAATAGGAGCTGACGTTTTGAGGTTTGAAGCTATCGCCATGAAATTTCCATATTTTTCCAATGTCTTCTGTAGTAATAATAACCCTAGTTTTTGCCCCCTATATTCTGGTCTAACTAAAAATAGAGAAGCTATAGCAATTGTATCAATCACGATACGACCGTCTTGAATATACCTCAATTCTTGAGGACATACTCCTCTAAAACCAATCAATAAATTATTATCGAAAAGAACGGGAAAAGCCATACCAGACACCTTACCATAACCTTGATATTGCCATAATTTCAATTCAGGTATTTTTAAAAATATGTGATTTTCATTCCAACTATCATAAAGCAATTTATCAAACTGCTCAATCATAGTACAATCAAACGACTTAACTTTATACTTTACATCTGTATCCATACTTTATTTATTTAATACCATTTATTCTCTAAAGAATTTGCGTTTGCATCTTTAGGAATATCATTTGTATCTAACCTAGGAAGTTTGTAAATTACATCGGTACGATAATCTGCAGAGGATATTAGAGCTACCTCTGTTGTCAGTCCAAGCTTACAACCATTTTCTTTAAGAAGAGAAATGGTATCTTCATTGTAGTTACCATAGGGATAGCATATACTCCAATTGTTTATATCACCTCCTACATTCTTTATAAAATCTATACTCTTTTTTATTTCATATTGTTGTTCATCTTTTGATAATGCCCCAAGCCAATAGTGGTCATATCCATGACTGCCAATATGCATACCACAGTCAACCATACATTTTATTTGATCCATAGACATATAAAGCTCTCTACTAAATGCTTCCTCTTCAACATCCACAATTTTCAAAAAAAGTTCCTTGGTTATCAAATTACGTAATTTTTCCGGTAATTCTACTTGAAGAAGACGTTTAATAAAAATCACTTCATTAGAATCAAAACGATTTGCGATTGCAAGTTTTTCAAAATACTCTTCAAAACTTCTGAGTGAATATTTCTCACGATATCTATCCAGCAAAAGCCTTATCTCATTTAAAAGAATAGGTATTTTCTCAACGGGTGTAGAAGCAAGTATGAAATGAATTTTATTAACATCAAGAACTGTATGTTCTGTAATCGCTTTTACAGGAGTATAGAATGCTCCTTGTATTTTTTCAGTTTGCAATATAGGAAATACTGTATTAAAGTGATCGGCATAAGCATCGTCAAATGTTAACATAACTGCATGTTCAGGCAATTGACTATTTGAAAAGAATGCATTGATCACTTGCTCCACTGTCACAAAATTATAGTTCTTTTTGAGGTATTGAATCTGCCCTCTAAACTCTTCTACTTGAAGACCTTTGATATCAGGATAGCGCGAATGCTTTAAATCGCGCACATAGTGATACATTATAACTGTTAGCTTATCTTTTGATATCATATATTATTAATAACATTAAGTAGTATAATACAATTTATCAACCACTTATTATATTAGCACTCTTATCGTAAGTGCTTCACCATCTCTCTTGCCCTCGCCAGCTCATCATGTTGCCCTATGTCTATCCAATAGCCCGATATAGGATAACGGATAACTTTGTGATTGGTAGCAATAAGTTTTTCCATGAAATCGGTGGCATTAAAAAAATCATCTTTAGGAATAAGGCTAAGTCGCTCTTTCTTTATTAGATAGATGCCAGCATTTGCATAATAGCTATATGTTGGTTTCTCAGTGATTCCACGGATTTCTCGTCCAGTAAGATTGAATACGCCATAAGGTATCTTTACAACATAAGGTACAGCTGCCACACTCATGTCGGCATCATGCTGACAGAAGTGAAGGAAGAAGTCCTCATAGTCAATATTCGTAAAAAGATCAGAATTCATCACCAACACTGTATCATTATGGAAAGTCTCCACAAACCTAATGCTACCAATAGTGCCAAGATACTTCGGCTCACGTATGGTATGTATCTTTACTCCATTGCGTTCCTCGCGAAAATGTTTTTCTATCTGTTCGCCAAGATAATTAATAGTAACAGAGATATGAGTCAATCCATAAAAGAGCAATCGATCAATATTGTAATCAATAATGCACTTATCTCCTATTTTAATTAAGGGCTTCGGAGTTGTCTCCGTAAGTGGTCGCAGCCTCTCTCCTTTTCCTCCTGCCATCAGTACGGCATCAATCGGTAATTTGGTACGATAATGCTTCAGGTTGATAATTTCACAGATATGATTGTCTGCATCAAGAACCGGTACTAGACCCATTTTAAGTTCACGCTGACGATGCAAATTTACTACATCATCGTTCACACCTTTACGAAGGAAATTAAAGTCACGGTGCATCCCCATAGAGATTTCATCATTCACATTCAGACCTCTTATCAAAGCCCGGCGTATATCACCATCAGTAATAGTACCACACATACTTCCTTGTTCATCTACAGCAAAGAGTACCAAAGGCTCAGTCTTTATTTCATTAATACGTTTAAGTGCATCAAGAAAAGTCTGTTGTTGAGAGATTATATGCTTACCGTTAATATCCATTATTTAAGTTCTTTTATTATGAGATGAGGTGACTGCCCAAAACAAATACTGTTAGAAGGTACATCTTGATCTTTTATTAAACAACCCGCTCCTATTTTCACATTGTTCCCTATATGGCTATTACCTATAATTTGAGAATGTGAAAACATACGTACATTTTCACCGATAACAGGATAATTATTATGATTTCCTCCAACTGTACAACATTGGTAAAAATAAAAACCTTCACCATACTCAGCACGCCCCATGATAGAACCTAAAGGATGCTCACATCCCCAAAAATTCGGTAACTCTATCTGATGATACAAATCACAGCCATTAAGCATCTTATTGAGGTAATAAATTTTATCACTCAAAAGAATTTCGTTAGTATGTTCTATTACTAATTTTGAATAAAAGTAGAGAAATATAGTATACTGACAAGAATGATATGGATTAAAAAAGACATCAATCTTCCCTTTTTCTATTAGCTTCTTATAATATTTATTTTCAGTCCTATAAAAACAATATTCGATTTTTTCTAGTACTAAACTATAAATATTATCTAACGCATCCTTCTCATTATCAGTTAAAAGAAAGTTGTTAGCAAGCTGTTGTTTCAGCAATTGAAGAATTTCATTATCAGCAATTGAAGTAATCATAATAAATACAATTCAAATAGCCGTCCACCCACCATCAACCATCAAATTATGACCGGTAATGAACGATGCTTCATCAGACAACAGAAAAGATACGGCAGGAGCTATTTCTTCAGGACGTCCCATACGCTTCAGCGGGGACTTTTCGGAATAGCGTTCGATAAAAGACGGATGCTGCTTGTCTATGATACCTCCAGGAGATACGACATTCACACGTATTCCATATTTACCAAAGTAAGAAGCCAAATAGCGGGAGAAGTTTATGATGCCTCCCTTGACTGCAGTATATGCAGCAGGAGAAGTACCTCCATAACCTTCATAGATTGTAAAGTCATTCCCTACTACTCCATAGATGGAACCAAAATTCACAATGGAACCAAAGCCTTGCATTTTCATTATAACAAGAACCTTTTGACAAAGTAGGAAACAAGTGTTCAACTGCATATCCACATTCTTACGCCAAGATTCCATGGGTATATCCTCAAAGAAAGCACCCCAATCTTTAGTACGGGGATAAGCCACATTGGCAATCCCGTCTATACGACCATATTTTTCATAAACCATTGAAACTAAATCCACTATAGAGTCATCATCCGACATATCAAGATGATAAGTACCATTGACTATATCGGTCTCCACAGCAATATCAGCATTGACAACAATGGCACCTTTCTTCCGTGCGTCTTTCACGCATTCACGGCCTATGAGCCCGGAACCACCAGTTATAATCACTACTTTATCTTTCAATATCATTCTGTAAACTTATTTTCAGTACATTATTGGCATCTTCCATATCGTTCATAGTACAGCGATGTCGAGATACACATTCTATAAAATATTCCATCTGGGAAAAATAGGTATCTATAATACTTTTGGTAGAAGAAAAAAGCACCTTGTTTCCACAAATAATGGTATTAGAGGCCAAATCAACCATAAATGTTCCATCGCTACAGACCAGTTCCAAAGTGCGCTTGTAATCTCGCCGATAATAATTGAGTATTACATTTACGTTAAAGTGCAGATACTCCATTAAGTAATTGGCATAGTCTATTGCACGGATACCCAATGAAGACTTATGAGTAAACAGATGATGCGTGCATTGCGGCTTACCGAATAACCAGTAAAGATAGTCCACTTCATGAATTAGATCAATGTGCACACCGCCCCCCATTTCAGGGTTAGCACTGTAAACCGTACGGTAATCAATCTGAGGACGCCAATCAGGAAGATAAGAACCGCAATAGACATTTACTTCATTCACTCTATGCTGCCTAATAATGTCAACCGTCTTCTGGAGACATTCATGAAAACGGAGATTACAGGCTACATACGTCATAATACCCGACTGTTTCACCTCAGCAATCAACTCGTCATCAACCACCTTTGAATAAAGGGGTTTTTCTATAAAAAGAGGAAATTGAAAGGGCAACAATTTACGGATAGTTGACATGTGTTCCGATGTAGGATTAGAAATAATGGCGAAATCGAAACAAATAGTTTCTAACTGGCGCCAATCATATAAATCCGTAATCCCCTCCCAAGACTTAGATTCTCTTCCCGAACGCATGGCATAAAGCTCAACGCTTGGATCTATATGTCGCAATGCCGCCACATGCTTTCTTGCAATAGAACCAAGTCCGACGATGAGTACTCTCATAAAGAAAAATCAAGTCTGTTGTTCTCCAATAGGAAAGAAATCATTTCGAAATCGATGGGATGATCAAGGTCGAAACAGATATGGTTCATCAAATAAATCAATGAACGGTCAGTTATTGCCCCTTTATACCCTAAAGAAAAGAAACAACGTTTATAGAAATAGAATGAGGCATTCAAATCATAGACTTTAGGAGCTGTCTGCCGTGAAAGTACATCGCCTTCCAATGCTTTTACCTGGGCATAATAGCCATTCGCCTTCTGTTCCACTTGATTGAAGTACGGATTGCGTCCGGGTTCACTCACCGAAAAGAGGTTGACTGCATTTTCGTCTGCCTGAATTTGCTTAAAAGCCTCTTTCAAGTCCTCCAATGTGCGAAGTGGCGAAGTTACATCCAAATCCAATACATAGTCGAACATATACCCTTTCTGCTCCTCTGAATAACGTAGAATATCATTGATGGCATCAATCTTGCCACAAGTATCGTTGGCCAAATAATCCGGACGCTTATAGTCGGATTGCAGACCATAATCCGAAGCGACCTTGATAATTTCATCCGAATCTGTCGAGAGGGCAATGGTAGTATTGCCCATACCTGCGGCAAAGCGCTTTGCAACATCAATGGTATAGCCTATTAACGGCTTCCCCTTGAGCAGCTTAATATTTTTACCAGGGATTCCTTTAGAACCGCCACGGGCACAAATAGTAATCAATATATTCATGCTTTCTACAAATTATAAAATATTTTTTGATGTAGCTTATCAAGCGGATACGTGGCTATCACATCAAAGATAGTTTGAGCCGTATTCTCTTTTTCATAAGGATTCACAGCATGACATGCCATCTCACGGAATTCCTCAGACAATACAGTTTTTAATCCAGCTATAATCGAGACTGTATCACTTGCACAATCATAGACTGATGCCCCATGGGTACGACCTTTTTGACGTTCCCCGATATTGAGCGTTGGAACATGAACAGAAGGCACCTCAAGCAATCCGCTGGATGAATTGCCTGCCACTACCGTTACATAGCGCAATGCAGAAAGATAACGCTTCAACCCTAACGAACTGTAACAGCTGCAACGGTCACTATTCCACCTGCAATAGTCCTCAATGGCCTGACGTATCACCTCACCTCCTTGATCGGAATTGGGCATTGTGAAAAGTACTTTTAGGGTAGGGAAAGCGTCCAATGCAAGCAGAAAATCATCAATCTCATCCTTCGGGCTACGATTACCCAAAGTTACAGGATGGTAAGTCACCATGACAATCTCTCCACTGAAGGTAAAGTTCAAAGAAACTTCCAAATCCTGTTTGCTCATCAATGAAACCCTCTTCAGATTCTCCACTCCAATAGCACCCACATAGAATACCCTGTCCGGTTGTTCACCTAATTGGATTACACGACGACGATACTCCTCGGTTGACGTAAAATGAAGCGAACTCATCTTTGTGATAGAATGACGGATACTGTCATCCACGGCACCTTCACTGATTTCTCCACCGTGGAGATGGGCTATAGGGACACGTCGTAACATGGCAACAGTGGCAACAGCCAACATCTCGTAACGGTCACCCAAAATGACAAGAATATCAGGGTTCAGTTCGGCTATAGCATCATTCATTCCCCTCATTTCTTCTGCCATAGATACAATAATGCCGGTAGCATCATCAGTAGGTTTGTTCATATAGACCCTGCGGTCAATATGAAAGCCGTCCGCCTCAATTTCCTTATATGTTTCTCCATATTTAGGCATCAAGTGCATATTGGTAGCAATGATTTGCAGTTGCAAGTCTTTATCGTCAGCCACCAACCGCATCAAACGGCTAAGAAGACCGTATTCTGCTCTTGTACCTGTAACGAAACAGATTTTTCTCATGCTTCTATCAAATCTTCCTCTTGATAATCTTTAGTTGCCATAGTACCTATAACCTCCAGCCATTTCATTGGTGAAACGCCATTACCAGGACGCTTCACTGTCAGATTTTCTTCCGTAAATATTTCCCCTTTCCTAATGGGACAAGCAGCCACAATACTCTTGCGGGCAACAGCCATGTTGGCTTTCTCCGAATCAGATACTTTCTTTATACCGTCTCCCAAAGCCTGCTCTATGTTACGAATAGCACTGACCATTGCTTTCAATTCAGCCGGTTCCAAGGATGCCTTATGGTCGGGACCGGGTAGGCTCCTGTCTAGTGTAAAATGTTTCTCGATGACTTCTGCACCCATGGCAACTGCGGCAATGGGCACTTCAATTCCATGGGTATGGTCGGAATACCCTATCCGGGTATCAAACTCTTTCCGGATAGTCAACATCGCCCTCAGATTGACATCCTTATAGGGGGTCGGATACTGGGTGTTACAATGAAGTATGGTTATCAAGTCTTTGCCTATCCCATACCTGTTCAGCACCTGAACGGCATTCCGTATATCATTTTTCTCGCACATACCCGTTGACATGATGATAGGCTCCCCATAAGAAGCTATCTTACGGATAAACGGATAGTTTGTGATTTCACCTGACGGTATCTTCCACAGCCCCAAATCAAGTGAATGAAGGTAATCCATGCTTTCAAAGTCGAATGCCGTGGACCAGAAACGGATGCCGCTCTGACGGCAATAAGCAATCAGTTCCTCATGATCCTGTTCTGAAAGCTCCAGTTTCTTAAGCATCTCAAATTGCGAATCATTACCATCACCTATATTCGACTTCTGATATTCCGCTTTCTTTGCTTCTTTTGACACCAGTTTCTCAGCTTTGAATGTCTGGAACTTAATGATGTCAACTCCCGCTTCAACAGCCGCATCCACCAACTTCCGGGCAATTACCATGGAGCCGTTGTGGTTGACACCGGCCTCTGCTATAATCAGTACACTCATAACCGTATTTTAAGAGTGGCAGGATTGCCAGAATAAAGCCCTTTCACATGGATGGGCTTTCTTACGAATGAGCCCGCACCTACAATCACATCATCGCAAATACGGATGCCATTGGAAAGTACCGACTGGCTACCCACAAAAACATTGTTCCCCACGTTGCAATCACCATTCACCATCGTTCCTGTAGAAATATGGCACTGATTGCCGATACAAGCATCATGTTCGATATTGGAAAACGTATTGAGTATGACATTGTCACCAATCATCGCTCCGGCATTGACAAAAGCCTGATGCATAACAACAGTTCCTTTACCCAATACCGCATATTTAGAGACATAGGCCGTAGAGGCTACCAAAGTAGCCAGTCTGCCACCTGCTTCCAACACCTTATTGTATAGTCTGATTCTTAAAGCGGGATTCTTGATAAAGCCTACAGTAATAATGAACTCTGCTTTATCTGCATACAGAGGGATATCATTGTCCACACCTATCACATTGTAGCCGAGCACCTGTCGGCCTACTTCTTCGGGTTTGCCCAAAATTCCCATAATATGATGGCCTGCGCTCTCTGCCACATCAATGACAGTCTTACAGTGTCCTCCTCCACCAATAAGAATAAGTTTTTTAGTCATTACAATCTCACTGAACTTGGAATATTCACTACCCTATCCGCAAACCAGATAGTATTTTTTAGACCGTCATTCTCGCAATGTTCGAACATAGGCAGACGGTTCATCAGTTCCCAGATGGGACGCGTCATCACACCATTGTCGTTAGTCTGCTGAAGGAAGTCAAGCTGTGCCTCCTTATCTTTCAGAATAACGGCATTGAGCCAATAGTTGGAGAAGGTATCCTCGGAATCAACAAAAAACTCCATACCGGGAATATTTTTAAAGAACTCCTCATATTCGGCGGCTACCTGGCGTTTACTTTCGATATATTTGTCTAGATTCTCCAACTGAGCACAACCGAGGGCTGCGTTGATATTGGGCATACGGTAGTTGTAACCGATATGGTCGTGACGAAACTCCCAACGATGGGAAATCTTTGCTTGGGTAGTAATGTGTTTTGCCTGCTTGCCCAGCTCTTCATCCTGGAAAAGCATCATACCACCTCCTCCCGTGGTAATAGTTTTGTTCCCATTGAATGAGATAGCCCCCACTTTACCGAATGTTCCGGTATGCCGATTTTTATATCTGCTGCCGATACTTTCGGCAGCATCTTCCACCAGCTCAATATGATATTCCTCACAGAGAGCAACCAACTCCTCGATACGAACAGGATGACCAAAGGTATGCATGGGTACGCAGGCTTTTACCCTACGACCAGTGTGCTTGTTGTAACACTGGCCGTTCTTTATTTCCGCATTCCTTACCAGCCACTCTTTCATAGCATCAGGAGAAAGTCCCATAGTAGTCTTGTCAACATCAATAAATATAGGACGCGCACCGATATAGCTCAAGGCATTACAAGTAGCAATGAAAGTCAGCGCTTGTGTAAGCACTTCATCGTCACGTTCCACTCCTACAAGCATCAGTGACATATGGAGGGCATTGGTACCGCTGACACATACTACTGCTTTCTTCGTACCGGTATAAAGGGCCATCTCCTCCTCGAAACGATCTACAAACTTTCCCACGCTCGACACAAAAGTGGTATCGATGCATTCTTCAAGATATTTTTTTTCGTTACCGATGAATCTAGGCACAGAAAGAGGTACGAAATCTGCACTACCGTACAGCTGCTGAATAAAACTGATTACTTTAGAATAATCTGCCATTATGTTGTTTTTTATTTACCTACATTTTCTGATCCAAATGCTTCCCTTTCTCCTCATGTTCAAAATTAGGAATAAACCGTTTGAGGGCTTCCACCACCTCTTCTTTAGTAAAATCCGATTTAGAAAAGATATTTTCTATTTCATTGAAAAAGGTATCTATTTCCAACATCGAACGCTTGTTTACTTTCTCAATTACACCTAAAGCACTAAAGCGATCCATATTAATTTTTTCACCTGCCACATAGAATTCTTCGTATGCTTTCTCACCGGTAGTGTCACTGTCAAAATAGAATACAGGATACTCTCCGCTACCAAAGGACATTTCTGCTGCGAATTGTTTGGCCTCTTCATCGGTGGAGAACTGGCGTTTGACACAACCAATGCTCTTTATATAATCGTCGCAAATAGCGGAAAAAGTCAACATCTGCTTTTCACCCAATTTGGGAAAGAAAATCTCACCATTTTTGCCCAAAATACAAGCTAACATACAAATCTGTCCGCTTTCCTCGGGTGAAACAAAATAACGTTTCACGTCATTTGGGGCAGCAAGAGGTTGTTTGTGCATCACCCGATGAATCCATCCGTCGGGAAGTGAACCGTTTGAAAAGGCTACATTAGCAAAACGGGCTGTTGTCACCTTAAACTTAGAGGTATAGGCCATTATCATATCCTCCATTATGCGTTTGCTGGCTCCCATGATATTGACCGGATTTGCAGCCTTGTCAGTAGAAACACAGAAAAAGTGTTTGGGAGGAAAAACGGCCAACAAGTCAAGAAGTTTCTTTGCCTTTACATCGTTATTCTCAATCAAAGCTTGTACCGAATACCTATCTTTTTCACTACGAACGTGCTTGTGGGCAGAAAAATTAGCCACAATATCAAAACCTTTCTCTTCACGGAAGATTCTTTCAAAAATGGGATCTGCAAAGTTCAAAGTATAGGGCCGGTATTCAGCAGGTACATACACGCCATAAGTGGAGCGCAAATCACGTGTCAACTCTGCGAGTCCGTTTTCGTTCAAGTCAATCACAATTAACTTGGCTGGCTTGAACGGCAGTATGGCCTTAATAAAGGAAGAACCAATAGAGCCGGCTCCACCTATTACACATACACTTTTGTTTCTAATTTCTGCCTGAAGTACTTCCTTATTAGCTTCAATGTCTGTAACAAACATACTTGTCGGACGATAAATCACATGATCTGTAATAAATTGCTTTAAATTAAACATACATATTGTAAAAGTAAATAGTTATTTTAAATCTATATAGACCTAAAGCATTATAGTTTGTAAGTACTTAATAAAAGCATCTACCTTTGAAAGGGCACATAAGTGTACCTTAAACCGAGTTTTTAAAAAAAGTACCAGCAAATTCAAGAAGCCATAGCGTACTTCATCATTGGAAAAGAACAAAACGTACACTAAAACATCCCTATCATAATCTTTGATGGTCAGATAACCGCTCTGGTAAATCATAGAAAGCGGATTCTTTACTTCTGACGATATTCAAAAAAAGCGAAAGTCGTCACTTCCTCCTCAATCAAGAGGCACAAATCATAATCACTCTCTTCCAACGGTTCAGAAAATAAGGAGTGGAATTGAATGCTATCTTATAGAGTATTGCAGTTTTATTCACATAAAGATTATTTTCTTCAAAGAGAAATTCTATTTACACATTTTCATTCCACTTCCTCCCACGGATAAGGATTCTCCATCACGTTCTGAAACTCATCAACAGCT
>OGMF01000551.1_pt1 | contig 41540 bp, 38 predicted proteins | sample 1572921 | NCBI WGS metagenome assembly OGMF01 (sample SAMEA2581919, study PRJEB24529) | metagenome | biome: Human gut stool | place: China | collected 2011 | reverse complement strand
GCCAAAGAGGACAATTCTCATTGGCCAACATGGTCAAATTCGCTTGGCTTTTCCATAAGCATCATCCTCGAAGATTTGGTGTAGATTTTTTGCGAGTGATTTTTTCTTTTCTTCATTCAGAGGTATGCTTTCGTCGCCTTTGTCATATTTCGTAAGTTGGTTGAATAACTGCGACGTTTTATTGTCATAGGAATAAGGCCGCAAACAACTTACGGCATCTCTTAATGGGCTTAAATAGGTATAAAAGATTTCTTGCAAAGATTCGTAAGGAACTTGCTGTCCTTCATTATCCCCTCCCCATATAATCCTTTTGAAATATTTTTTCTTTCCATTATTTTCTTGGATGAATTTCAAATGCAATTGTATGGTTTGTTTGGCAGGATCTTCTTTATCTTGCGATATGAAATCATAGAAACATTCTCTTTCAATCGGAGCATCTCCAAATTCAAATATCAAGTCAAATTGTATGACTGTATTGATTTCTGCGGGATTTTCCGGATTGACATGTAAATCGCTTTCTTGTACATAAATATAATTGTCTGTTTGCCACAGCCGAGACATACGCGTAAAGCATCTATAATTGCGGTTTTTCCCGAATTGTTTTCTCCAATCAGGATGTTTATACCATTCTTGAAATACAAAGTGATATCATCGAATACCCTGAACTTACTGATATGCAAACGACTTAAATACATATTTCTATTTTCTATAATCCTTTATTCTTATACGAACTCCAAATAGTTATCCCGATTCACGACATAAAACTCGGCATGGGGATATGCTTCTTGAAACACTTTCGGTACATTAGGTATCTTATTGCCCCATTTGAACTCCAAGGCGGTCAGATTATCCGTATTCTCTTCGATAAGATCAATCTCTTGCTTATCGTAAGTACGCCAGAAATAGAACTCCTTATGCAGCCCTTCATTAAAATTCGCTTTGCGTCTTTCCCCAATAATATAGTTTTCCCACAATGCCCCGACATCCTGTCGAATGGCCAGCGGAGAAAATGCTCCGATAATCGCATTGCGGATACCGTTGTCGTAGAAATACCATTTCCCGGCTTTCGTAACCTCCTTACGGAGATTGCGCGAGTAAGCCCCCAACCGATATACGACAAAGACCTTTTCCAACAGGTCGAGATATTTTTCAACGGTCGTCTTGCTCATACCAAGCTGTTTGCCCAACTCCTCGTAAGAGACCTCGCTTCCCAGCTGAAAGGCGATAAGCCGCAACAGATCGCGCATCTTGCTCGAATTTTTCAGCCCGTCTATCGCCAAAATATCTTTCAGAAGATACGCACCGACAATATCGCGCAGATAGTCGGTCTTGCGTTCGTAGTTGTCCATCATTACCACCTCCGGATAGGAGCCGTAAATCAAGCGAGCTTCGAGATTCTGACGGGTTTCGAGAGCCGTTTCCGTTTGCGCGATTTCCTGTTGAGAGAAGGGTGTCAACAGGAATTGCGTACTGCGACCGACCAACGGCTCTCCCGTCTTGTTCAGCAGATCAAATGAAGACGAACCACTGGCCAATACGCTTATACCCGGTATTTCATCAACAATCAGTTTCAAGATGCTACCGATTTGAGGGATATTTTGCGCTTCATCGATAGCCAACAGGTCAATACCCTCCAATAAATGCCGATAATTGGCGACTGAGCGATTCTCAAGTAAGGCCAACGTATCGTAATCCTCGCCGTTAAGCATCATGATCCGGCCCGAATAGCCATCAACGATTTTGCGCATCAATACGGTTTTCCCTACTCGTCGTGCGCCGAAGATCAATACGGCTTTTCCCGGCTCAATTCTGTTTGTTATCCGCTCTTGAAGTATTCTCTTTATTGTTTCCATATCCAAATACCATTTAATGCAAAAATAGAAACTATTTTATTCAATGACGATTTTTTTATAAAAAAAGCATTTTATATTGGCGATTTTTCTGCGTTTGAAATATTCCAAATGTTCACATACATCTCAGATTATCGATTCCGATAATGTCGACTGCATAATTCGATTCACATGATCGCGTTTTGATTATCGTTTTGCAAAGAACCCGACATACAAAAGCGAATCCATATGCAATCTTATACTGCATATGGATTCGGATCACAAACAGGTATTATAATTTGTGCACTACATAATCTTCTCCGCATCAAAGAACCGCTCGCTATCGAAATTCTCCGGCAAGGAAAAGGTCGTCCGCGCTTCGGTCTCGCTTACGCACGTAATGTGCGCTACCGGAAAAATAGCCGCTCTGTCGTCTTCCGTGAGGGCGGGTAGATACTGATCATTCTCGAGTCCTTTGAAACAGATCGGAGCAACCCGATCGTAAAACACCTCGCTGTCCGTGTCAATATAGGTCAGTGTCATCACATGGTTATTTCGTCGGAGTTCCTCGATCTCTTCCATCGTGTGGCGAATGTGTGTTGCTCGTCTGTAGTCTTTTATTTGTATGCGAACTTAAATATTTGCCATATTCGAGTGTCTGATAATATGCTCGATACGCTCCTCTAGTAATTCCTTGTTCAGCAGCCCTGTTACCCATGTTTCGGGTAAGGCTGCATATCCCATCCGTGCACCCATTAGTGCTCCGGCGACAGCTCCGTTCGTATCCGTATCGCCGCCCGCCGCGATGATAGCCTGCAATGCCGTACGGAAATCCGTTCCGAAATTGTCGCCCACAATCCTGCGGCCAGCGTTCGTAGCGTGTATCCCTTCGTCCCGTGATCATCGAGATGCAGCTTGCCAAGATCGGGCTGAAAACCTAATTGAACGAACTCCTCGATCTCTGGAGCATATTCGGCTCCGATCCGCACGAGCTCCTCCTCGGAGACGGTAGCGCCGAGCAGCTCGCACGCGATGATATGGGTAGCGATGACACACGAACCGACGCAGCGCGGATCGGCATGGGTCAATTGACACACACATTCCGTATTCGTGCGGACGGCCGCCGCATTCTGCCAATCCCATATTCCCAGGATGCAAGTACGCATCAACGCTCCATTCGGTGCGTTATTTTTCTTACTCAGACGCCATACGAACTCTGCTGCTTTGTAAGGATACTGCTCGTATTGCGGCATTTGGAGAACATTGTAGGTGTGGCGTCCGACACCCTGACCGTCCGAGCGAAACCATTTCAGGAATCGGGAGGCTATATCGTACGATCGACCGTACCCTTGTCCAAAAAACTGTCCAGAATACAGAGCATTTGATCCGTATCGTCCGTCCATGCACCACGTAGCCAACGACTGCGGAACTCGTCCTGCACGATATCCGCATAGTCGTTCACGCCGTTTGGATAGGTTGCGGCTACCATATCTCTGGACATTCCCTCGGCCGCCAATCCCAGTGCATCGCCTATGGCCTGTCCGAGGAGTATTTCGTAAATCTTCTCTTTTGTTCGGTTCATCTTTGTGATGTTCTGTTTTAGTTGTCTATTCGTTTTTGCGAAGGCTTTCGTGTGGTAATGCAATTCTGCGAAAATATCTTTTAATGATAGTAAAATTTCACGAATCGACCATTTTTTTTGAATGTAATTTAAGAATTTTTTATACTGAATGACAGTATTTTATCGTTTGCTGTATGGTGTATTCGATAGATCATTGAATCTATATTGAAAATAATGCCTCTCTGGGAATACTTGCCAATGGACAAATTTTTTGACCTGCCAGAGAAAAATGCAGTTAACCGAGTTAGGTATCTCAAATAAAAAAACGTTTTCAGATAACACGAGGTTGCCTGACGAAAAGAGATGTTCTGCAAACAAACTTATTTTGATTAACTTTTTTGTTACAAAAGTTATAATGCCGAACTCCACTCAGGCAGAAATATATTGAAAATGTCCCGAGGAAGCGAATCTGAAATTTTTTCGACAGTATAGATGTATTTGTATGTTGTAGGATGCTTTCGGTCGAATCGCTGGAGATTCTGTACGGCTTCTGGAATCAGCTCATCATTCGGGCATAGAACGATTGCGATGTTTCGTTCAGGAATATAGAAATCTACCGAAGCATTCCGTTGCGAGGCATAGTAAATTGTATGCTTTTGATACTCCTGCAGAACAGCGTGCGCCATTATGTTCCGTAATAGTTTTTCATGCAGTTGTGTTGCAGGAATAAACAATGACAGCAGCCCGTTATCCACAAACCAATAATGTCGCTTCGGAGTTCGGATAGTCTGTGCCGAAAAACATTCTATAGAACGAATAAATCTCGTCTTTTCCAATATCGAAATATATTCTACGACAGTCGATACACCGACCTTCAATCCTGTTTCCTGCAGCATGCGGCATAACCCATTGTAAGAAATCTCTTCTCCCAAGTGCTCTGCCAGCAGATGCAGGATCATTCGCAACGCCGTTTCGTTACGGACAGTGTATCTCGGAAGCAGCTCTTCGTAAAACAATGTGCGGAACAGCCTTTCGAGAGATTCAGTGTGACGTTTGGCCGATAATAAAACTCCCGGAAAGCCTCCCCGTCGGATAAAACGGTTGAGGACTTCGTTGTAACTTAACTTCGATACGCGTAAATATTCGTGTAGCGTAAAATCTGCAAGATTCTTAATATTGAACTTGGTCCTCAATTCGGTGTTTCCCGTAATCTGACGCGCCGAGTGAGTCGACATCGTGGCAAGTATCTCGATATTGGGTGCTGTAACAGCGGCCTTGGTTAATAATTGGGGCCAACCCTCGAGCAGATCTACATCATCGAGACAAAGCAGAATTTTGTCTTCTGTCATCAGAGGTGTTAGAGCTGCGAATAATTCGCTGGCTGTCGTACGTCGGTAGATCTCGTTACGAAAGGAGAGCACGATCGGCACCACACCGTACATTCTTCTATCCTCACGTTGTTGAGTGCGCTGATAGATGAGTTGTGCCAGGGCACAACTCTTACCTCGTTGTCTGTCGGCTGCAATGATCCAGTTCCCGCTTGCCATTCCCGCTAAATTTCGCAGTTGAAAAGGGATATCCAACAATATCTGTCGATCATGTTTGATCTGGAGTCGTAATTCTTCAGTCGTCATTTGCACGGTATTTCTGTTGTCTCGTAAAGTTACTAATTTATCTTTTATGTAAGATAAAATTGCAATTTATGAAACCTAATGTGTAGATAATCAGTGGTAAAATATCGAAAGTTGTCCACCGGTCATATAAACGGAGAAAAGGCTATTTGCACACATCCTTGACCATTGTTCCGTATGACCTCTCTGTGAGAAGATAAAATGCTGTTATTCAGTCGAAAAAGGTCTAAAATGACCGTAAAAAAGTTGTGTAGGAGCACTTTTTTGAGTATCTTTAATATAGGAGGGGGAAAGATTGATTTTGCTTCTAATATATTGATTTATAGTTCGATAAATCATATTTCGCGATTAAAGGAGTTGCACGAAAACGAGCAAAAAACAAATTTCCAAAAGCCTCGATTTTTGGCCGAAAATCGCAGTAAAACTTAAACTAGAGAAAACAAAATGTCAATGAATATTATCCGTAAGATAACGCACGAAGAGGTGATAATGCTACATATGTTGGGCATACTGCCTCGGCATATATTCGGCCTCGCCGGTCACCCTTTGCTCGATCAGGCACTGAAGCCGGGAAAACTATACAAAACGCTGCGTCTGCTTCTGCCTCAGTATGGTTTTACTCCTGGTTATCCAGAGATGCTGCTCGCGCGGGCGCAACGGATCCTGTCCGCGCAACGGAATGCAGGGGTCGGTACGATCTCCTGTTTCGATGTCGATTACCCGAAATCGCTGATGGAGATCTGCGATTTTCCGCCGTTGATTCACTATCTCGGAGACAGTTCTTTGTTCTCAAAACTGAATCAAGTCGCCGTTGTCGGTGCCCGTAATGCTGACCGCCAAGGGTGTGAAGCCGCTTGGAAACTCGGATACGAATTCGGAAAGGATCATATTGTCGTGAGCGGCCTCGCCGCAGGATGCGACACGGCAGCTCATCGCGGATGTCTGGAAGCAGGAGGAAGGACGGTTGCCGTTGTGGCGACGGGGCTCGATACTGTGTTTCCCCAGGAAAACGAAGATTTGCAAAAGGACATTCTGCGCAGTGGCGGTGCCGTGCTTTCCGAACAACTATTCGGCGCAGAGGCCAAGCCCAAGTATCTTGTGGCTCGAAACCGTTTACAAGCTGCTCTGGCAAATACTGTGATTGTCGCGCAGTGCCCCGAACGTAGCGGTACCTTGCATACGGTAAAGTTCGCTCAACGCTATCATAAGGATGTAAAGGCGTGGCGGTTCTCTGTGCGCAACGAGGCGAATGCGGGGAATTTCGCTTTAATTGGATCGGGTGTTGCGTCATCAATTGTTTTAGAGTAAATAATATATGATATGAAAGGATTAGCTGATTATTTATGTGAAGAGTGTCGCCGCATGGAGCGTTCTATAGAGCGTGATTATCGGAAAAAGGAAGAGCATGAGGTGCGGGAGTTTATCGAGCAGACACGTCGCGAGATTGCCGAGACCGAAGAGTGGCTCCGACAGGAAGAGGAGGCCGAAGCTGCGGCACGACGTATCGAACCCTCTGCGATGTTTTACCTGTTGAAAAGATGTGGCGGTATCGCGTCATTCGAGCGCTTTGATTTCCGTGTAGAGTTAGAAGAAATAGCTACGACCATGGGATTGACCGTCACACAGACGGCGACATTGATTCTCGTGGCAGGTCTTCAGCGGCGATGCCCTTGTGGCGTAGGACCTGTACACTTGTCCCAGTACACCGGTGAAGAGCATACTTCTAATGCGTGGAAGAAGCATCTTTCAGACCTGTACCGGCTCGGATTGCTCTCGATTGCCAAATGTACGGATAAAAGAAATGTTTACTATAAAATCAATGAACAATGAGCAGAACACGTTTTTCGCCGGAGCGAATCGAGTCGCTCCGAGCCGATGAAATCTTTGTTTTCGGAAGTAACCGACAAGGCTGGCATGGCGGAGGTGCTGCGGCTTATGCCCGACAACGGTTCGGGGCTGTCTGGGGAGAAGGGATTGGTCGTACGGGACAGTGTTATGCGATCCCTACAATGGATGGATCGGTTGAGAAAATCCGTCCTTATGTGGAGGAGTTCATCGCTTATGCGGAGGCTCATCCCAAGCTGATTTTTCTGGTCACGGAGATTGGATGTGGAATCGCCGGCTACACGGTAACACAGATTGCACCTTTCTTCTCCGCAGCACTCGACCTGCCTAATGTGCTGTTACCTCAACGTTTTGTGGAGCATCTCCAGCAAGCAAACGAGTAACAGATGTGATAAAATAAACGGCAACAGTCCTTTAGAGTCTGAAAACTTGTCGGTGTAAGGGAAAAATAGTAATTTTGTTATGTCATCCGAGGGGTGACAGACATATTAGGAACTTACACGAAAGTGTTGGCTTCATTCTTCCGGACAAAATCTGGTAAATTTTCAACGGAGAGGAATGGCTGACGGCTCTCGCGTCTGTATGTATACGGGCGTGAGGACTGTTGCTTGTTTTTCTCCACGGTTTACCAGAGCCTGTCCGGTGAAATGAGCGATCGGTCCCACGCTTTCTTTTTGTAGTATCTCTCCGAGGGACGGGAGGGCGAAAAAAACATACGGACATGGGTCTTTTAAAGAAATTTTTTTCGGATGATGCTCCCAAACAGTGGGAGGTCAAAATCAAAGGAACGGTACAGCGTAATGGTCCGATCCCGGTCAATCGCACCTTTATCGTCGACGACATTCGTCAGGCGCAGGCTTTTCAGGGAGCCAATCGTTACGAGGTAATCGCTGAATGGTTGCGGGTAAACTATCCGGGCGCGACATACGATCATATCCGGCATTTTGCTGCCGAGGTAAAACCGGTCAAGAAATAATCACACATAACATTGATCGTATTACTATGAAGAAGATTCTGTATTTCTTCATGACTGCAGCATTGCTGTGCAGTTGTGAAAAAGAGGAGGTAAATATTGTCGATACAGCTAAATTGGTTTCATCACTCAAACATATAGATATTGCAGATGCTCAATCTCTTTTTATAGCAACATCTACATTGACTCGCGGAGGTATTGACGATGAAGAGAAGCCGGTGCTCTATAAAATAACTTTCAATGGTGAAACCAAAGAGGTTGAATTTATAGATGAGGAAGGGAATAAACCTTCCGTTTGGACCAATTACACGCTGAATTTATCGGATAAGTTTTTGTTGGTCAATGTGGGATTTGATTGTGATCATAGAGATTATTCACATCGTTTACAATATGCATATATTGTTAGAAAGAGCGATGGAGCTATGTTTGCACCTCGCATTCAAAATGACAATCATAATTATTTAATGTCTGGTCCTATGAGTTTCTTTGAATATAAAGAAAATATAGATGTATTGACACAAGTAAGTGAAAAGGCATGGCAATTACAAGTAGATGATGAGGATAATGTATATTATTCGAACATAGGGATATGTAAAATATACGATGATGCGACGGGAAACGTATTTGTTGAGGAGTTGGTCTCGTACGAAATATTTCCCGATGATCCATGGGAAGGATTTAACGTTAATGGGAATGGCGATGTGTGGATGTTGAAAATGTTTGATGACATCTCCTTGTGTCGTTTAAATACAGGAGACTTTGTTCGAGACGAGAATTATGACGGAGGATATCAATCGGGTGAAATCTTTACACTGCCAGATTACCCTAAGAATTATTATCGCCTAGATGCAGATAGTTTTTGGATGCCGTGGACTCTATATAGATATACGCCGCAACAGAACATATTGAAAGAAGAGGTCGTAAACTCTGGAAATTTTCAAAGCTCGGAGTTAACCCCCTATCCTGCACAATTTGATGTGATTATGTTAGATGATTGCTCTATAATTTTTGCCGGCGGTGGAATTTTTGTCGTCAGAAGTGAAACGGATGTTCGCTTTTGTGATGTAGCATTCCCCAAGAATAAAGAGAATAGACCCTATTTACATTCGGATAAATATGTATATGCTGCCGATAACGGAGGAAACATCATGCGTTTCGATCCGAGTGATGGGACCGTTAGTACAGTATATGCCAATAGACGGTACCAAATAGAAACTCTAAGAATTTTTTCAGATGACATTATGCAATTCTCTGGATATGATCTTCAAACTGGAGAAAGTATTATTGTACAAATCGAAAACGGCCAAGAACATGTTCTTGATAGAATAGATGGACGAAAGATCATTCAGATGGAACGATTAAATTGAACATAATTCATTCTTTTTGTATATTAGTTTATTATTATCATTATTAATGCTTGAATTATGGAAAATCAAAATTTAAAGAAGATTGATGGTCTCGACGCATTATGTTCGCTTTTTGAGAACGAAGACGCATTAATCGAACACATTGTAGAACATACGCTTTTCTTCGATCGCGAGATGGTACGCGATCAGGCACGGGATCTCCGTGCCCTGATCCGCACCGGACAGGCGCTTCCGGTACGATTCACCTCCAACGCCAATTATTTTCTGCAACATGCGGTCAAAACCACGACACCGCGTTTTAAGAATAAGAGCGAAGCAGTGAAATTCACCAAATATGAGTGTGATCCCGACGGACATATCGATGAAACGAAATGTCTGTTCCACCGTGAAACCAAAATTCGGGTGAAGATCGATGCCGATGGTAACTATGCGCCGAAATGTACGATACTCCGCTATACGGGGCATCGCGTCAGTTGGGGACAGTCCAGCACGGTAGTGAATTATACGATTGCACACATTTGGGCCAAGACAGATAATCCGCTATTCTTCAATTCCTTGTGGAACTATGCCTTGTTGCCGACTCATTGTGCTTTCATTACCGATAAACGCGATGATTCGCATCCTTTGGTAAAGCGTGTCAAAGATCTGATTCGGGCGATCAGTTGGGAACTGTACGATCCGAACCGGATCATGGACTGGAATCAGAAAGTGGTAACTGACGAAGAAAAACCGTCTGCACAGGCTCGCAACGAAGCAAAGCGTTTGATCAAAGAGGGGAAAATTCAATTTTTACCGAAAAACGAAATTCCGGTGAATGATCAGGAAATTCCGAGTGAGGATGAGTCTGTTGATGTAGACAATGATTAATCGATATTGAAACTTCACGCATTTATGACGAGACTGAACTCAATCGAATCTGCTAAATCTACGGCATTGGAAGATTTTCGTGCTCAAACAATCACACCTCAACGATTCATGCGTGATTTGATGGAGTTTTTGTCGCTGATATACGGAGAGTCTCTGTCGGGACTTAAACACGATGACTCCGAAGTATTGTCATTACGGAATCCTCCACGAAAAGTCCGTTATCACCGATTGATGGCAGTACTTCGGGCTTACAAATTATTTCCACGAAACTCTCGTAAACTTCAATTGCATACATTTGTCCGAGGTTCGTTTTTGGAGACCAAACAAATCGAAAAGAGACAAAAGGTGTATGAACGAATTTTGCAGGTATGCCGTATTGGACATTTGGATGTGAGTAGATTCGACATTCGACCGCAAACAGCCTCGTATGAAGGTGTGGGGTTATTCCATCATCTAATTGAATATCGTTTTGCACTCCATCTGGTAGTCGATTGGGCTGGAGGGTATATGAGTGGGAGCGATGGCTTGTCAATCGCTTTAGCATTTTCTTACGAATTGTATAAGCAGTATTTGCAAACCATGATTGATTGCACTGATCAAGCGTTGTTTTGTTTGATGGGAGAATATATCGGGCCTCTGGTCGTAGGCGATTTGATGGATCGATACGATTATCCGTCAATGACTGACGATGAGTTAGCGGATTTGGACATCGCTTGGTTCTAAAGTGTCTGATATTAATAAAGCAGGGAGTCCATGTGGGCTCCCTGCTTTTAGTTAAAAATACAACACTCGAAAACGACAGCGGAATTAGACCTGAGTTCACTGATTCCGTTTTACGTTATCCTCCATGAATTTATCGGATGGAAACAAATCGTTGAAATTCTGTGGTTCTTTATCTAAAAAATCGGTACGTTCATCACCGATCTCAAACTGTATCTCGGGGTATATACTTCCTGGACGATGTAAAAGAACAAAACCTGATGCTTCGATAATTTCACCTTTTTTTCGTCCGAAACCTGACGTTTCCAGTATTTTAAATTTCCAGTCTTCTATACATTCTAATGTTACGTATTTATGAGGAAGCCAGCCGATCGTGATAATCTCACCTTGACGTATGGCTGATAAATCCGTTGACTTGATGTTTGTCAGGGGAAAATATGTTTCATGATTTATTGCAGCTGCTTGAAAATCTCCCCACCCGGCATAACCTATTGCCTGAACACAATCCAATAACGATAATTCATGAAAACCATTGTCTCCATTGAAGGAGAAGATTCTCCGAATCGTTCTTTCGCTTACAATTGCTTTTTTGCCTGATTGTTGTAGTCTCGCAACAATGCGCTGATGAAGCAAATGGATGTTTCGGCCTTGAGTGGTGTTATCACAATTGAATGCGAGGTCAAGACACTCTTGTAAATAACGTATCTCGTATATATGAGGTTTGATTTTCATGGTCGCATTGATTGCTACAAAAATAGAGTTATTGAGGATAATGTCAAAGAGGGGGGAGCGCAATCAGAGTTGAATAATTTGCAAGTTTTCAGAGTCGATTATTTCTGAAAATCAATATGATGTAGGCTGTCTGTTTTGACCCGATGGTTTTGTCACAGATTTGTCAATAAGGTTTCTCGCCGTCCTTTTGGAAAATTTATACTTTTGTGTCAGACCAAAAAATGTAAAATAAAATGATGGCAATGTATACTTCTATTTGGAATATCGAGAATCTTGAACTGATTGGTGTCGCATGTCTTGTGTGTATTGGTCTCATGGTGTCGAGTTTTATCGTGGCTGAATCGGCTTCATTAGAACAAACAGGCAACCACACTGATTGCCTTTTCGAGAATTGTAAAACAGCTCAATATATGACGGATACTTACAAGGTTTACCTTAGTAATATAACTCGACAACATCAAAGTAGAATGCCACTGTGGATACAAATTAGACATACCGCCTCCGACACACCATTCACTTATCAATTGGCACCCTCGATAAAATATTTTTCGGAATCGTCTCAATACAGGAAAATGAATATTAGTTACAAAACCGGGTTATCACGTTCGATCACTTATTTTAAAAACAAACAAAATTTTCAATTATCGCAAAACGATGCCGGACAAAAATCTATCATCGATATTGATCACAAATCAAGATGCTAGCAAGACTGAAGAATAAGGTTATTTGGAAATCGATTGACACCTTTTAGCTGACATGCAAAAATTAACAGAAGAGCTTGAACATACACATAGTCGCAGAGATGATTAATCGTAATCCAGCCAATATATTTACAGACACTCAAGCGGTAATCAAAACAAAAAATAATTCTCATCCAAGAAATAACATATCTAAAATTAGATTAGATCATGTTTCTATCATAACCAAGTTTTATACGACAACTAGAATCAGACAGGTTAATTAATTCGAAGATTCACAATTCAAGGAATATCAACATTCGACTAATCAAAAGATCAGAACCTTTTAAATTTAATCTCTTATTGAAAATATAGGTCTAGCAATTTGAAGACATTAGATATGTAGAGTTGATCAAGTTAAACTGTTTTGCAAAAAAAGAGTTTCTAACAGATAAATAGAGACAAGGCTAAATGAAATAGTTATACAGCATACGCCTAACTTGATTAATCATAAAAGGAGAGAGATGAAAGATTTAATCTTCATCTCTCTCCTTTTTTTGTCTACGGTTGAAAAACTGATTTTCAATTCAATGTTGTTAGGAAAATAATTTTTTCTCGATTTTCGTGTAAAGCCTTATTTATCATATACTTCTGCATTTTATTGGAAGCGCAAGGCGAGAAAAGCGATTCATCAAGAAAAAAAGTATAAAATTTTTCACGAATCCTTTATATCCCGGGAAAATCTGCATTATATGAATTAGAAAGAGAGGGAAAAATACTGTGCCTCTCAATAGTTCCCGATTCGTTTGATCGATGTGTCGTTTTCTGCGTATGCATTTGTCAATCTGACAGTAATCGCACTTCTGACAATTTTAGTGAAGGCTGTTTCTGGACTAAGAACAACCTTACATAATCTAAACAATTTCAAAATTTATGAAAACACAACGACCACCACCTTTAGGTGTGTAATTTATTGAAGTTTATCAAGCAATATGAATCTAAAAACAAGGAATGATCGCATTCATATTGTTTGAGAAAAAAACAAGCGATCATTCCTTAATTAAATATATGAAAAAAAATATTAAACTTCCAGATTATTTATCTATTCTGGAATACTCCGTTCAGGAGATCAATTTTGTTCTTTCTTTTTATGAAGGAACATCACAACAAGAATTTGTAGAAGAGGAGTGGAATGAAATCTGTTCCCTTCAGGACGCGAAAGTACGTGCAGAAAAAAAAGCTCAGTTTTTCAAAACACACAAAGTTTCGTTTCCAGCAAAAGTTTCGATCATCATCAAAGAATTGTATGACCTTGCACAGGAAAAACAGATGCCTTTGTGTAGTTTTGCCGGATTTGGTTATTTTTTCAATACTGCATACTGGGAACAAATAGACCCGGTAAGATTGAATAAATTCTTGTCACGATTTGCAACCAGATGTGGAATTAATGAGAAGATAGCCATTTCCGCATCAATACAGAAAATGTTGATTCAACAATTTCATTCGTATGCCAGTCGTGTGGAACCAACAGGCGATGATTGTGTTAAAATCAATTTGCAAAACGGGACATTACGTATCGATGATAACAGTTGTGTTCTCGAACCGTTTTCAGCAGATGATTTTTTGCGATATCAACTCTCTGTTGCTTACAACGAAAATGCACAAATCAATTTGTTTCAGCAGTTTCTTGATCGAGTATTGCCTGAAAAAGAATCTCAGGAGTTTCTTGCAGAATACATTGGCTATACTTTGACAACCAATATTAAACTGGAACAATGTTTGATATTGGTTGGATCGGGAGCAAACGGTAAATCCGTGATTTTCGATATTGTCAATGCGCTATTGGGAAAAGATAACATTACTCATTACACATTGGCACAGTTGTGTGGTGACAACGAATATCGTCGAGCGACTCTTTCTGGAAAGTTGTTGAATTACTCTTCTGAACTTGGAACGGGCTTAGCTGATGTAGATATGGTTAAAAAATTAATCAGCAATGAGCCGATTGATGCCAGATTACCTTACGGAGAACCGTTCACAGTACATCGTTACGGAAAATTCATGTTCAATACGAATTCGCTTCCGACATCTGTTGAAATTTCAGATGCTTATTTTCGGCGAATGAATTTCATGCAGTTCGATGTGACGATACCGAAGTCTGAACAAGATCCGGAATTGGCGAAGAAAATTATCGATACAGAACTAGATGGAGTGCTTCAATGGGTGCTTGTCGGTCTGAAGCGATTGTTGGTTAACCGAAAGTTTACCGTTTCTCCGAAAATGGAAGCTGTCAAAGAACAAATCAGACGTGATCTGGATAGCGTGGCGACGTTTATGGCTGAAACTGGTTATAAACCGTCACCGAATAAACGAACTCTGTTGAAAACGCTTCGGGAGGAGTATAATGAGTTCTGTAAGTTGAACAATTGTCGTCAAGTGGGACACAAAATGTTCAGTCAACGTTTGAGATCCGCCGGATTCGATGTCGTATCGGGTACGGGAAACAGAACTTATGTCTGTTGTGAAACTGCTCAAAATCCAGATCTGGATTTTGTCGGAGATGTATTTAAATTGAAATCATCAGAACGATGAAGACAATTAGGTGTGAACAAGAGAGACCCTCGATATGGGTCTCTCTTTTCAAAAACTTCACCGATTCACATCCGATCGGAGAGGTAGATGTCTTACATTGGTTGTTAGAACCCTCGAGTGAAATGCTAAATGCCCTCGATTTCATTCGCAAAACAGATGATAAAGAGGCCCGTAACTTTATAAAAGCTCGTTTGCCTGCCATTACACCGAGCGGTCTATTTTCAGTTCGGAAAAAAGAGGGGCTGATTGCTCATTCTGGTCTGATTTGCCTGGATATCGATGCCAAAGAGAATCCAGCAATAGAGGATTGGAATGTCTTAAAACAAAATTTACCTGTTTCCGAACATATTCTGTATGCCGGATTGTCAGCAAGTGGACGAGGTCTGTTTTGCCTGGTGCCGATTGCTGACGGGAAACAACATCTTCAACACTTTCTTGCCTTGGAACGAGATTTTAAGGAAGCTGGTATTGTACTTGATCCGGCATGTAAAGACATACCGCGTTTGCGAGGTTTCTCTCATGACCCCGCAGCATACGTAAATTTCGGAGCAAAACCGTATGAAAAAGTGCTTCAAGAAGCGGAAAAATCGCTTTGTATTACGTCTGTTCGGCCTGTTATACGTGGTCCGGATGGAAAAACGGATGAAGTTCGGAACGTCGAGGCGCTGACTCCTATACAGCGTCTATTGCAGCCTACCGATTTGTCTCGTGTTTTGTCTGTTTTGGAGATTTCTAAATCTGCAACACGTCATTTTCTCGATTTGCTGAAGAAAATAGAGGCAAACCGGATCGATATTACCGTCTTGTATCAAGATTGGTTTTCGATAGGCTGTGTAGTCTCGACTTTGTTTGGATCTGAAGGCTCCGTATTCTTTCATCGTATCTCGCAATTTTATCCGAGATATGATTCGGATGAGTGTGAGAAACTTTTCTGTAACATTCAGAAAAGAGGATACCGTATGTCTATCGATAAACTTGTGTCGATAGCCGAGCGATACGGAGTTAGGTAAAATGAAGAAAAGAAGAAAAAGTGAGTGCAGTGCATAGATATGCACTCACTTTTTTCTAAATCAAGTTTGTCATTGCTTCGTCAATACGGCTGTTTCCGAACGAGTCCAGATAGATTTGTGTCGTTGTAATGTCGGAATGTCCGAGCGATTGGGATATCAAAGAGATGTCGACGCCTGCATGTTTCAATACTGAAGCATACGAGTGTCTGGCTACGTATGTCGTTAATGGAATATTTAGATTGAGTTCTTGACCTAACTTTTTTAACTCTCGATTGACGATTTTTAACACTTTTCGGATGCGGTCGTTACGTTGTCGTTCGGTTCGGTGGATCTGTTTGTTTAAGATTGGGAATATGTAATCATCTGTATTACATAATTTTGAGTAGCGTGTCATGATTATCTTGGCTTCCTCGCAGATTCTGCAGTTCATCGCTTTGCGAGTCTTGTGTCGGGCATACATTAATCGTCCGTTTTGGATGTCTGAATATTTCAAACAGGCGATATCCCGAAAGTTAATACCCGCCATAAAGTAGCTGAACAGAAAGATATCCCGTGCGAATCTACGATATGAAACCTTATCATTGTTCAGATCGATGGCCATTAAACGGTGTATCTCGTTTTTCGAGATGGCTCGTTTGCGTGTAGAACTCCATAATCTTCCGAGTTTGAATCGTAGAAACGGATTCTCTTCCGTTTTGAAAACATGTTCTTCTGCAGCACGATTGTAAACGGCTCTCAGTACGCTGAATTTCGTAGCGATGCTGTTGTCTTTATTGCCTCGACGTCGTAAGAAAAGTTCGAAATCACGCAGATGGGATAGGGAGATCTCTTCAAATCGCATTTTCTGAGGATGGAATTGATGCCATAAGGAACTTGTAACTCGATATTTCGAGGCAGTCCCATATTTGTCGATGGATTCCAGTTGTTCGATCACTCGACGAAAGTAGCTGTCTACCGTACAGTCAATCCGCTCTTCTGAGGGTTCGAACAGCGTTTCGAAGTTGACATCGATATCCAATGCCTCGAGCCGACGGATCTTTTTGTGATATTCGTTCAGAAGAGAATCTAACCGCAGTTGCATTTCATGGTACTGCGGACTGTGGTCTGTTAGCCGTTGTGATTTTTCGTCCCAAACCGAAGGATCGACGACGATTCCGGTTGAGAGGGTTTTGGTTTGTCTTCGGTGGGTGAACCGGATGATCAGCGGAACTTCACCCTGACTGTTGCGTGCATCTTTGCGGCACACGACTGTGATGTTCATGATGCGTGACGTGTTGCGCAAACACCAGCCTTACATTTTTGTGTAAAACATTCTGTAAAACATTTGGGGTTGAAACGGCCTTTTTCGGGGAGTTTTTCGGATTTTCAACGGGGTGACAGATCTTCCCGTTTTGTCGAAAGAGAGTTGCGGAAATCTAGCAACAGGTTGATATACAAAAGAAAAAGGCAGTCTGAAAAGACTGCCTTCGAGAGCGGAAAACGAGACTCGAACTCGCGACCCCAACCTTGGCAAGGTTGTGCTCTACCAACTGAGCTATTTCCGCATAATTTCAATTTGTCTTAAACTCTTCATGGATCGTGGCGTCCCGTATCGTTTTGACGTTGCAAATGTACGACGAAAAATTGAATTTCCAAATTTTGTTTTCACTTTTTTTTTAGCCTTTAATGGCTCTTTCGACCGAACGTGTTCGTTGTAAGGATGTTGGCTCAATAACTTTTTTTACAAAGATTCTGCTTCTGTGATCCACATTGCACAACTTGCATCGCTTGGCATCCTCCAGTCACCACGAGGAGAGAGGGTGACGGATCCAACCTTAGGCCCGTCGGGCAGTGCCGAGCGTTTAAATTGTTGCGCAAAGAATCGCTTTAAGAATGTAATCAGCCATTTTTTGATTGTCGCATGGTCGTATTGTCCTTGGAAAGCTGTGCTTGCCATCATAAACAGTTTAGCTGGACGGAATCCAAAACGAACAAAATAGTACAGGAAAAAGTCATGCAGTTCATAGGGGCCGACCAATTCCTCGGTACGTTGTGCAATCTGGCCGTTGGCATCGGCTGGCAATAGTTCAGGGCTGATGGGAGTGTCCAGGATGTCGAGTAGCCATGGACGAGCCTGTTCATCGTGATCTCCCAATGCAACCCAGCGAACCAGGTGACGTACCAGGGTCTTGGGAATACCGCAATTAACGCCATACATCGACATGTGGTCTCCGTTGTAGGTGGCCCACCCCAATGCCAGTTCCGACAGATCCCCAGTTCCAATGACCAATCCTCCTGTTTGGTTGGCTATGTCCATGAGGATTTGGGTGCGTTCCCGAGCCTGGGCGTTCTCGTAGGTGACGTCACGTGATGCGGGATCTAACCCAATGTCGGCAAAATGTTGTTCACAGGCGGCACGAATACTGATTTCCCGGATGGTGACTCCGAGAGCCTTCATTAATTGAACAGCGTTATTGTATGTACGTCCTGTGGTGCCAAAACCGGGCATCGTTACCCCTGTGATAAGGGTGCGTGGCAGCCCCAATTTATCGAATGTACGTGCAGTTACCAGCAGGGCCAATGTTGAATCGAGTCCTCCTGAAATACCGATTACGGCTGAACGGCAATGTGTGTGGCGGATGCGTTGAACCAGTCCGCATACTTGAATATTAAAAATCTCTTCGCATCGTTCGTTGATGTGTGCATCTTCACGAGGAACGAAGGGATAGGGCTCAAATTTGCGCATCAATGGAGTAGAGGTGTAGTCCAGTCGAGGAATTTTAACCTCTACGTGGCAATATTCGGGTGTTGGCTCAGCATTATGGAACGTAGAGGTTTGGCGGCGTTGAGCCATCATTTTTTCAATATCTACGTCGCAGATGGTGATCTGTTCGTCGAAAGAGAAACGATCATTGGTTTGGAGTATGGTGCCATTTTCGACAATCAGTCCATTGCCTGCAAAGACCAAATCCGTGGAGGATTCTCCGCATCCCGCAGAACAATAGAGATATGCGGAGATCGTGCGGGCAGACTGTTGTTCGATCAAAGAGCAGAGATAGGAGTGTTTTCCCACCATCTCATCACTGGCTGAGATGTTGACCAGCAAGTTGGCTCCGGCCAGTGCCAATCGGGATGAGGGGGGGATGGGTACCCACAGATCTTCGCAGATTTCAATCCCGAGGCAAACCTCGCCGTCGTGAAAGAGCAGACGGGGGGTAAAGGGTGTTTGTTGTCCGCATAAGGTGATTTGTTGTTTGTCGGAAAGTTCGGCTCCGGACGCAAACCAGCGGGCTTCATAAAATTCGTTGTAATTGGGCAGATAACTTTTGGGTACAACTCCTAAAATATGTCCTTGACAGAAGACGACAGCCGTATTGTACAGCTGGTTGTGAAAAGCCACGGGCATGCCGACAATACAGAGTGTTGGCAGGTCTGCCGTTTTTTGTAACAGGGTTCCCAATGCGATTTCGGCTTGTTGAAGCAGGAAGGGTTGGTTGAACAGGTCTGCACAGGTGTAGCCTGTAATCGAAAGTTCAGGCAGGGCTACGACTGCCGCACCTTGCTGGGCAGCTTGACGAATCAGGGGTTCGATATGGGCAATATTGTATGTGCAGTCGGCTACTTTAACCGAAGGTATGGCTGCGGCCACCCGGATAAATCCGAAATCCATGGTATCTTGTCAGATTAAATTAAAGTTGAGGATAGCTCTCCTCTCTTGAGCGATAACTTACGGCAAAAATAGCAAAAGTCATGAATTTCAAGTACAGCCGTTATGACAAAGTCTTCAATAGTTTGTTATTGAGTTTTTATTGAGAGGGTGTCAGCGGGGATGAGTTTGGATCCATGTTGAGATAAAGGATAAAGGGACGTTCCAGTAACTGGATTTGGATTGACAGAGAGGTGTGTCAAGGATTCGTTTTAAGGTGTGAGATGAGGGTGAGAAAGATGCAGTATTGGGGTGATGTCAGGGTAAATGTACATCAGAAGTTATGTCGGTATATGATTTTATGATATTTGAAATCGTTGCATACAGTCGGGTATTATATTTGTAGATAAATACATTGAGGTGATGGCTATGAGGCATTACCAATCGATTTTATTTACGATTTTATACGAAGTGTCATGTTGATTATTCTTTCTCCGGCTAAAACCATGGATATGTCACCTGTCCCGGCAGGTTTACCAGTTACGGAACCCGAATTTCGTAATGATGCAGAGTTGTTGGCTGCCAAGATGCGTCGATATACCCAGGAAGAGATTGCCGTATTGCTGAAAATCAGTCCCAAATTGGCACGGGAAAATTATATGCGTTATCAGCAGTTCGATGCACCCGATAATCCGATAAAACAGGCTTTGTTTGCCTACAATGGCAGTGTCTTTAAACATATTCAGGCGGGGGCATTTAGTGTGGATGATTTGGAGTATGCTCAAAACCATTTGCGGATTGTCTCGACCCTATATGGGTTGTTGCGTCCTTTGGATCGGATTAAGGCTTATCGGATGACCTACGATGTCAAATTACAAGGAATGACAGGAGATCTGTATGCCTATTGGCGTCCGGTGTTGACCGATCCATTGATTGCGGCCGTGAACAGTGCCGGTGGATTACTGGTTAATTTGGCCAGTTTGGATGTGTTGGGGGCATTTGATATGGCGCGAGTCCGGCAGCAGGTGCGTGTGGTGACTCCCGAGTTTTTAATGCGACGCAATGGCCGTTGGGAGACGGTACGTACATACGCCAAAATAGCGCGAGGCGAGATGACTCGTTTCATTTTACAACAGCGCATTGAGCAGCCTGATCAGCTCAAAACATTTGTTTGGGAGGATTTCTGTTTTAATGAAGCGCTTTCCGATGAGGTGCGTTATGTCTTTACACGCAAATAGAGACTCGCTTAAAAATAAAAAGCCCGAATTTTTCGGGCTTTTTTATTGAAGTTGAGGTTGAACGTCATTCGTTCAGTAATGGATAGTGTGTAAATTTATCGGCCTGTGTACAGCTTTTGCTTCTGGGGTGTTCGTCTCACCTCATTTGTCGCTATATGATTGTTCGATCGTTGTATCCGGATAAAGCCGGAAAAGAGGATCGGCCTGTTGGAGGATTTTGCTGGCCAACAAAGGCGGATAATCGGGGTGAGCGTTGAGAAAATCTGCAACAGCTTGCGCAGCAGCTGCTGAATGGTGACTGCTGAGTAGTGCTGCCGTCCATTTCCGTGGAAAGAAAATATCCCCTGTACGTTGTACCTCTTGTAGCTCTTCGAGAGCAGGACGGATATATTTTACCGATTTATCCCCATGAATCGGATGGTTGAGCAGGGACAGAGCTGTACCCGCCCAGGGTTCGATCCGACGGTTGGCAGGATCGAGCAAACTTTGAAAGACGGAGTCTCGTACAGATTCGGATGGAGATACAGCTGGGGTGATGTAGGCATACTGTTGTTGGCGATCCGGATTGGTGATTCGTGCCGCTTGTCGAGTAATAATCTCATTGGCCTGATCCGGGAATCGAAGTGCCAACGTATAGGAGAGACTGGTCAAATCATTCTCTCCGAGCTGCATCTGGTGCGCCTTTTCTTCATTGTCCCAAAGAGTATAGAGGGTTGCTAAAGCTTCCGGTGAGCGGGCTATCCCGCACCAGGCTCGCAAGGCTAAAATGCGTCGGGCCGGATCTCCTGTATTGGCAATTTGCCATAAGGTGGCTTCGAGTTCGGGTGAAGGTGTCTCGTTGTAGTATCGTCCGAAACATCCCTGCAAATAGGTGAGCGCTTGTTCGAATAGCTGAGAATTGGGCTCTTGGGGTAGGTACTGGATCAAAGCGTTGAGGAATTGGTCGGGTGCAATCGCTCCATGCAGCAGATTCTCATTGAGCGTGATCAAAGCTGACAAGCGGGCAATATCATCGGGCAGTATGGATAGGTGATGCATCAGGTAGTCCGATTCGGTGCTGTCGAGTACGAAATAGCCGTATGCTCGACCGTCGGAATTGGGAAGCAGGTGAATGGTGCCGGTTGGGGCCGCAAGAGATGCTGTGGTGGAATCGAGATTCACTTGCAATCGTTCAAAAGTGCTGTCAGCTTTAATAGCCAGCAATTCTACTGGTTGTTTCCAAAGAGTATGGTTTTTAAACGGACTGCATTGAGTGAGCCGGATTTGGTTGTCGTGCAGGGTTGTCGTGATCGAAGGCATGCCCTTTTCTTCGATCCATACACGGCTCCATGAGGCCAGATCCTCTTCGCAGCGACGATCGAAGATGGCGATCAGATCGTTCCAGGTGGCATTCCCGTAGCTGAATTCACGCAGATATTCACGGATCCCCTCTTGGAATTTGTCTGGTCCCAGTTTGACAAACAGCATCTCCATTACCACGGGGGATTTGCTATAGATCAGTTGGCTGTACAGCAGCCCTGCATCCGACAGGTTGGGAAGTTGGTGTTGGATAGGCGTGCTGCCGATTGTGCGATCTTCACCATAGGCTGCAGGAACATTGGAGCGAATGAAATTGAACCGATGGTCGATTTGCGGAAACTGTTCACTGACGATCATCGCAGCGAAAAAGTTGGCAAATACCTCTTTGGTCCAGACGTCGTCAAACCATTTCATGGTGACCAAATCACCGAACCACATGTGGGCGGTCTCATGCGCAATCAGACTGCTGCGTCCCAATTGGTTCGAGAGGGTGGCATTGCGTTCAAGAAACATCGATCGGTCGGCATACAGGGTTGCTCCCATGTGTTCCATGCCGCCGTATTGAAAACCAGGAATGATAATCAGATCGTATTTGGTAAAGGGATAGGGAATACCAGTGTATGTTTCGAGCCAGTCGAGGGAGTGAAACACCTGTGCAAGAATATCATAACATTGGGCCTTTTTCTGTGGATCGGTTTCACGGTGATAGAGCGATACGCTCCGACCGTTGTGGGTTTCAGTGACCTTTTCGAAATGGCCTCCGACAAACGAAAACAGATAGGTTGGGATGGGTTCGGTCTCTTTGAATGAGAACTGTTTGCGTCTAGAAGGCAGAGTGTCGGTTTGCATTAAAGCTCCGTTTGCAATGGCTTCCCAGGTTGCCGGTGCCTCGAGTGAGAGGGTAAATGGGGCTTTCATATCCGGCTGGTCGAAGCAAGGGAAAAGTGTGCGGGCCCGATCCGGTACCAACAGGGTGTACAAAAACTCTTCACGACGATTGAGAGATTGGTCGTTTGCTGTAAAATCGATTTGGATTTGGTTCTCACCCTTTTGGACAGCCGATTCCGGAATGATGATATGTTCTCGCTCAACGGTATAGGGGACTGGAGCATCGTTGAGGCTGACGTGATGAACTTGAGAGCTGTCGGCCCGGAAGTCGATGATCAGCGGTTCTGTTTGGTTAAGCGTTACAGTGATGCAGGATGTTCCGGTTACTTGAGTATTGAGGCTGTCGGGCAGATTGAAATGCAGCTTGTAATGTAGGTTTTGGTAATTGGCTTTCCGGAATTGTGCAAGTTCGATACTGACGCCCGGATCTGTCAATCGATCCGTTAGCTTGGAACAACTCAAAAAGAGTGTGCTTGACAGTGCGATAAAGGTAATTTGGATTAGATGGTGAAATATGGTCTGTTTTTTCATGGGAAAGGTATGATCGGAATAAAAAGTGGTTTATGTATCCCTGACGAAAATACACAATAATTTGCGTATTCGGATGAATGAAGGTTGTTAGGTTCTTATCAGTCGGGAAATTTTTACGCTTTGGCTAATGTTGGATGATTGTTGTAGTACGAGTATGCTTACTGATGTGATCATGTTAGGGAACGAGGACAAGTAATCAAAAGTTGAGGATACGTAATAAAAACAGACGGGATACTCGAACAAGTATCCCGTCTGCTCGTTAAAGAGGGCGCATGATTGAACTTTGTTGTCGTTATTTTCAACAAGCTAATCGCTCTTTTTTGATTTTGTATCTATCTCAAACCTTTCTTAGATAGCATAGAGTAGTACCTCAATATAATTTGCACCGACGTGCTGTTTTGCAATCCACATGATTGGGGTGAAAATTCTGTTTATTGGGTGATCCCTTTCCAATCGTCTGTACGGAACGGAACGGCTGGCAATCCTTCGGCGTTATAAAGTGTGCCATCCGGATTATTTCCCCAATTGTAGCGGACTGCAACCGGTTCAGATACGCAATCACTCCATACAACCACTTTGTCACCGTCTATTTTTGCTTGGGCCCATACAAATTTACCATCCGCACCTGCAATGGTAAAACCTTTCAGGTAGCCGTATCGTTCCTTGGTGATCAGACCGGAACCGATATGGTCAAAACTGAGAATGGCTTTATTTCCTTCAATCTCCATGGAGCGATATTGCGGTCCAGAATAGACCAAATCCGTACGCCCGTAATCGTTGTGCAGTGCGATTAACGACAAGCGGCGCCCTACCTCCTGTTTATTACGGGGGTGAATGTCTGCGGGGTCTCCGATATCGATCGTCAGGGCCTGGCCGGTTTTTGGTAAAGCCAAAGCCATGGTCTGAGCTTCGCGCAATTCGGCCCATGCACTTTCGGAAGGCAGAGAATCGGCAGCCATGAAGTTGGCTAGCTGTACCCAGTAGAAAGGAAATTCTGTGCCCCACTTCTCACGCCAGTTTTTAATCATGGTCGGGAACAGTGTCCGATAGGTGTAGGCATATGAGTCATTGCTTTCACCCTGGTACCAGATTGCCCCTTTGATGGTAAAACGGGTCAGCGGATTGACCATACCCAGGTAGAGCATGGAGGGATATCCGTTAACGTGATACGATTTGTCATAGTATGCAGCATTTGACATGGAAAGTTTTCCTTTCCAGTTTTTGTTTAAAGGATAACGAATATTGTTTACTTCTAGGTAAATGGGTGTTCCGGCTTTGATGCCTCCATCCCCCCGCGTATCGGTGATGCGTAACGTGATGGTATTTTTTCCTTCATGCAGAAAAGTATATGGAATGGTGTAATCTCGTTCGGTCAGATAGCCAGAGTTCTCACCCAACGCAATTCCATTGATCCACACGCGGTCATTGTCATCGATTTGCCCCAAAATGAGCCGGCCGGTCTTTTGGTCAACGCCGGCTGGCAGTGTGACGGTTGTCTTCAACCACAAATGGCCATCAACATTGGATAAGCCAGGGATGGTTGACCAATAGGCCGGCATTGGGATGGATTGCCACGATGTGGTGTCGAATGAGTCTTCGTACCATTTTTCACTCATACCCGGATCCAACGAGTCGAGCATGTGGGTAAATAGTGCCATGCCTTGATCTATGGCTCGATAGAGGCTGTCCAGTTCGGGATTGGGGAAATTGATGTCGTGCCCTTGATCTGCATAAAATGCGCGTTGTTCGGCGGTGAGGGTGCGGTAAGTGTCGGGACTGATCCAGCATTCGATGCGAGTGCCGCCCCAAGGGTTAGCGATCAAACCGATAGGAATATTCGTTTCACGGTTTAAGTCTCGACCAAAAAAGTAGCCGACCGCTGTAAAATGTGTTGCATTTTCCGGTGTGCAACATTTCCATTCACTGGCGATATCCTCTGTTTCGACGCCTCGGGGATTGTGCGGCACTGTAAATAGACGCAGATTGGGGTGATTGGCGGCTGCTACCTCTGCCTCAGCATTGTTTACCTGATCGAGAGGCCATTCCATGTTGGATTGTCCGGAGCATACCCATACATCGCCCATCAGAATATCGTCCAGGGTAATGGTGTTTGTTTTGCCTTTAACCACGAGAGTATATGGGCCCCCGGCAGGGCGAGCTGGCAATTGGGCCGACCAACATCCTTGTGCATCGGCTTTTGTTTTGATTTTTTGGTCTGCAAATAGAATTTGGATGGATTCTCCTTTGTCGGCCCATCCCCAAATTTCCACAGGCGTATCTCGTTGCAGGACCATGTGGCTGCTGAACAGATTGGGAAGTCGTACTTCTGCACGAACTGATACAGCAAATACCAATGCTGTTGCTGCCAGTAACAATCGTTTGAAATAGCGTTTGTTCATGATGGATAGTTTGTTATGAAGGTTTTATGGATTCTTGGGGTTAGGTGGGATTGGGCATTAGCGTAGTAGTGATCTAATACTTTTGTTGTCAACTCCCATTCCTTCAAAGTTATAAAAAATATTCGAAATGCACCATGCGAGGATGAGAAATGAGTCGTTAGTTTTAAACAGCCACGGTATTCAAAAGAAATAGAGGTAGCCCTATCTATTTGCCAATGCGAAGTGTTTCTTGTAATACGGATAGTTATATCTCGATGGAGTGCTGAGGTATTATTGACGGAGGGCATACGATGTTTGGGGAAACTAGCGGGTATTAATGCGTTTCACTATACACTATAGAAGGTCATTCTACATTTGGGAAACGTAATTTTTATTGGGAGTGTTTCCCTGTTTCCATTCAGAATCTGTCCGCTGGAAAAAGGATCACAAAGGTGTTGTTCCCATCGACTGTCCAATTTTTTGTCCTTTCCCGAATTTGGTGTATTTGTAGTGGAGGTAGTAATACGTAACTTAATATAGTACAGTAGCGATCATTAATCGTATTAAGTGCCACTAACCATATGGACTGAAAGATGCGATGCCTAACATACCTCTGCAGTATTGATATTTGGGAAACAGTTTCATTGCAGATTGGAATGCTCTCTTGCCTTGTCTGATATGTTTTAGATTGATCTTTATACATTTCCATCTGGCTATAAGTATTATGTAGGCGATTTTTCTGTACTTGTTTTCGGGGGGTATTTCTTTGGATAAATGAGTTTGATTGCAGTCAGTTTATCTAATATTTGCCAGCAAATAATAGAGTAGAAATTATTGAATTTGGAATAAATATTGCATGTATGGATTACAGACTATTAAATCCATATCAACATGAAAAAAATCTTTTTGTTAGCTCTAAGCTCCCTCATTTTTGCAGTATCTTGTTCCAAAGATGACGGTCAAGGTGATGGAGGAGACGATAATCAACCAGCAGTGACCTTGATTACTCCTGATGTCAGTGTCCGGATTGCGGACCCCCTCAGTTCCAACCCCTTTACCGGTGCATTGGAAATTTATCCTTGTGATGAAGCCTCTTCCATTTATTATGGTAATTATGTGAATGGCAAGCTCACCGTATTTAACGGCTTCTATTTGATCGAAAATGGGGATGTTTATGGTGAATATAATCGGGCGCTGCATCTTCCTGCAGGTGTGTACAATATGGTCTATTGGGGAACGCCGCAGTCTGATGAACCTACTCATAACAAACCTCAGATTGTAACACCTGGTGTCTCTGCCGGTTCGGACCTTTCCAAACTGTATTTTAGTTTGCGGAGCGTAGGAACGGATGTATATTCACCGGTTTATGATTTGGTGCATGCAGTGAAGTCTGCCCACATTGGAACTGATCCTCTGCAAACCTCTTTGACACGAGTCGGGGCAGGTCTTAAAATTAGTGTTACTCAATCCGACGGAAGTGCCTTTGTGCCGGAAATTGCGAGTGTTGTGGTCAAGATTGGTAATATTGCTGAAAAGGTTAATTTCTATACCGGAGAGGCAGAAAATTTGACCAAGACCGTTCAATTTGAATTATCCCGTTCGGAAGATGGTCTTTCATACGGAAATATTACGGTTATGTTGTTCCCCTCTGCAGCTAATCCTCCGTTGACATTAGTAATTACATTACAGGATGGCACGACCTTCACCTTGCAGAAAAAATTGAGTTCGACGTTGTCTCCCAATACCAGATTGACCTTGAATGTTACTGTAGGTAAGATTTTACCGGACGGTAAACCGGGTGATTTTACTTATGATGATTGGAATGAGGAGTCAGAAACAATCGATTTTCCGTTAGTAGATTAATTGAATCTCTGAGATACCCAATTTGATATAAGCCCCGCACTAATATTTAGTGCGGGGCTTTTGTGTGTAAATCAGGCAATTTTCGTTGTTGAAGATTAATAGATCGTGATAAAATTATATGATGCCTGGTTGATTGTTCATGGTGTTTGGCGGAAATCAGTGCCATTCGATAGATCATATAGATTTATGTTGTGCAGGTGGGCAATGATGGTATGACTCTTTTTTGCATAGCTAAGCGATGCAGTGCAATCTAAACCGCATATGTGTTTGTTTTATTTTATACAAAATATGGTTTATTTGTTGATATTGTAAGCGGGTTTTATGTAGTATAATGTTAAATAGCTAGTGAGCATAAAAAAATAACCATAATTTAATCATTATCGGAGGTTATCTGTATCCATTGTCTGTATTAGATTACGGCGTTTTTGTGAATAAATAGTGCTCTATTTTAGAATGTTGCAGTATTGCATTCATTTGCATTTAATTCTTTAAGTCCTATATTTGTGAGTAAATAGTTTCTCTTAAATCAAAAACTATTGTTGATGGGGATGTAGCAGAATTTATTTGCATACCTTCTCCTTGTAGCTTTGACTTGAATAACCTTAACCCAATTTATAACTTAAACTTCATCTTATGAGAAACTTATTCCTGGTGGTTTTGTGTGCAGGTATGGCATATTCTGGACTTGCACAAAAAAAAGATTCAATTAACACCAATTATCAGCGCAGTTCATTAGCACTCTTCTTGATGGAAGATGTTGGAATGCCGATGAAAGATACCATTCTGCAGTCTTTCAATACAGCACCTTTCCCAGATAAATTCAACAATCACAATGTTGCTGTCCGTTCTTTTGAGCGTTGTACGACACTGACAGAGGAGGATCAGGCAGCTTTTGATGCAGCTGTGAATTTGGCGACCAGCCAAAATGCTGCTGAAGCTCCGAAGAAAAAAGGGATGTTCGGTAAATTTCTTAAAGCAGTTGCCAGTGATGCTAGTGGTGGTGTTGTAGGGGCAACCAGTAAGGATGAAATGGCGGTTAGCGCCAACAAGTTCTTGGTGGATCAGAAAATTGCCAAACAGATGTTTGATAAATGGTTCTTGGATTCAGCTGGTAATTTTTCACTTGCTTTAGCTCAAGAACGTGGATTGTACAATGCAACGAAATCAGATGTAGAACAGGCGGCAAGTTCAGTATATGGTACGGCATCGTTGGCAGATGCAGGTATTGATTTGGTAAACAATACTTTTGCAGTTGTTTGCAACTATCGTTACATGCCGAAGGATTCATTGGTCGCTTTGATTGGTGGAGTTGCGGTCGCTGCTGCTGAGGCGTCGGGTAATAGTTATGCAGTTATGGGAGCTAAAGCGGCAATGATGGCTTTGTCAGCATCTCTGGGTGCAGGATATTATGTCGTAGTTAATACTTATCTGTTCCAGTTGAATTGGAATGATAATGTTCAGAATCAACTGTCGCAAGTGTGGAATAATCGCGAGGCTTATGATGCAGCAGATTTTTATGCATTTAAATATATTGGTAATACGACTGGATGGGCACAAGTTAAAGCCGGTATCTTTACCAATAAAGATCAGGCAGAGTTGATTAGAATTGCTACGGTCAATGCGACCGATGCGGCGATTGCCAAATTGGAGAAAAAGTATGACGTATTCAAGACGAAGAGTCCATTGATGGTTGCTGAGGATGGAACGTTGTATGCTCATATCGGTATGAAAGAGGGTATTGAACCCAAAGATAAATATGAAGTATTGGAACGCGCAATTGATCCTAAGACCGGCCGTACGATCTACAAATCCAAAGGAACGATCACGGTAGTTAAAGATCACATTTGGGATAACCGTTATATGGCTGATCAGGAGCCTGATCACGATTCAAGTATCAACGAAACCTATTTCGAAGGTAAAGGTGATTATTATAACGGATTGTTGATTCGTCAGATCAAATAATCGTATTCTTTATATGAGGAAATTACTTGTTTTGTTATTGTTGCTTGCTGGTCCGGGACTGCTTTTTGCCCAGTCCCGGGGCAAGCAAAAAAAAGCCGACCAGCAAACAGCAGCTTGGCGCTATGAGATTGAGAATTTAGGTGTGGTAGCAACAGCCGGTAACAAGGTGTTTAAGGTTTGGAGCTATGCATCGGATCCCCGAGTGGCGATGGAACAGGCCAAGAAAAATGCGATACACGGCATCCTGTTTAAAGGTATGGCTGATTCAGGTCGAGCTAAAGGGTGTTCTCCATTGGTTCCGGCCGGTGTAAGTGGACATGAAGCTTTTTTCGATGCTTTTTTTGCTCCGGGAGGTGATTACATGCGGTATGTCGCTTTGACCACATCGGGAGAAGTGGCTGCAGAAGATGTTTTACGCGTTAGTAAAAAGGAGTATAAGATCGGTGTGATTGTCACGGTACAGTATGACAATTTACGCCGTCGTCTTGAGCAGGAAGGTATTGTAGAGAAGTTGAATTCCAGATTTTAAACGTTAAACATGAAGAGATATTGGTTTTCTGCGCTGGTAACAGCGCTTTTGCCGTTTGTTGGTATTGCGCAGACGGCACCTCAGGCTATTAAACCAACACTGATGGTTGTTCCTTCTGATACCTGGTGTACCAATCACGGGTATGTGATGGAGTATGACAACCAGGGTGTGGTATCAACCGAACCTGATTATGCAAAAGTTGTTAAAGAGAGTTTTGAATTTCGATTGGCAGCCAGCAAAATCGGTGAGTTGATGGCTAAAGAGGGCTTTCCACTTCAAGATCTTGCTGCAAGTCTCAAGTCGCTGCAAAGTATTCAGGCTGAGGAGTCTTTGAGTATGTCCAAAACAGGCAGTGAGTTGGCAGAGACCCCAAAAGAGAAATTGAAACGCGTAGCCAAAGCCGATATATGGATCTATCTCGATTGGCAGGAAAACCAAACGGGCATGGGGTATAGGTCGGTTACGTTTAACATGCAGGGTATAGATGCCTATACCGATAAACAAATTACGGCCTCTTCAGGAACGGGTAAACCATCGGCTTCTGTTGAATTTGCGTTAATGTTGGAATCCAGTGTCGTAGATCATATGGGTCCTTTTTTGGAACAATTACAGGCATATTTCGACGACATGTTCACCAATGGGCGTGAGATTCGTGTAAGTTGCCGGCGCTGGGCGGATCTGGATATTGATTTCGAATCGGATGTGAACGGTGATGAATTGGGCTATGTGATCGAAGATTGGATGGCCGACAATACCGTCATGGGGCGTTTCAATACGGTCAATGCTTCAGAGAATCTTCTTGATTTTGATCAGGTACGTATTCCGTTGAAAGATGAGACTTCGGGACGTTTGATCGATGCACGTAGATGGGCAAGAGGGTTGCAACGCTATCTTGAGAATTTATGTGGAACCGATGTGAAATTGGAAATTCGGGGCTTGGGTCATGCTATCCTGACGATCGGAGGCAAGTAGTATAGCAGAACTTTAAAATTCAGAATGGTTATGTTGAAAAGGTTGTACGGACTGTTGTTAGCATCCGTTTTGATACCCACGGCAGCATGGGCTCAGGGTGATCCTATGTCTTCCAAAGAGATGGTGGCGATCACGCCCGTAGTGTGCGAGGGGGCAGAACTGCCAGCTGATGCTGATCGAGCGCTGATGATGAAAATGAATCAGATGGTGACAGCAAACGGAATGGGTGCTTCATCATTGCGATATGCACTGGTTCCCAATGTCGTTGTGGTTGATAAACAGACGACAGGTACTGTTCCAGTTCAATTTATAGTCTCTCTTGAGGTCTCTTTTTATGTATTGGATGTAACGGAAGAGATCATTGTGGCTGAAACCTCTTTCACTACTCGAGGTATTGATCGTTTGGAGAACAAGGCCATTATCCGGGCAATCAATCAGATCGCCTCTCGTTCTCCTCAGGTGAAGACCTTCATGGAGAAGAGCCGCTCTAAGATTATCGATTATTATACTACCCGTGTTCCAGCTTTGCTGCAGAAAGCGCAGTCGTTGGCAGATCGTGAACAGTACAATGAGGCTATTGCGCTGTTGTCGGCCGTTCCGGAGAGTATTGATGAATATCCGTTAGTTGCCGAGCAGATGAGTGCGATTTATAAAAAATCGTTGGATCAGACGGCTGTCGGAGCCATTCGCCAGGCTAAGGGAGCGATTGCTTTGAAGAATTACGATGAGGCTTTTGAGGCTTTGCAAAAGGTGAATCCATTGAGCTCTTATTCAGATGAGGCTTTTGCGCTGATAGAGTCGGTTCATCAGCAGCTTGCCGAGGAGGAGCGCCAACAGAAAGAGGAGGAGATGCGTCGTTATGAAGAGCGTCTTCGCCAAAATGAACAGGCTCGTCAGGATGCGGTAGCTTTGCAGCAGTTACAGCTTGCAACGGCTCGTGAAGCTGCTTCTACGGTCTCTGGAGGTGGTAATTCGGAGAGTGCTGCAGACATGGCCGAGTCGTTCAACGATAAGGTAAATAAATGGTTTTTGTCCAAATTTAAATAAAGAAGAGAGATGAATCTGTGTCCACGCTGCAAGGAGCCAATGCCCCCCTTGTCTAAAGTATGTCCAGTGTGTGGTTATACCGATACGACCGGACAAACCGATGGGGGAGAGAATCGGGTATCGGAGTCTTTAACGGAGCTTGAAAATAGACTTTCTGCATTGCGTTCGTTGCCAGAGGCTACCTATTTTGAGGGAATACGATCCTTTTTGTTTTTGGTCTATCCTGTTGCATTGCTTTGCATGATTGTATTGGCAGCGGCATGGGGCAATCTGCTGTTATGGGGATTGGTTTTGCTGTTGTTGATTCTGTCTATTGTCGAGGTGGTACAAAAGTTACGGGGCAAACGTGCGGCTGACGGGCAAACCAGTCGAATTAAATCGTTGGTTGCGGAGTATGATAGTGCCAAACGGGAGTTGGAGATATCCTATGGTAAGAATCGTGAGGTCCGTTCAGCGATTGCCGAAATTGACGCACGCATGCAACAGACCATACAGGAAAGAACTGCACATACCCGAAAAACCAAGATCTGTGGAGCTGGTATTACTGCGGGAGCGATTGTGTTGCTGTTGTTAATCAGTTGGGGCGGTGTAAGTATGGCTTTATCCTTTGCGCGAGAAGCCACCGCAACCCATATACCTTCTCTTTTGGAGGAAAAACGTTACGATGAGGCAGCAAAAATTTATGTTGAGCAGTATGCTTTGACTCCAGATAATACGGGTAGTGTAGCTGTGCGTATGCAGATGGTGCAGAGTATGGTTTCTGCTGCAGAGTTTGACCGGGCTCAAGATTTCTTTATGGATTTCTGTATGGGTAATCCTGGCGATTATGATTGTGCATGTGTAATTGTACAGGGGTTGAAACTTGCGGATAAATCTGATGTTGCCACCAATTTCGTATCCGGATGTAAGGATATGCGTTTCAAATCAGATATTTCGCGGCTCAAACAGCTCTTAAACAAATAGGAATATTATGGGATTGTTCGGAAATAAACGTGAAGGCGGATTAATGGATGTGATCCGCTGTGACGAATCGGATTATTTGGTGTGGAAATGGTCTCCTGCCAATGATGGCCGTTCGACACGAAAAGAGAATGCTATTCGATACGGTAGTTCGTTGCGTGTAAAAGCCGGGGAGGTTGCGGTATTTGTGTATACCAGCAATGGTTCGGCGATGGATTATATCGAAGGGCCATGCGATACGACGATTAAAACTGCCAACTTTCCGGTATTGACAGGATTGGTAGGGGCTGCCTTTGGAGGTAGTTCTCCGTTCCAGGCTGAGGTCTATTTTATCAATATGGAGGGGCTGATTCAATTGCCTTTCTTTATTCCTCGTGTGGAGATTACCGATCCCCGGCTTGATGACTATTCAGTTCCTGCGGCGGTCAAGGGGAGCATGATGTTTAATATTCGTGATTACAAAAAGTTTATCGCTCTGCATCGTCTCCGTAGTTTTGAAATGGAGGATTTTGCCATGCAGATCCGTGATCCGATGATTGCTTACGTATCGTCAGTCGTTGGTCGTTCTCCAAAGATGTGTAATTTCTCTATTTACCGTATCGGTTCATTCTTGATAGAGATTAATAAATTGCTGGAAACGGAGTTGCGTTCACGTGTCGAAGAGGACTTTGGAATCAATCTTAGACAGGTCAATCTCTCTTCTGTAGAGTTGGATAAGTCGGACGAAAGTTATCAGCGTCTGGATAAGATCATTAAACTGCGGTCAGAGATGATTGCCGACAAGCAGACCGAGGTGACCATGCAGAATATCGAAGCGCAACAGAAGTTGAATGAGGATCTGCAGTGGAGACGGAACGAGGAGGCTCAACGTGCTCAGAAATTGCAAACGGAATCTACCTTTATTGGAGCGCATCAGATCAACGTTCAGGGAGAGGTGGCACGTACTGCTGCAGAGAGTCTCGGTGAATGGGGACGTAACGGTGCCGGTGGAGGTATCGGAGGTGGGGGAGGAATGGACCCTGCTGGTATGATGACCGGTATGATGATGGGCACAGCGGTCGGTGGCGGAATGGCCAATATGATGACCGGTATGATGCAGGGTCTCAATCAGCCACAACCTCCTGTTCCGCCTCAAGAGGCGTTGGCACAATATCACCTGTTTATTGACGGTGTTCAGAAAGGACCTTATACTTTGGCTCAGTTGCGTCAGATGGTGCAGCGAGGAGAGATGAATAGCGCTAGTTATGTTTGGAAAGCGGGTATGGCACAGTGGCAACCGGCATCTGAATTGCCAGAGTTGTCGTCCCTGTTTGCAGCAGTTCCGCCTCCACCTCCAGTACCGGGTATGAATCGTTAACCTGTAAAGCGAAAGATATGAAAGAGGATTCGATAAATGATTTGATGGAACTTTCCATGGGGCTTTCCATGGCTACGGTTTTCGCCCGTGCCATGGGGAATATGATGGAACATTCTATGGCTCAGGTTGAACGTGCCAATGCTCCTTTGGGCGATCCCTCCTTTGCTCCAGGGCAGATTTCAACGCAGGCGTATATTCATGCGATTATGGATGGACGCCAACAAGGTCCGTTCACGTTGAGTCAGATTCTCTCCTTTATTCGTGAAGGGCGAATTACAGCAGAAACTTATATGTGGAAGCCGGGTATGACGGCGTGGATGCATGCTGTGGATATCGAGGATATAGCTCCTGATCTGCAATGTGTGCCTCCTCCCATTCCGGAAAAATAGATGTTAAAATAATGAAATTTAATCCGGTATTGGCGGTTTGTACCGTATTGTTGAGTGCGGTGACCGCATGGCTGTTCTATATGGGCAGCGAATCGTGGGTTTATGCAGTGGGTGAAGGTGTGCTGGCTTTGGCCTTTTTATCGGTAGGTCTGGGTGGCGTCTCGTTGAAAGAGTACCCTCGTTCATCTGTTTTTTGTGTCATACTCTCCTGGTTGGCTTTGGTACTCGGAGTGGTTTGGGGGTGCGTGTCCGCATTGGTTGGATTGTCCTGTCAGTGGTATGTAGCTGTCTCTGTCATCTTGTTGATAGTTTGGATTCTATGCCTCTATTCGATTGTTAAAAGCAAACAGTAGCAGTCATGAACATAATGAAATATATCCGTTTATTGACGGTTGTGTGCTTGTCTTGTTCGTTGTATGGCGTTGCAGATGCGGCACAACCGATCAAAGTATTGGACCGCAGTGCATCCAAAGCACCTGTATGGCTGGATAGAACGCAAGAGGAGTATGTGATCACATCGGCGATTGCCGATGATTTGGATGCGGCTCGTAATCAGTGTCTCGACAATGTCCGGACGAAGATTATCGAGTCAGTTGCTCAAAATGTACAGTTTGGGACAGAGAGTCGAATTGCACAGAGTGCCGGAAATAGCGGTATTACCGATTTTACGGACCAGTTTACCTCTGTACTGAAGACTCAGTCTGCCAATATTCCCTTCATACGAGGAATTTCGGTCTCCAAAATCGAAGACTCTTATTGGGAAAAACGTATGGACAAGGAGACGAAAAAAGTCACCTATCTGTATGCCATAAAGTATCCTTTTCCGCGTATTGAGTTGAAAAAGATGACCCGAGAGTTCGAACAGCGTGATCGGGAAATGGTTGCTCGATACAATGCCTTGGAGAAAGGGATCGATTCGGTAGCTTCGTTGGAACAGATCGATCGGGCCATTGAGGATCTCAAGCCTTTGATTACCTATTTCTTCGACGATGTACGTAAGCAGGCTGCTATCTCTTTGCAAGCAAACTATCGGAAATTGTACGATCAGGTTGTCATTGAGACTGCTGAAGAGAAAAACGAAGAGGCTTTCTTGGTATTTCGTTTGAATGGGCGTCCGATCAAGGTCTCTCAACAACCGAAAGCCAAATCGGAGTGTGCCACTCAGATTGCTTGTCACATGGAAGATTCCGGATGTAGAGTAACGTACAGTACAGAATTTTGTGAAGAGAATGCACCGGGTGAAATCCGTTTGACTTTCCGTTGGGGGGGTAAATCGGTTGTGCACACGATCTATTTTAAGAAACAGGATCTTACTGTACAAATTCGGCCTGTGGGAACTGCCTATCTAACGGCAACGAAAGGTTCGGCAGACACTCTTCAAGCGATCCATATTCGCATGGAGATTACAAACAAACATTGTGATCAATTCCAGGTAACAGGTTTGGTTCTGAATGTTCCGGGTGTGGTAGGAGCCATTGTCATGGATGGTTTGGACTTTACGTTTACGGGTGAATCTACCCATTTGTTACAGGTAGATTATGTAACTCCTGTTGTTTATACCTCTGGTCATGGTAACAAATTGCAGATGATGCGTGGCACCTTGCGAGGTAATTACGGGAAAGATTCGGTTTCGTTCTCGACACCGTTTAATCTTACATTTCAATCGAATTGGTAATAAAAACTAACAATATTTAGCTATGAAATTACGTTTGTTTGCATGGACTCTATTGAGTCTGATTGTAATGGCAGCACCTGCTATGGCGCAACAGTCAAGTAAAGAGTTGAAGAAAGAGTTGCGTGCCAAAGTAGAGAGAGATTGTCGCAAGGATGCCAAGCAACTCGAGAAGGATGGTTGGAAAGTAATGCCTGGTAAATTGCCGATTGAGAAACAGATGCAAAATGCTCGTTTTGCCGAATTGGACACTGACGAAGAGACGGGTGAGCAGCTCTATTTTATTGGGACACACAAAGCTTTGGGGGGTAATTATTCTGCTGCCAAACAGATAGCAGATACGCGTGCGCGGGGTGAAATTGCTCAGCAGGTTAATTCTGCAATTGCACAAAAAATTACCAGTCAGGTCGCTTCAACGGATTTGGGTGATAATGATACCGAATTGGTTGATGAGTTGGTTGCTGGAAGCAAAACTATTGTTTCAGCACAGTTGCAGGGGGTAGTGCCCGTTTTGGAAATTTATCGTGAAGGCCAAAATGGTCAATACGAAGTACAGGTTACTTTGAAAGCGGATTATGCAAAAACCATGAAGGCTGTGAAATCTGCGCTTAAAAATGAGTTGAAAAACAAATCTGAGCAGTTAATCATCGATCTCGATAAAGTGCTTCCTTATTGATGATTCACCTTTTCATAATCAAAACTTAGGATTATGATAAGGAGGCATTCAAGAAGTATCCCCGAACATTTCGGGGATACTTTGTTTTATAACGCTATGAACGATTGGTCCCTTGAGACCGAGGGGACCAGTTTTTAATATTTATATAAATACTCGTTTTAACACTCTGTTTTTGTCGTATTGTTTGATTTTGACTGTTTCTTACTCCTTGCTATTTGCGATTTATGTGATGTCCACATGCGATCAAAACAGGAATTGTGTTTGTAAGATTTAGCTTTTGCAATGAGTGTTGAATAGCTTGTAATGATCACACTGTTAGAGAAAAGTGATTAGTCACATTTCGCTATTTGGGGCTTGAGGGTACGGTGTTGATAAAGCAAGGTACAATCATGTTGGTTGGTATCGAGAGTAATTAACTTTTGTCCCAGCTTGTGATCTCGTAGATCGCCCAATGAATTAATTTTTGATTGCAACTTTGATCACACCGTCTTTTTTATTTTCGAATAGATCATAGGCAGTAGCAATATCCGTAAGCGTATAATGGTGGGTAATCAATGGGGTGGTGTCGATTTTCCCCTCTTCGATCAAACGCAAAATCTCTGCACAGTCACCCCCATCTACACCTCCTGTTTTGAATGTGAGGTTTTTGCCGTACATGTCTGGTAACGGAAGGATCTGCGGTTTGTCATATAAGGCAACGATGGTAACAATCGCATTGGGGCGTGCAGCTTCCCATGCCAATTGAAAAGTGTCATCTGCCCCAGCCACTTCGATGACCACATCGGCTCCTCCGTGGTTGCTGCTGTTGCGGACTGTTGCGATACACTCTTCAGGGGTTACAACCTTCACATGGGGATAGTGCGCTTGTACAAACTGGATTCTTTCGGCCGATTTTTCACAAATAATGATCTGTTTCGGGTTGTGCAGCATTACACAGAGCAGCGTGCATATACCGGTTGGACCGGCCCCGATAATCAGTACAGTATCTTGGGATTTGATTTCGGAAATGCGAGCAGCCCAAAAACCTGTTGCCAAAATATCCCCTACAAACAGAGCCTGTTCATCGCTCACCCGATCCGGGATGCGATTTAGCCCCTGATCGGCAAAAGGAACACGTACATACTCGGCTTGTCCTCCGTCAATACGACATCCCAGTGCCCATCCTCCATTGGGGTCTGTGCAATTATTCACATAGCCGTGTTGGCAAAAGAAGCATTCACCGCAGAAGGTCTCTACATTGACCGTCACGCGATCACCGGGTTTGACGGTATGTACCTCGTCGCCTACCTGCTCCACGATACCGACCATTTCATGTCCGACCGTGATTCCGGGCACTGCACGAGGCACACTTCCATGCTTAATGTGCAGATCACTGGTGCATATACTGCTGAGAGTAACACGTACAATGGCATCCCGTGCATGTTGCAATTCAGGTTTCGGTTTATTGATCAATTCGAAATGTCCCTGCGATAGATATGTGTAGGCTTTCAAGGTGTTTATTTTAGTTGCTTGCCACATGAGAAGGCATCGTCCACCTTGCTGCCTAATTCTATGTAGTCATGGTGAATCGGGTCATACGAGATCGGACGCAATTTGCGGGGATCGATTTTGCCGTCGGTGAGAATACTTTCATCTGCTGTAATGTTTACAATTCGGCCGACCAAATGATTGCTGTTTTTGTCGTATGAGATCAGTTCACACTCCAGTGCCATGGGTAATTCATCGATCAAAGGGGCATTGACATGTTCGGAACGGGTCGCATGGAATCCAGCTTTTGCAAACTTGTCAGGCTCTTTGTTTCCTGAGACAATGCCGACATAATCACATGCCACAACCTGTTCTGCAGTCCCCATACTTACCGTAAAAGCATGGTTTGCCAAAATGTTTTTTGTGGTTTTATGATTTTCTGACAGACAGATTCCGATCATCTCATCAGAAAAAATACCACCCCAGGCGGCATTCATAGCATTGGGTACACCTTGCTCATCGTATGTCGCCACAATGAGTACGGGCATTGGATAAAGCCAACTGTTTGAACCAAAATTCTTTCGCATATTGTTTTCTTTTTGAGTCAGTTTGAGCTAAAAGTGGATAAAAAATAGATTAAACTCGATAGAGTTCAAAGCTACACTACAAAATTAAAGAAAGTGTATTGAAACGATGAATGGCTTGCGATGAAATTGTGCGTGATATTTTTGGAGTAGAGTCTTCAATGACAAAAACGGACTGTGTTGCAGTCAGACTGCTTATGTTTCAGAAACAGACCTAAAAGCGAATCAATACATAGGTCCATGTCTCCATTCTAACCACGACAGAATGGTTGCACTTAGGGTTATTTTTATGATATTTTCGAGTCTCGATGATAGATGAGCTGTAGATTGAATAATGTTCTTAAACGCTGGGAAAACGTGTTTGGTTAAAAAATACGATTTATTCCGAGAACGTGACCTGTGTAGTTATGGTGTGCTAAAGGTGAGGTGTGTAGCGTCAGGATTAACGGCTTTTGGTGGTACGTTTTTGTCCACAGCAGGCAGATTAAATACAAAATAGCTGTGTAGATCAGGATAGCGGTAAAAGAAAATAACAGACTGAATAGAATTGGGAGGTCGGTGTAATTTGGCAAGTAGCCGCAGGCATATTCCAAATATTTGGTCAGTTCGAAAAGTATGAACAATGAAACCGCAGACCAGAGAGCTGTATGTAGTTTTTGATTGGATTTTAAGATAGCCCGGCACATGCCCCAAGATAACCCAACCAATAGCACTAATTCTATGAGCATCTTCAAGTCGCTTTGAGGGTAAAAAATAGGTTCAGGGTGAGAATTCCCAACATAAAGGGCATAAAAAATCAACGACAGGCAAAATAGCAATCCACAAAAGAGCAGTTGGATTAAAATAACGTTTCGTTTCATCGTTTAATGTAGTGTAATGGTGGTTTTAATATGTCGCAATTCGTGTGTTGAGGTTGTATAAAGGAGTGGTGGCTTAAGTGCAAATATTTAGTGGGAGTCTGAGCAGTTATATAAATCCTAAGATACCAATCAGGTCAGCGTACTTGGCCTGAGTGGCTGTTTTGAGCAATGGTTTATGGATAAGTTATCCTAAAGATTGTTTTTGTATAGCTGTAATTTTATTGAATTTCTTGTTGGACGTATACAGCTCAGCATCGTCCGGATAGGTTACCCTAAAGTTTGCCTGTTTCATTTCCCTGAATGTCCGGAATCTACGTGATCCCAAGCAAATCTCTTTATTGTGCTCGATCAGTTTTTCCAGTGTATTCAGTGAATCGACCTTTTTTGCATCCAGAAAAAAGATTATTAAATAGTCTCTGCTTACAAACGTTCCAAATCTATGTTCGTAACATATCTGTTCGTCATATATGATTCTATTTGTAGCTTCCCCGGGTGCAAGCATATAATGCTTTCTTGTGGTCGGATCTGCAAGATGTTTTAAAGCAAATTCTGAAGGATATGTTGGTCCTAAGCCATTATTAACGTCATCAATAACATATATTGGTGTTTCTGACGCATTGTTTGTTGAAATTCTTTTATGGCAGTCCGCTCCTTCCTTTTTTGTGCATGAGAGAGAGAATTCACATTACGAATGGTACCACCAAAAAATTGAGAATTGTCTTTTTCATAGTCTTTATGTTTTTGTTTGTTGCCTTTTCGTTTAAATAGAGCTGAATTGGTTTGTAAATTATTGAAAATCTGTGTGTAATATATTTTTATTTAATGTGTATTTGTTATTGCATCCGTGTTATAAATGGTGTTATTATATGAGGATGAAAATGGGGAAAGTTACGTAGTCTATTTCGCCTTTGGAGCTTCCAAATATGAAGGTAATAAATCTAATTTGCGATGCTGAGATTGGAGAGAGGCATTAGCGGTCTGTATGAATGCTTTCCAATCCGATGTCGCTATGTATAATTTTCTCTCATTTAAAATTGAGAGGGTTTTGTCTCTGTTATGGAGGTATAGTAGATCAAAGAGCTGTTTGTATTGGTGGCGAGTTTTGCAAGTTTTTACCGTTATGCTATAAATATAAGCAATTTGTTGATTATCTGCAATGTTGTAATATGCGATTAATGTGCAGCGGTTGATGGTTAATCTTACGGTTTGTTGGTGTTAAATAATGTTGGGGGTAATTTAACGTATATCCATTCAAAACAAGAAGGATGTGTGTTCTGTTAAAGTTGGCAGGTGATGTGACATCTTTTTTGCTTAATAATTATTTAGTTAGATCAAGGTTATGGTTTTTTACTAATTTTGCAGCCGTTTTATCAATACCGATCATCACTACTGTCCCGTTTAAACTAACTCATACTGAATAAGTTAGGATATCCATCAGT
>OGMF01000543.1_pt1 | contig 41872 bp, 54 predicted proteins | sample 1572921 | NCBI WGS metagenome assembly OGMF01 (sample SAMEA2581919, study PRJEB24529) | metagenome | biome: Human gut stool | place: China | collected 2011 | reverse complement strand
CCGATCTCGCTGTCGGCGAAAATGTTCATATCGCCGAGGCTGTCGCAAACCACCTCTTCCCAAATCTCCTGCGCTGTCATTTCGGTGCCGGCATAAGCGTCTGCATACGCCGCGCAGAGGGAGTCGACCTCACCGCCGGTAAAGGTCTTATCGATGCGCGTGCGTACCTCGTTCAAATCGACTTCGCCCTTTGCGATCATATCATGTCCGGCCTCATGCCGCATGATCTGGTACGACGTAAATTCCGGATGATCCGCACGGATAAATACGCGGTCACCTGAAACGTAGCCGCGCACCTGAAACGTTTTCCCGCTCTTGTCACGGAACGTCAGATTGTTTCCGGCAAAGAACGTCACGCGCAGACCGCGCTCTTTGGCGAGGTCCTTCGCCTTGCGCATTTCCGCCGTCTCGTTCTTCACAAGATAGACGCTGTCATTGAATGCGCCTCTGCCGATGCCGAAGCTCGCAGTGCTTACTTTTTCTCCATAATCGAGCGAAGCTGCTTCGCTGTCTGCGAAGTGTCGCCCTTCCTTCCGGCCCGGATTTCGTCCTGCGCCTTCTTCCACGCCTCGTACTTCTCCGCGGGGATTCGCACCGTTATCCCGTTCGCTGCCTTCGCGTAAATGTACTGCTTCTCCATGTTCGGCTCCTTCCTGCTGCGCGTATTCTGCGCGCAGCTCGTCCATTGTTACATCTCCTGTCTCGAGGGCAAGGCGGTTGTCAGTTACATAATTGTCAAATCCGGTCGCCTGCGCCTCTGCGCCTGCGATCCGCTGCTTTGCTGCAATATAATCCGTGTTTGGGGCGACCGCCGTTCCATCAACAGCAGTGTACCCATTCGTCAGCATGTCGTCAAGAACGATCTCGAGCGTTTTCGCCGCTTTGACGTTCTCCTGCCCGTTATCGTTGATGATGCGCTGCGCTGCATCAATGATTTGCGTGCGCGTCAGACCCTCGTCCATCGCCTTGCGCATGGCGGGGGTCTCGAATATCTGATTGCTTCGCTGGTATCCGTTTGCTGTCCGCTGCCGCGCGCCCTTCTGCTGTCCGCGTGAAAGGCTTATATCAGCGATACCGGCGATCTGCTCTGCCGCCGTACTGTAATAACCGTGCAGCTCGGGGTGGTCAAACTGGAAAGCGTTTACATTTCTGCTCGATACATTTTCCTTCGTGCGGCTGTCGATGTGCTCGCCCGTTCCTGCCGATTTCTTTGCGTCGTTCTGTCCGGCAATATAGCCCGCGTAGGCCGTCTCATTCGTCGGGTTCGGGTTCGCCTTGCCCTCTACGCCCGCATTGTAGGCAGGGATAAAGTCCTTCACGTGCTCCGCCGCGTCCTTGCCCTCCTGATACGAGCCACGGATCGCCTTGCGCCCGCTCTCACCGAGGGAATTATCGAAGCGCGCGAAGCGGTTTGCCGCCACTTCCACTCCGCCGCCGAGCCCACCGAGGATGCCGCCGACGAGGAAGTCGTTCAGAATTTCCGATGCTTCCAGCTCGCTATAGCTCCCGCCGAGCGTCTTGCCGTTATAGATAATCTGCAAGGCAGGCTGAATGAGGTCTTCGATGGCCTCCTCGCCGCCCTCTTCAAGGAACGACAGCGCGATCTTGCCCGCCGCGCTGTTATTGAGCCCAGACATCGTGCGCTCGATGACGCCATCTAAGAAGCCCTTGCCGAACATCTTCTTGAACGGTGCTGCCGCGTTGCCGATCTTCTCGGTTGCCACGCTCAGCGCGCCGGACGCAAAGCCATAGTTGACCTGCTGCTGATGCGTCGCGCCCGCGCGGCGGGCTTCCTGCGCGCTGCCGCCCGTGCTGCGTACAAACATCGCCGGGAGCGCGCTGCCGCCTGTCAGCAGGCCCAGCGCTGCGTCTGCGCCCATCTGCGCGCCTGCAACACCGACATCCACGGCAAGGCGGCCCGCTGCGCCGAGATCTTTCTTGGCGCGCTCAATGTCTCTTGTACCGCTGTCGGACAGCTTGTCGGCAACAGAGTAGATGCCCTGCGCCGTCCGTTCGACCTCGCCGCCCTCGCCGTAAGCTTTCAGGTATGCAGCTTTCCGCGCTTCCAGTGCCGCAATGACATTTCGCGCAGTGTCGCGCTCGCTTTCGGTGCTCATAGGGTCTGCAAGAACGTCCCGCTGTGCCTTGATATCCTGATCCCACAGGGCAATTTCGGTGTTTGCTTCCTCGCGTCGCTGCAATCCGCTGCCGGTCTGCGCCATACCAGCAAGGTTGACGAGCCCCGCGCCATAGGTTTTCGCCGCGCCCTTGACGGTATCGCCGACGCGCTGCGCAACCGTGGGGGCTTTTACCTCCTGCACGTGCTGTTCGAACGCTTCTTTGCTCTGGTAGTTCTTCGCGTCCTTCTTCTGTAAGGCCCCCTGCGCAAGATTCTGCGCAAGGGCGCTTTGATTTTTTGGTGTAACGACGTTCTGCTGCATGGTCGGCTGCTGGCGGAACATCGGAGACGTTGCCTTCTCCTCCTGTGCTGTCATTTTTGGCGTAGAAACAGATCGATAATAAGTGTAAATCTGCTCCCGCTTGTCTTGCTTTACTCTCGCAGGCTTTTGCGCGGGTGCGTAGGAAGAGGGAGCGGGGCTGCTGACCGCAGCAGCCGCCCCACTTTTTTTCTGATACTCACGATATCCCTTGATAGAATCCAGCTTTTCCTTTTTGATCGGCATAATTTACCTCCGCTTATTCAAGCCATTCGTCCGGGTCATAGCCAAAGTGGCTGAACAGATATCGCGCCTCCGCATCCGTCAACTTGCCTTGATCTGCATACACCGCAATCGTGTTTGCAATGCCTGTATTGCTACCGGTCTGCGTCTTCATCTTCTCTAAGCTCGATAATATTCTCGAAGCGCTACTGCTGAGCCCTCCCCCGTCATCTCCACCGTTCTGACCTTCCAGCCAGTTTTCATAGTCGGAATAAAGCCCGCTCGAAGACGTAAAGCCGTACCTCTGGTAGTTAGCCTTCTGCGCAAGCCAGCTCTTGGGGTTCCCGCTCGCCTGTGCTGCAGCAAACAGGCCTTCGTAGTCCATCGCTCCGCCGGTAGCTCCGCTACGTGTCCCGCCACCGGAAGTCCGGCGAGAGCCACCGCCGCTTGCCTTCCCCGCCGCTGCCTGCGCGGCCTGCTGCAATTTATACTGCCATTCCGCATTATAGCGTGCATCCTCGATGGCGTCGCGTTCCTTCTGGTAGTCATAGTTCAGCTTGTCCTGCTGCTTCTGATACGCCAGCGCATCCGCCGTCTGCTGGTCGCCCACCTGATCGCGCGCGAGCTGATAGAGGTAATTGCGGTCAGCCAGCCAGCGGTTGTAGTTGTTGTCCTCAAGGCCGATGAGCGTATTCAGGTCGGCGCGGTCAGCATTCAAGCCGTCCTGATACATGCTATAGGCAAGCTGCTGTAGCTCGGGGATCTTGTCCGTCATCTGGCTCATCTGGTAGTCGCTCGCCTGCTGGCTCGCTGCCACCGCCGCCGTGGACGGCATCCCGCCCGTCATCACTGCCGCCTTGCCGAGCACATCCTCCGCGCTGCGGTCTGCCTCGCGCGTATACTGCTTTCGGTACTGCTGATAGAGCGGGTCGCTCGCAGCGTCGTAGGAAAACGGCGTGCGATTCAGCAGCGCGTCGAGCTTTGCGCTGATCTGTCCGCTCTGATCGTAGTTGTAGTTGCTGTCGCCCAGCTTATCGAGCCAGCTCGTGTCAGCCTTTGCAGGGCTCGCGCCCGTGCCGAGTTTGATGTACTCGCTGCCGTCCACGCCGCCGGAATAGTCGTACTTCGCACGAATTTTCTCCGCCGCGTCGTGCGCCGCCTGCTGGCCCGCCTTGTCTCCCTCGGCATATGCCTTGTTGTAGGCTTCGGTATACTGCCGGATGAGATCAAGGTCGCCCGAATCGTTTATGAGCGTCAGGTCTGTATTCTTGTGTTTGAAATTATCTGCCATTGTCCCCTCACTTTCTGCCGCCCGTCACATATTCGTACTCGAGCGCATAGAGCCGGTATTCTCCTGTGGCTTTGATTTTTAATCTAAAGTGGTCGCAGCGGCGGATCGGGCAGTTGAGCGTGAAAACGTCTTTCTCCTGCGCCCCGCAGCGGTCGACTTCTTCCCACGCACCGCCGTCGAACTTGACAAGGAACACGACCGTTGCGCCCTTCTCGCATTCCAGCCGCGCCCGCACGCGCTGCACGTGCTTTGCGTCGAACGAGCCGCCGTCATAGTCGGCAAACTCCGCCTCGCTAATAACAGCGCCCTCACGCGTTGCGCCGGTCGGGATATCTGCTGGATTCCCAAGCAGCACGCACCCGCCATCCACTAAGGCCATGATACCGCCAGAGTAGGCCATTTGCACCACGGCAAGCGTATCTTCCTTATGCCACACGCCGTTCTCGCTGCTGTAGCAGTACAGCGCCGCCTTTCCATCCTCTTTCAGGCTCACGTAGTAGTTGAGGCCGTCGCTTCCTCCCACCGCGTCGGAGAAGCGCACATCGTCGCCCAGCGTGCGGGAGATACAGCGCGGCATGCCGCCGCTGTACGCCATGATGCCGACCTTTGAGAGGTAATAGAGCGTTTCACCTGCAACGGCGAGGCTCTTGTGGCTGCCCTTCATCACGCCGAGCACCGCACTCGACATGAGTTGGAAGTTTGTAGGAATCGTGCCGTACATCTTGAAGATTTTGTCTTCTTTGAAAAAGCACGGGTAGCCAAGATAGCTCACGCACGCCGTGAACGCTCCCGCCGTGCCACTCTCCACGCTGAACGCATCCGTGGACAGCCCGTCAAACACATTCCAGTTGTACGGATCGCCGAGCTTCGAAGCAAAGATGCTGTCGCCCTTGCAGCCCCACACGCGGTTTTCGTTCGTGCAGACGAAGTCCATATCGGGAACGCTGCGCTTGAGCGTGACTGTTCCGGGCTCCGTGATGCTTTCCTGCCCATCGGGCAGGCGGAAGGTGTTTTCATAAAAGCGCAGCGTCTTTTTGTCTTCGCTGATCTCTCGAATGATGGGCGTGCGGTTGTTGTACGGCATCTTCGTGCAGCCCGAGATCGTCACCGCGTCGCCCACATTGAACGGGAACGCCGCGCCGGCCGTTGTGATGCTGTTTGCCGCCGCCTTTTCGTCGGCATACGTGCCATTCCCGAATTTCAGCCCCGCCGCGGCGTAGCTCGCCTCCATCGGCTTGATCGTGCCGTCCTTTTCACACACGATCTTGTCGGGGAAGATGAGCACGCGCTCGCCCAGTGCACAGAAAGCCTTTTCGCTGTCTGCGACCGTCGACTTCTCCTCGCCGTTGATGTAGAGCTTCGTTCCGTATACCTCGTAGAGCTTGCCCGCACTGAAAATGCCGTTTGCCGTCCCCATATCCTTGCGGACGGTATAGCGCCTCGCACGGGGGGCAAGAAGCGGGAAGTATCGCGCCGACAGGTTTTTCATGTCGTAGAGCTCGCCGCCCGCCGCGCCGAAGGTGTGGTTGATCCCGCCGAATTTCTCCTGCTGCACGCGCTGGTTCGTATATGCCGTGATCTCAGGCAGTCTCATCTTTCACCGCTCCTTTTGCTTCGTCCGGCGTATCGCCTTTTTCTCCCGCCGGGGCTTCCGTGCCGTCGCATATCATTGCGATGTTGCGAAGCGACTGCCGCACCGCTGCCACCACATCGACGGCATCACCGTTGACGTTCAAAATGCCGATCAGGCGCATCGCGTGTGCTGCTTCCTGCTTGATCTTCTCATTCATGCCGATTCCTCCAATCGTTTTAGCCGTTCTTCCTGCTCGCGTACCTTCGCCCACAAAATCGGGATAAATTCGCTGTACCGCAGAAAATAGGTCTCGCTGCCGTCCTCGCGCGTGGCTCTCGCCCAGCCCGCAAATTCCTGCGAGTTAATGCCGCACGCGCGCATGGCGTCCTCGACCTCCTGCGCGATGAATCCCGTGTGGAAGCGTCCGCTCGTGCCGCTGTTCAGCTTGTAGCGCTTCGGCTCGACGAGCTCAAGCATGCGCACGTACTTCTCCGGCAGCGCCTCGATGCTGTTCTTGATGTTTCGGTCGGACCCGTTCAGCTCGTTCGTGCTGCAATAGATCGCGCTCCAAACAAAATTTGGTGCGCCAAGATTGTACCGGTTATCTGCATTTGGGGCGAAATCGCCGCGGCAATCAATGAAGTCGTAGTCGAAATTGAGCGCTGATCTTCCGTTATTCCCCGACAGATACAGGTTTCCGCTCGTCGCGTTCAACTCCATCGCCTTGCTCTCGAGCGTCATTTTGTAGTCCGCCGTGCTGGCGTACTCCGTGGAGATATACCCGCAGCGTCGTCCCGCATCATTGCGCACGGTGATCGTGTCGCCCTCAATCTCCTGTGCCGTCAGCGTGCCGTAGATATTCACCGCGTCCACGTACAGATCGATGGATCCCGTGCTCGCAATCTGTGCGCCGTTGTAATTGAGTTTGAAGATCGTTCCGTTCTCTCCGCTCGTCGCCGCCAGCGTGAAGCCGGTCGCGCTCTGGTCGAAGATGCTCTGTGCCTGCGTCGCATCGATCTTGGTTCTCACCGTCGCGCGGATGCCGTTCACGTCGGTCTTGATGTTAGTGATCGCGCCGTCGAGGTTTGAAACACTTACCTGCAAGCCCTTTGCCGTTGTGTCAAGCTGCGTGATGTCCCCCTCTGCATTGCTAAGTCGAGCATCTAATCCTTTTGCTGTAATGGAAATTTCATTTACATTCTTGTCCGTATCCTCAATCTTGGCGTAGATAGGCTCGTTGATGTTCTTGATGAACTCGCTCAGCGCGTCTTGATTTAGGTTGCTTTCATCCAGATTGAACAGCGTATACCGCAGCTGTTCCAGAAGCACGAAGAGGTAGTCATAGACCCCGTTGATCTGCTCCTGCGTGGTCTTTCCTTCCCCGTTCGGGAAGGTCGTCTCCACCAGCTGAAATGTCGTCGGCACTTGTCATCACACCTTCCAGTTGCCCTTGCTTTCTTTGCGGTTTTCGCGCCGCCACCACGCCATAGCATCGGCCACCGCCTCGTTGGCAATGGCGTGGTCGTTGGCGTAGAGCGCGCTGTCCTGATTGTAGGCGTCGAGCTGCGCTGCCAAATACAGGTGGTAGCACTCGTTGTGCCCGTCCGGCAGCAGCAATTCCATGTCCTCGACGCTCGCGGTGTCATCCTCCACGTTCACCTTGAGGGTGGGGGCTTCCGCCCCCATCATCTCGGCGATTCGGTGCTCAAGCACCATGAGGATTTCCGCCTTGCGCGGCGTGCTCAATTTGTTAGGCCGCAGCGCGTCCGCGTCACGGATAGCTTTCAGCATTTTCATACATTAGACCTCCGTGAAATACTGTCCCGCCAGCTCATGCGGCAAATACTGCAAGACGATCTTCCCGCCCGCGGCCTCGCCGATACGCTCGCACTTGTACGTCTTGCCGTCCTCGCCGTCGAGGTAATACTTGCCGTACTCATATTCCATGCCTCGCGCTGCGGGGATGGGGTCTGCCTGCGTGCCCGCATGGGCGGCGTCGATGACCGCCCAAAGGTTCGGCGTCTTGTCCGGCGTCCAGTCGGCCTGCGAGGTATGCGCCTGACGGCACTTGCACACCTTGCCGCCGTAGCTTCTGCGGTCGCCCTCGGCGTAATCAACGGGGTATGCCCATGCCGTGATGAGTTCCGGCACGCTCGCCGCCTCGCCGTCGCTCAGGCTGACCGCTGCCTGCTCGATAATGGGGCGCAGCTTCACCGCGCGGGCATACGTGACCGGCTCACCCGCAAGGGCGGCGACGGTCGCTTTGGCGCTCTCAGTCTCCGTGGGCTTGCCCATCTTGACGCTGACCGTGCCGTCGCGGTGGTCGGTGATGGCCCCGCTCAGGCTGTATTCGCTGTTGTCCCACTCGTTGATGACCTCTTCGGTCTCGCCCGTGGGCTGGCCGTCGTTGTCCAGCTTGTTCACCGTCTCACGCTGTACGATGCTCCACGGCGTGTTGTCGGGCAGCAGCGCCGCGACCTCGGCGGCGGTCATCGTGAGTGTGATGGTCTTGGTGTCGCGCTCGCCCCACGCGCGGTCTTTGGGATTGCCGTTGATCTCTGCGGGGTATTCGGTGTTGTTGACTTTAATGTAGGTCATAAACAATCAGTCCTTTCTTTAGAAACAGAAGCCGAAGGCCACGCCACGGATAGTATTTGCACTCCAGTTTACGGCACTACCTGTGCTTTTGACAGTACAATAGTAGCGGGGGCTATTGGCAGTTGGAGAACGCTCCCACCAGTCGTATGCACTGCCGTTAAAGTTCTTCACCGTGCTGTTACCAGCTTTGTAGTAGTCATACTGCGTGCCTTCACCTGAGTGGGAGTTAATGGCACTACCAAAAACTTCAACCTCGCTCAGTAAGAATAGACTATCTTTCGTAGTTACGAGTGAGGTGCTCCTACCGCCGCTCGCGGAAATCTTGTTCACCTCACGGATGCCGCTCTGTACGTCCGCAGGCATCTGCTTCAAAATAATGGGCAAGTGTTCTACTCGCATAGAACATTTTGTCCAACCCATGGTATTTGCAGCAGTGGAGTGCATTGCTTTTGCTATCTTATAACAGTCATGCAGCTGGAACGTCAGCGGAGCTTTTCCCGACCCATCGGCATAATCATCATGATTTTTTCCGATGATGTCGATTAGATAGTCCTCGCCGCCGATGGTCATGGACTTCTGGTCTGCTACCTTCCACGTTTCCGGCACTTCGTTGTTGTGGCACGCCGCGATGATCTGCTCCCACGTGTTGTTGGCAAATACGGGGTCGTAGCTCGGCTTAAACGTGATGTCATACCCCGTGCCGTCAATCAGCGTCCTGCCCTTGAGGATGTTGTACACCGTGCCGTTTACCATGCACTTGCCGCCCTTCACGGTGTAGGCCGTGCCGTTGATGAGGGTCTTGTGTGCGGTGAGGTCAACTGGCGGCGTGACGTTGCCGCTGTCGTCGACGAGGGCGTCAGAGGGAAGAACCAAAGCGGGGCGAATGCCGCACGCGTTGGATGCGTAGGTGTCGTTGTAGCCGCCTTGGGAGTTGACGACCAACACGTAGTTGGCGCTGTAGGTGCTCGGGGAGCGGAGCCACCAAGCAGTGGCCGTACCACTCAGATATGCAATGCGCTTGGAGTCTATTTTGGGGTTCGCGTTGAAGTAATCCAGCTTAGTGCCATCATTCGGTATATAGCTTGCGCCAGCCAAGCCGGCTTCAGGACCGGATAGCAGGAACACCTTGCAGGGCAGCCCGTTCGCGCCACTCTGGTCAGTGCCGTCCGAACCGCCATTCTTACGGTACGGGATCTTGACCTGCTTGATGGCATCCTTGATGTTGTTGTCGAACAGGCCAAGGAACGTGCTGTTCAGGTAGGCGTGGATGTCGCTGCTTTCGTACTTGTTGACGTTGGAGCTATGCCACTTTCGGTTCTCGTAGATGTCCTTCATCAGCAGCCAAGTGCCGTTGCAGCTTGCGTCATACATGCTGCTCGGCAACCCCTGATGCACCACCAAAAATTCCTTCCGCACGCCGCCGACGTTGAGGTACACGGACGAGCCGACCGCCAGTGTGCTGATCGCTTTGTTCGCCATGCCTGCCTCCTTAGCCGTACAGCCAGTTGATGGCGTAGTTCTCGGTCGGCGTGGTCTCAACGTTCACAAGCGTCTGCTTGACGATATTGCCGCTTGCGATGTAGTCGCTGCCGCGCGTCGCGGCCACGATACCGCCGCTGCCGTTGCCCTTGAGGAGGGAGGTGGTGGAGGGGATATTGACGGGGCCTGCGGGGCCCTGCGGGCCGGTCGCACCGGTCTCGCCTTTCTCGCCCTGCTCGCCCTTTTCGCCCTGGTCTCCCTTGGGGCCTTTGATGTTGACCGTCGCGGGATTCGCAAGCCCGCCGTCGTTCGACCAGCTCAGGTCTCCCGCCGCGGACACAGCAGGGGTAAAGGTCGCGCCCTTTGCGCCGTCCGCGCCCTTCGCGCCATCCGCGCCGGCAGGGCCTCGCGGACCCGTCAGGCCTTGCGGACCGATTTCGCCTTGCGGACCAGTCTTGCCCTGCGGGCCCTGCTCTCCCTGCGGTCCCCTTGGCCCCTCTGGGCCGGTATCTCCCTTCGCGCCGTCAGCACCGGCAGGCCCCCGTGCGCCCGTGTCGCCCTTCGGGCCCTTGAGGTTCACGGTCTGCGGATTCGCCTTGCCGCCGTCGTTCGTCCACGACAGGTCGCCGTCGTCGCTCATGCTCGGCGTGAACGTCACGCCGTCCTTGCCGGCGGCACCGTCTGCGCCTTTCGCACCATCCTTGCCCGGGGCTCCATCCGCACCGGCAGGGCCTTGAGGGCCGGTCTCGCCGGGATCGCCTTTCGGACCCTGCGGACCCTCGGGCCCCGTGTCACCCTTCGCGCCCTGCAAGGGGCCGTTGTTGATGAACTCGCCGGTAATACCGTCGAAAATGTAGATGTCATAGGGCTCTGCCGTGCCCACGCCGTAAGCATCGCCCGCCGCTGCGGTCGCTTTCTGCGCGGCGTCCAGCGCAGCCTTTGTGCCGTAGTAGCCCAGCACCTTGAAGCCGCTGCCGGTCTCCCCCTTGGGGCCTGCGGGGCCCTGTTCGCCTTGCGGGCCGGTCTGTCCCTGCGGGCCCTGTTCGCCCTGCGGGCCGCGCGGACCTTCGGGGCCGGTCGGTCCGGTCGCGCCGGTGTCACCTTTCTCTCCTTGGGGGCCGGTATCGCCCTTGTCGCCTTTCAGCGCGGTGAGCTGCGCCGCCGTAAAGTCGGAATAGGTAAAGGCATCGCCCTTGTCTCCCTTTGCACCCTGCGGGCCAGCGGGGCCGGTCTCGCCTTGAATGCCCTGCTCCCCCTGCGGGCCGCGCGGGCCGGTTTCACCTTTGGGGCCCTGCGGACCCGTTGCGCCGGTATCGCCCTTCTCGCCTTTTGGGCCCTGTGCGCCGGTTGCGCCCGTGTCGCCCTTGGGGCCGGTTGCGCCGGTATCACCCTTCGGGCCCTGCTCGCCGGTATCACCCTTCGGGCCAACTTCTCCCTGCGGGCCCGTCGCAGGAACGCCGGTATCGGCAAAGGCTCCCGCCGCCGCATCCCACTTGAACCAGTTGCCCGTGGTCTCGTCGACGTATGGCATCTTGGATACCGCCGTCTCCGCATCCGCCGCCGCCTGCAAAACCTCATCGACCCAGCTTTGATAGGCCGGAGGCGGTGTCTCGCCGCTGTCTTCCAGCGTTTCGCGCACGCGTGTTTTATATATCTGGCTCTTCACAATGGTATCGCCCACGGTATAGCGCAGCTCTGCCGCGCCCTCACCGGCCACCGCCGTATCAACACTCGATACCCGCCACACGAGCGCGCCGTCCTCTTCTGTCACCGTCACGGGATACGGCTGCGCATCGCCGTTTCGCTGCACGATCAGGCTCGCCACGCCCTCGCCATAGCCCTCGCGCCACTTTTCCAGCACGTTAAAGACGACCTTGCGTGCCTGATTCTCCCCCCTGCGCCCGAGCTTGATCTCTTCGAGCGCGTAAGCATTTTCAATAACCATGTTGTCACCTCTCTTATGGAAAACGGCGCAGCAAGAGCGACTTTTTCGTCCCTTGCTGCGCCGTGTCGCAACTCATTTTTCGTGTCTCGCGGTCGTATTCACTTACGCGTTGTGGGCCTTCGCGCTCTCAACGTAGTCGCTGCTCATCGTCTGGATGAGATTTGCGGTCGACGCGTCCTGTCTCATCTGGTTCTGGATGGCCCACAGGAACTTTCTCTTGACCTGCACGGTCACGCCGCGCTGGATCAGGCAGCTTTCGCCGTTCACGCACACCAGCAGGTCATCCTTATACTTGCCGCTGTCCTTGAACAGGCGGACGCTGACGTACTCCTCGCCCGCGGGGGCGGCGTTCACAGCCGCAACGGCGTTCTTTGCTTCGCTCATCGGTCTTTCCTCCGTTTCAGTGTCGGGGGCGGCGTTCACAGCCGTCCCCTTGGTGGTTAGGTCAGCGGGGTCTCATCGAACGTGGAAGTCGTTTCCACGCGAATCATATACGCCTCAACCAGACGTTCGGCGACCTTGGTTGCCTTCCAGCCGACAGTTGCACGCTGGTTCAGCGGGTCAGCCGTACCGGCAGAGCCGAGCGGCTTGACGATGTGCTCAAGACCGCCGCCGGTCAGTTCGGTCGTGCCGTAAGCCTCCGCGCCCATGATGAGGGTGGAGTAGACGTTGCGGCCCTTCGCACCGGCTTCGCCCGGATAGATGGCGGTCGACGCCGTCGGGGTGGTAGCAGGCGCTTCTTTCAGCGTGATCGTCGCGCTGCCAGCAGCCGCGGCCGAGGCGCTCTCGATCTCAAGGAGCGCACCATCGATGACGACTTCACGGCCAGCCAGCTTTGCGGCGTCAGCAGTGGTGATGGCCTCGTTTACGGTCAGGACCTTGCCGGATGCGCTCTTGACGGTCAGGTCGCGTGCGGCCTCGGTCAGGTCGTCCGCATGGAACACCTTCGCTTCGGTCGTCTCGATGAAGCGGACGCCCGCGATCTTGCCGATCTCGTCGTCATAAATGTTGCTGGTGTCCTTGTACTCGTGCGGGCGCTTCCAGTCAGGGTCATCCTGAATGTCGTAGGAACAGTCAGGGTGAATGATGGCCCAGTAGGAGCCCTCATAGCGCGGAGCGTTCATGGTTTTCAGGAAGCGAACCGCCTTGCGGACGGCGCGAACCGTGAAATAGTGGTTGCCCGTGGCCTCGCCGCCAACGAGCAGATGGCGGCCCGTCACCTGACCCTCGCCGTACTGGACGTTAGAGCCGCCGTTGATGACCTCGCGGGTGATGGTGTCGAGCGTGCGGCCCGCCTGAGAGCCGAGCAGCACCGTCGCTTCCTGCAGGTTGTTGTCGATGGCGGTCAGGTCGAGAATATCGGAAATCTCGACGAAGTCGCCGTACTGGTCGACCTGCGCGGTCAGCGTGGTCATGGACAGCTTGCGGCCCTTGGGCGTAACGCCTTCGGTGATGGGCGTCAATGCCTTGGGCAGCGGATCATACTTGCGGAACTCGATCTCCTTGCCCTTGCCCTTGGGGATGTTTCGCTTCTGCGCGAAGCGGTCATGCACCAGCTCGGGTTCGGCGTTGTCAATCAGGGTGTCGCAGTAGTAGGTCTTCATCTCGCCCGAGAGACCGGCATCGGTCGTCACGTTCGTCTGGCCCTCAAACAGGCTCAGAATGACGGGCAGAATGAAAATGTCTTTGAACTTCTTCATAGAGTTTTGTCTCCCTTCTTGCAGTCGGTAAATTTAGGCGGGCATCAGAATACGATGCGCTCGCCGCGCCGAACGCGCCTTGCGATCTCTGCGCGGTCGGCCTTCGTGAATTTGCTCGGGTCACTCTTGACAATGACCCCCGGCTGGGAAGTGGTTCCATTCTCGTTTGGGCGCATTCCTTTCGCGCGGACGTTGTCCATCACGCGCTTTTCCATCTCCGCCGCAGCTTTCGCCGCGCTACGAGCCTGAATGTCGCCTAAATGGGATACCTCGTAAGCGTCTTTTACAGGGACGCCCGCACGCAGCATCGCAATGAAGCGCGGATTCTCCGCGACTTCGCGCTTGAGGTCGAAGTCAGGGTACTCGCCCGGCGCGTCCGCCGTGCCGACCAGCTCGCTCGCCTGACGAATCCAGTCGTTATAAGTCTCGTCGGCTTTCTGCTGGCGCTGTCTGTCTTCTTCTTGGCGTTTGAGCGCTTCGTTTTCCTGCTGCATCCGCGCATACTCGCGGTACTGTTCCACGCTCATGCCCATACTCTCCGCTTCCGCGTTGTAGAGCACGCTGTTGAGCGCCGCATCGCCCTCAAAAGCCGCACGAAGCTTACTCATATCGCCGTCCGACACGCCATAATGGCGCATCAGTGTGTCGATAATGGGCTGCGAATCGGCGATTTTCTGGTCTTTGGCCTTCTCTTCACCGAATCTGCGGTTGATGATGCGCTGCGTCTCCGCAGTGTACACGTCCTTGTACTTGCCGTTTACGAGGTCAAGGAACTCCTTTTTCAGGTCTTCCCCGCCTTTTTCCGCAGCCCCGGCGTCGTGCTGCTGCATCTTCACGCCCTCGCCTTTCGGCTCGCCAGAAGAGGCTCCCGTATCATCAGGTGTCTCCTGCTTGCCGAACACGACGTTGGCGTATTCGCCCGTTTTGCCCTTCCGGGTGGGAGAAGAGCTTGCCTGTGTGGTATCGCCCTGTGTGCTCACGCCTCCCTCAGCGCCGCCCGATGCACCGGCAGCGGCCCCCGCAGCGGCAGCGCCGCCGTCAAAGAGGCTCAGGATCACGCGAAGCGTGGTTTTGAGGTTCATGGTATCCCTCCTGCTTGTCAAATCGCGGATATTTGGCCCTCCGTGTAGGCCGTTCGGTGCTTCCCATCGTCCGCAGGGGAGGGGAGAGCGGCGAAAAGATGAAGAAAAACGCCGCCCCTCCCTCGCGGGCGTATGAATAGGAGGAAGCCACTCGCACGCCTAAAGCGTAACATGCGGCTTCCTCCGTCTCACCACGGGCGAGAAAAAATTTTTAATTTTCTTCGATGCACTCGTAAATCGCGTCCGGCCTCGTGGCCTCAAGCTGCTTGAGCCCGATGCAGGCCGCGAGAAATGCCGCCTCGATGCGCTCATCGCCGCCGCAGTGGATGAGGAAGCGCGGCGCACCATCGTCTATCTCGAAGCCATAGACCTCGCACTCTCCCTCAGCTTCCATGTTCTTCACATAGCCACCGAAGGCATACATCACGCCAGTGATGTAGTTGCAGCATTTCTGGTCCGCCGAATGGCCCTCGCACAGGATCATGTAGCGTCCGATTTCGTGCTCGATGTGAACCATCGTCATGCGCTTACACCCCCGGCATTGCCGCGCTGCTGCCCGCGTCCATGTTCGGCTTAGACTGTTCGGCAAGCTGCTGCATGTACGGTGTCTGTGCGCTCTGCGCGTCGGCGTTCTTGCTCTCAATTCCGCCGCTGCTGCCGCTCTTACGTGTCGAGCCACCGCTCTGCGTGCCGCCCGCCATTCCGATGCCCATGTCCTGTCCCGTAAGCTGCTGGATGACCGCGAGCGCCTTTTGCAGATGATCGCTCTGCTGCTGCACGACGTTGTAGAGCGTCGCGCCCTCGTTGACTTGGCTCTTGATCTTGTCGATTCCTTCGAAGTCCATCATGTCGAGCGCAATCATGCTTTCCTGTGCCCTGTCTGGGGAGAAGAATCCCAGCGAATACAGCTCTTTCGCCCGCTCGTTCTGTTCTGCGCGGGAGAATGGATTCTTCTTCTGCGCCTTGATCTTGATGTCAAAGACCGGTCTGCGGAACAGGTCATTGCCGAGGCTGTCCACGCCCGTCACCTGATCGCCAAGCTCGTTCACGCCGATCTGCGCATACTCGTAGGGCATTTCATTCGTGATGCGGAAAGTGCGCGCTGCGTCGTAGAACTGCCGCATGCGCTCGATGCACAGCTTCACGATCTTCGTCTGCGCGCGGTAGCACGCTGAAATCATATCTCGGCTCGCCTTGTTGCCCGCCTCCTGCAATGCAGAAATAGCCGCCGCAGCCGTCGCACCGCTGGATGTGCCGCCGTTGGACACGTCGCGGTTTGAGCTCGTTTCCTTCATCTCGTCGATCTTCATCTGCACGATATTCGCGTAGATGGAATCGAGCGGGCGCGTCGTTACCTCGCGGAGCCTGCTCTCGTCGATCTGTCCGGACACGTGGATGATCGGCTTGCGCCAGTCAAGGAACTCTTCTTCGTTGATGTTCAGGCTTTCACTCGCGAAATACCGGCGCTTGCTGCCCATCATTGAAGTTTCGAGGATGTTGCCCCACAGCTTGTCGATGTAGAGCTGCGGGTCCTTTGCAATGGCCGTATATCCAAATCCCGCAGGTGTGCCCTTTTCGGGAAACAGCACGTCGAACACGAACGGGTATTCGCCATCTTCGTAGAAGCCGCCATCCGCATATTCGGGGGCATTTTCGCTGGCGTAGATGATATGCTCCTCGTCGATGAACTTCGCGTAGTGCAGTACCGTTCGCCCGTCTGCGGTCCTCTTGCGGTAATACCAGTCGATCACGGCGACCTTGTTGCTCGTGTCCACCGTATCGTCGTACTCGTATTTTGCCGTTTCAATGCTGCTGCCGCTGAGCTTATCCGCAAACTGCGGGTATTCGTCCTCGATGATGTCGCGGTCGACGAGCGCCACCGTAAACACGTTGCGGCTCTTCTGGATGTCCTCAACCCCCGGCTCCCAGAAGATATTCAGCGGGTCAATGCCCTCGATAGCGATGTCTCCGAGCCCGTTGTCTTTCTCTTTGTCCCAGAACACGCCGTAGATCGCCACACCGTGTTTGAGCTTTTCCCACCACTCGAAGCTGTATGTGCTGTCAAATTCGTTGTATTCCATGATGACCGGCAGCACGGACGAGAGCGTCTGCGCGCTTTCCTCGTCGCTCTGCTCGCGAGGCAGGCATACGGGCTCGGGGTAGTTGTCCATCGCGTCGGCGTGCTTATTCATGATCGAGTTAAACAACCATGCACTCGCAGGCTCGGGCGATTCCCCAGCATCTTTCGTCCCGCGTCGGATATCCTCCCAATGCCGCAGCTTCCACCAGCGCTCCTCACTGATGATGCGATTCTCGAAGTTGCTCTTGCCCTGCTTGTACTTTTGCAGCGTTTCTACGGCGTCGCCGATCTCCTTGCTGCCGATGGCTGCGCCGCTGCCAATCGCCGCGTCGCTGTCGCGGAATGCGCCTACAAGCGGCGCTTCTGCCTTTGCATCCAACATCGCAGCAGCACCAGCCGCGTCGGCCTGCTGCTGCGTCTGCGGGAACTTTCTCATCCCTGCCATGTCTTCCCCTCCTGTCAGTTGTGTTGGAACCACGCGTATCTGTCGTAGCTCGGCGTATTGATGTCCAGCGGGTCGTACGAGACCAGCTTCGGCGGCTTATTTACCCGCGCCGCAATGGGATTCTCCATGCACACATAACGTGTCATATCGTAGATATGATCCTCCTGCTCGGTATTCACGTCCTCAACGTCCTTTTCGTCGTAAACGAGGTTTGGCACCGTGCGAATGAAATTTTTGCACGTATCGAAGATATACAGCATCGGCACACCGTTCTCATCGAACGCGAATCGGTTGTGCAGCTGCATCTTGCCGTCGATGCGGGCGTTATCCCCCTTCTCGAAGTATACGCGCTCGCGCTCAAAGAGCGAGCCGATGCTCTCTGTGCCCTGCGTCCCCCAAATGGCGGGATCGCCCACACGGAAGATGTGCCGCCCCTTGAGATTTGGGTCTTCTGCCTCAATGCGCTTCATCTCGCGGGCAACCGCCGTCGGCTCCATCTTCACGCCCTCGTTCGGCGTGCCCGTGCAGCCGTAATATTCCCGGATGTGGTAGAGCCTCCTGTCTTGGTCGACCGCGAACCAGCCGATGGCAAACGGCCTTGAATAGCCCCAGTCCATTGCGCACCAGATCGGCCACTCCTTCGGCACATGAAACGGCGCGATGACGTGCGTATGGATGCGGTCGCGGTAGTGTTCGCTGTCATTGCGCCACTCGGTAAACACCTGCCCGGAGAACGTGTCCCAGTCACCGTAGAGCAGTGCGTTCTTTTCCGCCTCCGGCATCGACGCAAGGCGCGTCAAATAGCTGTCGTCGTTTTTCAGCAGTATCTTATTGTCGAATACCGTGCTCGGCACGAAGATGCGGCTCTTCTGCCGATACTCTTCGTGCCCATCCGGAAAGCGCACGACTGCATCCTCGCGGATGGTCCTCATCGGCGGCGCTGCCGTGATGAAACGTTCCTTGACCCATCCGTGCCCCACACCGCCGGGGTTCGCCGTGCTGCGGATGTATACGCGCGTCCCCGGACCGTTCGGTCGGTTGCGGGAAAAGAGGTAGCTATATTCCTCCCACGTAAAGTGGGTCAGCTCGTCGAATGCGATAAAGTCATACGCCTGTCCTTGATACTTGATCTTGTCCTTTGCGTACTGCATCGAGCCGAAGAGTATTTTCGCCCCGCTCGGGAATGTCCACGTGTGGCTGCTGCCGTTGTAGCGCGCGCCCGGATAGATGCGCGGGTAGTAGTTCAGCGTCTTGTCAATGAGCTCGGCAAGCTGCGGGAAGGTCTTTCGCAGGATAATCGCCTTGTAATACGGGATATCCACCTGCCGCAATGCCTCGATGACCAACGCATCGGATTTTCCCCCGCCTAACCGGCTGCGCCGCCGTATAGAGCCTCGTCCTCCCATCGGCTCATAAAGAGCGCCTGCTTGGGCTGCGGCTTCCATACCACGCTACGCTTCGCCATTCGCATCACCTCCCGCGTCCTGCGGAACAGGCATTACCGCGGGCAGCTCTGCCACCCCGCACACGCTCTCTCCGCCGTCGTCCTTCTTCTCGTCATTTATCCAGCGGAAATTGTATCTCAGGCTGAATTCCGCACCACGCTGTCCGTCTCGGTCGAAGAGGCGTTCCTCTGCGTAAGCCTCGATGCGGGCCTTCGCGCGCGTAACCGTGTCAACGAACTCTTTCTTCGCCTGATAGTTCAGCAGCGCTTGTCGGCTTGTAAATCCAAGCGCGAGCGCCAGCCCCGTCACTGTCGGCGGTCGCTGGTGAATGATAAACGGCTGCCCGAATTTGTCGAGGATCGGCATCCCATCGTCTCCGATGATTGGCTCACCCTTGCAATCTTCAAAGTATCGGTCAATGACGGCCTGCATTTCTTCGACCGTCGCATATTTGGGAGGATGCCCAGTTTTCGCCATGCCGCCACCGCCTTTCTTTTTTATGCTGCAAGCCCCCCGTCCTCGGCCTTATCGCGCAGCATTCTTATCCCCGCTCGGGGAACCGAGCTTCCTATTTCCGACGGTAACACGGCATCTTTTATTTCTCACCACGGGCGCGGAAACTTTCTCTTCCCTTTCTGCGCTCTCCTCTGTATAGTTGCATACACACAACATAGATACATCCTGCATATAGCACTCTCTCCCTATCCCCCCTATAATCCCCCCCTTCCCCTCTCTCCCGCAGCAAAAAGAAGCAGGGCTTTCGCCCTGCCTCTTCTTATGCCATTTTGAGCTTTCTCTTGAACCACTCCCACAGGTTACGCCACGGATGGGATTCTGCGTAATTGGCGCGCTGCTCGGCGTTGTAGCGCCTGTTACGCATTACATTAAGGGCCTCTTGCTTAAAAGCGCACTCGTCTCGTTACCCCTCCTTCGGCTCGCCGTATCTGCAAAAATCGTTCTCACCAACATTGCGCCTGTTGCATGGCGAATGTCTGTTGTGACACGTCAGCGTCCCCGGCTTCCCGTATCGCTGGGTAAGCTCGGACGGCAATGTGCTGTGCTTGCAGTCCTTGCACCGCGTCACGACCACGGCGTCTACAATAGGGATGGCCCTAATATCTGCTGCTGTAGCGTAAAGCTCCCAATTTTCATCTGGTCGCCAATGAATAGCATCCCTGTCAATCAGTCGCATCGCTGTCACCTCCGTCCATCTTCGCGTAGTTCTCCACAAAGTTACAAACTCTGGCAGCGCAGGAGAGGCACAGTTGTTTCTCTGCAGAAAATGGTGTCTTAAAATTTACAACGCCGTAGTGATTGAAATCCAGATTCACGCCGTCAACCTCGTAGTCAATCTCGCGCCCACACATATCACAGAACACTTTAACCATCAACTATTTCCTCCGTCCATCTTCGCGCCGCAGTTGGGGCAGTAAGGCTTGCCGTACTCTTTCGAGAAATTCCGGCAGCGGGTGCACTGCTCCTCATAGTTTCCCGTTTCCAGATTGAACCGGCCCGTGCCCCACCGCCCATGCACCACCGGGGCAACATCAGCGGCGGGGATGGCGTTAATGGCTTCAATTCCTTCACCACATGGATAACACCTATGACGCAGTTCGTTGATGGCTTCGCTGCGAGGAATGTAATCAACCATTTTCCGTCCTCCTGTTCCATGCTTCGGCGGCTTGTTCTTCCGTGTCGTAAATATGCACGCCGCCCAAAATCCCGCCATCGCACTCATAGCTTGCAATCGGGCATTCCGGGTTTTCCTCGTAAGCGTGATGAAGCATAAAGCCAAGCCCACTATAGGGTTGCTCTCTATATGCCTCATCATGCAGATTTCCTTCGTCATCGCACAGAACAAGGCTAACTTTGCCACCGCAGAACGGGCAGGATTTTAATTCAAACATCTTCCATCGCCTCCACATAGCACCAACTCTGCGGCGCGCGCTTATCGCAATCGCAACATTCTCCGCCCCCGAAGACGCTTGGCTCGCGTCTGCAAAGCCTTTCCGCCCAAAACTCAACAAGCACTTCGGCGCGTCGTAGATGCGCAAATCGGTAATGTGCCAGCCGTAGCCCGTTTGCGCGTGCAGATAGTCGTGCATGTCTTTGAGGGTAAGGCAGGACTGTTGAGCTACTTCGCACGCCGTCAGCCAGTCTTCACCCTTGACGTAGTAGCTGCCGCCGCGCGCTTTGGTCTCAAGCTCGTAAATACGGTCGCAGGTAAATTCGCCGATAATCTTGCCCTTGCGGTCTGCCCACTTGCCGCGGTTCCACTTGGCAACATCACCCCCGAGGTCAACTCGAAAAAACTCGTTACAGCCTTGCAGCGTGCAGTAGATGTAGCATTTGAACGGCGTGTCCAGCTTCGGTCTGGTTTTTCGCACCTCAATAGTCTTTTCGCCGTTGGCGATCTTCTGCACACACTTGGGTCGGATGCTCAGCATAACAGCCTTACTCATTTTTTCATCGCCTCCAATGCTTTCTCCGCCTCCTCGCGGGTGAGAAACGCTTCCTTGCCAAAGTCCTGCAAAATACGCTCCATGTTGAGGAATGTGAGACGGCTCTTTTTGACGAATCTAAATTCCGGCGTGTAATTTCTCGCGCGTTTTGTCACAATCAGATACACCGTATCTCCCACCTTGCACGGCAGCACCACCAGCCGACCGTCCTTGTCGGCCTCGGCCAGCGCCTTTACTCGGTCAATGCCGCCGCACTCTCCGACAATCGTGCAAAGGTCACTCCAGTCTTTAACCAGCACAGGCACTTCTTCCGGCGTCAGCCCCGTGTCCTCGTAGTCGGCAAGACGATGTGCCGCAGTAACATAGTCATGGTCATTTACCCATACATCATCTTCGCCCCAACGCTCAGTCAATCGTTCCATCACTCCACCTCCTGCATCTTACTAATCACTTTTCGGATCACATCGCCGCCATAAGCGTCTTTCGTCAACTCCAAGAACTCCGTAAGCGTCATCATGCCGTGCTCGAGGTCGACGCCGTGGTCATGGGCAAACTGCTTTCGCCCCATGTCGCATGAACCGGTCAAGCGGTGGTGCCAGTCGTAAAAATACTGCGTCGGATATGCTTTCTCGCGGTCTGTTTCCCGCAAAAACGTGTCGATGCGTTCATCTTCCGGCATATCCTCGAAAAGCTTGTCTCGCAGTGCTTCCATTGCTTCGCGCAGCGTTTCCCCGTGTGCAAAAACATTGTCCTGCTTGACGATGTAGCACGGCGTGAGCGTCAAATCACCGTTCAGGATTGCCCCGTGCGCGGAAACACCGCGCACGGAACGAATCAGTGTGTTCACGCCGTCAATTCGATAGACCAGGTCTCGGTTGAAGCGTTTAATGCCGTCGCCGGAGCCGGAGCCGTCGCCGTAGCCGTCGCCGGAGCCGGAGCCGTAGCCGCAGCCGGAGCCGTAGCCGCAGCCGCAGCCGTCGCCGTAGCTTACAGACAAAAAGGCTTTAATTTTCTCATCAAGCGTCATCTCTTCCACTCCTTTACGCCTCGAAGCGATGCAGATGCCGCATCCGTACATGGGATGATCTGGATTGCTCCCAGCACGGTCATTTCCGGGATCGTCACGGTAAAACGGCAGTTGCCCGGTGCTTTTGTGCCGTCCTTCGCCAGCTGCTCCACGGCACACGCGCCGTCCCAGCTCCACAACTTACGAACCTCGGTCATGGTGACCTCGGAGCCGTTTCTCTCTTTGATCTTGCCGAAAAACACGCCTGCGCGGTCGCAGCGAACGATATAGTCCTGATTGTTGTTCATGATGAAATTCCTCCTGATTTTTGTTAAAATTTAAAGCTCTCTCTGAGCTTGATCCCGTTTACCTCTGCCTCCGCCGTAAAGTAGCGGTGTGCCTCGTTGATGTAGACGATTCTGCCGTGTACGGTTCTCAATTTCTCAAAGCTACCCAGTCCGCTCGCGCCCTCAAAGGCCGCGGGCGTCCAGCTGTATGTGTCTCCGATGTTCATGCTTTCTCCCTAATGTCCCCGCCCCATTGCTCCGCCATAGCTTTGGCGATGCCAGGGAAGGTCTTGCTCCGGTCCTTTGCGCTGAGTTTTAATCCGTCGAGTTTAGTTCTCGTCGTCCGCCCGTGCCCCGTATCCACCCAACGTGCCTTAGGCGTTACTACCTGTGTCGGCTCTAACGGCAGCAGATTTTTAAGCCATAAACACGTCCGTTTAGTGTATGGGTGCCCAAACATGTAAGGTTGGATAATCTGGCTGTATTTCGGCAACTCACATATGTGCATGGGGGCTGGATTTTCGACGCAAATCATTGGTATATCAGCCCGTAAAATCATCTCGAAAAACTTGGCCGCCTCACGCATATGGTAATATCTCTCTGCATTGATCCATTTTCCCCCGGATGGGTCAATACGGATCAAGCGCATACTCCCAGCGGATGTCAGATAAGTACACGGCGGATGTGCAATCATCAAATCCCACCGTCCCACATCATGCGTCTGCCCGTCCATTGTGGTCACTTGCCCCCCCTCGATGGCCTTGAGCGCATCGCCCAGAATATGCCACTCAGGGTGCCCGCCGGACGGCTCCTGAATGTCGCAGGAATACGCCTCGTGCCCCAATGCGCGGAACGCTTTGCATACCTCCTGCGATTCCTCGCAGGCAACCAGAACTTTCATCTTCTCCCCTCACATTCCCCGAACAGCTCCCGGAACGGTTTCCCGGTCAAATCCTCCAACGCGAGAAACGCCCGCACGGTCGCGTCCACGTCGCCCTTGACGTACCGGCTCACGTTGGTCGCTGAAATCCCGGTCGCCTCGGCAAGCGTGGTCTGGTTGTAGTCGGTCTTCTCCAGCGCCGCTTTGAGGACCGGATACGGGCAGCGCTCCCATGGGGTCTTGCTCATAACGAATCGGCTCATGTCATTCCCCTCCTAACAGCGCCGCGATGGACACGTCCAGCGCTTCGGCGAGATAGAGATACGTCGTGACTATACCGTATCGCTCGCCGCGCTCGATGGACGAGATTGTGCTGTCTGCGACGCCTGACTTCTCCGCAAGTTCTGTCTGGTTCATCCCTCTCATCAGACGCAGGGCTTTCACCTTCTCGCCGATGCGTTCCTCGGTCGGAATTCCGCTTTTCCCCTCGTCATCCTCCCGTAAAAAGTCGAGCAGGTTAATGCCGACGGCGCGGCATATCCGTTCGCACAGCGGGATAGTCGGCATGATGCGCGCCATCTCGTAGTTGCACAGCTGACCTTGCTCAATTCCACACATGGCGGCAAAACTCGCTTGGCTCATGCCAGCGGAAGTTCTCAGCCCACGGATCCGCTCCGCAGTGTCTTTTGCATTCATCTTTTTCGCCCCCTTTATTTTCTCAGTTTCTGCCCGCGCCGCGTCTTGAACTGGCGCGCGCCCAAATAATCATCTTTCTCCTGCGCTTCCCGCTGCTCTTCCTTCCGGGCGGCGCGGTGTTTTGCGATATCCGCCGCGTAGTACGGGCAATGGTCTTGACAGCCGGGATACCGCGTCGGCGGCAGGCAATGCAGGCAATGCTCAAAGCTCATCGGTAAACTCCCTTGCGCGTCGCGATTTGGTCAGCGTTACTATCGTGACCGGCGGCTCATTCGTGTATCTTTTCCTCGCCGCAATATTCCATATCGCCGCATCATCCGGATACGCATACCCGTTGAGCGCATCCATGACGGCCTTGACGATGTTGTCGAGGTCTCCGCGCTTTAGGTATGGGGCTAACTCCATTTCTGCTCTGCGCTCTTTTGGCGTCCCCTTCTGGATGGGGAAGTACGCAATAACATCAAGTTCCAGCGCGTCTCCCGCGGCAAACGGCATCACGTTTTCCCTCTCCCACGCCGCGCGTATGGCAGCCTCGTATTCCCGCGTGCTCTTTGGCGTGTAAGTGCCATGCCGCGTGACGCGCGGCCTGCCCTTCGGGACGGGCCGCCCATCCACAAAAAAACGCACGCTTTCCGCCTGCCGCCGTTCCCTGCTCGTCGCCCTGCGCGCCTGCTTCTGCGCCTGCGGCCCGAGTCTCGCGAGGTCAGCTGATGTCAGCGCCATCGTCGGCCTCCCTGATTCGCACTGGCAGGACCATTTTGACGTCCTCGTGGTTGGTTTTGATCGTAATGGGCCCAATTGGACCACGGAATTCCAGAATAGCAGGCTGCTTGAAGGCGCCGCCGACGCTGGCCTTTGCCGCCTGCAACGCCGAGAGAAGATACTCGGCATTCACGCCGATACGGAATGTCGGCTCATTGGGCAGGGTTTTTTCCCAATCCAGAAACTTTCCAACCGGCTGAACAAAACCGAAGATGCAGCCGAGGCATTCGATCTCAACCACGCTTTCCGTCTTGTCCCGTTCTTTCAGCTCCAAGCGCATGGAATTACCGCGTGGCAGGCGGATACTCGGCTTGATGTAGCAATCGAAATCCTCTTCGACCTCGCAACAGGTCGCGCGCTCCACAAAAAGCCGGAAGCCGTCTGTGGCGATAGCCGTAACCGCCTTGTCCTTCTTGCGAAATTCCAGCCGGATATTCTTGTACATCGGCCGGCTCACGCTTGTTGATACCGCGCCCTTTACGGCGGCGATGATCGTGTTGAACGCGTTGGTGTCCATGATAGCCAGTCTCATTTCTCTTCCTCCTTTGCGCCATTGTGGTCGCGCGGGTCATCCCGCAGACCGACACCGATGATGTAGTTTTCGCCATCCCTTCTGGCATGCACTTCGTACTTGCGATAGGTTTCCCGTGCGTCGAACTTCGGCAGCATCAGGCGTTTGCCGATGACCGCCCCCGTGTCGGGGTCTACTGCGTCCTCACCGTAGGCAATCGCCACCTGCGCAAGCAGCGCGTCGGTTGCAATGCTGATCTCGGCAACGCCGCTGGCGCGCTTGGAAAGCTGCGCGTTCAGCTTCATTAGGTCGCCGCAGCGCTTTTCGTAGCGGCCAATCTCGTGTTTGAGCTTCTTGATCTTGTCTCTGTTTCTTTCGCTCATCGGTTCTCCGTCCTTTCGTAGTGCAGCGTCAGCGCCCGGGCGATCGGGCAGTGTCGCCATTCTTCGTTGGCGCAGTAGCGCCGCGTATATTCGTCCAGCTCTTCTTTCGGCAGTTTGACTTGGGCGCCCTCGCAGTTGAGATAGTCGCGGTAGTCCCGCGAGTAAAACGGGCACTTGAAAATGCCCCCGCGATACCCGCTCACGGCGCACCGCCTGCCATTTCGGCAGCCGCCGCTTCCCACGTCATCCCGTGTTCTCTCGCATAACGCGATATGCTCGGCATGAATGCCTCCTGTTCGGCTATCTGCTCGATGCATGGCTTCATCCAAGCCACCGAGACGTGCGGGGAAGCTGTGCCCCTGATCTTTGCCAGCACTTGGCCGACCTTTGGAGGGAATCCCCTTGTGTCCTCGGCAATCAGCGCGTTTACTGCGCCCTTTGCCGCAGCAGGGTCTTCATTTCCCAGCATGTCCAACCAGAAGGAAACCAGCTCCTCGGCTTCCGAACGGGTCATCTTGGCATATGCCTGCGGATAAGCCTGCTTCAATCGACCCAAAAGGCTAATTACGTCAGCTCTTTCCACGGTTCTTTTCCTCCTCAAGCATCTCGGCGAATACATCGCCGTAGGCAAACGGCTTATTCTGCAGGGCTTTGCCTCCCTTGTCCTGCTCTCTGGCAAGCCAAGCGGTGATGAAACGTTTAATCCCTCCGCGAGTTTTACGCTTGGTAGGGTTTGCATCGCACCACCCCGCCATGTTTCTAAGCTGCTGTAAAACGTCGACGTTCGGATAGAGCTGCGACCATTTGGCCCTGTCATTCTCCGACACGTCAAAGAAAGTCCCGTCATTTAGCGGCAAAGAAATCACCGGAGGCGCGTCAGCCGCTTGCGGCTCAGCGCATAATATGTACTCTTCTTTACTCTTCTCTACTCTACTTTTCTCTACTTTACTTTGTTCCGAAATGTCAGCATTTTTTGAAAGAATGTTTACATTTTTCGCTTGAATGTCAACATTGGTCAAAATTTGGGCGACATCGACCAGAAGGATGTTGTAATCGACTTCAAGAACTTTACGGCGGCTGACTGCCTCGAAGTAACGCGTCTGTATCCCTTTGGACGTCAGTACACGGTACTTGTCATATTTCTCTTTGTCGAACATCCCTCGTCTGATAGAAGCCTCTACTATTTCGGAAACGACGCTCCCACCCAACCCGACCTTGCGGGCGAACAAAAGCGCAACCTCCTCTGTCCATTCAATGTAGTAACCCGCCTTGCCGTAAATTTCTTGCAGCAAGTGAACGACTACACCAAATCCTGTCAAGCCAAATTCTGCCTCTATCAGTTCAAACTTTGCATCCAATACGACATCAAGCGGAAAATAATCAATCCCGCTTTTTGCCATGTGCTCACTCCTTGTACGGGAACAGGCAAATATTCGTTTCGTGATCCGAAAGAATATCGCAAAGGATTTCTGCCTCTCGTTGGCTTAGCCCATTGATGCGGATAGCACTCGCCGTGGGATCATCCAGATCCGCGACGCTTTCGCAGTCATAAATCAGTGCATCGTATAGCATCTTCATCCCTCCAATCAGAACGGCAGCTCGCCGTCGTCCTCGCTGACCTCGGAAAAGCCGCCTGCGGCGCTCTCTACGGCGTATTGCGGCGCGGCAGTATCGTTACCCTCCGAGCGCCTGTTGTCTGCGAAATACACGCTGTCAGCCTGCACCTCGTAGCTTCTGCGGTTGTTGCCGTTCTTGTCCGTCCAGTCGCGCATCTGTAAGCGCCCCTCAACGCCGATCATGCGGCCCTTGTCGGCGTAGCTGCAAAGGACTTCCGCCGTGCCGCGCCATGCGACAATATCGATCCAATCCGTCCCCGCGTCCTTGCCGTTGCGGTCAACGGCAAGGGGGAAGGATACAACGGATACGCCGCTGTTCGTCTTTTTCAGCTCCAAGTCACGCCCGATGCGTCCCATCAGGCACACGCGATTCATGCTCACTGTGCGTCACCGTCGCTTTCGATGACCTCGCCGGTCGCCTCGTCCACGGTGTAGTTTTCGGCCTCGATGGTTTCCTCTGCCTGCGCATCTGCGGCGATCACGTCGGCAAGCTGTTTGCCCGCGTCGCGCGTCTGGTAATCGATGGACATAACGCCCCACTTGCCAATCAGGATACGGTAGACAGTCTTGCGTGCCATAGCGTCCCAATCATCGCGCCAGCCCTTACCCTGATATTCACCTTTGCGGAATTTCTTTTCATGTGCGGTGATGGCCTTGACGCTCATGTGTACGGTCTTTTCCGCGCCGTTGATAAGACGGTAATAACCGACGTATCCGATGATAGGAAGCGCCTCGCGCGCGTCCTCGTCCTCCACGAAATCAATGTCAACCTCTTCGGTCAGACGGTTATAACTCTTCAATTCGCCCTCACGCACGTCCACGACGTTGATGGTCTTGTATGCACCCGTGCGAAGTGCGAGCTGGTGCATACCTTTCCAGCCGAGAATGAATGTCGCTTCCATCTTTTTTGCGCCAATATCCTTCTTGCAGTTCTTGAATGGCACAATGTAGGCATAGCCCAAACTCGGGTCGATGGGGAGATCAAACATCGCCGCTTTCAGCGAGGATTGAATGACCGTCATCGGGGATTCGTAAAAAGCCTGCTGCAAATTCTTGTCTGCATTGACCATCGAAATGATGGACGAAATAAACTGTGGCGCGCGCTTGCCAAGCAGCTCGTCAAAGCGCTTGCGCATGCCGTCGCGGTCAAGCAGATCGTTCACCAACGCCGTGACGGATGCCTGTTTCTGCTGCGGTGCTTTCTGCATCGCCTGCGCGTTCTGAATCAATCCTTCCTTCATCTTTCTTTATCCTCCTTCACCGCAAACTTGCGGAAATTTGTCGTTTTGTAGTATCTGCTCAAGTCCATGTCTGGGTGATCCTTGGCAAACGCCCTCGCATCGAACGTCTGGCGGCTCTGCGCCTTCCAGTCGACCGTATAGCGCCCGCAGTAGCCGCGCTCATTGTCACCAAGGTCGTTCATGAGCTGCTGTTTGATGGCGTCCGCGCCCTTCTCGATGGCCTTTTTCCGGCTCATCAGGTATTGATACTGCTCGATCAGTCTCTCGCGCCCAAACAGCTCGACTTCTCCGCCGCCGCCCTCGTAAATGGTTGCGATCGTGTCGGTCGTGCTCTCCATACCGTCCATCGGCGGCGGGCTGTCAGCCTCCACGTAGTCGTGCCAGAAGTCCGCGGCGCAGCGTTTCAACGCTGCAATCTCGTCGGGGCTGACATACACGCTGCTCTCGCACCATCCGGGAACATAGTCATCGGGGACGGTCGTGATCTGGTAGCAGTAAAAGCCCTTGCCCAGCACCAGCGCCGCCAAGAACCAGCGTTCCCAGCCCGTTACGGCGAGATATGTCACGCACTGCGCGTAATAGCTCTCGGGGAATTCGCCAACTGCATAGCGCTTCATGTTCAGCGCATTCGAGGTCTTGCATTCAAGGCCCGCGTGCCAACCAGCCGGTAACACCATACGGTCAATGTTCGCATGTAGGCACGGAGCCTCATCGTTACGCAGGATGTAGTTCACCTTGCGGACACGCAACCCTGTTTTTATCTCGAATCGAGTTGCGACGTAGCCCTCAAGGTCTCTCCCGATTCGCATCGCCTCGTTTTCCGGCTCTTCGCCGATCCTGCCGGTCTTCTCCGCCCATACCGTATAGGGCGAGCGGTATTTGTTCAGCCCCAGCACGGCGCCCATGTCGCTGCCGCCGAGGCTCTTCTTGCGCTCTTTAAGCCACTCCTCGCGGCTCATCCCGCGCGTCGATATCTTCTGCATCTTCATCTTTTTTTACCTCGATGTCTTCCACCCCGCAGAAGGGGCAGCATAGTATCGTTTGCGTCTCCACGCCGCGCTCACCGTCAAGGTTCTCGCGCCTGCGCAAGACGTCGGGCTCGTCAAAGGTCAGCCCGCACCATTCGCAGCGGTACATCACATCATCGCCGAGACCGCGATGAGCACCGCCGTCAGCAACAGGCAGACACCGGCAAAAAGCATCGCCTCGTCCGCCTTGCGCTGTTCTCTCGTGCGCTTGTCGTGCCGTTTCATCGTCTGCACCCCCTGTCGATGTAGGGCAGCAGATCATACAGCACCTTGCACACCGCACACGCGCCGATGACGGCAAGGCTCGTCGTAAAGTCGCAGCCGTTGAGCGCGATCACCGCAGCGGCGATACCGCCGAAAAATAACGTGTCGATCATGCCCCCACCTCATATCCAAGAAATTTCAAGAACGAAAGCCGCGGGATGACCGTGATCGTTCCGATGCGGCTAACCGGAAATCCGAGCTGTTCGGGGTGGTCTTTCGCCGCAATGCTGATCGAATAGGGCTTCCGACCGAGTACCGGCGCGATATCCGCCGGTGTCAGCACCGGCTTGTCCGATGCAAGCATTTCTTCCACCGTCATGTGCGTTCCTCCTTATCCCCGGCGCGCCGTTCAATGATCGCGTCGATTGCACCCTCCACTCGCTTTCGCGCATCGGGCGGCTTGCGCCTTCCGTTCAAGATCATGCTGATATAGGCTCTTGTCACGCCCATCTCAGCCGCGACTTCTTCAAACGAAATGCGGTTGGTGTGCATCTTTCCGACTGCACGGCCAGTCCATGCTTCAAGCAAAGCCATTCCTCCCTTTTCATTCTGTTAATTTTGTTGACTGCGGCAGGGAAGTTTGCTATACTGCTTTCGCGGGGTTATCTCCATAAAAGGGGGTGATCGCATGAGAAACGCAGCACATACTTCGTCCGAGCTCGCGTCGCTTGCTGGCAAGTTGATGCATCACGAGGACAAGGACGTTCGTTCTCTTGCCGCCATCGCCTTAGCTAACCGGCGAAAATAGGTCAGCTAACAGGAGAAAAGATGAAGCTACTCGCACATTTTCGCCCCGCAGCCGCCTTGATGCTCACGCATCGGGGCGGTTTTCTTTTCCTGCCGCAGTCAAATTTGGTGTTGCATAAGTTAACTAACCGTGCTATTATGCAGATAGCCGAACCACATAAGAGCTTGACACGGACGAATAAATCGTCGGGGTCTGGTTTTGTGTTATCTTTTTGCAACTCACAAGTTAAGTATACAGTTAATTTTGCGAACTGTCAACGACATTTGAGATACTTTTTTAACTTTGCCGATTTGCATAAATTTCAGAGGAGCGTTTTATGTTTTATGACAAATTTGTGGCTTTGTGCGCCCAAAAGGGGGAATCGCCATCGCATGTTGCTGAAGCCATCGGACTTTCTAACGCTGCCGCGACTGGGTGGAAAAACGGAAAGAAACCAAACGATATTACACTGCGTAGGCTGTCGGATTATTTTTCTGTCCCGATTGAGGATTTAAAGGATGCGCCAAGCTCCTTTTATAAAAATTATGTAAGACTTTGCGATTCCATAGGAAAATCCCCGTCTGGCGTGGCTGTCGAACTTAATATTGGGAAGCCGTCCGTAACAAGATGGAAACATGGCGGGGGGATTACGGATGCCACCGCGTTTAAAATCGCAAACTACTTCCACGTAACCGTTGCCGAGCTGATGGGGGACGGCTGCGCAGAAAAAGAGACCGCCGTCCCAAAGGACGACGGCCTTTCCCCGATGGAATCTCAGCTGATGGAATATGTCCGCGCGCTTACGGACGATCAAAAGAAGATGCTGCTGGCACAGTTGCAGGCGCTAAAGAATCAAGAATGATTCGTTTCTGTTCATCGCTGAGATCGCGGAACGCCTGTAAGATTTCGCTGTCGATGTCTTTCATCTATGTATCCTCCGTTCAAGTTATTTCGCCTATTATCTCTCATAAGCTCATGGCTTCAACATAGAAAACAGTATTAGGAGGTCTTGCGCATGGGATTGTATACCGACCCCGATTATTTTGAAAAGCAATCCAGTTATCAGGAGAGCAAGAAATCAAAAGTCATCAAATCTATACGAGATCACTTCATTCGTCCATGCTATCTCCGCGAATCAGAAACCCCATTAAAATTTTACAAACTAATACGGGTATGCCTTCCGATTGGAGCTATCCTAAACTTTTTCCGCGCAATACAGGCAACGGTCGCAATTAGCACGGCAGCCGAAGCTGCAAAACCGTACTTTATCATAGATGCCATATATATGTGGCTTGGCATTGTCCTTTTGCTCGGAGCAGCCGCTGGGCTAAATAGAATGGAGTGGTCTGGGGTCAGATTTTATTCCGCCCTTTTTGGATGGCAGATTGTTTATAACGCTTTCCTCGCCATCCTCGGCGCGCACTGGGGCCTGTTTGACTTTGAATATTTCGGTCGCCCAATAATGGAAGCCGTATTCTTATCAGTTTGGCTATATTTCTGCTTGATTTATTTTGGAAAGCGTCGGCTTTTATTTTCTCCCGGGGCCTTTAACGACCCGCCAGAATGGACACCCTCGCCAGATGGCGAACCTGCATTTCACGACCAATCCGCCCGAAATTCCATTACTCCGCCCAAAGTTGAACCTGAACCGCCAAGTGAGCCAGAAATAACCGCTGAATCAAACCCACCTGCCGTCATCCCTGAAAAACCGGTTAAAAAGGCTGCGCTGCGGGCGTTGATGATTGGCCTTGTTGTCGCTCTTGCGCTGAGCCTTGCTGGGAATGTTTGGCAGGGCGTTTCTTGGGCGAGTGATTCGGCGGAATCTTCCGAGGAAATCCGCGTGCTCAATAACAAGCTCACTCAAAAAGAAGAAGCTCTTGAAGAATACAGAACAAAAGTCGGAAACTTGAATACCGAGCTTGCCCGCGTCAAGATTCAGAAAGAGGGCTTATCCGACCATCTGGACGCAGCTCTTTTCTTGTATAACAACATTGGATTTATCGTCAACGGGTCATCGTACTATCACAATTACGAATGCCCAGTGTTCCAAGCAGCAAGCGAATATTGGGCTCACAATATCGAATACTGCCAATCTATCGGATATGGTGCTTGCCCGGTGTGCTGGGATTAAGTTTTGAAAAAGCCCTCGCCGCCTCTGCAACACCGGCGAGGGCTTTTCGGCAGCAGCGGGGAGCGGTCGCCGCTGCTTGTTTTGACCATATCGCGCTTTACCTTACCACTTCAATACCAAGACCTTGCAACACGACGGCATTCGACCGCGTTCGACAGACCCACTTTTGGCACCCCAAAAGTACGAAAACCGGAAAAGTTAAGGTGATATAAATGAACATTCAAGAGCTGTGTAGAATCCGTAAAGAAGAACTGAAACTGACCTATCAGGACATTTCCGACGCTTCCGGCGTGCCGCTGTCCACCGTCCAGAACTTCTTTTCCAAGCTGTCGAAAGCCCCGTCCATTTATACCGTCGCGCCGATCTGCAAGGTGCTCGGCATATCCCTTGATGAAATATTCGGAATTTCCGAACACTTGACGCCGACCGAGGAAACTTTGCAGGCGCGCAATGATGAGTTGGAACGCCATGTTGACGCAAAGGCTGATACCATTGAGATCATGCGGCGCGGCGTCCGTATCCGAAACGGCGTGATTTTAATTCTGTTTATCATGGTGGTGTTGCTGGCTGCATGGGGTTTGTATATCGATATGCACTGCGTCGACTATGGATTTTGGAGGGGCTGACATGGCGAATTGCATCAAATGTAAAGCAGCGCTGCCGGATGGCGCGCTGTTTTGTCCTATATGCGGAAAAAAGCAAGCATCTGTCGACCGAAAAGCCACAAAACGCGGCAACGGGACGGGGACGGTCTATAAGCGCGGCTCTTCATGGGTAGCCGAAATCACCAAAGGCTACCGTGAAGAAGACGGCAAGCTGACCCGCGTGAAAGCGAAAAAATGCGGCTTCCGCACAAAACGAGAAGCCTTAGAATATATCCCCATGCTGCGGACGCAAAAGCCCCGTGAAAAGGATATCACTTGGCGCAAGGCATATGAGCTTTGGTTCCCAACGCATCGCGCCGACAAGTCCACGCTGAATTGCTACGCCGCTGCCGAAAAGTATTTTGCACCGATCGAATTTATGAAGCTGGCCGCGGTCGAGATTGATGACATCCAAGAATGCATTGATGACTGCCCGCGCGCCAAACAGACGAAAAAGAATATGCGCACCGTGTGCAGCCTGATCTACAAGTATGCCGTTCCGCGCGGATATGCCCCTATGAGTATGGCCCCGTATCTCACCGTCACCGGCGAAAACGCCGCGCCGCGCGCGAGCTTTGATGCCGACCAGATCGAGAAGATAAAAGAGGCGTGCGGCGTGATTCCATACGCCGACTATATCTACTGCATGTGTTACCTCGGCTTCCGCCCTACAGAATTTCTCGGCCTGTCGATTGATAACTACGACAAGAAAGAAAAGGTGCTTCGCGCTGGTATCAAGACTGAAGCGGGCAAGAATAGAACCGTCACGATATCACCCAAGATTCAGCCCATCATAGACCGGCTGGCGAAAGACAAGATATCCGGCGCGCTGTTCTGTAACGAAGAAGGAAAAGCGTTCAGGTATGACTATTTCCGCGACGAGGTTTTCTATCCCACATTAAAGGCAATCGGCATTGACAATCCAATCGAAAACAAGCGGCACAAGTATTCCCCCCATACATGCCGTCATACGTTCGCGACGCTGATGAAAAACATTCAGGCATCGGACAAGGACAAACTCGAGCTGATCGGTCACGCAAGCCCCGAAATGCTGCGGTATTATCAGGATGTCAACCTCACCGACCTTCGAAAAATCACCGATGCGATATAGTTTTTCTGTTACCCCCTCGTTACCCCCATCGAACGATTTCCCGTTGATATTCCGTCGTTTTTCGGTGACTGGGGGTCAAGAGGCCGTGAGTTCAAGTCTCGCCACTCGGACCAAGAAAACCTCGAAACCATTGCGGTTCCGAGGTTTTTTCATATTTAGACTATTCTGGCAAATTCTCGATTATGCCCAATATTTCTATCCTGTTACCCCCGCAGTTACCCTCGCATAAAAGGCCTCTACCCATTGCGGGCAGAGGCCTTTTGGGCTAATAGTGCATCATTTTTTAGGCTCGCTCATCCCTCGCGAAACATCCCTTGCATCGTCCGAACCTCGGCAGCCCTCTCAATCTGCTTCCTGTGCAGATAGTCATAGAGGCCCTTCATGCCCTCGGGCGGCTCGCCGTGCTCCTGCCGGTACTTCTGGATGACGCCGGCGACCTCGGCGTGGAGCATCGTCATGTGATGCATCTCTTCGCCGGAAAGCTCGTAAAACGTCTTCGCAAGAGCGGGGCATTCGTCCTTGTACTCGAGGGCGCATTTCGCGTACTTCATCGCGTCCTCGATTTCCTCGTCGACCATCGCCGACAGTTTTTCAATGAGTTTCATTTTCTTCCTCGCTTTCTGCAGCTTCGACATTATTTATGGCATTAGCAAATAGCAGCAAAATTATCCCGAGCAGCAGAGCATCTGAATCGTCGTTCACAGTTTTTCGACCGTGACCGCAAGGTTGTTGACGACCGATGCCACGCCGTCGAGCGCCAGCGACAGAAGAGAGCCGTCACAGCCGCAGGCGTTACGAATAATAGCCGTAATAGTGAGGTTTGCCACGCCGTTTGCTGCGACCGTCTGAGCTGCCGTAGCGCCGATGATGGCGACGCCGTCCTTCTGTGCGGTCAGGCTGACCGTACCGGCAGCCGTGGGCGCGACTGTCGCGCTGACATTGACAAGGTAATAGCCCTGCCCACACAGTGTAATCGCGTTGCCGTCCTGACGGATGTTGCAGCCATAGCGGCGCGTCGTCGAGCCGACCGGCACGATGCCGCCGACCGCAACGGTGGGATTGCTGACGTTGGTCGTGTAAATTGCAGACTTACTCATATTTTTACCCTCCTAAAAAATTAAAAAGCGGAGCAGCTGTTGCCGCCCCGCTTGCCTCGCCGAAATAGGGCGTCAGATGTTGCCGTTGCCGCAGCCGCAGCCACAGAACGGGGAGTTGCCCGCGCTGTAGGTGTAGCCGCTGGGATAGCGCACGACACCGCACATCTGCTCGCGCAGATAGAGCTGGTTGTTGGCCTGCTCAAGCTGTGCGATGCGGCCTTCGAGCTGGCTCTTTTCGAGCGCTGCGAATTTAGCGTCGATGTTGGCGTTGATGGCGTCAAGGCCGCGCTGCGTGGTGCAGCAGCAGTCTGCCATCTGGCGCTGGATGTCGTTGCCGGTCTGCATGATGGTCATGTTCGTGCCGTTCTGCGCGAGCGCGACTTCCTTGCCCAGCTGGCCGATGCCGCCCTGCATCTCGTAGCCGAGATTGCAGATGCCGTTGCCGATGTTGGTCAGGCGGTCGTTCAGCTGGCCAAACTGCTGGCCGAAAAGGATCTCCTGCTGCGATGCGGCCGTGGCGTACTGGCCAAACTCGCCCTGGCGGTTCCATCCGTTGCCGCCAAAGCCAAACATGAAGAGGAAGAGCACGACAATGAGGAACCAACCGGAGCCCCAGCCGTTCTCATCGTTCGCACCGCGGGTGACCGCGGCGATATCGCTGAGAGACATACCACTATCCATGTGTCAAAACTCCTTCCTGAAAGAATTTTATAAATAAACCGTTGCGCACCGGCTTATTTCAGAAATTGCACGAACTCCTTTGCCTGCTCTTGAAGCTGCTGGAACTGAGCCTGAGACATCTGCCCGGACTGCAAAAGGCGTTCAATCTCCTGCTGCGCTTTCTGGGGCGTCATGCCTGCAGCGAATTTGCGGAATTCGCCGATCATCGCAAGGGGATTATTCGGTCTTGCCGCCCTTTGGCTTCCCATCAGGCTTTCCAGCAACGGATTGTTCATTGACGATTCCCTCCAATCTGGTCAGGCGTTCTTCGATACTCGTGAGGCTTGCTGCGCTCTGTGTGGGCTTTGGCTCGTAAGGCGTCATCAGATACGGCGTTTTCGACTTGTACCCCGCGTCGTCCGTTTTGACGTACCAGCCGATCAACACATCCGACCGCGAGATATCCATCGCGATCAATTCGCTGCGCGGGGCCATCCTGAGAGCATCCACGCCGTTTTCTCCGTTCACGCGGGTAATTTGACCCGCAAAGCCTTGCATCGCTCCTGCGCCGTTCTGTGGGCTTGCAGGGGCATATCCGCCATAGGGGTTATAGCCCATTGGCTGCGGCTGATAAGGATTGCCAAAGTATCCCATGCGCGCACCTCCTTTTGTTGTCTCAATGATAACGAAAAAGAGGCCCCGCAAAGAGCCTGAAAAAGGTCTTTGTAGGGTCTCTTCTTTATGTGTTTTTGATACCGTCCGCGATTTTGCTGTATGCCCGGCGTCGTCGCGTCTTCACGTACTCCGGTGAGACGTGCAGTGTCTCCGCGACTTCGACGCGGCTCTTCCCGCGCACATCGCATTCAATAAGGCAGTACGCCTCATCCTGCGGCAGCTCAAACGATAAGATATACGCCACGGCTCGCTTGGGAGCCATAGAGGATAATCGCGCGCGGATTGACCTGTGCTGACTGTCCATGCCCCGTGTGGGACGTTGCAGAGCGCTTGCGCGTGGCTTTCGCCGTCCGTGCTCCTTCCTGTGCCCAAATCGGACACCGTTATTTTGTCGCTCTCTGGATCATCGTCGCGGCTTCCTGCCGCGTGATAAGCCCCTGCGGGGCGCTGCCATCCGTGATGCCCGTAGCCTTTGCCGCCGCCCAGTCTTTCGCCGCCCACGTGGAGACGGGCTTCGTGCGCAGCTGCGCAAGGTAAGTGTCCATCATCTTGTTAAACGTTGCCTGATCCATGTACTCCTCCATTTCCGGCGGGTACTTCCCCGCCAAAATCATGCGCCCTGTGTATCGCATATGGTCGTCCCACTGGAAATGCGGTCGGTCGGGGAATTTCTTCCAGTCGCCGCCCCACGAAAAGCCGACATGCTTGCCGATCTGCCCGCAGCGAGCGAAGAACGACGGATCGTCGTACTCATGCCCCTTGACGTTTTTGCAGATGTCGAACGCCAGCCCAGCTTTGACGCCGTGGAACGTCGGGCGCGTCGCGGTCTTTGCCGCGTAGCCGTTCGCGGCAAGATAACGCTGGTACTCGGCATCCCTGACCGTCTCCGTCACGAGTACGGGAAGCCCCGCCTCCTTGCAGAGGTCGAGGAAGATAACGCAGTTTGCGCGCACGTCCGCCCGCAGGTCGGCGATGTCCCTACTGTGATACATCGCCGTGCTCCTTTTTGTAGTTGGCGCTGGATACGCCGATGAGCGCGCCGATAAACAGTGCCACGGCGCTGATGGTGGTTGTGACCTGCTCTACATACCCCCAGCCCCAAACACCCGCCAGCGCGGCGTAGAGGCCGGAGCAGGCGGGCAGTACGATGAGCACGAGCCACTTGAGCACATCGTACACCTTGTTACTCATTTCAAACTTCATTGTTCTTCTCCTTTCGTTTTCGTCCAACGATAATTTCCACCAGTGTCAGAAGCCCGGTAAAGGCTTCAATGATGCCGCCCGTACCCAGCAGGTACGGGAAGATGTTGTCCCACTGCCACCCCTTGATGCTGTAAAAGATGACCGTGTAGATCACAAAAGCGGCGATGAAAATGCCAACGATAATCAAAATGATGTTCCTCGTTCGCAATTTCGATGCCTTTTTGATAAGGCGCTTCATCCGACCGCCCCACTCAGCAGCCACGCGATAAACGCGCCCGCCAGCGCTGCGAGAGCCTTGTCGACCAGACTGTCCCAGCGTTTCCCGGGCTTTCCTGTGATGGCCTTTACGTCCTCTTTGATCTCCTTGACATCGCCCTCGACGGTCTCCTGCTTGGTCGCCAACACCTCGACCGACGTTGCCAGCCGGTCAAGCGCCGTTTGGTGCTCCTGCAACTCGTTGATGCGGTGGGTATTGCTCTTGCAGCGGCTTTCGATCAACGCGATCGACGCATCATCGTAGTGCTTTGCATTGTCCATTTTTCACGCCCCCTTATTTTTATGGTGTTCTCCATTGAGCCTATCATGCCACCTTCGAAAATTCACCACGGGGCAAAAGAACCTGCCGGGCATCCGACAGGTTCTTTTTCTTTACGCCGCTTTCTTCCGTGCGATTGCAAGTTGCTCGTCCACCCGCGCGCGGTTCCAATGGCGAATGCTCTTTCCGACGCCGAAGTCCTCAAAGAGGGCTGCACGCTGTTCATCGGAAAGCCCCTTCTGCTGATAAACAAGCTCCATGATCTGTAAGCCTTCACTGTTGCTGATGGTATCCCCGTTTTTGTCCTTCAGGCTTTCGATCCCGCCTTTCGCCAGATAGAGCACAATATACTGGGCTTCTGAAACGCCCGTTTTTTTGACGGTCTCTACAGCCTTTGCTACCCAACCGTCCGGTTGATAGCTGCTCACGCTCATTTTCCCGACGACGTTGGCATATTCGTAGGCTTTCGCAACGGCATCTGCCTTATCGCCGTCGCTCATGGACTTATAGCTCGCAAGTCCCGTGAGCTCGCTGGCGATCTTATGGGAAGTCTGCCCGCGCTTTGTGGCGTACTTGACGTATTCCTCGCCGGTCAACTGTTTGTTTTCCTTATTCACGGTGAAAAATTTCGGTGCGCGCTGCGGCAGGACTTTGGTCTCACCGGTCGCCTCATACAGGCGGCTCAATTCATCTTCCATTTTGCTGCCGCTTACCTTCGAGGTATACGCGGGATTCGCAAAATTGTTAAATGCCCGCGCGGCCACGCCTCCGGAGTTTTCCGTGCGCCCCCATGCGTCGATAAAGGGAATCTGCCCGTAGTCAACGCCCGGAATACGCGCGCTCGCCTTGCCGAGCGCATATTGCATATCCGGCGTCAGGAATTTGTTCTTATCCGTATAGGTCGTCATGCGCGTGCTTTCGCCCGTGCGCTCCGCCTGCCCGAAGACCGTCGGGATACCCTGCGTCAAATAACTCGTCGCCGCGCTTGCTACCGCACTGGTTAGTGCGTTTGTGTCCCCGGAGGACGCATACCCCACCGCGTCAAAAACGTCGTTCAAGCTTTGCAGACAGCTCATGGAAAGAAGCGGGTCCGTCACGTTGCTTGCTGCCTGAAGCATATCACTCATAGTGAGATACCCGTTGTTCGCCTGCATCTGCTCGTAAAGGTTTGCCCCAACGAAAAACGGAAGCGCTTCCGGCGCAAGCCAATCCAGCGTAATACTCGTGCCATTTGGCAACTCCATCGCATATTCCTGATGCCCTTGCAGCTCGTCGAACTTTTTCTTCTTCTCGTCATCACCGCCGCTGCCGCGAAGAATGCCCTCTTTCGCCATATAAAGGCCGAGCATCATCAGCCCCGTGCCGGTCAGTCCGGCGGCGGCCCGGTCGATCATTTCGGTCGCCTGCATATTACCCTTCTGCACCTGCACAAGGTCATAGCTTATGCTTTTGAGGAAACCAATAGGGCTGTATTCCACGCCGCGCACCAGAATGTTGGCTGGTGTCTTGCGGAACGGCAGGATTCCTTCGGCGAGGGTGCTTCCGAGGCGTTTCATCTTGTTATCCCCGCGGTATCTGCCGAGATCGGAGATCATCTGTGAAAACGCATTGGTGTCTCGATAGGTTGCTTTCTGCGCCTCTCTGATCGCGTATTCGCGTGCCGCTTCAATGCCTTTCCCGCCAGCGACCTGCTCCGCGGTAATGCCATTTGCTTTGCAGAATTGCGCCAGCGCCGCCGCGTAATGCGGCTTGGAGAACCATGCGTCTTCCGCATCCAGCGCCGTGCTATTGAATTTGCGCATCGCTTCCAGCAGCTTCGGTTTGAAGATCGTGCGCCCTTCCTCGATTTCCTGTCGCACATTGACATTATCATTGTACTTGCCGCTGCCAAGCGCCTGCTCGCGAATGTTGGCATAGTCGCTCCACGCCGCCTTGATAAGCCCTGCGTCCTTCGTCGTCAGGATAGCTTTCGTGCGTCCGACTTTGCCGCCGCTCACAGCATTCGCAGCGCTCTCAATGCCTGCGCCGATGACGTTCTTTACCGTGACAGCAGGAACAAATCCTACGTTGCCAACGATGTTACGCACATGCGTACGTGGATTACCAAGCATCGAAAGGTAGCGCCAAGCGTTCCATTTGTCAATGAAGCGGCTCGGCATCTGTCTGCCGATATCGCGATAGATTTCCTTCATCGCCTCGGTGCGCGCATCGTCGTCCTTTGCGTTCAGGAACTTCTCAGCGAGGTCGCGGTCAATCTTCAGATCAGGGGCCTTTTCCCCGTACTGCTTTTTGAGATCTTCTGTCAAGTTTTCCACGCTGCGCTGCGCCGCATAAAGCTGCGTACTGGGGTCCTGCTGCTTGAGCAGCCTCGTTGCCTGCAACGCCTGTGCCGCATTTCTCTGGCGCTTTACGATGGTGTCGAGCACATCGATAGCTGTCTCCACATTACCGCTGTTTGCTGCATTGTTGTAGAGCGCCCAGCCAATCGCCGTATTCTCCTTGCTGATTCCCTCTTTGGTGGAATTTTTCCATTTATTCAAGGTCTTTTGCCAGCCTTCGGTTTTGATGCGGCTTTCTGCGTCACTGATGGCCTGCTTGTCCGTATAGCGGTCGTAGGAGAAATCTCCTTTTGCCACCATTCGTTCCAGTGTCGGCACCATTGCGTCCGGCGTTGCCTTTGCTTCCAGCACCGTGCGGATTGTGCGGCTGACATATTTGTCGTCCGCCGTTTTCTTTGGCACTTGTACCTCTCGGTACGCGCGCTCGCCCGCAGGGATATATCCGTACTTCTCTTTCAGCGCTTCATAGTTCGCCTCAGGGATCTCGCGGGAGAATTGCGCGTCATTCACCCCGCTGTCCTTTGCAAGCCGAGCTGCATCGTCTCCGGCAATATATTCCGCCGTGTTGGACCCACTGAACTTCGGCTTGACATTTTGTACGCTGCGAGATAGACTATCTACAGAAGCATCCCCCCGCAGAGCGCCGCTGTTCGCAGCGGAAGAGCCGTCAATTTGGGGGATGCTTCTTTCTTGCATCTGCCCAATATTATAGATCATCTTACCGTCTGCACTCTGCGCTGTCGAGATTGTGATCTTGTAATACTTCCCATCAAAATCTTTGAAAAACGCCGTGCGATAATTCCACCCGCCACTTGCCATGCCCCCATGGCGGCTGTTATGATCTACAACGTTTCTATCCCCCTTGACAGAAATCTGCGCCAACTCGTCAATATGCGATGCTGCATTTACTTTTCGCTCAAATGCCGCCTCGCTCATAGTACGCCCATCGCTGGTGTGGTTATCGCTCAGTTTTCCCGCAGAGGTAGCAGTCAGAACCAATTCATCACCATCCGCACCGATAAGCTTAACGTCTTGCCCGCGGCGGATTTTCCCATTAATATAGTCTTCCAGCTGTTCGCTCCAACTTTGTGGGTCATTCCCGAAAATGACCTGCCGGTCGGCGCGGACATATTTTTTGCCATCGGCAGCCTCTTCAATGCTCGCCATGCCATTTATTTTGCTTGGCGGCGCGCGCGAGTTTTCCTGCGCAACGGTTTCACTCTCCACCTTGATATGTGCAAGAAGGAATGCCGCCGCATCGCCGATCTCGCTGTCGGCGAAAATGTTCATATCGCCGAGGCTGTCGCAAACCACCT
>OGMF01000533.1_pt1 | contig 42378 bp, 36 predicted proteins | sample 1572921 | NCBI WGS metagenome assembly OGMF01 (sample SAMEA2581919, study PRJEB24529) | metagenome | biome: Human gut stool | place: China | collected 2011 | reverse complement strand
CTTCACCGTTAATCCGTATCAAGCTTGAGAACCGCCATAAATGCCTCCTGCGGAAGCTCAACGCTGCCGACCTGGCGCATTCTCTTTTTACCTTCCTTCTGTTTTTCAAGCAGCTTTTTCTTTCTGGTTATATCGCCGCCGTAACACTTGGCAAGCACGTCCTTGCGCATTGCGCGAACGGTTTCGCGCGCGATAACCTTTCCTCCGATTGCCGCCTGAATCGGAACCTCGAACAGCTGGCGCGGAATTGTTTCCTTAAGCTTTTCGGCAATTTTTCTGCCGCGCGCATAGCTTTTTGAGGAATGGACGATGAAGCTGAGTGCGTCAACGCTTTCACCGTTCAGGAGAATATCGAGCTTGACAAGGTCGCTCTTGACATATTCAGCCATTTCATAGTCAAATGACGCATAACCGCGGCTGCGGCTTTTGATTGCATCGAAAAAGTCGTATATTATTTCGTTGAGCGGGAGCTCATAATGAAGGTTTGTCCTCCCTGCATCGATATAAGTCATGCCCTTGTAAACGCCGCGCCTGTCCTGACAAAGCTCCATTATAGAGCCGACATATTCGCCGGGCACGAAAATCTGTGCATTGACAAAGGGTTCTTCCATATAATCGATTTCGGACGGCGCGGGAAGATTTGTCGGGTTCGAAATCATAAGCTCCTCGCCGGAGGTTGTGAAAACCTTATAAACAACGCTCGGCGCAGTTGTTACAAGGTCAAGGTTAAACTCGCGCTCCAGCCGCTCCTGAATTATTTCCATGTGCAGAAGTCCGAGAAAGCCGCAGCGGAAGCCGAAGCCGAGAGCTGCGCTTGTTTCGGGCTCGAAGGTCAGCGACGCGTCGTTTAGCTGGAGCTTGTCCAAAGCATCGCGCAAATCGCCGTACTTTGCTCCGTCCGCAGGGTAAATTCCGCAGAACACCATGGGATTAACCTTTCTGTAACCTTCAAGCGGTTCGGACGCCGGATTTGCCGCATCTGTCACGGTGTCGCCGACCTGCGTTTCCTTAACCGTTTTAATGCTCGCCGCGATATAGCCAACCTCACCGGCTTTAAGCCCGTCGCACGGTTTTGTCATTGTCGGCAGAAGATAGCCTGTTTCAACAACATCGAACTCGCCGCCCGTTGCCATGAAGCGGATTCTCATTCCCGGGCGGATTGTGCCCTCCATAACGCGGACATATACGATTACGCCTTTATAGGAATCATAGTAGGAATCAAAGATAAGCGCGCGCGGCGGGAGATTTTCATCACCCTTGGGCGCCGGGATATTTTTAACAATATATTCGGGAATCTGCTCGATGTTAATTCCCTGCTTCGCACTGATACGCGGCGCATCCTCGGCAGGGATTCCGATAACATCCTCAATTTCTGCCGCAACCTCATCGGGGCGCGCACCGGGAAGATCGATTTTATTGATAACGGGCAGAATCTCAAGGTCATGGTCAAGCGCAAGATATGTGTTTGCAAGCGTTTGCGCTTCAATCCCCTGTGACGCGTCCACAACCAGCAGCGCACCCTCGCACGCGGCAAGCGAGCGCGAAACCTCGTAATTAAAATCGACATGACCGGGGGTGTCGATAAGATTCAGGATATAGTCCTTTCCGTCCTCAGCCTTGTAGTTAAGGCGCACGGCGCGCGCTTTTATCGTTATTCCGCGCTCACGCTCAAGTTCCATATTGTCGAGCAGCTGCTGCTCCATTTCGCGGCTTTCAACACAGCCCGTGAGCTCCAGAAGGCGGTCGGCAAGAGTGCTTTTTCCGTGGTCGATATGCGCTATGATACAAAAATTTCTTATGTTTTCCTGCATTTTTGGATTCCTTTCGTGATTTTGAGATTATTATACAGCACCCGGCTTAAAACGTCAATAATATTCTCAAAGAGTGATATTTCTGAAAAATGCCGATGACACCGGGGCAGCCTTTATCATTTCCGCAAAGCCGGAAAGCGTTCCCGACGGAGCGGCATAGGACACAACGAGAATGACGGCATAGCACACGGCAATTCCGCTTGCCGCGCCGACAGCAAAGCCGAGCAGCTTATTTGCCTGCTTTATAACCGGCAGATGCGCCACAAGATTTGTGACCGATGAAAGCGCCGTGATAATAAGCCGGATAACGACCGAAACGCCGGCAAAGCTGAGAGCATTGACCGCCAGCTTCGCCGCGGCATCGCTCATTGCGCCGGAAGCCGCGTCCGCGGCAGCGCCGCCCGTGCCGCCTGCAAGAAACGCTTTCGCCGCTTCACGCACGGAATCGCCTGCGCCGCTTTCCAAAATCAACATTGAAACGGGTTTATAGAGAAAAGCGCCGAGAAGCATCGACAAAAGCACGGACGCCATGCCGAGAAGCGAGCCGAGAAAACCTTTTTTCATTCCGTAAAATGCAAAAAGAGCAATCACCGCCAGAAAAATCAAATCAGCCATTATTATCCCCCTCAATTATTTCATAATTTCGCCGCCGGAATTTCCGAGAACGAACAGATGTTTGTTATCTCCGAAAAATTCAAGCTTTTTCACACTTGAACCTGCTTCGAGCTTGCGTTCGGTTTTAAGTCCGTTATTCATAACATATACCTTTTTGCCGAATGCGGCGGCAATTTCCGAGCCGCTTACGGATACTGCGTCCGCAAGCCCATTCATTGTTCTTTTCCTGCCGACAACTTCAAGCTCCGTTGAATTGCCCTTAACTCCGCTGCCTGCCGCCGAAAATGCGAGAACCATCATATCGGGCTGCGAGATGTCCGCTTTGAGAAGCGTTCTGTCGCCGTATTTCTTTTCCCATTTCACGCTGCCGTCGCGGTTGAAATACGCCAGCGAATCGCTCCCGAGCGCCGTATATGTTCCGTTACGGTTAAACTTGATATTATAAAACAATTTATTTTTAAAGGTTTTCTTTTGAAGAACCTTTGCTTCTTTCATATCAAGCAGAACTATTTCGCCCTCGATTCCGCTTTCACCTGCGGAAAGCTGTGACAGCGCAACGCGAGAACGGTCGGGATCTGCATCTGCGTCAAGAAATTCGCTTTTGCTTACATCCCATTTAAACACTGCGTCACCGCCGCCGTCATAAACGATTATTTCACTGCTGTACCCCTCTTTTTCGGTGACTATGATCGAATAGCCTCCGCGCGTTACCTTTGCGCGGATTATTCGATTATCGGTCTTTACGCTGTAGCGCGGTCTTTCGCGCTTGCAGACGAAAGCTTCCTTGTCGTCTGCATTGTGATAAACCACGTAATCGCCGCTGCCCGAAATAACGGGGGACGGCATTGCGATTTCGCGCGGCTTGCCCTCTCCCTTAATGTTCAGCACCGAAAACGAGCTCGGCGTTATCACGGCAACGCCGTCACCGACGCGGCATATATCGCCGGTCGCGCCGTCGCCTGCAACGTCGCTCCGTGTTTGCGCGGTTCCGGGTTCATTCCCCGTTTCTTTTGCACGCAGTCCGAAAATGTCACGGTCACGGTTCTGATACAGTATAATCGTAAGCAGGGCGCAAAATACCACAATTGCGGCTGCGTTTTTCAGAATATTGATTATTTTTTCTTTATTCATAAAATACCTCCGTAAGAGCCAGCCCCTGCGGCGGAGCGGTTATCCCGGCAAGCCGCCTGTCCCCCTTCTTCATCAGCTCCGAAATCTCTTCAGCCGTCAGCTTTCCGTTGCCGACATAAACAAGCGTGCCCGTGATGATTCTTACCATATTATACAAGAATCCGTCCGCGCCGGCGCGCACGGTAATAATGTCGCCTTCTTTATGCACCGAAAGCTCATAAAGATTGCGCACCGTGCTTTTAACGCGGCTTCCCGCGGCGCAGAAGCAGGCAAAATCATGCTTTCCGCGCATTGCCGCGGCTGCGAGCCGCATTTTTTCAACATCGAGCTTAATCGGATAATGCCAGACGAAATTTCTTTGAATCGGGTCGGCATAGGCTCGGTTCAGAATTTTATACTCGTAAATCTTCCCGTGTGCGCTGAACCGTGCGTTAAAATCTTCGTCTGCCGATTTGCAGTCATAAACGCGAATATCGGGCGGAAGATACATATTAAGTACAATCGGCAGCTTTTCTTCGGGAATGGTTGTTTCCCCGTGAAAATTGCAGACATATATCCGTGCATGAACGCCTGCGTCCGTCCGAGAGCAGCCCGTGACCGCAGTCGGTGTGCCGAGCAGCTTTTCAAGCGTGCTTTCCATAACCTCCTGCACGGTTATTCCGTTTTTCTGCCGCTGCCATCCGTGATATGCAGTGCCGTCATATGCAATTTTAAGAACGTAGTTCATTTAAAGCACAACCTTTATTATAATCAAAGCAATGCAGAGCGCAGCCGCGCACAAAAGCGCCGCCATGTCGTATTTTCCGAAGCTGTAACGCCGATAGCTTGTCCGTTCCGCGTCACAATTATAGCAGCGGCACTCCATTGCAACGGCAAGCTCGTCCGCGCGGCGGAATGCGCCGACAAAAAGCGGAATCAGAATCGGAATCATTGCCTTAACGCGCTTTACGGGGCTTCCGCTTTCAAAATCCGCTCCGCGTGACATCTGCGCTTTTATGATTTTATCCGTTTCCTCGAGCAAGGTGGGGATAAAGCGGAGCGCAATGCTCATCATCATAACGAAGATCTGAATCGGTATGCCGATTTTTTTCAGCGGATTTAAAAGCAGCTCCAGTCCGCCGGTGAGAACCGTCGGCGTTGTGGTAAGCGTTAAAAGTGAGCTCGCGGTTATGAGGAGAATAATCCGAACCGTCATTTTAACAGCCATATAAACGCCCTCAAGCGTTACGGTGAAAATGCCCTTCGAAAAAAGCACTGTTTCTCCCGGCGTCATAAAAACGTTTAAAAGCGCCGTCAGAATCACAATCACAACAATCGGCTTAAGTCCGCGGACAACGAAGCCGAGCGGAACGCGCGATTTTTTCACAAGCCAGAGCGTGAAAAGAATCATAACCGCGTACTGTGCTGCGCCGCCGCACATGAAAAGCGCCGTCATGTAAAAAATCGTCCATAATATTTTTGTTCGCGGATCCATACGGTGAATTGCCGAATCCGCCGCATAATACTGCCCGATGGTAATATCTCTCAGCACTTTATCACCCCCGCAGCTTTCGCAATTGCTTTTGCAGCGTCCGAAACGGTGAAAATGCGGCTGTCAAGCTCCATGCCGCCGCGCCGCAGCAGCTGGACCGTTTTTGTGATTTCCGGCATGTCGAGCCCGCTTTTTTTGAGCAGCTCCCCGTTTGTGAAGATATTTTCGGGGATATCGTCCGCAAGCTTTTCGCCGCCGCCGAGAATCACAATTCTGCCCGCATTTTCGGCAAGATCCTCCATACTGTGTGAGATAAGGATAATCGATGTTGATTCCTCCGCATGTATTTTCCGAAGCAGGGACAAAAGCTTTCTTCTTCCTGCCGGGTCAAGTCCTGCGGCAGGCTCGTCAAGAATCAGCACGGAGGGGCTTGCCGCAAGCACGCCGGCAATTGCAACGCGGCGCTTCTGACCGCCGGAAAGCTCGAACGGAGATTTTTCAAAAAGCTCCTCACTCACTCCGGCAAGAGCTGCGCTGCGCCGAACGCATTCGTCGGCTTCCTCCGCGCCGAGGCCGCGGTTTTTCGGCGCAAAAGCAATATCGCGGTAAACAGTTTCCTCAAAGAGCTGATGCTCGGGATACTGAAAAACAATCCCAACGCGCTTTCTCAGCTCGCGCGCGGTTTCCGCCGCGCTTTCAAACTGCTTTCCGTCAATCAGAATTTCACCCGACGTTGGATTAATCAGCCCTGCCGCTATCTGCGCCGCTGTCGACTTTCCGCTGCCGGTGTGCCCTGCAATTCCGATAAATTCGCCTTTTTCAATTTTCAGTGACAGGGAGCGCAGCGCGGCATACTCCGCGGCGTCCCCCGAACTGTATTTATAAGTTATGTTTCTGAATTCAATCATTGGGGCTTCCCTTTACATAATTTAATATCATTTCCGCACATTCCGACGGATTCAGCGCATTGCCCGAAATGTTCATTCCGAGCTTTCTCAGCTCAACGCAAAGCGCAGCCGACTGCGGAACGTCAAGCCCGATTTTTTCAAGCGCGGCATAGTTGTCAAAAACCTTTCTCGGCTCTCCGTCCATAACGGTTTCGCCGTTTTCAAGAACTATCACTCTGTCCGCGCGCGCAACTTCGTCCATATAATGCGTTATTAGAATTATTGTTATGCCGCGCTCGCGGTTCAGCCGCACAACCGTGTCCATAACCTCGCGCCGCCCGATGGGATCAAGCATGGCAGTCGGTTCGTCAAGAATGATGCACTGCGGCTGCATTGCAAGCACACCGGCAATTGCAACGCGCTGCTTCTGACCGCCGCTTAAGAGATGCGGAGCCTTGTGGCGAAACTCCGTCATTCCGACGGCGCGGAGCGCATCGTCAACACGGCGGTGCATTTCCTCATATGGAACAGCCGTGTTTTCAAGACCGAACGCAACGTCCTCCTCAACCATGGTTGCAACTATCTGATTATCGGGATTCTGAAAGACCATGCCTGCATTTTTTCGCAGCTCATAAAGGCGTTTTTCATCGCTTGTCGGGATTTTGCAAACGGTGACGCTGCCGCCGCAAGGAAGCAGAATCGCGTTAAAATGCTTGGCAAGGGTGCTTTTTCCGCTGCCGTTCGGTCCTATCACGGCGGTGAAGCTGCCCTTTTCAACCGACAGATTCAGTTTTTTCAGTATCTGCCCGGTTTTTCCGCCAGAATTATAGGAAAACTCAAGCTCATGTGTTTCAATTATTGCGTTGTTCACTGCCGTCACCTTTTTCAATAAATTCTAAGCTTCCCATCTCCCCGTTGCGCCGCATGGAAGAATCATTGACGAGCCGGTAATCGGAAGCCCGATTTCGCCGCATTCGATTTTCCCTTTCGGCAGGCAGATGCTCATAAGATTAGTGAGCACGGTGGGGGAAAGCCCCGTTGTGTATGAATTAATCACGAAGAACAGCGGATTATCGCTCAAAAGGAGTGCGCAGCGGCGGACAAAGTGACATATCGAGTCCTCGATTTTCCAAACTTCGCCGCCAGGACCGCGCCCGTATGACGGAGGATCCATGATTATTGCGTCGTAATGATTTCCGCGCCTGATTTCGCGCTCTACAAATTTCATGCAATCATCAACCAAATAGCGAATCGGGGCTGATGAAAGCCCGCTTGAAGCGGCGTTTTCCTTTGCCCACAAAACCATTCCCTTTGCCGCGTCAACATGCGTTACGGCAGCGCCCGACTTTGCGCAGGCAACGGTGGCGCCGCCCGTATACGCAAACAGATTAAGAACCTTAACTCCGTCCGCGCAGCTTTTGAGACTCTGCTCAATTCTTCCGCGCATATAATCCCAGTTGACTGCCTGCTCGGGAAACAGCCCCGTGTGCTTAAAGCCCATCGGCTTAACGTTGAAGGTCAGATCGCGGTAATGAATCTGCCACGCATCGGGAAGAGCCTTGCTGTAGCTCCACTTTCCGCCGCCGGAGGATGAGCGGTGATAATGCGCGTCCGCCTTGTTCCAAAGCTGCGGCTGCGCCTTTTCATCCCAGATAACCTGCGGATCGGGACGGCAAAGCATAAAGCCTCCCCATTTTTCAAGCTTTTCTCCGTTTGCGGCATCAATGCACTCATAATCCTTCCAGTCACTTGCTAACCACATATTCAAACCTCATAATCATCAAAATCGTATTTTTCGGAGTACACAAAGCCGACAAGATCTCCGCCGCCGTGACTGCCGATGATTGTTCCGATCGGGCATTCGTATACTCTTACTCCGGGGAATTTTTCCTCAAGCTCGGCTTTCAGCTCGTCACGCTTTTCCGGCTGAAGCGTGTGCACAATAATCGCGCTGCGGTTTGAAAGGTCAACGCCCTCATCGGCTGCAAGCGCAACAAGCTTTCTAAGGTGGCGCTTGTTTCCGCGCAGCTTATCCTTCTGAACAACAAGTCCGCCCGAAACGGTGAGCACCGGCTTTATATCCAACATGTTCGCAAGGAGCAGCGTTGCTGTGTTAATTCTTCCGCCCTTTTTAAGGTGCTTCAAATCGCCCACAAGGAACAGGCTGCGCATTGTTGAAAAAGCATCGTTAAGATAATCGAGCACGGCTTCCTTTGATTCGCCTGCCGAAACCATTTTTGCAGCATGAATGACGGGCGCGCCGTAAATGCAGGTGAAACCCTGCGAATCCACGACAATGATTTCACCGCCGCGGTTTTCCATAACCTCGCGCGCAGTCAGAACAGCGTTCTGGTACATTCCGCTGCCGTTTGACGAAATCGAAACATAAATCAGCGTTTCATAGCCGCTGTCAAGTTCCTCGTTAAAAACGTCCTCCATTTCAGCCGGGGAAACCTGCGTTGTTTTCGGGATAACGGAGCTGTCGGAAAGTCTTTCGTAAAACTCCTCAAGCGGCATATCAATCCCCGACCTGTAATACTTTTCCCCGTCAAACGTAAACGAAATCGGGATAAGTCTGATTCCGAGCTCCTCGGCGCGCTTCGGCGTTATATCGCTTCCGCTGTCTGTAATGATTCTTATTTTGTTCATTTCAATCTTCCTCGCTTTCTTCAGCTTCATCTGCTTTTATATTTTCTTCATTATGAGTATTATCTATTGTAACCGCGTCCGCCGTCATTTTTATCTGCGCGCGGAGAAGCGCGGCATAGATTCCGTTCCTTTCTTCAAGCTCGCGGTGTGTGCCCTCCTCAGCAATGCGCCCCTCCTCTAAAACGATAAGGCGGTCTGCGCGCTTCAGCGTTGAAAGTCTGTGGGCAATTGCAAACACTGTCCTTCCCTTCGTCACATATGCCAGCGCATTCTGAATTTTTTCCTCCGTTTCGGTGTCAACGGAGCTTGTTGCCTCGTCAAGTATCAGAATATCGGGATTGGAAATCACGGCGCGGGCAATAGCAATGCGCTGCCGCTCACCGCCCGACAGGCTGTGCCCTTTCTCCCCGACATATGTGTCGTATCCGTCGGGCAGACTCATGATGAAATCATGCGCATTTGCCGCCCTTGCAGCCGCAACAACGCGCTCAACCGAAGCATCGGGCGCTGTGTAGCGGATATTGTCGAATATGGTTCCGCTGAACAAATAGCTTTCCTGGAGCACTACTCCTATCTCCGCCTTATACTCCTCCGGTCTGTATCCGGAAAGCTGCTCACCGTCGAGCAGGATTGTTCCCGAGGACGGCTTATACAGCTGCATGACAAGATTTATCAGCGTGCTTTTGCCTGCGCCGCTGTGACCCACAAGCCCGACCATTTCTCCGCAGCGGATATGCTCATTTATATTTTTCAGCACACGCCTGTAGCTTTTATACCCAAACGACATATTTTCAAATTTAAAATCTCCGCGTATGTCTCCCCTTGTTTTATTGTTATACTCCTCTGTGTCAACGTTTTCGTCAAGCACTTCGAACACGCGCTGCGTGCTTGCAACCGCCATGCTGAAATGGCGCGGCAGCATGCTGAACCATTCAAGCTTGCTGTAAAGAGTGCTCCCGTATGCCGAAAACTGCACCAGCTCCCCGAGCGAAAGCTTTCCGCCGAGCACGCAGCTTCCGCCGTACAGCAGTACAAGATAGCTGCCGAATCCCATTATAAAACGGATTATCGGGAAGATTGTATAAACGTATTTTTCGTTTTTCTTTGTAATATCGCGCACGGACGCGGCAGTTTTTTTGAATCTTTCTATTTCATCGTTTTCGCGCCCGAACACCTTGACAACCCTGATGCCGTTCAAGACATCGTTCAGCCGCCCTGTGAGCACGTCCATTTTTCTCCACTGTTTTCTGTATCTGCGCTGAATGTTCGTGCGGATTTTATTTATCATGAAGCAGGCGGCAGGCATCGGCACAAATATCAAAAGCGCCATTTTCACGTTGATTGCAAACGTTACGATAGCGATTGCCGCAAACAGGAAAATCTCGTTAACTGCCATCAGCGCAATGTCCTGAATGAAGGACTGAATCCGCATTGTATCGTTATTTATGCGCTGCATAAGGTCGCCCGTTTTTTTCTTTTCGATATATCCGAGAGGAAGCCTTTGCAGCCGCCCGAAAATCTCGCCGCGCAGATCGCGCACAAACAGATTGCTTGCCTTTGCCGAAACAGCGGTGCGCAGCCCCTCCGTGAGCGCGGTTACAAGCGCGCATGCAACAAGCATTGCCGTGACCGCCGCAAGCGTGCCGAAGCTGCCGGAATGCACTGTCAGCACATCGTTTACAAGCTGTTTTTTCAGCATCGGCGAATAAACCGTTACGGCGCTGTTCACCCAGAAAAGAACGAGCAGCGCAATATAAAGCGGTCTGCACGGCTTTGTGAGCGCGGCAAGCCTTTTTGCCATTGCAAATTTGTCCGTGCAGCGGCGGCATATTTTAGTATCGCGGATAAACGGGCGGCCGCATTTCGGGCAAAGCTTTTCATCGCTTTCCGAAACGGGCTTGACCGCTGCGCCGCCGTTAATATCGTTAATCAGCTCCGCTGCGGCGCTGTGCATATCGGAGCAGCGCATTGAAAACAGCACAAGCTGCTCTGTCCGTCCGCCGATTTCCGCTTCAAGCGCGCCGCTTGATAAATACTGCGTGCAGGCGGCGCTGTGCATGTCCTCAACGGGAATTATGCGGCAAGGCACACCGTTTTCGATAAACGCCGCCCTTGTGCGCGAAAGAACCACTGCTCCGTCGGTATACTTTTCCGATGGCGAAATATCAAACGGAGCGCAGATGAGAATTTCCTCGCCGCCGAAAATTTCCGCCGCGCACTTCATATTCTGTTCCGAAATATTCATCCGACCGCCCCCTTTCCGTCATTTTTCGCAATTTAAAGCCAGATTTCTACAATGCGCATGGTTTTTTCACCCATTTTGGTTATATCTTTAAACAAATACCGGCAGCCGAACAAATCTGTTAAAATAACGCGGTTTCCGTCAAGCCGCAAAAGATTTGCCGCCATATCGTTCACAGTAAACTCGCGCCTGCCTGCGTCTGTTTCGACAGTCCATGTGCTGTGACCGTATTCCTCCGTCACGTTCAAAACCTTAAGCACCTCGGGCATAAAATATCTGCGTTTAAGCTCATCACGCACAATTTCGCGCTGCGGCTCGGAAAGCCCGGAGATTGCGCGAAGCAAGCCGATTTCCTTATCCTTTCCGGTGCGCTCCCCGTGCTGTGTTCTGACCGACAGGTATTCATCATCGTACCGAAACGGCAGCAAACGCATGACCGTGACCCTGCCGTAATCCTTGCCGTCATATTTCAGTCCGGTAAGTCCCGAATCGGTTTTATAAAACTCTGCGAGCGCGCAGTTCATATATTCCACACTTTCCGCCACGGTTATTCACCTCCGCCGTTTCTTACGCGCAGCGCGTCAATCTGCGCCTGCGCCATTTTTCTGTATATTCCGTTCTCGATTTTCATAAGCTCCTCATGCGTCCCCGATTCAACAATTCTCCCCTGTTCGACAACGACAAGGCGCGATGCGTTTTTAAGCGTTGACAGCCGGTGCGCAATTGCAATCGTTGTCCTGCTTTGAACAAGCTTGTCAATCGCTTCTCTTATCTGCTCCTCGGTTTCAGTGTCGAGCGAGCTTGTCGCTTCGTCAAGTATCAGGATTGACGGGTTTGTGAGCACTGCGCGCGCAATGCTTATCCGCTGTTTTTCGCCGCCCGAAAGGCTGACTCCGTGCGAGCCGATAACCGTCTGATATCCGTCGGGCAGATGAGAGATAAAATCATGCGCATTTGCGCTTTTTGCCGCCGCAATGATTTCGTCCTCCGTCGCTTTCGGATTTCCGTACGCTATATTCTCCATAACCGTTCCGTCAAACAAAAAGGTTTCCTGCAAAACCATTCCGATGTGAGAATGAAGCTCGTCCGAGGAAATATCTTTCACATTCACCCCGTCAATTTCAACCGCGCCGTCCTTAACATCATAAAGCCGCGTTATAAGATTTGTGATTGTGCTTTTCCCTGCGCCGCTGTGCCCCACAAGCCCGATCATTTCACCCGGCTGCACGCAAAACGACACATTTTTCAGCACATCGCGGTTCGGAAGATATGAAAACGTTACGTTTTTCATTTCAACCCTGCCCTTTATGCCGCCGAGCGAAATGGGGTTCTTCGGTTCGGGAACGTCGCACTCGCTGTCCGTGACCTCAAAAATGCGCTGTGCGCTGTTCATGCAGTTTGTCCACCAGTCGAACGTTCTGACAAGCGAATTAACGGGCGCATACAAAATTGTGAGATATCCCGTAAAGGTCATAAGCTCGCCGAATGTGAGCCTGCCCGAAAGAACCTGTGCGCCGCCTGCACCCCACACGGAAAGTCCGCCTAAAAGCATAATAAGGTTAAGAACCGGAAAAACGGCTGCGGAAAAATACCCTTCACGGATTCTGTTCGCGCTGAGCCTTTCGCTGGCGCCCGAAAAGCGTTCTGTTTCCGTTTTTTCCTTTCCGAATGCTTTTATAACGCGGATTCCCATCAGTGAATCGTTAATAAGCGAATTAAGAGCCGATGAGCTCCGCCATGAAAACCATTTCAGCTTTTTTGTTTTCCTTGCCGATTTTTTGATAATCAGTGCAATCAACGGCACAGGCACGAGCACTGCCGCCGAAAGCAGCGGATTTTTTATGAAAAGCACAAGTCCGACGGATGAAACCGTCAGAATATTTATGCAGAACTGCGGAAGTCCGTCATTAAGAAAATACTGAATATCGAGCGCGTCTCCGTTTACTCGGTTCATCAGATTTCCTGTCCGTTTTGATGAAAAGAAGCTCATCCCAAGCCTTTGCATAGCTTCAAAAACCTCGGTTTTTATATCATATATAATTTTCCCCGACATATCCGCACCGATTCTCCCGTGAAGGATATTAACCCCGACCGTGAGCGCCGAAATCGCGATGAGAGTCAGCGTCAGCGGCAGTATCATCCCGAAATATTTTCCTCCCGGAGCGAGCACCTGATCATAGAGAAGCTTTCCCGATATATACGGCGGAAGCATGTTCAGAAGCGTTGCCGCAATGACAAGCGCAATCATTGCCGCAAGCTCGTTTTTGTAACGCGGCATATATGACAGCAGCCTGAAAAACAGCTTTTTCCGTCCGTTATTTTTGTAGCCTGCCGCCTCGGCATCGTTTACCGAAAAATCAGCATCGATAAGCTGGGCGCCGCCTTTCAGCTTACGCACGGCGGCAATAAACGCCTCCGCCTTGCGGGCACAGCCGAGCGAAAAGGAAGAAAGAACCGTTTCGCCGTTTTTTCGGTATGCAACAATGCTGCCCGACGACACATAGCTTTCCGCGGCTATATCTTCAAAATCGCTGTATGAAAGCCTTATGAACGCGCCGCCGTCATCATAGGAATAAACGGTGTTTTCGTCGGCAAAAAGCCACACATCTCCGAATTTGCCCGATGCTTTCAGGTCACATCTGAGAGACGCTTCAAGCCCGTCCGTATTCACTCCGAGCCGCTTAATATTTTCAAGTGTTTCACCGCTCGGCTTGTCAAATCCCGGTATATGCATTTTCGCGTCCCTCCTTTTTTCTGCAATCGTTTTTATTATATACTTTTTTGCCGCAAAAAGCAATATTTTTATTCTGTATCGCCCGAAAAAGTCCGCGGAAATTCAAAAAGAGCCGGAGGCAGATGATTGCATCTGCCTCCGACCCGTTCTTTTATTCTTCGGCTACCGGCTTGGGGCGCACCTCAATGAGCGGCATATCCAGCTGCTCACGGATTCTATTTTCAATCATATCTGTAAAATCAGGGTTTTCAAGCATGTATTTCTTAACATTTTCGCGACCCTGACCCAGGCGCTGCTCCTCATAGTTGAACCACGCGCCGCCGCGGCGGATAATACCCATATTAACGGCAACGTCAAGCACATTCCCCTCGCGCGAGGCGCCTTTTCCGTACATCATATCAAACTCGGCTTCACGGAAGGGCGGCGCCATCTTGTTCTTGACAATCTTAACGCGCGTGCGGTTTCCGAGAATCTCCGATCCGTTTTTAATAGCTTCCGAACGGCGGACATCCATTCTTACGGACGCATAGAATTTCAGTGCGCGGCCGCCTGCCGTTGTTTCGGGGTTTCCGTACATAACGCCGATTTTTTCACGCAGCTGGTTTATAAATATGCAGATGGCATTGCTTTTATTCACAACGCCGGCAAGCTTGCGGAGTGCCTGACTCATCAGTCTTGCCTGAAGTCCTACATGCGACTCACCCATTTCACCGTCAATTTCCGCCTTCGGAACAAGCGCGGCAACGGAATCGACAACAATGACGTCAATCGCGCCGCTGCGGACAAGCGCTTCCGCAATTTCAAGCCCCTGCTCGCCCGTGTCGGGCTGAGATACGAGAAGCGAATCAACATCAACGCCTAAAACTGAGGCATACGTTGGGTCAAGCGCGTGCTCCGCATCGATAAACGCAGCCTCGCCGCCCATTTTCTGAGCCTGTGCGATAATGTGCAGCGCAATCGTTGTTTTACCGCTCGATTCGGGCCCGTAAATCTCAATAATTCTTCCGCGCGGAACGCCGCCGATCCCGAGCGCAACATCAAGGCTGAGTATTCCTGTGGGAATCGATGCAATGTTATAATGCCTGTTTTCACCGAGGCGCATAACAGAGCCTTTTCCGTACTGCTTCTCTATCTGCGCCATCGCCATGGCAAGAGCTTCTTTTTTTTCTTCCGTCATTTCGAATCCTCCTCAAGCGAACATCTGTTCTTATTATATGCAGTTAATGCCGTCTTGTCAAGACATTTTTTGCAAAATTTTCAGAATCATTTCAAACACATGGCAGCACGTCTGCTTCCGCACCTCGCTGCGCGTGCCGCTGAGCAAAAGCCTTGCTCCGGCGCCGCCGCCGTCATATGCTGCGGCTATATACACAAGCCCGACCGGTTTTTCGGGTGTTCCTCCGTCCGGTCCCGCAATTCCCGTCACGCTGACGGCAATATCGGCGCCGCTCACGCGCTTTGCGCCCTGCGCCATTTCCTCCGCCGCCAAGGAGCTGACAGCGCCAACCGCCGCAAGCGTTTCCGGTTTCACGCCGACAAGGCGCTGCTTCGCTTCGTTTGCATATGTTATAAACCCGAAGCCGTACACATCGCTCGCTCCGGGAACGGACGTTATCAGCTCGCCGAGCATGCCGCCCGTGCAGCTTTCTGCAGTGGCAAGCGTTTTGCCGCTCCTTGCAAGCGCTTCAACCGTTTGTTTTGCAAGCTCCGTAATATTGCTGTTCATTGCATTAATCCTCCGGTTCTATAAGAACCCACTCGGTTTCCTCAACCGCCTTGTTTACCCAGCGCTCCATATCTATTTTATTCTGACTTTCGACAATGCTTTCAACCGTTGGCTTCAGCGTCGGGTGCTTCGGCACAAAAACGGTGCAGCAGTCCTCGTACGGCAGAATCGATGTTTCAAACGTTCCGATTTTCCGCGCAATTTCCACAATTTCGTTTTTATCCATTCCGATAAGCGGACGGAATACGGGCATGCTCACGCATTCGTTTGTGACGGCGAGTGCGTGAATCGTCTGACTTGCCACCTGCCCGAGGCTTTCGCCCGTGATAAGCGCGATTGACCCATGCTTTTTTGCAATGCGTTCGGCTGTCATCATCATCATTCTGCGCATGATAAGAGTGAGGTGCTCCTCGGGGCAATTGTCACGGATTGCAAGCTGCTGCTCCGTGAACGGAACTATATACAGATTGAATTTTCCCGTAAATGACGCAACTATTTTTGCAAGGGAAATAACCTTATCCTTTGCACGCTCGCTTGTGTACGGCGGACTGAAGAAATGCACCGCGTCAATTTCAACGCCGCGCTTCGCCATCATCCACGCGGACACCGGGCTGTCGATTCCGCCCGAAAGAAGCGCCGTTGCCTTTCCGCCGGCGCCCGTCGGCATTCCTCCGAAGCCCTTGCAGCGTGCGCTGTCGGTATATACATATGCCTCATTATCGCGTATTTCAACGCGAACCGTTACGTCCGGGCGCTGCACGTCAACCGAAATTCCCCTGCACCTTTCCAGGATTGCACCGCCCATGTCACGGCTGATTTCCGGCGATTTGAACGGAAATTTTTTGTCGCTGCGCTTGGATTCCACCTTAAAGGTTTTTGCAAAGCGCATATTTTCGGCAATATAATCCGCTCCGTCCGAAAGAATAACGCTCATATCCTTTTCGAAAACACCTGCCTTTGCGATGAATACGATTCCGAAAACCTTTTTGAGCTTTTCCTCCAAAATATCCGTATCGGCGCCATCCTGAGGCTCGATATAGATAACCGCCTGCGACTTGCGGACAGATTTAATCAGTTTGCCTGCCGCATTTTTTATATTTTTTATAAGGAGATCCTCAAAGCGGCTTCTGTTAAGCCCTTTGAGAATTATTTCTCCGTATTTGACCAGAATTACTTCCTTCATCTTCTCAAACCTTTCACGATTTTGTTTACCGCTTCGCAAACCTGCTGCGCTTCCTCAATTGTGTTGTAGCGCGACAGGCTGAACCGAATGGCATTATCGGCGAGCTTTGCGCCCATCGCCGCAAGCACATGGCTTCCGTGTGAGCCGGAGGAGCACGCTGAGCCGCTCGACACGCATATTCCCTCGTTCGAAAGTGCGTTGAGCATTATCTCCGAACGGATTTTTTCAAATGATATATTAACGATGTACGGGCTTTCCTTTCCGCCGCCGTTATACACTGCGCCGTCAATTTTCAAAAGCTCGTTCAAAAGCAGCGATTTTATTTCAGCGGCGCGCACGGCATCGTTTTCCGAAAGCAGAGCGCACGCGGCGGCAAATCCGCATATGCCGCTGATGTTTTCTGTTCCGCTTCTGATATTCTTTTCCTGACCTCCGCCGAAAACATGCCCCCTGAGCGCCGTGCCTTTTCTGACATACAGAGCCCCCACGCCTTTCGGTCCGTGAATTTTGTGGCTGCTCACGCTTGCAAGGTCAATCCCCCACTTTGACGGATAAAAAGGCACATGACCGAACGACTGCACCGCGTCAACATGCAGAAGCGCGCGCGGCGCAATATCGGCTATCGCAGCTTTGAGCCGTTCAACCGGCATAATCGCACCCGTTTCGTTATTAACGTGCATGACGCTTACAAGGCTTGTATCGCGGCTGACAGCATTTAAAATGTCGTCCTCGGAGATGCTTCCGTCGCTGTGCGGCTTAACATAAACAACCTCAAAACCTGCCTGCTCCATATGTTCAAAGCAGCGCAGAACAGCCGGGTGCTCGATTGCGGTGGTTACAAGCCGCCTGCCTTTTTTTATGTTTGCCGCGCCGAAAACCGAAATATTGTCGCTCTCAGTTCCGCCGGACGTGAAATAAAGCTCATCGGGGCGAACCGCCATTGCAGACGCAGCTGTGCGCCGTGCGCTGTCAAGCTCCTTTGCAGCCGCCAAGCCGAGCGCGTGCCTGCTTGACGGATTTCCGAAGCAGCTTTTCATGCTTTCGTGAACCGCTTCAATCACCTCCGGCGCCGGAGGGGTTGTTGCGGAATTATCAAAATATATCATAATTCATTTCCCTTTTATTTATTTTCAAAAAGCGAAAGCTGAACCGCCTTGCTGTCCTCATCCTTAAGATAGTATCCGGATGACGGAATCGACCGCGCATCGTACCCGTCGGTGCTCTTAAGGCAGCTCTCCGGCACAGCCATGTCACGCAGAAGCGATTTTCTGCGCATTGTCATAACCTGGACGCCCTGCGATGAGCGGCTTGTTTTTGTGAGAATATCGGCAGTGTTGAACACAACGCATTTATCGATATTGCTCAGAAGCGCGATTTTGCGTTCCTCTGCGCAGTACAGCGCGGCAACAAGCTCACCCTTTCCGTATGCCCCGGTCAGGCGCTTACGGTTCGTTTTTGTTTCATAGCTCTTCATGTCGATTTTTGCAACCTTGCCGCTTTGGAATGCAAACAGCATAAATCCGCTGTAGTCATAGGCAGGCGTTGCATAAACAATTTTTTCGCCCGGCTCCGTGCCGATGATGTTCGGCAGATAATCACCGAGAGCGCTTGCCTTTGTGTCGGCAATATCATAAAGCCTCATTTTATAAACGTTCTGCCTGTCCGAGAAGAAGAGCATGTCGGTTTTGTTTGTTGCCTCCGCTTCGCACAGGATTGCGTCGCCCTCTTTAAGCTTCTGCTCCGCAGCCGCGCGGAGCGACACAAGCGTTATCTTCTTAAAGTAATTGTCACGCGTCATAAATACCTTAACGTTATAATCCTCGATATAGCTTTCCTCCGGATCGGCTTCAGTCTGCGGAGCGTCGATTACAACGGTTTTTCTGTCCTTTCCGTACTTTTTCGAAATTTCGGCAAGCTGTGAGGAGATGAGCTTTTTTATCCGCGCATCGCTGCCCGCCGTTTTGCGAAGGGCTGCAATTTCGGAAATCAGCTTTTCAATTTCCGAGGTGCGCTTGACGATATAATCCTTGTTAAGGTTGCGCAGCTTTATTTCCGCAACAAATTCCGCCTGGATTTCGTCAATTCCGAAGCCTTCCATAAGGTTCGGAACAACCTGCGAATCCTCGGGCGTGTTCCTCACAATATAAATCGCCTTGTCAATATCAAGAAGTATTTTTTCAAGACCCTGCAAAAGATGCAGTCTTTCTTCCTTTTTGTCTATGTCAAAGTTCAGGCGGCGGCGGATGCAGTCCGTCCGAAACAAAATCCACTCGTGCAGAATCTCCCTTATTCCCATAACGCGCGGCTCTCCGCCGATAAGAATATTGAAGTTGCAGCTGTAGGAATCTTCGAGCGGCGTAAGCTTGAAAAGGCGCGTCATCAGCTTTTCGGGGTCTGTTCCGCGCTTAAGCTCCAGAGTTATTTTCAGTCCCGTTTTATCAGTCTCATCGCGCACATCGTTAATTTCGCGCAGCTTTCCGCCCTTAATCAGCTCGGCAAGCTTGTCAATAATCGCTTCAACCGTTGTGCTGTACGGAATTTCGGTGATTTCAATTATATTCTGTTTTTTCACATAGCTGTACTTTGAACGTACGCGCACGCTTCCGCGCCCCGTTTCATATATTTTACCGAGCGCTTCGTCATCGCGCAGCAGAAACGCACCCGTTGAAAAATCCGGTCCTTTGATATATTCCGAAAGGTCTGCCTTGGGATCTTTTATATATGCTTCCGTTGCTTCACATATTTCGCGCAGATTGAAGCTTGCGATGTTGCTTGCCATTCCGACCGCTATTCCCTGGTTCGGATTCACGAGAATGTTCGGAAAAGCCGTCGGCAGCAGGGTGGGTTCTTTCATTGTTCCGTCGTAATTATCGACAAATTCAACCGTGTTTTTATCGATATCTCCGAAGATTTCATTACATATCGGCATAAGCTTAACTTCGGTATATCTCGAAGCGGCGTATGCCATGTCACGGCTGTACTGGCGGCCGAAGTTACCCTTTGAATCCACAAACGGATGCAAAAGCGCCTGATTTCCCTCCGTAAGACGCACCATCGTTTCATAAATGGCAGCATCGCCGTGGGGGTTGAGCTTCATCGTCTGACCGACAACATTTGCGCTCTTTGTGCGCGTGCTTCCGAGAAGCTTCATTTTATACATTGTGTACAAAAGCTTTCTGTGTGACGGCTTGAAACCGTCGATTTCAGGGATTGCGCGCGATATTATTACGCTCATGGCATAGGGCATGTAATTTTTTTCAAGCGTTTCCGTTATGCCCTCCTGCGTCATAAGTATGTTTTCATTTTCCATTATTCGTTCCTCCGTTGTGCAGCCTCCGCGCGGTTTTTCAATCCGCATGGGAAGCCGGAAATCACATTTAAAATTAATTATAGCACAAAAATTGCATTTTGTCTATTATGTAATAATGAAATTTTTCATTTTCGGCAGCGCCGGATTCATTGTAAAAAAAACGACAACCTCCGCTTATTCAGAAGTCATCATTGCATGCTTCGGGAAAATCCCAACCATGTGCTTAATATAACATAAACAATTTTAAAAGTCAAGAATCCCGATTCTCAAATACGGTTTTTTATTGCCGCACACACGTTTATTTAATGAAAATTTTCGTCTTTGAAATATCCTTGCGCAAAAGGTTGCATTTTGTCGTCCTGTATGGTATACTGTCTATCGTATTTTTATATGGGAGATGATTTGATTTGGCTGCTAAACCCGAAAGTAAATATTATCTCATATGTGAAAGGAACTGGGTATTTTACACTCTTATCGGAATTGCGGGATTTTTCGGTTCTTACACGTTTATGCTCCGCGGAAGCGTGTTCTGCAACGCGCAGACGGGCAACGTTGTTCTTCTTGGGCTTGCGCTCGGAAACGGTGAATGGCTCCGCGCGCTTTACTATCTTATCCCGATTTCGGCATACCTCCTGGGTGCGTTCGTTTCGGAGCTTTTTCCAAACCCCGTGAAGCACCACTTCCCGATAAGGTGGGACACACTCCTTATTATTATTGAAATGCTTGTTATTGCCGCTCTCGGCTTTGTGCCCGATTCCGCTCCTGTGCAGATTTCGCAGATTGCGATTAACTTTATCGCTTCGATGCAGTACAACACCTTCCGTCAGGCGGAGGGAATTCCCATGGCAACAACGTTTGCAACGAATCATATCAGGCAAATCGGCGTCGGGCTGGCGCGCGAGCTTCGGCACCGCGGCGCGGTTGTGCCTGAATACAGAAAAAAGCTTATCAAGCATTTTAAAATGCTTGTGTTTTTCCTTGCCGGCGCTGCTATCGGCACGGTTTTCTGCCGTATTATTTCCGGGAAAGCAATCTGGATGACGCTTGTTCCATTCGCGGTTGTTCTTGCAGCGTTTCTTCACGCAGACCTTTCAACGGAAAGAAAAATTCATGAAAAAAAGCCGTCCGGACATTAATTTTCATTCAATATTTGACAAATCGGAAATCTGTGTTATAATATTATAAAATACAATAAAAAGAAGGAGTGATTGTCCGAATGGACAGCGGCAGTATTATGCTGGAGGTAATTGTTCTTGTAATTCTTTTAAGCTGCTCGGCGTACTTCAGTGCAACCGAAACGGCGTTTACCTCCTACAACCGCGCAAAAATGAAAAATGAGGCTGAGGACGGCGGCAAGCTTGCCGCGCTTGTTCTGAAGCTCAGCGAGAAATTTGAAAAATTGCTCGCAACGGTACTTATCGGAAACAACATTGTAAACATTGTGGCAACATCGCTTTCAACCGTTTTGTTTGTATCGCTTATAAAAAACGGTGAGCTTGCTGTCACGGTTTCAACGATTGTCATGACGCTTTCCGTGCTGATTTTCGGTGAGATAACGCCGAAAACCGTGGCAAAGCGTTCACCGGAGCGTTATGCAAAAAAATCGGCGAAGCTTTTAAACGGAATTATCGTTTTGCTTACGCCGCTCACGGCAGTTTTCAACATCTGGCAGCATTTCGTTATCAAAATAATGCATTCCGAGGACGGCTCGGGCGTTACCGAGGATGAAATCATAACGGTTGTTGAAGAAGCGGCAAACGGCGGTGAAATCGACGAGCAGGAAAGCGAGCTTATTAAAAACGTTATCAAATTCAGCGATCTTGACGTCAACGACATTCTGACGCCGCGCGTTGATGTTGAAGCGGTGGAAATCGGCTGGGACAGACAGCGCATTGCCGAGGTTTTTTCGGCAACGGAGTTTTCGCGGCTTCCGGTTTATGAGGAAAATCTCGACAGCATTAAGGGCATACTTTATCAGAAAGACTTTTACAACGATTCAAACGCGCCAGTTTCCGCGCTTGTTAAGCCCGTTAAATTTATATTCTCATCAATGAAAATTTCGCGGCTTCTGAAGCTGTTTCAGGAAACGAAGTGCCACATGGTTGTCGTTACGGATGAGTACGGCGGTACTGAGGGAATCGTAACATTGGAGGACGTGCTTGAATCGCTCGTCGGAGAAATATATGACGAGCATGACGAGGTCATTGAGGACATAACAAGCCTTGGCGGCGATGACTACACTGTTGTCGGCGGCTGCAGTATTGACAGGGTTTATGAATACTTCAACCTTGAAGAAATTCCCGACGATTCGGACATAACGACCGTGAGCGGCTTTGCGGCTCACAGCCTCGGCAAAATTCCCGATGAGGGAGACACGTTCGATTACGAAAATCTGACGGTGACGGTTACAAAAACAGACAGTAACAGGGTTCTGGAGCTGAAGGTGCATAAAAACGAAAAGCCGGAGGATTCGGAAGAATAGAAAGAAATAACACATATATGCGGAAAGCCTGTCGCGGTTTTCCGCATATTTATGCCCGAAGAGCGCGGCATAAATAACAGCATTTCGGAGGAAATTATGAAAAAAGCTTTCAGACTTGTTTTTGATGTGATTTCGGGAATATTCCGCGATAATATCGGAGAATATTCGGCGCAGGCTGCATTTTTTATGACAATATCCTTCATACCGCTTATCATGCTGACGATAAGCATAATAAAATTCCTGCCGATTACCGAAAACGAGCTTTTCGCTCAGGCAGTTGCCGTCTTTCCCGACGGTGCAAAGGAATTTGTTGCTCTTTTCCTTCGTGAAGCCTACGGAAAAAGCGGTGCAACCGTAATCTCAATCACTGCCGTTTCAACGCTTTGGTCGGCTTCTATCGGCGTTTTGGCAATTAACAAGGGTTTAAACCGGATTTACTGCGCGGACGAAACGCGAAACTATCTTTTCGTGCGCATTGCCAGCATGATTTACACGCTTCTGCTGCTTGTGCTGATTGCCCTTTGCCTTGCCGTCTTCGTGTTCGGTGAAACGATCACCAAATCCATTGAAACGCACATTCCGAAAATTTTCAAGGCGGCTCTTGTCGTGCTCGGCTTGCGCAGATTTATCGGAATTGCGGTTCTCGGTGCGTTTTTCCTGCTGCTTTACACATTTGTTCCGAACAGGAAAACGCGCATTATTCTTGAAATTCCCGGCGCGCTCCTTTCTGCTGCCGGTTGGATGATTTTTTCTTCGATATTTTCCTATTACTATGAAAATATATCAAACTATTCTTATCTTTACGGAAGTCTTTCCACGGTTGTTTTCTTTATGCTTTGGCTTTTCTTCTGCATGTATATCCTTTTTATCGGGGCGGAGCTTAACAAATGCATTGAGGACAGAACCGAGCGCAGGCATTTGTTCGGAAATTAATGCAAAAAATTTAATTCCAAGCTCAAAAAAGTCGGTTTTGATGTTGCAAATCCGACTTTTTTATTGTATAATGAGGTAATATCAAAAAATTGTATGGGGGAGATCATTTTATGGCACATTATTTCAGCGAACCGTCACGTACCTTCAGCGAATATCTGCTTGTTCCGGGATATACGGGCAGGGACTGTATTCCGGCAAACGTCAGCCTGAAAACACCGCTGGTTAAATTCAAAAAAGGTGAGGAGCCGAAAATCAGCCTTAATATTCCGCTCGTTTCGGCGATAATGCAGTCCGTGTCGAACGATACAATGGCAATTGCACTGGCAAAAGAGGGCGGCATTTCGTTCATTTACGGTTCTCAGTCAATTGAGGACGAGGCGGCAATGGTTGCAAGGGTTAAAAACTACAAAGCCGGTTTTGTTGTGAGCGACAGCAATCTTAAGCCCAACGCAACGCTCGGCGATGTGCTTGATTTGTTTGAACGGACTGGGCACAACACAATGGCTGTAACCGAGGACGGCACGGCGAACGGAAAGCTGCTCGGCGTTGTCACAAGCCGCGATTACCGCGTGAGCAGAATGTCGCCCGATATGTCGGTTTCGGAATTTATGACTCCCTTTGAAAAGCTTGTATGTGCGCCCGACAGCACAACGCTTAAGGAAGCGAACGATATTATCTGGGAAAACAAGCTCAACTCGCTTCCGATTATAGACAAAAACGGAAATCTGAAATATTTCGTGTTCCGCAAGGACTATTCCTCGCACAAGAATAATCCGCTTGAGGTTCTTGACGACCAAAAGCGCTATGTTGTCGGCGCAGGTATAAACACGCTTGACTACGAGAAGCGCGTTCCCGCGCTTGTTGAAGCAGGTGCGGATGTTCTGTGCATTGATTCCTCCGAGGGCTACACCGCATGGCAGGCACAGACGATAGACTTTATCCGCAGCAAGTACGGTGACAGCGTTAAGGTCGGTGCAGGAAACGTTGTTGACCGCGAGGGCTTTCTGTTCCTTGCAAAAGCAGGCGCGGACTTTGTGAAAATCGGAATCGGCGGCGGTTCCATATGCATAACGCGCGAGCAGAAGGGTATCGGGCGCGGACAGGCAACCGCCGTTATTGAGGTTGCCGCTGCGCGTGACGAATACTTTAAGGAAACGGGAATCTACGTTCCCATCTGCTCTGACGGCGGTATTGTTCATGATTATCACATGACGCTTGCGCTTGCCATGGGCGCTGATTTCCTCATGCTCGGCAGATACTTTGCACGCTTTGACGAAAGCCCGACAACCAAGCTCAACATTAACGGAACATATGTTAAGGAATACTGGGGCGAAGGCTCCAACCGCGCGAGAAACTGGCAGCGCTATGACCTCGGCGGAAAGGCAAAGCTTTCCTTTGAGGAGGGCGTTGATTCCTATGTTGTTTATGCCGGCAGCCTGCGCGACAATGTTGCAAAAAGCCTTTACAAGGTTTCTTCAACAATGTGCAACTGCGGCGTGCTGACAATTCCCGAGCTTCAGGAAAAAGCCAAAATCACACTTGTTTCGGCAACAAGCATTGTCGAAGGCGGCTACCACGATGTAATGCTGAAAAGCAACAGAAAAGACTGATTGACGGAGGGCTGCCGCAATGCAGAAAAGCGATATTGAAATTGCCCATGAAGCAAAAATGCAGCATATAACACAAATTGCAAAAGCCGCGGGCATTGATGAAAAATACCTTGAACAGTACGGAAACTATAAGGCAAAAATTGACTTGTCACTGCTTTCCGAAAGCAAAAAACCGAACGGGAAGCTTGTGCTGGTGACGGCAATCACCCCCACTCCGGCAGGCGAAGGCAAAACCACCACAACAATCGGACTTGCCGATGGGTTGCGCAGAATAGGGAAAAATGCCGTTGCGGCGCTGCGCGAGCCATCGCTCGGACCTGTGTTCGGAATAAAGGGCGGCGCTGCAGGCGGCGGCTATGCCCAGGTTGTTCCGATGGAGGACATAAACCTTCATTTTACCGGAGATTTTCACGCAATCGGCGCGGCAAACAATCTGCTTGCCGCAATGCTTGACAATCATATATATCAGGGAAATGCGCTGAACATTGATCCGCGCAGGATAACATGGAAGCGCTGCGTTGACATGAACGACCGACAGCTCCGCTTCATAACGGACGGGCTCGGCGGCAGAGTGAACGGCGTTCCGCGCGAGGACGGCTATGACATAACGGTTGCTTCCGAAATTATGGCGGTTTTGTGCCTGTCGGGTTCAATAGCGGAGCTGAAAAAGCGTTTATCTGATATAATTGTCGGTTATACTTATGATGAAAAGCCCGTAACGGCAGGAATGCTTAAGGCGCAGGGCGCAATGGCGGCGCTTCTCAGGGATGCGCTGAAGCCGAATCTTGTTCAGACGCTTGAGGGAACACCGGCGCTTGTTCACGGCGGACCGTTTGCAAATATTGCACACGGCTGCAACAGCATAACTGCAACAAAAATGGCAATAAAGCTCGGCGATTATGCCGTAACGGAGGCAGGCTTCGGGGCGGATCTCGGCGCGGAAAAATTCTTCGACATAAAGTGCCGTCTCGGCGGTCTGAAGCCCTCGGCGGCAGTGCTTGTTGCAACAGTGCGCGCGCTGAAAATGCACGGCGGCGTTGAAAAGACCGATTTGAACGGCGAAAATGTGCAGGCTTGTCTGCGCGGAATCCCGAATCTAATGCGCCATATCTCAAATATCAAAAATGTTTACAAGCTGCCCGTAACGGTTGCAATAAACAAATTCCCGACGGATACCGACGCGGAAATCGGGGTTATTGAAAGCGAGTGCCGCAAGGTCGGCGTGAGCGTTATTCTGTCCGACGCGTGGGCAAAGGGCGGAAGCGGCGCGGAGGAGCTTGCGCGCGAGGTGCTTCGCCTTTGCGGGGAAGAAAACGACTTTTCGTTCTGCTATGAATCTGAAATCGGTATAAAGGATAAAATCAACGCGGTTGTCCGCAGAATATACGGCGGAAACGGCGTTATATATACCAAAAAGGCAGAACGCGAAATTTCAAAGCTGACGGAGCTCGGCTTCGGCAATTTCCCCGTGTGCATCGCGAAAACGCAGTACAGCTTTTCGGATGACGCGCAAAGGCTCGGCGCCCCGGATGGATTCGAAATAACGGTGCGGAATGTCCGCGTTTCGGCAGGTGCGGGCTTTATCGTTGCGCTGACCGGCGATATAATGACAATGCCGGGACTGCCGCGCGTTCCCGCGGCGGAAAAAATTGATGTTGACGAAAACGGAGTAATCTCCGGATTATTTTAAAAATTCTAAGGAAGTGTTCGGTATGACAAAAATCGATATTTTTTCAGGCTTTCTGGGCGCCGGCAAGACCACGCTTATCAAAAAGCTTATCAAGGAGGCATTCACCGGCGAAAAGCTTGTGCTTATCGAAAACGAATTCGGCGAAATAGGCATTGACGGCGGCTTTATGCAGGACGCCGGCATTGAAGTTACCGAGATGAATTCCGGCTGCATTTGCTGCAGTCTTGTGGGTGATTTCTCCGCAGCGCTCAAAAAAGTGCTTGACGAATTTAAGCCCGACAGGATTCTGATTGAACCCTCGGGCGTTGGCAAGCTCAGCGACGTTATAAAAGCAGCGGGCGGCGTTCACTCGGACAGCGCAAAGCTCAACAGCTTCAGCACCGTTGCCGACGCGCACAAGTGCAAAATGTATATGAAGAACTTCGGTGAATTTTATAACGACCAGATTGCGAATGCGTCATGCATATTCTTAAGCCGCACCGAAGGAATGAGCCGCGAAAAAATTGACAAGTGCGTTGCGCTGCTGCGCGAACATAACAAAACAGCGCAGATTGTCACAACGCCGTGGACGGAGCTTGACGGCAAGGTTATGCTTGAAGCGATGGAAAACACAAATTCACTCGAGGACGAGCTTAAACGCCTTGCGGAGGAGGCGGACATATGCCCCGAATGCGGTCATCATCACGGGCACGGGGAGCACCATCATCACGACCATGACGAGCATTGCTGTCATGACCATGACCATGAGCATGAGCACGACCATGAGCATGAACACGAACACGAACACGAACACGAGCACGAGCATTGCTGCCATGACCATGACCATCACCACCATCATCATGCCGACGATGTGTTCACAAGCTGGGGCGTTGAAACGGCGCACGTTTTCACCAAAGCAGAGCTTGAAGAAGCGCTCGGGAAATTCGCCGCAGGCAGCGATTACGGCGCGGTTCTCCGTGCAAAGGGCATTGTGAGCGGCGGCAGCGAGGGCTGGCTTCATTTTGATTATGTTCCCGGCGAGAGCGACATCCGCAGCGGCAGCGCGGCGGTTATCGGCAGAATATGCGTAATCGGCTCGTCACTTGATAAGGATAAAATAGCGCAGCTGTTCGGCGTCGGAGGTGCTGAAAATGAATGATATTCCCGTTTACCTGTTCTTAGGCTTTCTTGAATCGGGAAAAACAAAATTCATTCAGGAAACGCTTTGTGACAAGCGCTTTAACAACGGTGAGAAAACGCTTCTTGTTGTATGCGAGGAGGGCGAGGAGGAATATGACCCGTCAATGTTTTCGGGCAGCAATGTTTCAATTGAAGTTATTGAAAATGAAAGCGATTTAACAGGCGCGCGCCTGATGGAAATTCAGAGAAAATCAGGTGCGGAGCGCGTGTTGTTCGAGTATAACGGAATGTGGCAGATAAACACGCTGTTTAATAACATGCCGCGCGGCTGGACGGTCGTTCAGTGCATGCTTTTCGCCGATGCAGCAACGTTTGTTCCCTTTAATGCAAACATGCGCTCGCTTGTGGTTGACAAGCTTCAGCCGTGCGAGCTCGTTGTTTTCAATCGCATGAACGATGCCATTGACAAGCAGGAGCTTCACAAGATTGTGCGCGGAGTAAGCCGCCGCGCTGACATTGCATACGAATATCCCGACGGGCGCGTTGAATATGACGATATTGTTGACCCCCTGCCGTTTGATATTAATGCTCCTGTCATTAAAATCGAGGACGCGGATTATGCGCTCTGGTATCGCGATATGATTGAAGAACCCGAAAAATACGACGGCAAAACAGTTAAATTCAAGGGAATTGCAGCGTATGACAAACGGATGCCGAAAAACATTTTTGCAGCAGGCCGCCATGTGATGACCTGCTGCATCGAGGATGTTGAGTACCGTCCGCTCATATGCATATGCAACGACAATCACAGCATAAAAAGCCGCGACTGGCTTATGATTACGGGCACAATAAAAAATGAGTACAGCAAATTTTACCGCGCAAAAGGACCTGTTGTCCATGTGGAGGAAATCGCCGTAACTTCAAAGCCCGAGCAGGAAATCGCAACATTCTATTAATGTAAAAAAACACAGAGCGAAGCAGCGAATTTTTACCGTTGCTCCGCTCTGTGCTTTTTACTTTTTCACGGACGGGAATCTGACCTCTGCCTTGAACAAATCTCCGTCAACCGTAACGGTGAAGCTGCCGCCGCAGGCCTCGGTATAGCTTTTTGCGATTGCAAGCCCCAGCCCGCTCCCCTCGGTTGAGCGCGACTTATCGCCGCGGACAAAGCGTTCCGCTATTTCTTCGCCCGTAAAGTCCATTTTATATGCCGAAATATTTTTCACGGCGGCGCACACGCATCCGCCCTTTTCCGTCACATCAACATACAGGCGCGTATTTTTCATTGAATATTTAGCGGCGTTCTGCAAAAGATTTTCGAACACGCGCGACATGCGCTCCCCGTCGCACACGGCGTATGCCTCGTCGGGCAAATCCGTGCAAAGCTCAAGCCCGGATTTCTTCAGCTCCTCGTCAAGCTCACCGATTGCCTGCCCGATGAGCAGAGAAAGGTTTATTTTCGTGCAGTTAAAGTTTCCGTTTCCGCTCTGAATCTTTGAAATATCGAACAAATCCGCCGTCAGATTTTTAAGGCGCATCGCCTTTTGCAGAATAATCTCCGCATATTCGTTCGCCTTATCGGGTTCAAGCTTCTCGCGGCACAAAAGCTCCGCATAGCTTATAACCGATGTCAGCGGCGTTTTAAGGTCGTGCGAAACGTTCGTTATCAGCTCGGATTTCATGCGCTCCGAACGGATTCGTTCCTCCACAGCCGCGCCGATTCCGCTGCCGATTGTGTTGACGGCTTCCGCTGCCGGTTCGAACACGCCGCGCACTTTCTCTATTTTATAGTCCGTGTTCCCGTTTTTTATCTCCGCAATGCCTTTAAACACCTCGTCCAATCCTGAAAGCGCCTTGAAAACCACAACAACCGCGGCAATCATCAGCATGAAATAAAAGACGGGCGGCGCATTATTGAACAGCAAAAGCACAAACGTGTATACAACTATTCCGCCTGCCGCAATGTAGGTTATTTTATCCCCCGTTTTGCGGCGCGCGTATGAAACCGCTTGCTTCAGCGACGCGATGCACCATTTCACAAATTTGGCTATAATGCTTCTTTCGCACAGCTTTCTGTTTTTGATATTCCGAAGAATCGGAAGCAGAAGTCCGCATGAAAGCACTGCGCCTGCCGAGCTCATAGCGGCGGTATATTTCCATACAAGGTTTGACGGATTTCCGCCGTAGTGCAGTCCTTCAAGCACGGAAATTGTTATTCCGCAAATAAAAAACATGCTCACTGCGAACAATGCCGCCCACATCTCGGCGAATATTTTGTCAAATTTAAGCTCGCATCGGCTGCCGTCCCTTCCTCTGCCGCAAACCGCAACGCAATATATAACAAGAACAAGGAGTGCAATTCCGAGCGCTGCGGACTGATTTATAAGATTTGTGAACGCTCTTTTCCCTGCCTGCCATGCCCTTCTGCAGCTCTCGTTTGTTTTATTGTCGAGATAAACATACAGCGTATAATCGCCTTCAGGCTCTTTGGCAAAATAATAATCGTATATTTTTGACGGCTTTTGAATATCAAGGTCTCCTCCGCGCCGTTTCAGATAAAACCCGCATTTCAAGGACGGAAATGCGTCTGCCGAGGTATAATTGCCGTCAGTGTATATCAGTTCCCCGGTCTGCGCATAGTAATGCACGGGTTTGCTTTTCATTATGTCGTTTACCGCTGCCGGATCGGCGCCGGCTGCCATTGCTTCCATAAGCTTCTTTGCCGCTTCGTGAAGCTCATAGTATATATCCGAAGAATCGGTATATGCCTGCTCCATTTTATATGCGCCGTCATTGTAAATATCATAATTTCCAAGCGAAATCAAAAGTGTTGTCAGGCAGACGGAAATCAGCAGATATGCAAGCGCTCGCGTTAGATTGGAATAAAAGATTTTCTTAAACATATGTACGCCCTCCTACTCAATCCTGTAGCCAACTCCCCAAACAACCTTGAGATAGTGCGGTTCCTTAGGATTGATTTCAATTTTTTCACGGATATGGCGAATGTGAACGGCGATTGTGCTGTCGTTGATAAATGTGTCCTCGTTCCACACGCGGCGATAGATTTCATCTGCCGAAAAAACGCGGCCGCGGTTTTTTGCAAGCAGCTCAAGAATTTTAAACTCAATCGGCGTGAGTCTTACAATGTCCCCATCAACGGATACCGACTTTGCCTCATTATCGATAACAAGTCCTTCAATCACTGTTTTGCCGTTTGTTTTTTCGGCGCTCCCGAGAACAGTATAGCGCCGAAGCTGCGATTTCACCCTTGCCACAAGCTCGGACGGATTAAACGGTTTGGTCACGTAATCGTCCGCGCCGGCGGTAAGTCCGAAAATTTTGTCGCTGTCCTCCGATTTGGCAGAAAGCAGAATAACCGGCAGATTTTTTTCCTCACGCAGCTTTAAAAGCGTTCTGATACCGTCCATTTCAGGCATCATAATATCAAGAATTATAAGCTGAACGCTGTTTTCGCGCGCTTTTTCAAGAGCCTCGCGCCCGTTATATGCCTTGATAACATCATAATTTTCGGCTTTAAGGAAAATTGCAATGCTTTCAACGATTTCGCGGTCATCATCCGCAACCAGCACACTTATTTGCTCCATTCGCTCATCCTCCGTTTCTGCTTTCATTATAACCGCTATTGTTTAAGAAATCTTTCATATAATTCTTAATTATTATTAATAATCACATTTTATTCCATGAACGCGGAACATACAGATTCGTAAACGTATATATCGCAAAACGGTCGCTCATACCTGCAATATAGTCGCACACGGCGCGTTCACTGCCCTCGTTTTCCGCAATCTCCTGCATCTGGAGCGGCATTTTTTCGGGGCGGTTCGTGTAGTATTCATAAAGCGCTTCGATAATTCCGAAAACCTTGCTTTCCTCATCCTTTGCAGTTGACCCGATATAAACATTATTGAACATAAAGGTTCTGAGCGTTTGCATCGCTTCCTCAATTTCGGGCGTCATTAAAACCGCGCTTTTATTCATCGAGCTGTAGATTATATCGCACACAAGCGTGTTAATTCTTTCGCCGTGAGTTTTTCCGAGCTTTTCCATAACACTTTCGGGCAGATCGGATTCCGATATTATTGACGCACGCAGTGCATCGTCAATGTCATGATTTATATATGCAATTCTGTCGGCATATTTCAGAATTACTCCCTCAAGCGTTGATGCTTTCCCCTCTCCCGTGTGATTCAGGATTCCGTCAAGCACCTCATTCGTGAGATTGAGGTTTTCAAGCTTTTCACACACGCGCAGGCTTTGCTCGTTATGCCGAAAGCCGTTTTCGCAAAGAGCGTTAAGCGCATTTTCTCCCGAATGACCGAACGGCGTGTGCCCAAGATCGTGCCCGAGAGCCATTGCCTCAAACAAATCCTCGTTCAGTCTCAGACCGCGCACTATGGTTCGCCCGATCTGCGCAACCTCCAGCGTGTGCGTCAGGCGAGTTCTGTAATGGTCGCCCTCCGGAGTTATAAACACCTGCGTTTTATGCTTCAGCCGTCTGAATGATTTTGAATGTATGATTTTGTCGCGGTCGCACTGAAATTCCGTTCTTATGTCACACAGCTGACGCGGTTTTTTTCTTCCGCGCGTGTTTTCCGAAAGCGTTGCGTAAGGCGACAGTGTTTCACGCTCGATTTTCTCAGTTTGTTCCCTAACTGTCATGAATTTCACCCCCTGTTTACAATAGCATGAAAATGCCGCGCTGTCAATCGCGGCATCAGACTGTTGAAAAAGTCGTTTTCAACGTTTGCAAGTCGTTTACTTTATAATTATGCCGTCTCCGTCAGCGCTGACCGTGATAAGGCTTCCCTGATTTATCTCGCCGTCCAGCATTTTTTCGGCAATCAAATCCTCAACCTTGGACTGAATTGCTCTGCGCAGCGGACGCGCACCGTAAACGGGGTCGAAGCCCTCCTTTGCGAGCAGACGAACGGCGCTGTCGTCAAACGAAGCGTTTATCCCGTTTGCCTTAAGCCGCTTTTCAAGCGATGAAAGCATCAGCCGCGCGATTTCTGCAATTTCGTCCTCGCTGAGCTGCGAAAACACAATTATATCGTCAACACGGTTCAGAAATTCGGGGCGGAACATTCGTTTAAGCTCCTCCGTAACACCGGAACGGATATTTTTCTGCACATCGGCAGCCGTCCGCTCCGATGCAAAGCCGAGTGATTTCGGCTCGGAAATATTCCTTGCTCCGACATTGCTTGTCATGATAATTACGCAGTTTTTAAAATCCACTCTGCGCCCCTGACTGTCGGTCAGCTGCCCGTCGTCAAGAATCTGCAAAAGGATATTGAACACATCGGGATGCGCCTTTTCAATTTCATCGAAAAGAATCACGCTGTAGGGCTTGCGGCGCACCTTTTCCGTGAGCTGACCGCCCTCCTCGAAGCCGACATATCCGGGGGGCGAGCCGACAAGCTTTGAAACGGAATGCTTCTCCATATATTCCGACATATCAACCCTGATAAGCGCACTCTCGTCCCCGAAAAGCGCTTCGGCAAGCGCCTTGCAAAGCTCCGTTTTTCCAACGCCCGTGGGGCCGCAGAATATAAACGAGCCGATGGGGCGCTTCGGATCTTTAAGCCCCACTCTGCCGCGGCGGATTGCTTTTGCAACGGCTGTTACGGCTTCATTCTGCCCGATTACGCGGCTGTGAAGCACCTTTTCAAGATTGCGCAGCTTTTCGCTTTCCGTTTCGGCAAGCCGCTGAACCGGCACGCCCGTCCAGCTTGAAATAACCTCGGCAATCTCCTCTGCGCCGATTTGCGCCGAAGCATGTGCGGCGCTGCTTTTCCAGCCCTCGCGCTTTTTCTCAAGCTCGTCACGCAGGGCATGTTCGCGGTCACGCAGGGAAGCCGCCTTTTCGAAATCCTGTGTTTTAACGGCATCCTGTTTGTCATGAACAACCTCGTCAAGCTTTTTTTCAAGCTCTTTTACCTCCGGCGGGGCGGTCAGCGCACCCAGGCGAACGCGGCTGCAAGCCTCGTCAACAAGGTCAATCGCCTTATCGGGAAGAAATCTGTCCGTTATATAGCGGTCACTGAGCTTTGCGGCAGCTTCAATTGCTTCGTCCGTTATTTTAACGCCGTGATGCGCTTCGTACTTTTCCCTGATTCCCTTTAATATCGAAACGGTTTCCGAAACGGACGGCTCTCCAACGGTGACAGGCTGAAAGCGCCGTTCGAGCGCCGCGTCCTTTTCAACATATTTTCTGTACTCGTTCAGCGTTGTTGCGCCAATCATCTGCAGCTCACCGCGCGCGAGCGACGGCTTGAGAATATTCGCCGCGTCAATCGCTCCCTCGGCAGCGCCTGCGCCGATAATCGTGTGCATTTCATCGACAAACAGAATAACATTGCCGGCACGGATAATTTCCTCCATTGCCTTTTTCAGCCGCTCCTCAAATTCGCCGCGGTACTTTGCGCCTGCAACCACGCTTGAAAGGTCGAGCGAAAACACGCGCTTATCCTTAAGCAGCTCCGGCACATTTCCTGCCGCAATCTCCTGCGCAAGCCCCTCCGCAACGGCTGTTTTGCCGACGCCCGGCTCCCCGAGCAGAACGGGATTGTTTTTTGTTCTGCGCGAAAGAATCTGGATAACGCGCTCAATCTCCTTTTCCCTGCCTATAACGGGGTCAAATTTTCCGCTTTTTGCAAGCTCCGTAAGGTCGCGCCCGAAGTTATTCAGGGTCGGCGTTCCTCCGTCTGCCTTTTTTGCTTCCGCTGCGGACGGCGCTTCCTCCGCAAGCATTTGCGAAAGCTCGCGGTAAAGATTCTGCGACGCGCCGAACGCCGTCAGCAGCTTAAATGCAGCGCTGTCATATTCGCGCGCAAGCGCAAGCAGAATATGCTCCGTTCCTATATATGCGCTGCCGTGCTTGTGCGCCTCCGTAAGGCTGTTCTGAAGGCAGCGCTGTGTGCGCGGAGTGAATCCGGCGAAATTGCCGCCCGTCATGATTGACGAATTAATCGCTATTATTTTTTCGCGGAGCTTATCCTCCGTCATACCAAGCTCCGAAAGATATTTTGCCGCAAAGCCCGAGCCCTCCGAAAGCAAGCCGAATAAAAGATGCTCCGTGCCGACATAGCTGCAGCCGGTGCTTTGTGCACATTCCTGCGCAAGGCTTATCGCCCGCTGCGCTTTTTGTGTGAATCTGTTTTCTGCCATATATTATTCCTCCTTTGCGGATAGTATATTTTGCAAAAGCTGCGCGCGCTTCATTCCAAGCTCCTCCTCCGAAAGCTCGCCCTCCGAAAGTGCAAGCGTTGCCGGGAGCGTGTCAAAAAATGCGTTTCTCAGCGCGGCAGTGTGTATATTCTTTATTATGCCTGAATTTGCACCGAGGCAAACATAGCTTATCAAATCGGCAGCTTCGCTGCTTGAAAGCGTGCAGGCATATTTCAAAATTCCGAGACTGCGCATGCACTTATCGCGCAGCTCAATGCCGTTTTGTTCGAAAAGTGCGGCGCTTATTCTGCGCTCCTCGCTTATCAGTCCGCAAACGGCGGCTGAAAAGCGCGAAATGATTTCCTCCTCGCTTACGCCGAGTGTTATTCTGTTCGACAGCTGAAAAAATGCTCCGCTTGCCTTTGACCCCTCTCCGTAAAGACCGCGAACTGTCATTCCGAGGTTTGCCGCCCAGCTTAAAAGCTCATTCACGCTGTGCGAAACGCTGATTGCCGGAAGGTGAAGCATGACCGACGCGCGGAGACCCGTTCCGATATTTGTCGGGCACGCTGTGAGATAGCCGAACTCACCGTCGCAGTCGAACGGCAGGCTTTCGTTAATGAGCGCTTCAAGCTTCTTTGCCTTGTCGTATGCCGCGCCGGGGTCAAGTCCCGGAGCAAAAACCTGAATGCGCAGATGATCCTCTTCGTTTATCATAACCGAAACCATTCTGTCACGGCTGATTGCCGCTGCCGACGGAACGGGAGACGCTGCCAGCTCCGCGCTTATAAGATGCCTTTCGATAAGCGACTGTTTCAGCCGCTCTGACATGTTTTTTGTTTCATATAAGGTAAGCTCTTTTCCAAGCTCCGAACGGTTGAGCGCCGCCCAAACATCTTCAATGATTTTCTGCGCGCCGTCTGCCGTCTGCTTTTTCGGGTACGCAAGCCTTTTTATGTTCCGCGCAATGCGCACGCGCGTTGTCACTGCAATATCGCTTTCATTTTCACGGTTCATCATGCTTTGCACCCTCCTTTTCCAGTGCACGCAGCTCATCGCGCAGGGCTGCGGCTTCCTCAAATTTTTCCTCTTCAACGGCTTCGTTCATGCGGCGGCGCAGCTCATCCGCACGGTCGTGCGCCTGCTGCGCCGAGCTTGCCTTGCCCGTGTGGCGCGCAGTTCCGTGAATTTTCCTAAGCATTGCTTTTGCCTGACCGCGGAATACCGAGTAGCACGTTCCGCAGCCTGCCCTGCCGCTGCGCATAAACTCATCAAGCGTTGTTTTGCACACCGGGCATTCCGCACCGCGGCTGCTCTGCGGCGCAAAGCTCAGAAGCGAGCCGAAATTATCAAAAACCGATTCCTGCGCCGCGCACTGCGAGCATATGCTGACCGAGCTTTTCTGCCCGTTTATTATTTGCGTGTACATAACGGTTGCGGGGTTTTTTCCGCATCTTTCACACAGCATGTTAATCATCTCCCGAAAATATTCAATATCATATTCTTTAAAATGACGGCGCGCACACCATCGCGCACGGACGAGGGCAGTGCAAGCGAGCTGTCGCTTACCGCGCCGAGCATAAGGTGCGCTTCGCGCGCGGAGATATATTCATAATCAAGCAGATTTTGAATAAACACAACCGCCGTCCGGTACGAAAGCTCAGCCCCGATTGCATTTACAAGATGCATCGGATAGTTATCGCCGTCCGTTGAAACGCTGCTTATGCGAACGCCCCCTCCGCCGCCGCGGCGGCTTTCAATCATGTATCCGCGCTCAGGCGTAAATCGCGTTTGAATCACATAATTAATCTGGCTCGGCACGCAGTTGAGCTTGCCTGCAAGAGTGTTCCGCCTTATAACAACGCTGCCGCCCGAATCGCGAAGCATCTGCAAAAGCAGTTTTTCAATTGAATCCGACATACTCACCGATAAACACCCCCGTTTCGATAATTTGACTTTGACTTTCTTTGACCTTTACTTAATAATATCACTTCCCACCTTCATTGTCAAGAGAAAAATTTGCCGAAATCACGGCATTTGTCAAAAAAATGTAGACATCGCGGTGAAACTGTGATAATATATAAGATAGTTTTGTGCCGAAAGGAGAGCGGAATATGGGAATCAAGGGAATTATATTCATGCTTGCCGCGCTTTGCGGCCTGCTGATAAATTATTTTCCGAAAAAAACCGCGGCAATTTTTCTGCGAGTCCGTGAAGCGGACTATAAGTGCATACTGAAAATCAAAATTGCCGGGCTGGTTATCGTGTTTGCCGCAATTCTGCTTCTGATGCTGCTCGGCAAATAATTCACTGTCCGACAGATAATTAATTCGATGAAAGGATTGAAATATATTGAAGAATCTCGAAAAAACGTACAACCCCTCCGAGATTGAGGACAAGCTGTACAAAAAATGGATGGACGGAGGATATTTTCACTCCGAGCCCGATTCAAAGAAAGAACCTTACACGATAGTTATACCGCCGCCCAATGTTACGGGTCAGCTGCACATGGGACACGCCCTTGACGAAACACTTCAGGATATTCTGATTCGCTACAAGAGAATGCAGGGCTACAATGCGCTTTGGATTCCCGGAACGGATCACGCCGGAATCGCAACGCAGATAAAGGTTGAGGAGGATTTGCGCGTCAATGAGGGGCTTACACGTTATGACCTCGGGCGTGAAAAATTCCTTGAGCGCGTGTGGGACTGGAAGGAGAAATTCGGCAGCAGAATCATCAATCAGATTAAAAAGCTCGGCTGCTCGTGCGACTGGGACAGAGAGCGCTTTACAATGGACGAGGGCTGTTCAAAGGCTGTCCGTGAGGTTTTCGTAAACCTTTATAACAAGGGGCTTATTTACCGCGGAAACAAAATCATCAACTGGTGCCCGAGCTGCGCAACGGCGCTTTCCGACGCGGAGGTTGAGTATACCGATCAGCCGGGGCATTTCTGGCATGTAAGATATAAAATGTCCGATTCGGACAATTATATCATCGTTGCAACGACGCGCCCCGAAACAATTCTCGGCGATACGGCGATTGCAGTTAATCCCGAGGACGAACGTTACGCGGACTTTGTGGGCAAAACATGCATTCTTCCGCTTGTGGGCAGGGAGATTCCGATTGTTGCCGATGAATATGTTGAAAAGGATTTCGGAACGGGCGCCGTTAAAATTACGCCCGCGCACGACCCCAACGACTTTGAGGTCGGCATGCGCCACAATCTTCCCGTTATCAACGTGATGAACAGCGACGCAACGATTAATGCAAACGGCGGAAAATACGAGGGCATGGATCGTTACGAAGCGCGAAAGGCAATTGTTGACGATCTTGACAAATGCGGCGCGCTTGTTAAGATTGAGGATTATTCGCACAATGTCGGCACATGCTATCGCTGCAAAACAACGGTTGAACCGCTGACGAGCGATCAGTGGTTTGTTAAAATGAAGCCGCTTGCGGAGGAAGCAATCCGCGTTGTAAACGATAAAGAGGTTGAGTTTGTTCCCGAGCGATTCACAAAAACATATCTCAACTGGATGAATAACGTTCACGACTGGTGCATTTCCCGCCAGCTTTGGTGGGGGCACAGAATCCCGGCGTTTTACTGCGACAAGTGCGGCGAAATGGTTGTAAGCAAGACCGATGTTGACGTTTGCCCGAAATGCGGTGCGCCGATGCGGCAGGAGGAGGACGTGCTCGACACGTGGTTCAGCTCGGCGCTGTGGCCTTTCTCAACGCTCGGCTGGCCAGACAAGACGGAGGATCTTGCATACTACTACCCGACAAGCACGCTTGTTACCGGGTATGACATTATATTCTTCTGGGTTGCAAGAATGATATTCAGCGGCTGCGAGCACATGAAAAAGCCGCCGTTCAAGCACGTTTTCATGCATGGCATCGTGCGCGACAGTCAGGGCAGAAAGATGAGCAAATCGCTCGGCAACGGAATTGATCCGCTTGAGGTTATTTCCAAGTACGGCGCCGACGCGCTCCGCTTCACTCTTGCAACAGGCAACTCACCCGGAAACGACATGCGCTTTTACTGGGAACGCGTTGAATCCAGCCGTAACTTTGCAAACAAAATATGGAATGCGGCGCGTTTTGTTCTGATGAATCTTGAAATTGAGGATTGTTCGCTTCCCGAAAATCCCGAGATAGAGGATAAATGGATTCTTTCACGCTTTAACGGCGTTGCGCGCTCTGTGACGGAGAATCTTGACAAATTTGAGCTTGGCGTTGCACTCAGCAATCTTTATGACTTTATCTGGGACGAGCTGTGCGATTGGTACATTGAGCTTGTTAAAACAAGACTGTACGGCGACAACAAGGAAAGCAAGCTCAATGCAGAGCACACGCTTTGCTTTGTTCTCTGCGGCATACTGAAGCTGATGCATCCGTTCATGCCTTTCATAACCGAAGAAATTTACTGTGCGCTTCCCACCGGCGAGGAAACGATTATGACGTCCGAATGGCCGAAATACAGCGACAGGCTGAATTTCCCCGAGGAAGAGAAGCAGATGTCGGTTATCTGCGGAGCGATAAAGAGCATCCGCAATATCAGAACCGAAATGAACGTTGTTCCGTCAAGAAAAGCAAGCATGATTATCGTTACCGATAATGCAAAGCTGTTTGAGGGCGGCACGGCATTTTTCGAAAAGCTTGCCGGTGCAAAGGATGTTACCGTAACAAATGAGGAGAAGAATATCCCGGAAGGCGCCGTGAGCGTTATTGTTGAGGGAGCGAAAATCTTTATTCCGATGGACGAGCTGATTGACACGGAAAAGGAAAAGCAGCGCCTTGAAAAGGAAAAGCAGCGCCTTGAAGCGGAAATCGAGCGCGTTGAGAAAAAGCTTTCGAATCAGGGCTTTATTGCAAAAGCGCCTGCAAAGCTGATTGAAGAGGAAAAGGAAAAGGGCGTTAAATATAAAGAAATGTACGGCAAGGTTCTCGAAAGCCTTGCAAAGCTCGGTTAATTATTATGGAATCGGGGGTCTGCAAAATGAAATGCATGTTCGATAAATGCTATGACGCGGTGAAGTTTGCCAATGACAGCAAAACGTTCGGAATATACTATTCGGAAAAGCAGAACCCCGATCTTAATATTCACATTCACGACTGCTGCGAAATTCTGTGCTGCCTGCACGGCGGAAAAAACTTTTTGATTAACGATCGCGTTTACGATGTTTCGGACGGGGATTTGTTCATTATCAACCAGTTTGAAGCGCACAAAATCACCTTTGATCCCGACAAGGTTTTCGCAAGATTCGTTATGCAGGTGCATCCCGAATTTCTGTACGCTTCTTCAACAGAGCAAACCGACCTTTCACACTGCTTTTACAGCCGCGGCTTTGACTGCGCAAACAGAATTTCGCTGACGGATGAGGAGCTGAAACGCCTGTGTTCCCTTTTCATGCGATTGGGCGAGGATTATACCTTCGGCGACGATATAACCAAAAACCTCCTCGCAACGGAGACGCTTGTCTATGTAAACACGCTGTTTATACTGCGGAAATCACAGCCGAGGGTTATCGGCGACAGATCGGTGCAGAAGGCAATTGAATATATAAACAAAAACTATTCCGAGCCGATTTCGCTTGCAGATGTTTCGGCAGAGGCATATGTTTCGGTGAATCAGCTTTGCCGCCTTTTTAACAGATACTGCGGCACAACGGTTTCCAAATATATAACCTCAAAGCGAATAACGGAGGCGAAAAAGCTTCTCTCCTCCGGCAAAAGCGTGACAGACGCCGCGCTGATGTGCGGATTTGACGATTATGCTAATTTTATACGCGTGTTTAAAAAGCACGTCGGTACAACGCCCGGGAAATACGGAAAACACGGTAATTTGTAAATTGCCGTGTTTTCTGTATATAACCCTCTCCGAATAATATTGCGTTAAAAAAAGTATTGACAAATGCAAACAACTATTGTATTATTGTATTAGATGTTTAATACAATAATACAAAGAGGGTGAGCATTTGAAATGGAGCTTTGACAATGACCGCGCAATTTACGCGCAAATCATTTCACAGATGCGGCTGTTTATTGCCTCGGGAGCGCTGCCGCCCGGCAGCAAGCTTAAGTCTGTGAGGGAGCTTGCCGCGGAGGCGGGCGTTAATCCGAACACAATGCAGAAAGCGCTGACGGAGCTTGAAAGGCTCGGGCTTGTTTATGCAAGCAGAACGAGCGGCAGATTTGTTACCGAGGATGACGAAAGCATTGCAGCTGCGCGCAGCGAGCTTGCCGAATCAATGGTCGGCGGACTGCTTGACGACATGAAAAAGCTCGGATACAATACAGAGGACGTTATAAAATTTATTGACGGGAGGAAAAGCAAGTGAGCGAATACATATTGCAATGCGAGGGAATTTGCAAATCATACGGCGCTAAGGCTGCACTGAAAGACGTCAGTTTTTCACTTGAGGCGGGAAAAATTGTGGGGCTACTCGGTCCGAACGGAAGCGGAAAAACAACGCTGATTAAAATTCTGAATCAGCTGATACAGCCCGGAGGAGGCAGCGCGTTTGTGTGCGGCGAGCCGCTTTCGGACAAATCCAAGGGGGTTATTTCATACCTCCCCGACAGGGTGACGCTTCCTGAAAAAATGCGCGTGAGAGAGCTTATAGAGCTCTATGCCGATTTCTATGAGGATTTCAGCGCCGACCGCGCAAACGAAATGACGGAGCATCTCGGCGTCGACCAAAACGCGCGGTTTAAAACGCTTTCAAAGGGCACAAAGGAAAAGGTGCAGCTTATTCTTGCAATGAGCCGCCGCGCACACCTTTATCTGCTTGACGAGCCGATGGGCGGCGTTGACCCGGCAACGCGCGATTATATTCTCGACACAATCATTTCAAATTTCGGTGAGGATTCAACAATCGTTATTTCAACGCACCTTATTGCCGATGTGGAAAAGGTTCTTGACGAGGCAATTTTTATCCGCGAGGGTGAAATTGTTATGCAGGACAGCGTTGACAATATACGCAGCGTACACCGGAAAAGCGTTGATGAGCTGTTCAGGGAGGTATTCAGATGTTCGGAAAATTAATCAAATATGAATTTAAAGCTCTTTCCTCTGTATTGCTGCCGATATTCGGAGCAATGCTTGTGATGGGCATTCTTGCACCGGTGTTTGTGTCGCTGCCCGACATAACGGGCGGCAGATTCTTCATTGCGCAGATTCTCACTGTTATTTATATTGTAATCTATGCGTGCCTGCTTTTCGGCGGCGGACTGATGTGCCTGATAGCAACCGTCATACGCTTCAGAAAAAATCTGCTCGGTGACGAGGGGTATCTTATGCACACGCTGCCCGTGAAGAAGTGGCAGCTCACCGCCTCGAAGGTAATTGCAGCAGTTTCAATGCAGCTGCTCGGCGGACTGGCGGCGGCTGTTTCGGGCATAATTTTCATTGCAATGAGCGTTCGCTCGGCATTCAGCGGCATTGTTGAACTGTTCGGACTTATTCACTATTATCTCCCCGATCTCGGAATGTTCGGCGCTCTGACAATAATTGAAGGAATTTTGCTTGTGCTGCTCGCCTTAATCGGGCTGAACCTCATGCTTTATGCCTCACTCTGCGTCGGGCACAGTGCA